>Ga0335082_10010536_pt1 | contig 10031 bp, 9 predicted proteins | sample Lox_Sample_41_FD_206718 | JGI IMG/M metagenome (GOLD analysis project Ga0335082, IMG submission 206718) | Soil microbial communities from Loxahatchee National Wildlife Refuge, Florida, United States - Lox_Sample_4.1 | ecosystem: Environmental > Terrestrial > Soil > Wetlands | place: USA: Florida...
AGGCCAGGCCGGCCCGTGCGACCCTTTTACAACGTTGCGGGTTTTATGGGCCTCATACACACGATTTTTTGCCTTGACAGACTTCTGGCCGATGAGTATTATACCGTACGTTTTCGGCGCGAGGAAGCTGTGAAATTTTAATGTTATAGCGCTGGTGTTAGAAAGGGGTTCATACTATGCCGTTCTACGAATATATATGTGAGGCCTGTGGCAAGGATTTTGTGCTGTTGCAGTCAATGACAGCCAAGGCGGAAGATACGGTCTGCCCATATTGCAATGAGAAGAAAGCCAAAAAAATGGTTTCCAAGTTCTCTTCACATGGTTCAGGTGAGCACGCAAGCTGCGGCACCGGGGGGCATTCCTGGGGCGGAGGCTGAGGCGTATAAGCGATCTGCCGGGTGCAGATCCTCATGTTTTATGGAAGGCCTGAGAGTCGGTATGATTCTCAGGCTTTTTTGTGCAATGGGAACAAGTTCTAAACTCACAGTGCGGAGCCCTGAATAATTTTTTAAGTCCGGATGCCAGAATGTTTTAAAATCTTTATACGCGACGCTTTTTAAAGATCGGGATTGCAGACTCTGAGATCATCTTAACTGTTATGACCAACATTTCCCTTCGTACATTTCTCCATCCCCGTTACTGGTATGCATGGCCGGTCCTGGCATTCGTACGGGTTTCAAGCTGGCTGCCGAGCCGCATGCTCTGGATTCTGGGCATCACGTTGGGTTCTTTCTTTTCCTGGTTTCAATCTCCGGCGCGTCGAGTCGCCGAGAGGAATATCGAGCTATGCTTTCCTGAGACGGGTCGGCAAGAGCGCCGGAAACTGCTCCGTCGACATTTCCGTCTCAGCGGCTTTGCTGTCTTGAGCCTCAGCGTCGCCTGGTGGGCGCCGAAGTGGCGGCTCAGGCGGTTCATTAAACTCCGTAATATTCATCTGTTGCATGAACCATATAAGGCCGGCAAGAATGCCATTTTGCTCACGCCCCATTTTCTCGGCTTGGACATCGGCGCGGCACGGTTGGCTCTGGAAGGAGACTTCGTTAGCATGTACCGAAGGTCCAGAAACCCTTTTCTTGAGTACCTGTTCAGGAGGCGCAGCCGTTTTGGCGACGTCGTCGTGGAACGTTCGTCAAGCCTGAAAACGCTCATCAAATATATCCGCGGGGGCCGGCCATTCTATTATTTACCGGACCAGGACATGGGCGAGCGGGCGAGCGTATTTGTCCCTTTCCTTGGCGTTCCCGCGGCGACGGTGACTGCCCTCAGCCGCATTGCGCAGAGCACGAATGCGGTAGTCCTGCCGTGCATAACACGCATTCTGCCTCGAGGCCGGGGATACGAGATCTGTCTCTATCCTTCACTCGATAATTTCCCGACGGAGGATCCCCTTGCCGATGCGAAACGGATGAACGAAGAAGTTGAGAAATGGGTCCGTGAGATGCCCGAGCAGTACCTGTGGTCCTATCGGCGCTTCAAGACCCGTCCGAACAACGAGCCATCCCTTTATGATAAAGCATAGAGCGGTACGTCGAAGAAGTCCGAAGAAAGAGCGGACACGTGTTAGAGCCCTGAATCCCCGTCACATAAAAAGCAGAGGACGAATCCTGAGAGATTAAAGGTTCTCAGGCCTTTTGTTGTAGAGCTTGTATCTTGCATCCTAAATCATGTATCATAACCAATCATGAGTTCCTGGAAATTCCTTGATACCGGCTCCAACATGGGCGCGTACAACATGGCCGTTGACGAGGAACTGCTAGCGCGGGCTCAGGCAGGAGAGGCGATGCCAGTGCTCCGGTTTTACGGATGGAGTCCTCCCGCGGTCTCGCTCGGCAGGTTTCAGAAAGTCGAGAATGCGGTGAATACCGATGCTTGCAAACGGCTCGGTATTGATGTCGTGCGGCGGATCACTGGTGGCCGCGCCGTGCTCCATCACCACGAACTCACTTACAGCATTATCTCGCGTACGGACAACCCTCTTTTCCCGTCCAACGTTCTCGGCACGTATAAGGTTATTGCCGCCGGCCTCCTCACCGGGCTCAGGAATCTCGGAATAAATGCGGAGATGGTCTCGCGTTCGGACCGTTACGCGGCGCTTGTCAAAAAAGAAACGAGAGACCCTTCCTGCTTTTCTTCCCCATCGTGGTATGAGATCCTGGTTCGGGGGAAAAAGATCGTTGGCAGCGCACAGCGAAGAGTTACCGGTGCCTTTCTCCAGCACGGCTCGGTACTCATCGGATATGATCCATCGCTTTATGCCCAAGTCCTTCCCGGCAGCGGTGCTCTCGAAGCCGCTACTTGCATCGAACGGGAACTCGGCAGGGAGGTCACCTTTGAAGAAGTGAAACATGCGTTCAAGGAGGGATTTGCTGAAGCGCTCGGGCTCATGTTTGTAGAGGTGTTATCATGATGGTGTAGAAGCGCCCGGATGTGTGTTTTCGCGATAAACGCGGGTTTTCTTTACTTAAAAAATCATGTCGCTCAGATGCGCTCACTTTTGGCAGCTATTAGATATGGTTTCTGAGCATGAGCTCAATAGGGTGAGGGTTCAGGTAATACTGCTTCATGAGATATTCCACATTGTATTTCCTCACATGGTGCTGCAGCAGGGTAAGAGGAACGATCAACGGCACCAGTCCTTTGTGATAATTTTCGATGACCTCCTGAAGTTCCTGTTTTTCGTCCGATGAAAGCCGCTTCTTGAGGTATCCCGCCATGTGCTGAAGCACGTTGGAATTCTTCTGTGCCGTTGCAATGAGCCGCAGCTCTTCCATCAGGGTGGTTATGTACTTTTCATGAGGCGCCTTACGACGATATCTCTTTGCCTCAGCCCCCAGCCTTCCGAGCGCAGCGTGGTGCTTCGGGCTGTGGGCAAGTATGAGCAGTTTGTTCATGGTGTGGAACGAGACCACGCCGGCCAAGGAGCTTTTCTCCCACATATATTCCTGCTATCGTTTGTGCCCGTCGTTGTAGCGGACCTTATCGCCGAGGAGGCAGGATCTGATACCGAGTTTTATTTTTTTTCATGTATCCCCAACTGAGAGGGTATAACAGGACCACCATGAATGCAATGCCTTCCTATAGACGATATTGACTCCAGAGTGAATGGCTTATATAATCGAAGTAAATCAAATGCAGGAGTTCTCATCCTGTGTGATTAAGAAATACTATCGGGAAGAGGATCTCCCTGTAAAACAAGAGATTGTTTTGCCGCTTTATTGCTCATTTTGCCCAATTCCTTATTGATTGTGTGCGGATTAAAATGCGAGCGCGTCACGATCGGGGAGACAATAATGAAGGCGGTCGTCTTCAACAAATATGGCGGAAACGACGTGGTGGAGATCAAGGACGTGCCGCTGCCGACCTGCGGACCGGAGGATGTGATGATCAAGGTGTACGCCGCAAGCATCAATCCTGTAGACTGGAAGGTCCGGTACGGCCATGTCAAGATCATCACGGGGAGCACATTCCCGAAGATACTCGGGAACGAGTGCGCAGGAGAAGTGGCCGAGACCGGCAGCCGGGTGAAGAAATTCAAAAAGGGGGATCACGTTATCGGGTGGCCCAGTGTCCGCCGGCTCGGTGCATTTGCAGAATACGCCTGCTCGGGCGAACCAGCGACGTTTCCAAAGTCGAAGAACATCACCTTCGAGGAAGCGGCGTGCATCCCGATCGGCGGGCTAACCGCGCTCCAGGCTCTTCGGGACAAGGGGCGGATAGCTTCAGGCAAGAAGGTCCTTATCAACGGCGCCTCAGGCGGGGTCGGGCACTTCGCGGTCCAGATCGCGAAGATCTTCGGTGCTGAAGTAACCGGGGTCTGCAGCGGGGCAAACGTGGATTTCGTAAAGAGCCTCGGTGCTGACAGGGTGATCGATTATGCACAGCAGGATTTCACCAAAGGCACAGAGCGCTATGATCTCATATTCGATGCTGTGGCCAAGCGCTCCTTCGGAGAGTGCAAGGGCGTGCTCATGCCGAACGGCTGTTACGTCAGCACGCTTCCTTCCCTTTCTGTTGTAGTGAGCCAATATGGAACCGGCTTTTTCACCGCCAGGAAGGCCCTGACCATCTGGGTCGCTCCTAATGAGTCAGATCTCGCATGGATGACGAGCCGGATTGAGGCGGGAAAAATCAAGGTCATGATCGGCAGGGTCTATTCCCTCGACCAGGCCAAAGAAGCCCTTTCGCACAGCGAGTCCGGGAAGGCGCGGGGAAAGATCGTGCTCAAAATGATATAAGGAGAGGGGAACGCCACATGCATGCACGGCTTGGTATCTCTATCGCAGGAATGCTGCTTGTCATAGCAACAGGGTGCGCGCCGATGAAGTACGACTCGCTCCGGCAACAAGCGCAACTTCTCACTGATCAGAATGATGTCATCGCAGTGGCAAACAGACTGTTCATCTGCACGGACAACAGGGATTGGCAGTGCGTCAAGGACGTGTTCGCACCTGACGTCCTGTTCGATATGACCTCGCTCGTAGGAGGCAATCCGTCGAAACTCACGCCCCAGCAGATCGTTGACGGCTGGGACCAGGGCCTCAAGAACCTCAAAGCAATCCATCACCAGGCCGGCAACTACCAGGTCACGCTCAAAGGAAACGAGGCGGACGTCTTCTGCTACGGCATCGCGTTCCATTACCTGCCCAACCCGTCGAATCAGAACACGCGGACCTTTGTCGGCAGCTACAATTTTCACCTCATAAGGACGGATGCCGTCTGGAAGATAGACCGGTTCAAATTCAATTTGAAATATATCGACGGGAACAAAGACCTTGGCGTTGTAAGCGAGGAAATAAAGTAATTGACGTGGTTGGCGTATGAGAGCGAGTTTTGCCGTCCAATCTTCCTGTCTTCTGGTCGATAACCTATCCCATCACCGATTTTGCATCGGGATGACGCAGGCAGAAAATCTCTCCGGGGGGCTAAGGAGACCATCATGGCAGTGGATGTTCAAACACCTCAACCTCAAAATATCATATTATCAGGCCACAGAATGCATTTCTGGCGAGGGGGAACGGGTCCTGGCCTGTTGCTGCTTCACGCAGCCTGGGGGGATGCCGAAATGTCCTGGAGCAGAGTCTGGAGCCAGCTTTCATCCACTTTCATGGTCATCGCGCCTGACCTGCCTGGATTCGGACAGTCATCGGGACTGCCTCGCCCCTCGCTTGCAGCGATGGCCCAACTGCTCCGGCAGCTTCTTGATGCATTAAACGTGGATCGCGTCATTACTGTCGGAAATTCATTTGGCGCGGCAATTGCCATCCAGTTTGCCGGAGACTTTCCGAACACGGCCTCTCATCTCGTTCTTGTGAACGGGGGCTATATACCTCCCATCTCCGGTCTTGCCAGGAAGCTCATTGCTTTACCGCTCTTAAACCAGGGATTCCGCCTGCTCATTCGTCAGCTCTCTTTTTCATCGTACGCGCTGAAAAGATCCTTTGTCAATGCTCCCAAACTACCCCCTGACTTTTTCGAAAAGATACTGCAAAACGCCCTTCCATACGCTAAAATTACTTTTAATACCATTATGAACAGCACAGGGCCCCTGGCAATGCCTCCTGTTCCTACGCTCCTCTTGTGGGGAGCCCAAGACGGCCTGATGCCCTTGAAGCAGGCGCAGGCGCTTCAGCGCTGGATAGCCGGGGCCGAACTCATTCCCATCGCAGGAGCAGGCCACATGCCACAGGTAGAACGTCCCGAAGAGTTTGTGGCATCAATCAAAAGCCTGAGGCATTAGACTGTGCAGCGTGGGAGCTTTGCGTTTAAGATGTGTCTTTCGCACATAAAAAAATGCCGTCACTCTGCATCTCGATGCGCTATCATATCGGGTAACATGGGAGCATTACGGGATGGGACAGGGCGTCAAACGTGGTGAGCCGTACGTGCTTTAAAAATATGACCTGATTGTTGTCGCATAATAACCGGTGAATATCATGTTAGAACCCTCAGCACTGCACAAAACTATCTATCTCAAGGACTACCGTCCTCCCGATTACCGCATTGCGACGGTGAACCTCCAGTTCGAGCTCGACGAAACGAAAACGCGCGTCGGATCGCTCATGACCATCGTCTGCACCCACGATAGGTGCGAGGGTATCCACCCGCTCGTGCTGAACGGAAGGGACCTCGCGCTCAAGGCGATCAAGATTGACGGGCGGCTTCTGGACGAGCACGACTACAAGCTCGATCGAGAGTCACTCACGATTCTGACGGTACCTGACCGCTTCACGCTTGAGATCGAGACCGAGATCAATCCCAGGGGCAATACCGAGCTTTCCGGCCTCTACATGTCCAGCGGGAATTTCTGCACCCAGTGCGAGGCAGAGGGATTCCGCAGGATCATGTACTACCTCGACCGGCCCGATGTCATGGCCCGCTTCTTCACGACAATCATTGCGGACAAGAAGAAATTCCCCATACTCCTCTCGAACGGCAACTTGATCGATTCCGGCAATCTGAAGGATGGCATGCATTTCTCCAAATGGCACGATCCTTTTCCGAAGCCTGCTTACCTTTTCGCCCTCGTTGCTGGCGACCTCGCGCGCATAAGCGATACCTTCACCACCATGTCCCGTAGAAGGGTGGATCTGAACATCTTTGTTCAGCATCATAACAAAGATAAGTGCGGTCACGCCATGGAGTCGCTGAAACTGGCCATGAAGTGGGACGAGCAGACCTACGGCAGGGAGTACGACCTCGACACCTTCATGATCGTCGCCGTTGATGATTTTAATATGGGCGCCATGGAGAACAAGGGGCTCAATATCTTTAACTCCAAATACGTGCTCGCGAAGCCCGAGACTGCGACAGACGGTGACTTCCAGGGCATCATGGGAGTGGTAGGGCATGAGTACTTCCACAACTGGTCCGGCGACCGCGTGACCTGCAGGGACTGGTTCCAGCTCTCTCTCAAGGAAGGCTTTACCGTGTTTCGGGATCAGCATTTCATGGAGGACATGACCTCGCGGGGTGTGAAGCGAATCAGTGACGTCAACATCCTGCGCACGCACCAGTTTCGCGAGGACGCAAGTCCCATGGCCCATCCGGTGCGGCCCGAGTCCTATGTGGAGATCAACAACTTCTACACTATGACCGTATACAACAAGGGCGCCGAAGTGATCCGCATGATGAGAACGCTCCTCGGTCCCGCAGGATTCCGTAAGGGCGCGGACCTCTACTTCTCGCGACACGACGGTCAGGCAGTCACGACCGATGATTTCGCGAAGGCCATGGAAGACGCGAATAGTGTTGACTTCACCCAGTTCAAACTCTGGTATTTCCAGGCAGGCACGCCGGAACTGCATATCTCCCGCGCCTATGATTCACTGGCAAGGACGTACACGCTTACGATCAAACAGACCTGCCCGCCCACGAAGAGCCAGCAGGAGAAGGCGCCGTTCCATATTCCCGTTTCCGTCGGGTTGTTGGGGAATGATGGGAAGGATTTTCCTCTTCACCTGGACGGAGAGATGAATGTGGTTGTCGGAACGCGAGTTCTTGAGATCAGAAAAGCGGAAGAAACCTTTGTCTTCACCGATATTCCTCACGAGCCAGTGCCGTCGATCCTGCGCGGTTTCTCGGCGCCGGTAAAAGTGAAGCTCAACTTATCCGATGATGAGCGGTTGTTTTTAATGGCAAATGACAGTGACGAATTCAACCGCTGGGATGCCGGCCAGCAGCTCGCTGTAAAGCTCATCATGGACCTGGTAAAGGATTTTCAGCAGGGGAGGGGAATGAAGCTTGACCGCAAGTTCATTGGTGCATTCAATAAGACGCTCGAGAGCGACATGAAGGACAAGTCATTCCAGTCCTTTGCCCTCACGCTCCCGGCAGAGACCTATCTTGCCGACTTCATGGAAGTGATTGACCCCACGGCCATCCATGAGGCAAAAAAATTCGTGCAGCAGACCCTGGCAGCAGAGCTGAAACAAACATTTCTTGACGTGTATAACGGCAATCAGGATACCGAACCATATCGCGCAGACCAGGCATCAATCGGCCGGAGGAGCCTCAAGAACACTTGCCTGGCGTATCTCATGGAGCTGGAAGATAAGGGCATCTGCGGCCTCTGCGTTAACCAGTTCCAAACCGGCGGTAACATGACCGACACCATAGCGGCGCTTGCAAATCTTGCGAACAACGAATGCCCGGAGCGCCAGGCGGCGCTCGCCTCGTTCAATGAAAAATGGAAGGACGATCCGCTCGTCATGGACAAGTGGCTCTCGATCCAGGCTATGTCTCGCCTGTCGAATACGCTCGAGACAGTCAAGGCGCTCTTGCGCCATCCAGCCTTCAACATCAGGAATCCAAACAAAGTTCGCGCCCTCATCGGCGCCTTTGCCCAGGGAAACCCCGTGCGGTTCCATGATCCAAGTGGAACGGGGTACGAGTTTCTGGCCATGCAGGTCATCGCCATCGATCCCCTGAATCCCCAGATCGCTGCCCGTCTGGTCTCGGCCTTCACCCTCTGGAAACGCTATGATGAAAAGCGCAGAGCCCTTATGAAGGCACAGCTTGAGCGGATTTTGAAGACCCCGGCTCTGTCGAAAGATGTGTACGAGATCGTGTCGAAGAGCTTGGTTTAGTCACGGATGGCGAAAGAAGGCGCCAATAAGCTGCACGGATATCGTCGCAAGGAGGAATACCGGTGAAGGGAAGGTCTTTCTCGCAATAGACCGCGATATGTATGAAGGCCAAGGACGTGGTGATTGATGCAATCAGAGGCATCGTTGCGCGAAATGCGGCCGCTCAAGTGAATCGGGCTAAAAGCGAGAGATTCGTTAACGGACAATCCGGCAGCACAGATATAATGCTGTTCCTGCGGTTGTACCCCGTTAGATATCTACGATATGCTGCACTAGGCAAAGAAAACTACAGGGGTCTTTCAAGCCAGGGTCGAATGGAGGAGAATTGATGGCGATGAAAAAACGTAAGCTCGGAAATACGGCATTGGAAGTGGCTCCCCTGGCATTCGGAGGCAATGTCTTCGGATGGACGGTGGATGAGCCGACGGCCTTTGAAATATTAGACGCCTTTGTGGCAGCCGGATTTAATCTTCTTGACACGGCGGACACCTACTCCCGGTGGGTCCCGGGCAACAAGGGTGGAGAATCGGAAACCATCATCGGCAAGTGGCTCAAGCGGAGCGGGAACCGTAAGAAGGTCGTCATCGCCACGAAGGTCGGAAGTGAAATGGGTTCGAACAAGAAAGGACTATCGAAGTTCTATATACTGCGTGCCGTGGAGGATTCTTTGCAACGCCTGCAGACCGATTACATTGATCTCTATCAGTCGCATAGAGACGACCCGGATACGCCAATGGATGAAACGCTGGAAGCCTATGCGCAATTGATCAAACAGGGAAAAGTAAGGGTGATAGGCGCTTCGAACTTCAGCGCAGAGCGACTTTCTCAGGCATTGCAGGTCAGTAAACAGCATGGGTATCCCGGCTACCAAAGCCTGCAGCCCTTGTATAATCTCTATGATCGTGCAGAATACGAAGCGAATCTTGAACCCCTCTGCAGGGAAAAAGGATTAGGCGTGATCAGCTATTACTCGCTGGCCAGCGGTTTTCTCACCGGCAAATATCTGTCGGAACGCGATCTATCAAAGAGCGTCCGGGGCCAGGGGATCAAGATATATCTCAATGAACGGGGATTTAGGATTTTGAAGGCATTGGACCAGGTGGCAGAGCACTATCATTCGACGCCTGCGAGCGTGTCGCTTGCCTGGCTGATCGCACGCCCGAGTATCACCGCACCTATTGCCAGTGCTACGAGCTTGGCACAATTGAACGATCTCGTCGAAGCGACAAAGCTTAAATTAGATCAGTCTTCGATAGTTACCTTGAATAATGCTAGTGCCTAGTTCATGGTACTGGTGATGCACGTGCTCTTCACGTCGGAGCGCGCGACCCAGCGGGAGGCCGTGGGAAAATTCAATATCAAACCAGCAAGCTCTGATCGAAAGTTTCCCCAGTCTATTGCAATCCGAAGACCGCATTGTCCATGGCGTAATTCCTCGAGTACGCC
>Ga0335082_10010538_pt1 | contig 10031 bp, 7 predicted proteins | sample Lox_Sample_41_FD_206718 | JGI IMG/M metagenome (GOLD analysis project Ga0335082, IMG submission 206718) | Soil microbial communities from Loxahatchee National Wildlife Refuge, Florida, United States - Lox_Sample_4.1 | ecosystem: Environmental > Terrestrial > Soil > Wetlands | place: USA: Florida...
AGGCGAACGCCCGCTGGGCGACCGCCGCGCGGTCGACCACGCCGCCTGGCGCGACCTCCTCGCCCCAGCGGGCGACGACCGCCTCGCGCAGGGCGTCTCCCTCGTAGAGCTCGTGGACGATCGCGTCGCTCGAGATCGTCGCCGCGCCGAGCCGCGCGAGCGCGGCGAGGGCGGTCGACTTGCCCGCTCCGAGCCCGCCCGTCAGGCCGACGAAGGGGACACGCGACGGCAATGCTCAGACCGGGCGGTCCGCCCGCCGTATCAGCCCTGCTCGGGGCCGCCCGCGGCCTCGGCCTCGGCGGCCGCGGCTTCGGGCAGCGGCACGGCGTCGCCGGCCACGTTCTCGCCGAGCGGCTCTTCGGCCGGCTCGGCCGCGGCCTGCGGCTCCTCCGCCACGGCGGCCTCGGGCTCCTCGACGGCGGCCGGCACCTCGCCGATCGCGGCCTCGGGGGCCTCCTCGGCGACCTCCGCCTCTGGCTCGGCGGGGATCGCGTCGGCGGGGGCTGCGGGGGCCTCAGCCTCGGCCGCGGGGGCCTCCAGCTCGGCGGCGGGAGCCTCGGCGTCGTCCGGGACCTCGCCGGCCGGACGCGAGACGGGCAGGATCTGGTCCTCGACGCGCTTCGCCGAGAGCGACAGGCGGCGGCGCTCGGAGTCGATCTCGAGGATCTTCACGCGGATCTCGTCGCCCGGGTGGACGATCTCGCGCGGGCTCTCGACGTGATGCGGGGCGAGCTCGGAGATGTGCACGAGACCCTCGACGCCGTCGAGGATCTCGACGAACGCGCCGAACGTGACGACCTTCGTGACCTTCCCCGCGAGCTCGTCGCCGACGTTGTAGGTGTCGACGATCCGCTGCCACGGGTCCTCCTGGGTCTGCTTGAGGCCCAGCGAGATGCGCTGGCGGTCGCGGTCGATGTCGAGCACCTTGACCTTGACGGTGTCGCCGATCGAGAGGATCTCGCTCGGGTGGTTGACGTGCGACCAGGAGAGCTCTGAGATGTGGATCAGGCCGTCGATCCCGTCGAGGTCGACGAACGCGCCGAAGTCGACGATGTTCGAGATCTGGCCTTCGACGACGAGGCCGGGCTGCAGGCGGTCGAGGATCTGCTGGCGGACCTCCTTGCGCTCCTCCTCGAGCACCGCGCGTCGCGAGAGCACGACGTTGTTGCGCGAGCGGTTCAGCTCGATGACCTTCGTCTCGATCTTCGTGCCCATGTATTCGTCGAGGTTCGGCACGCGGCGGATGTCGACCAGCGACGCGGGCAGGAAGCCGCGCACGCCGAGGTCGATGATGAGTCCGCCCTTGACGACCTCGATGACGGTCCCCTCGACCGGCTCGCCCGACTCGGCTGCCGTTTCGATGCGCCGCCACGCCTTCTCGAAGCGGGCGCGCTTCTTCGACATGATCAGGCGACCGTCCTGGTCCTCCTTGGTCATGACGATCGCGTCGACCTCCTCGCCGAGGTGGACCTCCTCGGCCGGGTCGACGGCCTTGCGGATCGAAAGCTCGTTGGCCGGGATGACGCCCTCGGACTTGTAGCCGATGTCGACGAGGACCTCGTCCTTGTCGATCCGGACGACGTGGCCGGTGACGACCTCGCCCTCCTCGATGTCGCGGAAGGTGGCGTCGTAGTTCGGGACGATCTGCCCGTCGATCTCGAGCAGCAGGCCGTTAGAGCCGTCGACGACGCGGGCCTGCGGATTCTCCATCAGTGTTGTCACCGGCCGAAGCCTAGCGCAGCCGTATCATTGCCGGGGCCTATGCCTGTTCGAGCGACGAAGCGGGGAGCGGACCGCACCCGCTTGGAGCGCGACTGCGACGTGATCGTCTGCGGTGCGAGCTTCGCCGGACTCGCCGTCGCGGCGGAGCTGGCGGGGGCCGGCGCGGAGGTCCTCGTCGTCGACCGCTACGAGATCGGCGAGCGCCAGACATCCGCCTGCGGGATCCCGACGCAGTGGCTCGACGCGATGGATCTGGCGGGCTCCGAGCGCCAGCGCTTCCACGACGTCCTCGTCCACACGCCCTGGCGGAGCTCCCGCTGGCCGCTGCCGTGGTCGTTCTCGACCTTCGACTACCGCGAGCTGTGCGCGCTGCTCTGGGAACGCGCGGGCGAGGCGGAGTTCGAGACCGCGACCGTCACGGGGCGTCGCGGCGACACCGTGCTGACCGATCGCGGCGAGCTGAGCGCCCCGCTGATCGTCGACGCGCTCGGCTGGCGGCGGGTGCTCTCCAACCGCGCGCCGATCCAGCCGCCGAACGCGCGCCTCTCGCGCGGCCTGGAGGTCCACCCCCCCGGCACAGGTAGAGACATGGAGCTGTGGCTCGACGCCTCCTACGTGCGGGCGGGCTACTCGTGGAGCTTCCCGGCGCGCGACGAGCTGCGCGTCGGCGTCGGCTCGTTCTGGCCGACCCACCACGTCAAGGAGCCGACCGTGCGGCTGGCGGGCGACCTCGGCCTGCCGCCGCTCGGCTACCAGGGAAACTGGATCCCCCACCAGCTCCGCCGAGCGACCGAGGACGGCGTCTTCTTCGCCGGCGACTCGGCCGGCCACTGCCTGCCGCTGACCGCCGAGGGGATCCGGACCGCCCTCTACTTCGGCATCGCCTGCGGACGCGAGCTGCGGGCGGTCCTCGCCGGTCAGCGCTCGCGCGAGCAGGCGCTGCGCGGCTACGGCGCCTTCTCCGACTCGCACGAGCGCAAGTTCCACTGGCTGCTGAACGTGCAGCGCGCGATCGGCCAGATGACCCCGACCCGCGCCGTCGGCCAGCTCGTGCGCGCCTTCGAGTCGCGCCGCCTGACCCACTGGGCCTTCGACCGCTACCTGGCGATCGCGCCGCCGTCCTACGTCGCGAGCGCGAGCTCCGCCGCGGCGCGCCGCCGGCCTGTGCCCGCGGCGACCTGAGCCCCGCGTCGCTCGCCGCTCAGGCCACCTCGCGCAGCACCGGGCGCGCCGAGAGGCCGCGCACGGCCGCCGCGCTCGCCTCGGTCGCGCTGGCCCACGAGACCTCGGACAGCAGCCCCGGCGCGGCGGCCGAGTCGCCGACCAGGTAGACGCCCTCGCCGCGATCGATCGCCGGCCGGTCGCGCCACGTCGTGCCCGGCATGTCGAGCGCTCCGGTGCGCGCTCTCATCACCTGGCGGCGCCGCCAGCTCACGCGCGCCCGCCACTCGGCGAAGGTCCCGTCGAGCAGCCGCTCCAGACGTGCCGTGGCGCCGTCGGGGCTCTCGCCCGGTCTGACCGGCATCTGCGCCTGGAGGAGCTCCTCGCCCTCGGGGGCCAGCGACGGGTCCGCGGCCGTGAAGCGCTCGATCCAGCCGGCCTCGTCGAGATCGGAGACGACGAACGGGTCGCCGCGCCGGCGGCGCAGGCCGAGGTCCAGGCAGACTGTGTGGCCGCTCGGCCAGCGCAGCGACTCCTCCGCGCCGAGCAGAGTCCGGGCCTCGTCGAGCTCGGTGGCAACTATCACCGTGCCGCCGGGCAGCTCCTCGATCCGGCTCTCCGTCTCGATCCGCACGCCGAGCTGCCGCGCGCGAGCCTCGAGCTGCTCGATCAGCGCGCTCCACCCGCCGATCACGTACTGCGCGGCGGGCGAGAGGCTCAGAAGCCGCGAGGTCCGAGACCATACGAACGAGGCGGAGAGCTCGCCGGGGTCGTGGTGGAAGGTGTAGACGCCGGCGGCGGCGCTGAGCATCGCCGCGATCCGCTCATCCGTGTGCTCGGCCGCCCACGTGCGGAAGTCGAGATCGGCGGGAGCCTCGCGCCCGCGCAGCCTCAGGACGGCCGGCAGCGCGCGCAGCGGCGGCGTGCGCCTGATCTCGCCTTCGTGGCGGACCTTCACCCCGGCCAGCGGCGTCCTCTTGTGTGGCGGCAGCAGCTCGCGCTCCGCCAGCCACCTCCACAGCGGGCCGTCCTTGTAGAGCACGTGCGGCCCGAAGTTGGCCTTGTACGGACCGTCGTCGCTTCGGCCGCGTCCGCCGAGGCGCGCGTGCGCCTCGTGCAGCACCGCCGGCGCCCCCTGCTCGGCGCAGCAGATCGCCGCGATCAGCCCGGCGAGGCCGCCCCCCACGACCGTGATCTGCTGGTGCGTCCCGGACGAAGCGGCGCTCGACTGTCTCATCGTGTGACCTCCTGGGGGCGAGCTGACTCGATGGTGTCACGCTACGCCCAGACTGGCCCGGTATACAGTTCCAGTAGTGGCAACTTCAAGAGGTCCAGTTGTCCCCGAGCTGCTGATCGAGCTCGACCGCTCGGATGCGCTGCCGCTGCACGAGCAGCTCGAGCGCGGGCTGCGGGAGAGCATCCGCCGCGGGCGCCTGGCCGGCGGGACGGCACTGCCTTCGACGCGGGGCCTGGCGAGCGAGTTGGGGATCTCGCGCGGCGTCGTGACCGAGGCCTACAGCCAGCTGAGCGCCGAGGGCTACCTAGAGACCAGGCAGGGCGCGCCGGTGCGCGTGGCGCGAGCCGTGCGCGCAGCCGTCCCCCGCGCTCACGCGCACTCGCTGCTGCCCTCCTTCCCCTACCACTTCCATCCGGGCCTCCCGGACCTGGCGGGCTTCCCTCGCGACAGATGGCTGCGCTCGTTGCGCGCGGCATGGCGCGAGACGCCGCTGCAGGCCGTCGGCTACGGCGACCCGCGCGGCGCGCCCGAGCTGCGCGAAGCGCTCACGGACTACCTGGCGCGCGTGCGGGGCGCGGCGCCGGACCCGGAGACGATGATCGTCTGCACGGGCTTCATCCAGGGCTTCTCGCTGCTGTGCCGGTGGCTCGCGCGGCAGGGGATCGAGGAGATCGCGGTCGAGGATCCCGGCTGGCAGATCCATCGCCTGATCGCCGAACAGGCCGGGCTGAGCTCGCTGCCCGTGCCGGTCGACGGCGAGGGCATCGAAGTCGAGGCGCTCGCGCGCAGCGGCGCCCAGGCCGTGCTCGTCACGCCCTCTCACCAGTTCCCGACCGGCTGCGTGCTCAGCCCGGAGCGACGCACGGCGCTGGTCGAATGGGCCGAGCAGGGCGAGCGGCTGATCGTCGAGGACGACTACGACGCAGAGTTCCGCTACGACCGGGTCGCCGTCGGCGCTCTGCAGGGGCTCGCGCCCGAGCGCGTGCTCCACATCGGCTCGGCCAGCAAGCGCCTCGTGCCCGCGATGAGGCTGGGCTGGATGCTCGTCCCGTCGTGGCTCGCGTGGCCGCTCGTCACCGCCAAGGCGATCGACGACGGCGGCTCGGAGACGACCGGGCAGCTGGCGCTGCGCGATTTCCTCGCGCGTGGCGAGCTCGATCGCCACGTGCGACGCATGCGGCACCGCTACCAGAGCCGCCGCGAGGCGCTGCTCGAGTCGCTGGAGCGGTGGCTGCCGGAGGCGCGCCCGACCGGGGCGGGCGCCGGGCTCTACGAGCTGGTGATGCTGGAGGGGGACGTCTCGGAGGCGAAGCTGCTCGCCCGCGCGGAGACGCTCGGCGTCGGCGTCGAGGGCCTGTCCTGGCATCGCTGCGTGCACGGCGGACCGCCGGGAGTGGTGCTCGGCTTCGGCAACCTCGCCGAGCCCACGATCGAGCGCGGCGTGCGCCTGCTCGCGGAGGCGCTCGAGCTGGCCCGCGCGGAGAGCTGAGCGCGCGAACTGGCCCTGCTCGGGGGGCGACAACTGGACCGCCCCTGACGCATACCGTGGTACGCGTGATCGAGGGCGAGCGACAGCAGGCGGCGCGCGGCGCCCCGTCGGTCCTGGAGCTCGGCTTCGCCGTCTATGCCGCCTATCACCTGCTTCTGGGCCTGTTCATGGCGATCGCGCCGCACGCCTTCTTCACCGCGATCGGCCCGTTCGGCGCTCGCAACGACCACTACGTCCGTGACGTGGCGACGTACAACCTCGCGTTCGGGGTGGGCTTCGCGGTCGCGCTGCGCCGCCCGTCCTGGCGCGTCCCGGTGGTGGCGCTCGCGACGATCCAGTTCGCCCTGCACAGCGCCAACCACCTGGCCGACATCGGCGCCGCGCACCCGACCTGGACCGGCTACTCCGACTTCTTCTCGCTGGCGGCGGCGACCGCGCTGCTCGGCTGGCTGTGGCGAGCCGCCGCCAAGGAGAGCCGGGCATGAGGATCTTCCTCGCGGGAGCCACGGGGGCGATCGGCCGGCGGCTCGTCCCGATGCTGCTCGACGAGGGCCACGAGGTCACGGGCGCTTCGCGCTCGCCCGAGCGCGCGGCGGCCCTCGACGCAGCGGGCGCTCACGGCGTCGCCTGCGACGCGCTCGACGCCAAGGCGGTGCGGGAGACGCTCGAGCAGGTCAGACCGGAAGCGGTGATCCACGAGCTCACCTCGATCCCTGCCGCGATCGACCCCCGCACGATGGAGCGAGACTTCGAGCTGAACGACCGGCTCCGCAGCGAGGGGACGCGGATCCTCGTCGACGCCGCGCAGGCCGTCGGCGCGCAGAGGATCGTCGCCCAGTCGATCGCGTTCTCCTACCGGCCCGGGCGCGCGGGGACGATCCACGACGAGCAGGACCCGCTGATCGCGGGCGCCGAAGCCGCCCGCCCGTACGCGCGCTCGGCCGAAGCGGTCCGCGCGCTCGAGAAGACGGTCCTCGCGGCCGGGGGCATCGTGCTGCGCTACGGCTACTTCTACGGGCCCGGGACCGCGATCGTGCGGGACGGCTCGACCGGCGAAGCCGTGAAGGCGAGGCGCCTTCCGGTGATCGGCGGGGGCCACGGCGTGTGGTCGTTCGTGCACATCGACGACGCCGCCGCGGCGACGGTCGCGGCGCTCGACCGCGGCACGCCGGCCAGCGCCTACAACATCGTCGACGACGCGCCCGCCGAGGCGCGGGAGTGGATCCCGGCGCTCGCCGAAGCGCTCGGCGCGAGGCCTCCGCTGAGGCTGCCCGCCTGGCTTGCGCGCCCGCTCGCCGGCGCATACGGCGTGCAGGTCATGACCAAGGCCCAGGGCGCCTCGGGGGCTCGCGCCCGGCAGGAGCTCGGCTGGACGCCCGCCCATCCGAGCTGGCGGGAGGGGTTCGAGACCGGGCTGTGAGGCTCAGGCGCGACCGCCTGCTTCTCAGGCTCGGCCTCGTCGACCGCATAGACGAGAACGTTCGTGTCGAGGAACGCCCTACCCGCGCTCATGCAGCTCGTCCCGGGTCCAGCTGCGTACAGCTCACTTCCGCACGACGAGCGCCACCCCCGCGACCAGCAGGACGAGCCCGACGATCCGGTGCAGCGTCACCGGGGAGCGCGCCACCCCGAGCAGCCCGAAGCGATCGATCAGCACCGAGATCAGGAGCTGCCCCCCGATCACAACCGCCGTCAGCCCACTCGCACCCAGCGTCTTGACGGCTTCCAGCGCGACGAACACGTAGACGGCCCCGAGCAGCCCGCCGACGAGCGCCCACCAAGGCACCTTCCCGACGCTCCCGAACGAGGCCAGCCCGCCCCGCAGCACGAAGCTGATCGCGATCAGCGCGGTCGTCCCGACGAGGAACGAGAAGCTCGCCGCCTGCACCCCGCCGATCGTCCTGCCGAGCCGCGAGTTGACCGGGGCCTGCATCCCGACCAGGCACCCGGCCCCGGCCCCTAGCAGCACGGCAAGCCCCCGGCTCATGCCCGCCACGTCCTCACTTGGCTTCCAACCAGTTCTCCCCCACGCCGATATCCACCGCCATCGCCGGCTCGTGCTCCCACACCCCGCACATCTCCCGCTCGATCAGCTCGCGCGCGGCATCCATCTCCTCGGGAGGCCCTTCGAAGAGCAGCTCGTCGTGGATCGTCAGCAGCAGCTTGGTCTGGAGGCCGGAAGCCGCGAGCGCCGCGTGCGTGCGGACCATCGCGAGCTTGATGATGTCGGCGGCGGTCCCCTGGATGACGGTGTTGACGGCGAGGCGCTCGCCGAGCGTGCGCACCTGGTAGTTGCGCGCCCGCAGCTCGGGGATCTGGCGGCGCCGGCCCCACAGCGTCTTGACGTAGCCCTCCTCCTTGGCGCGCTCGATCGTGGCGGCCATGAACTCGGCTACGCGGGGGAAGCGCTCGAGGTAGGCGTCGATGAACTCCTTGGCCTCCTCGCGTGGGATGTTGAGCCGATCGGCGAGGCCGTAGTCGGAGAGCCCGTAGACGATCCCGTAGTTGATCATCTTGGCCTTCGAGCGCATGCCGGGGTCGATTTCCTCCGCCGAGACGCCGAAGACACGAGAGGCGGTCGCGGTGTGGACGTCTTCGCCGTGTTTGAAGATCTCCATCAGGGCGTCCTCCCCGGCGGCCTGGGCGAGCACGCGCAGCTCGATCTGCGAGTAGTCGGCGGAGATCAGCAGGGCGCCCGGCTCGGCCTCGAAGCAGCCGCGGATCTCGCGCCCGAGCGGCGTGCGGATCGGGACGTTCTGCATGTTCGGGTTGGTGCTCGACAGGCGGCCGGTCTGCGCGACGGCCTGCAGGAAGGTCGTGTGTATGCGCGAGTTCGCGTCGACCTGCTCGGGCAGGACGTCGAGATAGGTCTTGATGAGCGTCGAGAGCTCCCGCCAGCGCTCGATCTTGGGGACGATCTCGTGCTCTGAGCGGATCGCCTGAAGGACGCGCGCGTCGGTCGAGTAGCCGGTCTTGCCGCGGCGCTTGCGCGACAGGCCGAGGCGCTCGAACAGGATCTCACCGAGCTGCTGGGGCGAGCCGATCGTGAACTCCTCGCCGGCGAGCGCGTAGATCTCACGTTCCAGGCCGTCGATCTCCTCGCGCACCCGCTCGGTGATCTCGGCCAGGCGGTCGAGGTTCAGGCGCACCCCGAGCAGCTCGAGCTCGCGCAGGACCGGCACGAGCGGCAGCTCGATGTCGGCCATCAGCGCGGCCAGGCCGCGCTCTGCGATCTGCTCGCGCTGCCAGTCGGCGAGCGCGCCCAGCATCACCGCCTGAGCGGCGAGCGGGTCCTCGAGGTCGCTCGCCAGGCCTCTCTCTTCGCACAGCTCCGCGAACGGGTAGCCGCGCCGGGCCGGCTCGAGCAGGTAGGCCCCGAGCAGCGTGTCGTGGACCAGCTCGACAGGCACTGTGCGCAGCGCCTTCGCGTCGTGCGCGATCACCGGCCTGCCCGCGCAGGCCGCGACGACCTCCTCCGGTCCAGCGCAGTCGCCTGCGATCGCAGCCCCCTCGCAGGCCACGGCGAAGCGCCACGGCGAGCCATGCGCGAACAGCTCGCCCTCGGGCGCCTCGGTCTCGGCGACCGCCACGCACAGCTCCGTGCCGGCCTTGCCGAGCTTTGCGACGTCGGCCGGCGAGCCGGCGCGCACGGTCGCCGTCAGCGTCACCTCGGCGGCTCCGGCCGGGGCGGCGACGTCGGCGTCGCCGAGCGCTTCCTCCAGGCGCCGCAGCGGGTCGCGCAGCTCGTACTCGCGGAAGAACTCCCGCACGCGCGCCCGGTCGGGCTCGCGGCCCGCCTCGATCGCGATGTCGAGGTCGACGTCGAGGTCGCGCCGGACGGTCGCGAGCTGCTTTGAGACGCGCGCGTCCTCGGCGTGCACGGTCAGGTTCTCTTTGCGCTTGGCGCCTTTGACCTGATCGACGTTCGCGAGCACGTCCTCGAGCGTCCCGAAGCTCTGCAACAGCTCCGAGGCGGTCTTGTCGCCGATGCCCGGGATGCCGGGGATGTTGTCCGAGGTGTCGCCCTTCAGGCCGTAGAAGTCGGGGATCAGCTCGGGGGGGATGCCGTAGCGGTCGACGACGGCCTGGCGGTCGTAGATCTTCGTCTCGGTGATCCCCCGCGCGGTCGCCATCACCTTGACGAGCCCATCGGGGTCGATCAGCTGGAAGACGTCGCGGTCGCCGGTCACGATCATCACGGGGACCTGGGGCTCGGCGTGGAGCGCCCGCTCGGCCAGCGAGGCGATCACGTCGTCCGCCTCGTAGCCCTCGATCTTCACGTTGCGGTAGCCGAAGGCCTCGACGAGCGGTTCCATCGCCGGCCACTGCTCCTTGAGCAGGTCCGGACGGGAGCGCCGCTGGGCCTTGTAGTCGGCGTAGAGCTCGTTGCGCCCCGAGGTGCCGGCGTCCCAGGCCACGACC
>Ga0335082_10010539_pt1 | contig 10030 bp, 9 predicted proteins | sample Lox_Sample_41_FD_206718 | JGI IMG/M metagenome (GOLD analysis project Ga0335082, IMG submission 206718) | Soil microbial communities from Loxahatchee National Wildlife Refuge, Florida, United States - Lox_Sample_4.1 | ecosystem: Environmental > Terrestrial > Soil > Wetlands | place: USA: Florida...
GCGCGATGACGTCGTCCGCCGGTACATCGTCGCGCATGCCACGACGATGAATGTTCTCCACCACGACGATGGCGTCGTCGACCAGGATGCCGATGGAGAAGATGAGCGCGAACAGCGAGACGCGATTCAGCGTGAAGCCCCAGGCCCACGAAGCGAACAGCGTCGTCGCAAGCGTCAGCACCACGGCGGACCCGACGACGATCGCCTCGCGCCGGCCCAGCGTCATCCACACGAGCGCAACCACCGACAGCGTCGCGAAGACGAGCTTCTGGATCAGCTTGTTCGCCTTTTCCCGCGCCGTGTCGCCGTAGTTGCGCGTGACGATTACGCGCGTGTCGTCGGGGATCACGCTGCCCCTGAGCTGCTCGACTCGAGCCAGCAGCGCATCGGCAACGCTGGACGCGTTTTCGCCGGCTTTCTTCGAGATCGCGATGGTCACGGCCGGGTATTCGCTGTACGCCCGCACGCCCGCAGCGTCATGTGTGACTTCGCCGTACCAGGCGAAGCGCACCGGCACGTCGGCGCCTGCCGTGACGCGCGCCACGTCGGCCAGATACACCGGAAGCCGATCGTGCACGCCGACGATCAGTTGCGCCACGTCGTTCGCCGTGGCGAAGAACTCGCCGGTGCGCACCTCGACCGTGCGATTGCCGCCGAGAAGCTGACCCGCCGGCGCGGAGGCATTGGTCGCGCGCAGCGCATGTTCGATGTCCGTCACGGTGATGCGATGTGCGGCAAGCCGCTCCGGATCGAGCGTCACCCGTACCACGTCGTCGGGGCCGCCGAACGTCTGCACTTCGCGCGTGCCGTTGACGCGCTTAAGCTCGATCTCGAGCGCGTGCGCGACCTTCTGCAGCTGCGCCGCCGTCGTATCGGCGCGCGTGCCGTGCAGGGTTAGCGTGACGATGGGGACATCGTCGATGCCCTTGGGCTTGACGATCGGATCGCCGACTCCGAGGTGCGCCGGCACCCAGTCGCGGTTGGCCATCAGCGTGTCGTGCAGGCGCACGAGCGCGGCGATGCGGTCTTCGCCCACCTTGAACTGCACCGTGAGAACCGCCAGCCCGGGACGCGTGACGGAGAACACGTGGTCGATGCCGCTGATCTGCGAGACGACCTGCTCGGCCGGCACGGTGACGAGGTTGTGCACGTCTTCGGTCGACGCGGCCGGAAACGGAATGAAGACGTTCGCCATCGTGACGTTGATCTGCGGCTCCTCCTCTTTCGGCGTTACGAGCACAGCGAAAACGCCCAGCAACAGGCCGAAGATCGCGAGCAGCGGAGTGAGCTGCGAGCCGAGGAACGCCCGCGCAATCCGCCCGGAAACGCCGAGGCCGGCTGACGTTTGTGGCATCGCTGTTCGGGTTGTCATCGCGCGATCCTCAGCGTGCGGCGACGGTCCCGGCGAGCTGCACCCGCTCGCCCGCGTCGAGTCCGGCGAGCACCTCGACCCAGCCTGCACTGGACGTCTCGCCCGTGCGGATCTGGCGCAAGCGTGGCTGACCGTCGCTACCGATCACGTACGTTGCGGTGAGCTCGCCCCGACGGACCACGGCGTCGACGGGCATCACGAGGCGCTTCACGCTGCCGGTGGGCAGCACGACCTTGGCAGCAGTGCCTGGTACCACACTCGCCGGAACGCTGGCAGGCAGATCGGCACGCACTTGGGTCGAAAGCAGGCGTGCGTCTGCGGCGGGCAGGACCGTGACGTGCGTCGCGACGACCGTTTGACCGAGCGTCGGCAGAACGACCTCCGCCTGCGGCACCTGGGCGATGCGCGGCAGGACGAACTGCGGCACGCTCGCGACCGCGCGCAGCGCCGCTGGATCGTGCACTTCGATCAGCGGCTTGCCGGGGGAGGCGAGCTCACCCAACTCGGCCAGCCGGCGCGTGACGATGCCGTCGAGCGGGGAACGCACGTCGGCAAAGCTGCGTGCCGTCGCCGCCTGGGTGGCGCTTGCACGCGCCATCTGCACCGCTGCTTGCGCACTCTTCAGATCGGCATCGGCCTTGTCGAGCGCCGACTGGCTGACGAACTTGCTGTCGACCAGCCTGGCGGTGCGTTCGTGGTTGAGCTTGGCCTGCGCGAGCTGCGCTTCGGCTTGCGCGACGCCGGCGGCGCCCGCTGCGACCTGCGCGTCGGTTTCGCGCGCGTCGATGCGCACCAGCACCTGGCCGCGCTTCACGCGGTCGCCCGCATCCACGTAGTAGTGCGTCACGTTGCCGGCGATCTGCGCGGAGACCGTGGCCGCACGCACGGCTTCGATCACTGCATCGGCGGCGTAGACATCGGCCACCTCGCGCAGCTCGACGGTCGCGATCCCGGCCCGGCGTGGCGCCTGCTCATCGGCGCGCACGCTCCCGGAATGCCTGTTCGTCTGTGTCGCCGCTAGCGCTCCCGCGATCAGCGCAGCGCCGAGGGCTGCCACCAAGAGCTTGTTTCGCATCGTCCTCACCTGGCATTGGTTTTTCTCTTCGCAACGTTAGGGCGCGCAGCCCACCACGTCGGCCACCCAGGTTGCACTGCGCTTCAGACCGCGGCGAGCACGCGCTGCAACCGCTCCCGCACTTCGGCGGCGATCGCGCCGACTTCCGGCCTGTCCACCAGTTCCAGTACGGCGTTCGGATCCATGATCTCGACCTGCACCGTGTCGGCTGCGTCCTGGCGCACCACCACATTGCAGGGAAGAAGCAGGCCGATCGAAGGCTCCGCTGCCAGCGCACGCTGGGCGAACCGCGGGTTGCAGGCGCCCAGGATCCGGTATGGCGGCACGTCGACGCCGAGCTTCTTCTTCAGCGTCGCCTGCACGTCGATCTCGGTCAGCACGCCGAAGCCTTCCTTCTGCAGTTCCTCGGTCACGCGGGCAAGCGCCGCATCGAATGCAAGCGGCACCGTCTTGCCGAATCCGTACTTCGTGTTCACGTCGTGCTCCTTCATACCGTCTCGGGCTCACGCGTCTTCCTGGCCTTGAGCTTGGTGATGCCGAGAGCACCCATGACGTACTTTTCGTAGATCGGTTCGGAATTGCCCTTCTTCATCTTGCGGATGAAGTACTTCTCGAACGCAACCTTGGCGACGTGCACCCATTTGCCCTGGCTGAACCAGTTGACGTTGCGCGGCGGAATCTGGGGCAATGCGACGAAAGCGATGCCGCTGTCGCCGAGATCGGCCAGGCACACCGCGTTCCAGGTGGCCTTGTGAGTCGCGGGCCGGCCGGCGATGGCATCGCGAATGTTGTGCGCGGTCGCGGTGACCATCGACTCGATCATGTAGCCGGTCTTTGGCGCACCGGTGGGAACCGGGGTCGCTTCGACCGGAGGAATCGCGACGCACACGCCGACCGCATAGACGTTGCGATATTTCGGGTTGCGTTGATGCTCGTCGATGAGGATGAAGCCGCGCGGGTTGGTGAGGCCCTCGATGCCGAACACGGCATCCACGCCCTTGAAGGCCGGCAGCATCATCGAGTGCTTGAAGGGCAGGGTGTGCTCTTTCTTCGGCTGGCCGTTTTCGTCGTGTTCGGTGACGAACATCTGCCCCGCCTCGACCTTCGTCACCTTGGCGTTGGTGATCCACCTGATATGCCGCTCGCGCAGCAGCGACTCCAGCATGCCCTTCGAATCGCCGACGCCGCCGAGGCCAAGGTGGCCGATATACGGCTCGCTGGTGACGAACGTCATCGGCACCTTGTCCCGTATCCGGCGCCGCCGCAGGTCCGTCTCCATGATGAAAGCGAACTCGTACGCGGGCCCGAAGCACGAGGCACCCTGCACGGCGCCAACCACGATCGGCCCGGGATCGTTGACAAACGTGTGCCACTTGGCCGCGGCCGCCTCGGCATGAGCGACGTGGCACACCGATGCCGTGTGGCCATTGGGCCCGAGGCCGGGTACTTCGTCGAACGCAAGCTTCGGGCCGGTAGCGATCACGAGATAGTCGTACGTGATATGGGTGCCGTCGAGCAACTCGACCCGGTTGTCTGCCGGATGAACGCGCTTCACGCCGCGCGGGTCGTAGATGATGTTCTTGCGCTCCAGGTACGGCGCGATTGGAAACTCGACCTGGTCGCGCTCGCGCCAATTGACGGCGAGCCACGGATTGGAGGGCACGAACTGAAACGTGTTGCCCAGCCCGATCACGGTGACCCGGTCATCTGCGCCGAGCATCTCGCGCAATTCGTATGCCATCGGCAAACCGCCGATCCCCGCGCCCATCACGATCACGTGTGCCATGGTTCTCGCTCCTGACCGACTGTGTTCCGTCCCTATGAATTGGCGCGTACCCACGCGATGAAGCTGCGCGCATCCATTGCGCCGGAGATGCGCGCCGCCTCGGTGCCGTTCCTGAAGATCGCGAAGGTAGGAATGCCGCGAATGCGATGGTGTTGCGCGGCTTCCGGCTCTTCGTCGGTGTTGACCTTGATCAACCGGTATGCCGGCTCCAGCTCGCGCGCGGCTTGCTCGAAAACCGGTGCCATGACCCGGCACGGAGCACACCACGATGCCCAGAAGTCGACCAGGACCGGCACGTCCGACCTGGCTATGTGGCGCTCGAGCGAAGCGGCGCGCAGCGCGTGCGGGTGGGACGCGAAGAGCGCGTTGCCGCAGTCGCCGCACACTGCGTCCCGCGACCGTTCGGCCACGACTCGATTGACGGTGTCGCAATGCGCGCAGACCACGTGAACGCGGTCGGTGTCAGTGTCGGTGTCCATGCACTCTCCATTCGGATGCCTCGCAGCGGAGATGCCGCGGCCATGCGCGAAGGGTGCCCCGCCTTCCGGTCCCGGTCTGCAACCTGGGTTACGCTGCCGCCAACGCAGCAACCAGCCCGCGCAGACGCCTTGATCCATGACAACGACGAGCGAAGAACAACAGCGGATCCGGGATCGACTGCTGCAGCAGTTCCCCATCTTCGCCGACCTGCCTGAACCGCGCTTGACGCAGGTGCTCGAGCAATCGCAGCTGCGCCAAGTCGCGGCCGGCGGCACGATGTTCGAGTCGAACCTGCCGTGCACCGGTTTTCCGCTCGTGCTCGAGGGCAGCGTGCGCGTGGCCAAGATGGCCCCGACGGGGCGCGAAATCGTTCTCTATCGCGTTGCGCCGGGGGAAGGCTGCATCCTCGCGGGCAGCTGCCTGCTCGGCAACAGCGACTACTCAGCGACTGCTCTTGCGGAAGACGACGTCACCGTGCTCGTGATTCCACCGCCGCTGTTCCAGGAACTGCTGCTGCATCATGAGCCGTTTCGTCGCTTCGTATTCGATATGTACGGCGCACGCCTGGGCGAGGTGATGGAGTTGCTCGAAGAAGTCGCCTTCCGCAGGCTCGACACGCGGCTGGCGCAACTGCTGATTCACCGCGGACCGGTGATCCAGGCCACCCATCAGAGTATCGCCGACGAGTTGGGCAGCGTGCGTGTGTTCGTCAGCCGGTTGTTGCGCAACTTCGAACAACGCGGCTGGGTGAAGCTGGAGCGCGAGAAGGTGACCGTCACCGACCTGCAGGGGTTGGCGCAGTTTGCGAAGGGCTGACGCTTCGGCGGGGACCGCGGACGCGTCTTGCGCTATCTCAACAACCCAGGACGAAGTAACGCATATCGTGGTGGCACCGCAGAACGAAGGAGTGGAAGATGGTTCGCAGTGCTGGAGGAAAGCGCGTCACCGGGCGCGACATGACGAAGTCGCTCGTCAAATCGCACGTCGACGCGCAGACGGGGCGCCACGCAACGCCGTTGCAGGTCGCGAATGCGCCCAAGGTGGCGCAGGCGCGGCCGCGCCGGGTGCGCAAGGCCGCCAAGGTGCTGCCGAAGCTGTAATCCACCGATGGCGCAGCAGGCGCTTCAACCTACCCTCGACGTCGACTCGCCCTGCGATGTCTGGCTCGCAGCAGCGGCCTCCGCCACCTTGCGCAGCAGGGGCGCCCACCACATGCCGGGCGGAAAGCGCTCCGAGAGACGCACGATGACTGTGCCAAGGTCCGGCGATACGTAGATGTGCTGCCCGAGCACGCCCATCGCGAAGAAGTCGTGCCGGTCGGAGTCGAGGCGATGGCCCCACCAGAACCTCTTGTAGTAGATGCGGCCGCTCGACAGGAACTTTCCCCAGGGGCGCCGACGGTAGTACCGGAACCATTCTGAATCGGTGCGTACCGCGTCCGGCGACGTGCTCGCTTCGACCCATCCTGCGGGCAACAGACGCCGGCCTTGCCATGACCCGCGTTGCAGATAGAGCTGGCCGAACTTCGCCAGATCGCGCGCCGTGGCGGTCAATCCGCTTTCGAGATGCTCGACCGCATCGGTGCCGTCTTGGTCGACCATCATGCTCGCGGATCCTTCGGCGCCGAGCGGATTCCAGAGCTGCGTCTGCAACCACTCAGTGACGGACATGCCTGTCGCGCGTTCGAGCAGCAGCGAAACGAGCAACGGATGCCAGTCGTTGTAGTGAAAGAACTCAGCGACCGGATCGCTCACCCTGCAGCCGAGCAATGTGCGCCGAAGGTGCGCGCCATAGTAGGTGCGCGGTTCGTCGTCCCACGGCAAGGGGCCCTCGATGAAACCGATGCCCGAGCGCATCTCGAGCAGATGCGCCAAGCTCAGCGCGCTGGCCCGCGGGTCCTCGAGTTCCGGCAACCATTTTCCAATCCGGCGCTCGAGCGAGTCGATCGCACCGCTGCCGACAGCCAGACCGACGAGCGCCGAGGCGACCGACTTCGTCACCGAAAAGCATCGATGCGGTCGCTCGATGCGTCCCCCGTTCGCGTAGTGCTCCCACACACAGCGGCCATTCACGAGCACCACGAATGCCGTGGTTCCGGTTTGAGCCAGCAGCGTCGGCAGCGTAACGGGACGCGTGTCCGGACGAACCGCGAGCAACAGTTGCTCGAGCGCCGCCGGCTTGTTTGCGTGTTCGAGCGCGATCGGCGCCGGGCTCGGCGCAAGCGGTCGTTGCGGCAACCTTGCGTGATCTTCGCTCGTCGGCCGATTGAAGAGCACGTAGCGCCCAAGGTAGGTCGAGGCGATCGAGCGGAGCAAGGAGTTGGGCTCGCTGCGCTTTGATGTAGCGGTGGCGTAGGGCGGAATCAGGAAGAATACGCTGCGACCACGCTGCCGGCGATTGCGCTCAGGAGCACGACGAGCCACGGCGGCATCTTCCAGAGCACGAGCAGCAGAAATGCAATCGCGGCGAGCGCGAAATCGACCGAGCGGGCGATGCCTGCCGTCCAGACCGGGTTGTAGAGAGCGGCGAGCAGCAACCCGACAACGGCAGCATTGATGCCGCGCATCACCGACTGCGCGGCGGTCCGGCGCCTGAAGTCGTCCCAGTACGGCAGGCTCCCGATGACGAGCAAGAACGACGGCAGGTAGATCGCGAAGAGGCACAGCGCTGCGCCTTGCCAGCCGTTGGGCTCCGGGCCCGCAACCGCGCCGAGATACGCGGCGAACGTGAAGAGCGGGCCGGGTACCGCTTGCGCGGCGCCGTAGCCGGCGAGAAAGGCATCGTTGGTAACCCAGCCGGACGGAACGACGGACGATTGCAAGAGTGGCAGAACCACATGGCCACCGCCGAAGACGAGCGATCCGGCCCGATAGAACGCGTGGAACAACTGCACGCCTTGTGCCGCAAAGACGTGCGCCAGCCAGGGCAAACCAAAGAGAAGCAGGAAGAAGACGGCAAGCAGCAGCGCGCCGGCGGTGCGGCTGACCTGCACCGGGACTGACACATGTTCGCCTGTGGCCGTCTCCGGGAGCAACGCGAAGCCGACCACGCCTCCGAGGATGATCGCGCCGATCTGGCCTGTGGCGGAAGGAACGGCAAGCACGATGGTCGCGGCCGCGACAGCGAGGGTTGCACGCTTGCGGTCGGGCGCAAGCGTGCGCAGCATGCCCAGCACCGCTTGCGCGACGACCGCCACGGCGACCACCTTGAGGCCGTGCAGTACGCCATCGCCCAGCACATTGCGCATCGCGCCGACGCCATAAGCGAAGAGTACGAGCGCAATGGCAGATGGCATCGTGAAGCCGAGCCACGCCGCCAACGCGCCTGCGTAACCTGCGCGCGCCATGCCAATGGCAATCCCGACCTGGCTGCTCGCCGGGCCTGGAAGGAACTGGCACAGCGCCACCAGGTCGGCATAGCTCTTTTCGTCGAGCCACTTGCGGCGCAGGACGAAAGCGTCGCGGAAGTAACCGAGGTGGGCGATGGGACCGCCAAAGCTCGTGAGACCGAGCCGCAGGAAAGCAGTCAGCACTTCCCACGCGGAGCCGCGCGCCGCGGGCGTGACGCCATCCTTCGCATCTGCCGTCATCGGGTGCTCGAACTCTGGCAACGGGGCGCCGCGAGTCTAAGGCGCGGGCGCTCCCTCGTTGCCTGGTGCGTCCGCCTCAGGCGCTCTCGACCGGAGCCTTTGCCTGGGTGCCGATCTTCCCGTCTACGAGTTCGATGATTCGATCGCAGCGCTGCGCCAGGCTCAGGTTGTGCGTGACCATCAAAAACGTTGCACCGCTGGCGGCGTTGATTCTGCGCATCAGGGAGAAAACGTCGGTGGCGGATTGCGAGTCGAGATTGCCCGTAGGCTCGTCGGCGAGGATGAGGCGGGGATTCAGCGCCAGCGCGCGCGCGATCGCGACGCGCTGCTGCTGGCCGCCGGAGAGGTTGTTGGCGAGATTGTCCTTGCGTTGTTCGAGCCCGACCTCCCGGAGCAGTCCGAGCGCCCGCTCGCGCATCGCCGCGTCCGGCCATCCGCGCGCGAGGAGCAGCGGCATCATCACGTTTTCCAGCGCAGTAAACGCGGAGATCAGATGGTGGTACTGGAACACGAAGCCGATCGTGTGCCCGCGCAGGCGCGTCGTCTGCTGTTCATCGAGCGCACCGCAATCCTGTCCCTCGATCTCCAGTCTGCCGCGCGAAGGCCGGTCGAGCAGCCCGATGAGGTTCAGTAACGTGCTCTTGCCCGATCCCGACGGACCCATGAGCGCAGCGAACTCGCCCGGAGCGAGGTCGAGATCGATGTCGTGCAGCACCTCGGTTTCGACAGGCGTGCCTGTGCCGTAAGACTTCGAGATCCCCCGCAGGCGCAGTAGTGCAGCGGGTCCTTCAGGCTCGCGGGTGCCTTGGGTCGCGACGCTGGCTGGAGCGTCAGCCACGGATCGCCACCACGGGATCGAGCCGCGCCGCGCGCAGCGCCGGCGCTACCGCCGCAACGAGCCCGGTCAGCGTTGCGACCAGCGCGGAGCCGACGAACAGGCGCGGGTCGGCTTCGAGCGGAAAAAGCGGCGTTCCGTCCGGGTTGGTCACGAGGTTGCTCCACGCGCTGATCGCCGCAAAGCCAAGGGCCGACCCGAAGATCGAGCCCGCCAGCCCGAGCACGGCACCTTCGAGCAGGAACACGCGCATGATCTGCGTCCGCGAGCCTCCCATGGCGCGCAGGATGCCGATCTCCCTGGATTTTTGCACCACCGAGACGACGAGCACGGCGGCAATGCCGAGGGCGGTTGCCAAGGCGACCGCGAAACGGATCGTCGTGTTGGCCACGTACTGTGCGTTGATCGCAACGTAGAACTGCGCGTTGGTCGCGATCCAGCTGTCGGCCTCGACGCCGCTCGCCGCAGTGATCGCCTGTGCGACGTTCTCGGCGGCATAGATGTCCTTGACCGTCACGTCGATGCTCGATACGCCGCCGAGGAGTCCAAGCAGCGCCTGGGCCGTATGCAGCGCGACGTACGTATTGCGCTGGTTCGCGCCCTTGCTGCCGAGATCGACGATGCCCGAGATCGAGAGCGTGGTCCCTTGTCCGGAGGCGGCGCTCACGCGCAGCTTGTCGCCGACCGTGACCCCGAGATCGCTCGCCAGGTCGGTGCCGACGATGATGTCCTCGGCGTTCAGACGCGCACCGCCGGCGACGATCTTCTCCGGCAGCGGTATGACGCGGTAGTAGAGCGCCGGATCCACGCCCAGCAGTGATACGGCGCGCGTCGCTTCGCCGCGCACCGCAAGCACCGGTCCCGCAGCCATCGGCGACACGGCGACGACCGCG
>Ga0335082_10010540_pt1 | contig 10030 bp, 9 predicted proteins | sample Lox_Sample_41_FD_206718 | JGI IMG/M metagenome (GOLD analysis project Ga0335082, IMG submission 206718) | Soil microbial communities from Loxahatchee National Wildlife Refuge, Florida, United States - Lox_Sample_4.1 | ecosystem: Environmental > Terrestrial > Soil > Wetlands | place: USA: Florida...
TTTCCCGATTTCTCATCAATAAGGATGCAGGTCTTCTTTGTCTTCCTGCTCATTCAGTAAAAGGCTCATCCGTTTCAACTCCCACAATCCTCAATCTCCGGTAAGAAGAGTTCTTTTTTTGCATATCTGCAAAAGAAAGAGATAATTTTCTCAATTCTGCAAAAGGTTTAATTGTAATATTCTTTTAATTTCAATATGTTTTTATCTGGCATGGAAGGTGCTTTATATGGGGTGAAGTCAAAATAAAGGAGGACATAAAGATGAAAACAAAAGAGATGGCAAGAAAGATGGCATACATAGGAGCAGGGGCGGGTTTGGTACTGTTTGCAATAGTGGGGTTATTGCCAGGCTCTTTCCTTGGCGGGGTGATCGGACTTAATATTGCAGGGAGCCTCTTTGGCATGCCGGTGGGTTCTGCCCTGCTTCCCAGGCTGATTGTGGGCATCTCCATGCTCCTGGGTGTACTGGTATCAGGGATGATCTTTATTGCGGGTTCATCCATCATTGGCTGGCTTATCGGATACGTGATTGATTCTTTGAAGGTGGGCAAGGCAGCCCCGGTTGAGGTAAAGAAATAATAAACAGTAAAAAGTAAACAGTGAATAGTAAATAGTAAAAAAAAACAACTAAAGAAAAGGAGGACAGGAAGATGAAAGCGAGAAAAGAGATGGTAAGGATGGGGACAAAGGTGGGAGGAGTGCTGGGAGCGATTGCGTTCCTGGTGTTCGGGATAGTGCCGGGGTTTTACTTTGGCAGTTACGGGATCCTGGTGCTGATGAGCAAGCTGTTCGGAGGGCCCTTGGAGGCAACGGTGCTGGTGAGGTTGGCCACTGCAGCAGGAATCCTGGTGGGTATTGTCTGTGTGGCATCAGTGACCATTGTGGTGGGTGCCATATTCGGTACGGTCGTGGGATACCTCCTGGAGGCAGTGAGCGCTCCGGCAGAGGTCAAGACCTCAGAAGAGGCCGCGGTTAAGGCAAAATAGGAATACCATTACGAGAGAACGCAAAACGTCCGGAGGGCGATAGGACTTCCCTTCCGGACGTTTCTTTTTATGGCCGCTCACTGGTAAAGCGAAACAGAGGGCTTGAAAGATCAGTTTTTATCCGGCGTACTTTTCTTATGTTTCAAGACGCCGCAATCTTCCTCTTTTCTTTTTCTCATTTTACCCGCTTCCTCATTGCTACCTTCTTCCTCTCTTTTCCCCCATAAACCGCCGGCTCCTCCTGAACAACAAGGGTGACTCCGTTGTCGTCCATCCTTAAAAATTCAATTTCGGCTTCACGAAACAAATCGCGGCCTTCGATGCGGAGGCGGCGGAGCGCCATGCGGCAATATTCTTCATCGATCTCCACGCCGATGCTGTTTCTCCCTGTCTTGATGGCGGCAAGCATGGTTGTGCCTGTTCCGCAAAAAGGATCAAGCACGGTATCGCCCGAGAAGGAAAACATCCTCACGAGTCGGTAAGCAAGCTCAAAAGGAAAGGGGGCCGGATGATTTCTTGTGGACGCTCCGGTAATGTTCCAAAACTGCCGGAACCATTCAGCAAAATCATCCTTATCGATCATACTTAGTCTGCGTTGCTCCTGCGTCGGCTTCCTGTATCCCCCGGGCTTACGCTGCATCAGGATAAACTCGATGTCATTCTTCACGATGGCGTTGGGTTCATAGGGCTTCCCCAGAAACTTTGTGCCGTCGTTCGCCTCGAAATTCGCGTTCGAAATCTTGTGCCAGATAATCGGATTAAGATTGTCAAAACCTAGTTTGCGGCATATGACGGTTATATCCGCGTGGAGCGGCATTACGAGGTGCCTTCCGTGCTCCTTTCGGGACAAACAGACATCTCCCACAACACAGACAAGCCTACCGCCGGGGACAAGAACGCGATAGACCTCTTTCCAGACTTTCGACAATTCCGAGATAAAACGCTCATAATCCGCGATGTGTCCGAGCTGGCCCCGTTGTTCATTGTATCTCTTCAGGGACCAGTAAGGCGGCGAAGTAACGACTAGGTGTACGGATTCATCAGCAATAAAGGGCAGTGAGCGGTTGTCGCCGTGGATAAGACGATGCAAGGTAGTTTGACTTTCTTTTTTTAGTTCGGTGAGCATCAACGTCCTCTGCTGTATGCAGCAACGTGCGCCACGAGCGACCGTATGTAAAGTTCGGATGTGAGGTCTTCAGCAGGTTCTCTGAAGTTGCCTTTTTTGCCGGATTTCCTGTCGGAGAGAAGAAAGGCCGAAGCATTGTAGTGCCGCTCCCTTACAAGCTTCCTGCAGAAAAGCTCATATCTTCTTGCATATGACGCGCCCCTGAATTCCTCAAAGACACTGAAATGTGGTTCTTTCACTCTTACCGCGCTTTGAGATTCTTTGCAGTCTTCAAGCAGAAAGATATACCCGAGCCATGGCCGTATTGTTTTGTTAAAGCACCCTCTCTGTATGCTGTCCAAAGGTCAAGGGCACTGCCCATAGCTTCCTCAGTGCGGTTATTGAAATTGTTGCCAAAAGAAGGGCCAACTTGTGATTTTGCTTCAAGCGCAACGATCAACTGACCATCCTTAACAACCAGGAGGTCCCATTCTTTTGTCGGTCTGAAAAAACCGGGGAGTTCAAGATTCTTCTTATGAAAAACATGCTGCTCATCGATTCCGGCCTCAACTGTTATTTCAGTCAACAAGCCGATAAAGTCATCCATCTGTGCGCCGCCTGTTACGGCGCTTCTCAACCCTTGGTCCGCACGTCCCGATCCTTCCTGTTTTCTGGCCTGATTTTCACGGGTCAACCAGTAATGAGAGACCGCCTTAGCCACTCTTTCGTTAAGATTCTTTATAATTATCTCCATCGGCTATTCTATGCTTCTTCGCGGTTATGCCGCAAGGATGCACCGCTAACAATACCAGAAAAGCTTTCGCCAGAAGGTAGCTATAAAGGGTGCGAGTATATTTGATCCATCATCATCCGCGTTTCTTCTGAATAGTTCAAGAATGACGGTGTCTGATCTGCCACTGAGGAATGTTAACTCATTATTCAAGTTGCCGTTACCCTCCCAAAAAAGCTCATAGCTCATAACTTGTAAAAGAAGAACATCTGCTGGCCATATTGTATTAAATTATCGATAGTTTTGGCAATTTGAAGTAATTTCTTGTACCCTTTGGGGTCAAACGTTATGCCATGTTAAAGACAAGGACTCTTTTCCAGCGGGTGTGGAAAGCTCTTGACAAGAATTACAGAAGTTCAATTCCGCCTGCTCCCTTAACCTTTTGATGGAGTTTCCGATCGGCAGTAATGAACCTGCATTTCAATCTATGTGCAAGTTCGATATATGATGCATCGTAGAGGGTTATGCCATAGAGCTTTGAAAGGCGTATTGAACTGAGGTATTCATTTCGTCCGAAATCAAAGACCTCCAAATCGAATGCCCAAATGAGGGAGAAGGCATCGGAAGCATCCTTATAACTCAGAGTTGTTTTGGTTGAAAGGACATTTGCTATCTCATAGAAAAAAAGGTTGTGAACAGCTATCGCATCTTTGCCTGAAGCGTGGTTTTCCCTGAAAAGTTTTGCCTTTTCCCCCCTGTCCTCATCCCCGAATATCCATTTAAGGACAACGGATGCATCGAGGACTATCATCTGCCCTCTCTGATTTCCCTGACGCCTTTTACAGTATCTATCTTTGTTTCTTTAAGATGTTTCTTCTTCCATCTGTCCATGCTTGCCGCTACATCCACGAGTCTCTTCTCTCTGTGTTTCTTCTGGATTTTTTCTTCGTATTCATCAACGGAGATTATTACGGCAAGGGGCTTATTTCCCCTTGATATGATTACCTCCTCGCCTTTCATCGATACATCGTCAAGAACAGAACCGAGCTTTTTTCTTAAATCGAGCGCCGTTAAAGTTTTCATGCCGCCCTCCTTTTACTATAAAATAGACTATGATAGTTGCTATGTCAATAGAAAATTGACACTCGAAAGAATTGACAGTTTTTGCTGAAAGTCAACAACTTTTGGGGGAACTCCTGTTCAGTCCCGGGTTGCAAAATGAAATCTCTTGAGCGTACTATTAATATAGAGTGGAAGTCCCTATTATAGAAAAAGATTCTGAACTGAAATTCCCTCATTTTACTGTGCTGAAGGCCTCCGCAGGCTCAGGCAAGACCCACATGCTCACCAAGAGGTTCGTTCAATTCATCCTCTCCGAAAAAATATCAAGGAACAACCTGCGAAATATTCTTGCCATAACCTTCTCGAACAATGCCGCCAAGGAGATGAGGGAGAAGATCATCGACTGGCTAAAATTGCTCCATTTCGGTGACCCGGAATTGACCGAACAGATGCTTGAGTCCATCTCGATGGACCGGGAAAAACTGGCTGAGCGAGCCGGGCAGGTGATGGAGGAAATACTATGGGATTACGCCGACTTCGAGGTGAGGACCATAGACAGCTTCATGACATCGATCTTCAAGACCTCCGCCATCGACTTCGGATTCAACACTGAGTTCGACATCCTTATGAACAATGATGCGCTTATGGAATACTCTTTTGATTTGTTCTTGAGAGGCGTCAGGGAGGGCACAAGAGAGGCAGAACTCCTTCTCAGTATAATCTCAGCAATCCAGGAAGGGAAACAGGGCCAGGAAGCCTATATGTGGGACCCTTCATCAGCCCTCCTCGAAGAGGTGAAAAGTCTCTACGGAAAGCTCTCAGCGACCGGAAAGAACCCCATGATAGAGGACTACTCAGGGGCCTTTGATAATATAAAAGATGAAATAAGTACCGCCATTGGGGGCCTTGAAAAAGTGATCCTCAAGTCAGGGCTCGTAAAACGGGCAAACTCTTCTTTCGATACAATCCTCGATCTCGTGAGGGAGGGAAGGTTCGCGGACCTGATCGGAAAAGGGCTTAAGAACCCACCTGTCAATAAGCCGGAAAAAGGCCAATCCGCCCTTCAGACCTCATTCGATCAGATTGTCGGACAGTGGGAGAACGCCGCCAGTCTTATCAACAAATACATTGCCCTCCTCGTACGGTCCCGTTCCATGCCGTATCTCAAGGTATATGAATCATTCAGAGAAATCGTCGAATCCGTCAAGAGACGTCAAGGGAAGGTATTCATTGAAGACATAAGCAGAAATCTTGCCGAATACCTTAACGAGGAAATCGTCCCCGACATCTATTTCAGGATCGGCGAGACAATCTACCACTTCCTGATCGACGAATTCCAGGACACTTCCCTCATTCAATGGCACAATCTTTTCCCCCTTTTCGAGAACGCCCTGTCTCAGGGTGGAAGCCTCTTCGTCGTGGGCGACACCAAACAGGCAATCTACGGCTTCCGAAACGCCGACTACACGATCATGAGAGAGTCCGAGCGCACCAACCCCTTCCCTTCCGCCAAACATTACGTAAAAGAACTTACGACAAGTCGCAGAAGCCTCAAGAAGATCCTTGACTTCAATGAGAAGGTATTCAAGGATATCGTGGCGGGAAATGACAAATACAAGGAGGCTGGGACCAGAAGCGGGCTAACCGACTACGCCCAATGCGCCAGAGACGGCAGCTCGCAGGGATACTGCGAAGTGGTGCTGCAGGAAAGGGATGACGAAACCCCTCCAGAACGGCGCGTCTTACAGGACCTTGTCGCAGAACTTAGATCGCGGGGGTTCAGCTATGGTGATATAGCCATACTAACCCGGAGAAATGAAGACGTCGTAAAGACCACCCTCTGGCTGAACGAGAAGAACATCGACTTCATTTCTTACAGCAACCTCGACATACGGAGAAGGAAGATAACCGGCGAGATAGTGGCGCTGCTGAACTTCCTTGATTCGCCCATGGATGACCTCTCTTTTTCTACCTTCATAAACGGAGAGATCTTCGGCGCCTTGCTACGTGCGGACCATCCTGAGATTACTCCGGAGAGACTCTGGGAGTTTCTCTTTGGATATAGAGAGAGCTGTCCGCTCTACAAGTCATTCCAGAAAGAGTTCTCTATTTTATGGGAGAAATACTTCGCCGGCCTTTTCAAGGCCTCGGGGTATTTTCCGATCTACGACCTCGTGACAGAGGCTTACGCTGTCTTCAGGGTCTTTGAGACACTGGGGGACGAGCAGGCGGCACTTGTGAAGATACTCGAAGCGGTCAAGGAGTTCGAGGGAGCCGGCTATAACAGCATCAGGGACTTCCTAGATTTTGCAGGCGACAGCGACAGCGGCGAGTCCGAGTGGAATGTGGACGTCCCCAAGACCCTGGACGCTGTCAAAGTAATGACGATTCACAAGGCAAAGGGCCTCGGATTCCCCGCAGTCATTGTCCTTCTCTATGAAGGTCGCAACAGGGGCTTTGACTACATCATAGAGGAGGAAGAAAATGGGGTGCGACTGCTCAAGATCAATAAGAAGACCATGGTCAGCGATCCCACTTTCGAGAGGCTATATGAAGAGGAAGCTACAAAAGAAAATGTGAACAGGCTTAACAGCCTTTATGTCGGATTCACGCGCGCAAAAGAAGAGCTCTACGTCATCGGTGTGAAGGGCAGAAGCGAGACATTTCCATTCGATCTCCTTCCTGCAAGCGATTTTGCACCCACGGTAAAACCTGACAGATGTGACATTCCCACCGCAAAATCTTCCGGGGTCTTCAGCGTGAGACATCACCCTAAACAGATAGAAGCAGAGGTCAGAACGGATGAGATGATCAGCGTCGAAGAGAGGGCGAGGGGAGAATTCATCCACAGGGTTCTTTACCACGTCGAATATCTGCACGATGACATGGAAAGCGTGCTTGAGGACATCATCAGAAAAGTCACCGTCGAAACAGCATCAAAGTCAGCCGCGAAGGGAGTGAAAGAGCTTCTTTTTCGCCTCTTCGGACGCAAGGAGATAGCGACCTACTTCGATCCCCATCCCGGGAGAGAGGTGAAAAGGGAGCAGGAATTCTCGGATGAGAAAGGACATCTCTTCAGGATGGATAGAGTCGTGATCGACCCGGACAGGGTTACGATCTTGGATTTCAAGACCGGGGGAGAAGGCTGGGCTGATGAGAAATACAGGGCACAAATGAGAAAATATATGAAGATCGCGAAGGACATTTATTCCGGTAGACGCCTGGAAGGCAGAATCGTTTATATAGACCTCGGAGAGATCAGGACATTATGACCAACACGCTGATCATAGGCCCACAGGAAAACCTTATCGAGAGGACAGCAAGTCTTATAGGCCCTCCCAGAAAAGACTACGCTCACAACCTTGTTGTGTTTCCGGGCAGAAGACCGGCGCATTTCCTTCGAAGGGAGTTAGCACAAAGGGGAAAGGGCAGCTACATACCTCCCTTAATTCTGTCCATGGACGGATTCATGGATTACGTTACGGAAGCCGTGCAGCCCATGAGGCATATGGAGACAGTCGATGCCATTGCCATCCTCTACCAGATTCACAGGAGCGCCCCGGAACCCCTCGGTGGAGAAAGCTTCCTCACTCTCGATAGCTTCTTTTCTCTTGGAATAAAGCTTTTCGCGGACATTGAGGAACTCTATATTGAGGGGGTGCCTCCTGCCATGGTAAAGGAAATCCAGCCCTTCACTGATCAAATGATACCCAAGCATGCACTGGCGAGGCTTCAATCACTGCATTTTTTCTACAAGACTTTTTACGAGAAGATTTCCCAATTGGGTATGGCGACAAGATCCATGAGATACCGCATGGCAGTGGAGAGGATCCCCGAAAGCGGCATTGACAGGTTTGAAAAGGTGATATTCGCGGGATTCTATGCGTTGACCAGGTGCGAGAAGGATCTCTTCAGGAAGCTGTTACCGAGCGAAAAAGCAATCTTCATATTCCAGGATGGTCCTGGTCTGAGAGAGCGACTGTCGGAACTGGGAATAGAGACCAAGGATGTCCAACCCTCTCATCCTGAACCGGAAATCCATTTCTACAGCAGCCCCGATACCCATGGCCAGGTCTTCGCCCTTGGAAGCATCCTCAGGGAAGAATCTGAGAAGAAAGGATTGCCCGACGAAAAAACTACAATAGTACTTCCGTCTTCGGAGACCCTCTTTCCCCTTCTCCGGCAGGGGATGACCTGTATAGACAAGGACGACTTCAACATCTCTCTCGGATATCCATTGCACAGGACGCCGGTATTCGGCTTTCTTAATAATCTCATGGAATTAATTGGTTCTATGGAAGATGACCGGTTTTACGTCCCTGACTATATGAAGTTCATACTACACCCTTACATGAAGAATATTTACTGCAAGGGAAACGCCGAGATCACGAGGATTATGTTTCACACCATTGAGGAGATACTCCAAAAATCCAGGACCAGGATGTTCGCAACACTGTCTGACATAGAAAACAACGAAAAGATACTCAACAGCATCACTGAAAAGCTTCGTCAGGAAGAAGAAGGCATGACCAGGGCGGAGATCAGGGAACACTTAAGGATGGTCCATCTCAACACAATTGAGAAATTTCTCTCCTTCAGGGATATCGGGGATTTTGCCGCAAAATGCACCGAACTTCTCACATTTGTCTTCAGCAACAGTACGGCCCGCCTTCATCCCCTCTTCTACCCTTTTTCGGAGTCCTTCATAAGAGCCTTGGACACAGTCTCCAAATCCTTGATGAAGGACATGTCGTTCACGGATAGGACAAGCTATTTCACATTTTTTAGAAAATACATTATGACTGGTCACGTGCCCTTTCCCGGCACTCCGCTTAAGGGTGTCCAGATCCTCGGTTTCCTTGAAACGAGAAACATCAGGTTTGACACTGTTTTTATTCTCGATGCGAATGAAGAGGTGATCCCTGACACCTCCAAAGAAAATACGCTTCTGCCTTTCAAGGCTCGAGAAATCCTGAAATTGCCAACCTATTTGGACAGGGATAAGCTGTCGGCCTACTATTTCGACAATCTCGTAAGAGGCGCCAAGGAAGTCCACATTTTCTTTGTGGAAAATGATACCAAGGAGAGATCACGCTTTGTAGAAAGTCTCCTATGGGACAGACAGAAAAGGGACAGATCTACCAGGACAAGTGACTATGTGCAGGCTGTCCAATACAAAGTAAAGCTCGGGAACGATACCCCCGCCGGCATTCCTAAAACCGACAGGGTAGTGAGCTTCTTAAAAGATTTCACATATAGTGCGACGGTCCTCGACACATATCTGAATTGCCCCCTTCAGTTCTACTACAGCTACGTACTTGATCTCGGGAAAAAGGAGGAGATCACAGGGGAAATCGAAAGAGCCGATGTGGGCAAGTTCGTCCACCGCGTCCTTGCATCATATTTCTCAAGAAGGCTGAACAGAGTTCTAAAAGAAACGGATATCGATTTGGAGGAAATGGATAATTTGATCGACGATCTTTTCGGTAGGGAATACGGCTCTAACCCTACTGGAGCCGTGTACCTTCTGAAAGCCCAGATCAAAGAACATCTTAGAGACTATCTCAGCAAGTACCGCATACCTCTTATCAAAGAGAAGAAAGTGACGATTATCGGAGTGGAAGAGCCTATCGAAGCGGCTCTAAACTCCTACAAGCTCAAAGGTCGGCTGGACGTAGTCGAAAAACGAGATGGTAATATCTGCATAGTTGATTATAAAAGCGGTTCCTATGCAAAGAACCTAAAGATCAACTTCAACAAGCTTGATCCTGGCAGCAGGGATTCCTGGGATGAAGCGATCGGAAGCCTCCAGCTTCCTTTTTATCTTATTTTATATTCTGAGCGCCACGGCATAAAAATAGAGGACCTGAGAGGAATGTTTATGCTCCTTGGCCGGTCCTTGATAAACAGAGAGATTGAACTTCCCTTGTTCGATACAGACGACGAGAGTTCGACATTCGACGGATTAAGAACAGTGATTTTGGGTCTTCTGGAAGAGATAGTTGATCCAGATGTTCCATTTGGAGCGGCATCGAACAGAAAGACCAGTTGTCCGAAGTGCGACTTCCAGTACGTTTGTGGAACACAATGGGTAACTGGTTAGATTTCAACCCAAGCAAGACATATCTTAAGTTTGTGCCCTCACGGG
>Ga0335082_10010543_pt1 | contig 10029 bp, 7 predicted proteins | sample Lox_Sample_41_FD_206718 | JGI IMG/M metagenome (GOLD analysis project Ga0335082, IMG submission 206718) | Soil microbial communities from Loxahatchee National Wildlife Refuge, Florida, United States - Lox_Sample_4.1 | ecosystem: Environmental > Terrestrial > Soil > Wetlands | place: USA: Florida...
CGAGCCGCATCAGTTGTCGCATAGGACTCCTGCGCGGCGCAGCCCGGATCCGCTTGCTGCCGGTGAAATATATAGGAGATGCAAGGTCTTATTTTACTTGAGCGCGGCGAGAGTGGCGTTCTCGGCACCGGAAGGCCTCTCTTGACGCGCGAAAAGCACATGGAATTGGAACACCCGGATGCTTCCCGCCTAGTAATCCCGCTCCTCAGGCGGTTGAACTGAGAGCAGGTCGATGCTTCGTTCCTGGCCGTCAATGTACACCTGCAGGTAAGAGAACCTCCACACGCCGTTCTTGTTCGCGATCACGCGAATCCGTCCCTTCCCTTTCGGCCCTGAGATCGGAATCGAGAAATTGGCATAGCCGGTGCTGCCATTCAACTTGAGGTCACCGACGACGATCCACCCGGCGCGAATCGGTTCTCCCATTTGCTCGCGCACTTCCAGATTTTTCGAAGCACGCGTCATCGCCTGCTTGAACGCGTCACTGTGGCGAAACGTCGCACTAATGAACGAGATTAGCCCGATCCCAAATAGCGCCATCAGCAGAAGAAGCGTCAAACAGCCAAGCGGAATCTTCCACAGTGGATTGCGCTCGATCCAGCTTCGCCTCATCGGTTCGGGGTGGAGCGGATAGGGAGGTGTTCCCATGAGGTGCTGCCCTATTTCGGACTATCCCTGTGCACGACCTTCACGCGATATCCGGCGCGCCGCAGATGCTTGCCGACTTCCTCGGCGATCATCACGGAGCGGTGCTGCCCGCCGGTACATCCGAACGCAATCGTCAGGTAGCTCTTGCCCTCTCGAATGTAATGCGGCAGCAGGTAGATCAGCAGATCAGAAATGCGCGAGATGAACTCCTGCGTCTGCGGGAATGACCGGATGTACTTGGCCACCCTCGGATGCCGCCCAGTCAGGGGGCGGAACTCGGGCACGAAGTGCGGGTTGGGCAGGAAACGAACATCGAACACCAAGTCAGCATCCTCCGGAACGCCCTCACGGAAGCCAAAACTTACACTCGAAACAAGGATGCTCTTCTCCGGGGACTGCTCGTGGAAGCGTTCATTGATGTGCGCGCGCAGTTCATGGACATTGAACTTCGACGTGTCGATAACGAAGTCGGCCAGGCGGCGTATCACGCTCAGGTGTCCCCGCTCTTGCTTCAGAGCCGATTTGACCGGCGCATCGTTGCCCAGAGGATGCGGGCGGCGCGTCTCACTGAAACGGCGCAACAGTACTGCGTCGGACGCTTCGAGGAAAACGACTTTCGTGGGAATCATGCGCCGCACGGACTTCAGAATCTCCGGCAATTTCCCAAGCTTTGTGCCCTCTCGCACATCCACGACCAGCGCCGTCCGTCGCGTATCGTGCGAGCGAACGGCTAACTCGGCAAAGCGCGGAATCAATTCGACCGGTAGATTGTCGACGCAGTAGTAGCCAAGGTCCTCGAATGCTTTCAACACTGAGGCTTTTCCGGACCCGCTCATCCCCGTGATGATTACCAGTTCCGGAGAGAGTTGCCGCTCGCGCGCCGGCGTCTTGCGGTTCTTCGTGGCGCGCTTGCCTTTCTGAGCAGGGGATTTCCGCACCTTCATAGAGTGGATGGTAGCATCGAATCCGCCGCCGTCGCTGCGGCCCGCCTTGGCGACTCTGATACCGCTGGTCCGTTGGTAACACCATCAAAAAGACGAAATCCAGATTGTCTCTTCCCTACGCCGGCCTGTAATCTATGGCGTCATGAAAAAGTTCGAAGAACTTACAGAACGGGAAGTATTGGCCCTGGCGATCGCGCTCGAGGAAGAAGACGAGCGCGTCTATGCCGATTTTGCGGAAGGTTTGCGTCAGGATTATCCGGCCACAGCCTCCATGTTTGAAGGGATGCGAGAGGAAGAGTCCGGCCACCGTCGCCGCTTGCTCGAACTCTACCAGAAGAAGTTCGGGGAGCACATTCCTCTGATTCGTCGCCAGGACGTGCGTGGCTTTGTGGAACGGCCCGCTCTGTGGCTGGTGCGTCCGCTGCGCATTGAAGCCGTGCGCAAAGAAGCTTCGACGATGGAGGTCGAAACGCGGCGCTTCTACGAGAAAGCATCGGCGCGCACGCAGGATGCCAGCATTCGCCAATTGCTCGACGACCTTGCCAATGAAGAGCGCGGGCACGAGGTCCGTGCCCAGGAACTCGACAAACAGAAACTGCCTGACAACGTGAAGGCAGATGAAGAAGTCGCGCAGCGGCGTCTGTTCGTGCTGCAGATCGTGCAGCCTGGCCTTGCTGGGTTGATGGATGGATCGGTCTCGACTCTGGCGCCGGTGTTCGCCGCCGCCCTGGCGACACACGACAGCTGGAAGACGTTTCTCGTCGGACTCGCTGCATCGATTGGGGCAGGCATCAGCATGGGATTCGCCGAAGCCCTGTCCGATGACGGAAGTCTTACGGGGCGAGGTCATCCCTGGGTTCGCGGTCTGATCTGTGGCGCGATGACCGCATTGGGCGGGGTCGGACACACGTTGCCGTTCCTGGTGCGGAACTTCCAGCTGGCATTCTGGGCGGCTGGAGCGATCGTGGTGGCCGAGTTGGCCACGATCACCTGGATTCGAAAGCGCTACATGGATACTCCGTGGTTCTCAGCGGCGGTGCAGGTTGGAATTGGCGGTGCGCTCGTGTTCGCGACGGGCGTCCTGATCGGAAGCTCGTAAACCGATTGTTGATTGATGATTGATGATCTTTGATTGTTGATTGAAAAACCCATTCGCGAACTCGTATCAATCAACAATTCTCTACGGTTGTGTATCCAGCGGATGCGTGCTCTTCTCGTAGAATTCCTTTTGTAGTTTCAGACTGACGTCGTCGGCTTTCACTTGTTGGATCGCTTTCACCACCGAGTCAATCCACCACTTCATTTGATATTCGCCTAATTCCTTCGTCGCAGCTGACCCCTCCCCGGAATAGTGGAACGGGAAACGTGTATACCACCAGATGCCCGTGTAGATATCCTCAGAAATCTTCTGCCTCGCCTGGTCCGCTCCGGACTCGGTCGTGGCACGGTCGGGGTGCACCAGCTCGGGATGGGAGATCATCATTTTTGACGTCTCGCTTTCACCCGCGTGCATGTCGATTCTTGTTTTCCGTGCCGGGCCACCCTGATCTGGCGTGCGCTCGTCGAAGACATACACAACATAGTCATGAGGCTTGTCGAGTTGCGTCTGTGCGAAGAACGGCAGCAGGCTGTTGTTGCCGCCATGGCCGTTCACAATCAAAACTTTCTTGCATCCGTTGCGCGCCATCTCGTCGGTGGTCTCCTGCAGCAAGGCAAGCTGCAGCCCGCGGCTGTAGGCCATGGTGCCCGGTTCGTGCTTCGCTTCGGCAATCTGACCGAAATAGTATTCCGGAAACACCACCGCATATTCCTGCTCGGCAGCATGCAAAGCGGCATAGCGCACATCGAGCAGATCCGTCCCCAAGGGTAAATGCGGACCATGTTTTTCGAGGATTCCGAATGGAAGGAGGCACGTCCCCTGGGAGCGCCGAATGCCTTCACGAAAGTCCGACGCTGTGAGTTCTTCCCAGTGCACCGACAGCTTGGCAGAAGATGAGGCCGCCTGCGCATGAACTGGCTGCGGCTGGAGACTTAGCAGCGCGGTTGCAAGGAGTAGAACGGAAAGTTTTCTGCGATCAGCATGAATAAGCATGATGAATCTCCCCTCGGCGGCGGATTGTAGCACGCAAAAAGCCGCTATTAAAACGTATCAATTGTGTTCCGTAGCGCAACCCCTTTTAACGTTACCATCCGCGCCGGTACAAAGTTGCACAACTTGCAGACGCGCTCCGTGTTTTATTCTCTGAGCAGCAGTCGAACAAACGACCGGAGATCCGACTTGAGCCGAAGCCAGATGCACAATGCGTCGCGTGTGGCAGCCGTGGTGTTTGCAGCGCTTACCCCGTTTGCGCTCGCACAAGAATTGGTGCAGGCACCACGCGCAGATGGAACCCAGACTCCGCTGCGCGTCTACGCTCCCGCGGGTTCTGGTTGCGCTCCGCTGGCGGTGATCTCTCCGGGCGCCGGCGGGAGCGAGAACGGCTACTCCTACTTGGCAAAGGCGCTGCGAGACGATGGATGGCGCGCGATTGTCATGGGACACAAGGAGAGTGGAAAGGATGCTCTGCGCTCCGACATGCGCGACTCCGGCAGCATCAAGAAGGGACTGCGGCAACTTGTGGATGATCCGAAAGCCTACGACGCGCGCCTGATGGACATCGCCGCAGCCTTGAAGTGGGCCGATTCATCGTGCAAAGCCCCCTTCGTCGCTCTACTTGGGCACTCGATGGGTGCACGTACGGTAATGGTCGAGGCCGGAGCGAAAAACAAATTGGGAGTCAAAGGCGGCGCAGACCGCTTCGCCGCGTACGTCGCCATGTCCCCAGACGGCCCTGATCCGATGTTTCCCGAAAACGCGTGGGGCCATATCCGCAAGCCAATGCTGATTCTCACAGGCACGCGGGACAAATCGATGCAGAGCGGCGACTTTCAATCTCGAATCATGCCATATGACGATATGCCCTCGGGCTGCAAGTGGCTGGGCGTGATCGACGGCGCCACTCACATGAACTTCGCCGGAATCGGCATGGCGAGATCGACAGAGAAGCTCACCCTGTTGGAAACGAAAACATTCCTCGACGGACTCCGCGCCGGTAAGTGCGGGACGCCCGTACCGGCTGATGGAATCACCGTGAAGAACAAGTAGTCCCAACCGACTTGCTCTACGGAATGGTGACGTTGGCGCTCAGCCGCAGGCTGCGCGACGAAGTGCCTACCAATAGCTCGCGCATGCCGGTCGGCTTGATCCACTTGTTGTCGGCAGAAGACCAAGCCTCCAAACGCCTCGCTGGAACGTGCAGGTTCACCACTTGCGACTGGCCCACATCGAGATGAATTCGGTCAAACGCCACAAGCGCATGGACTGGAAAATCGACTCCCTTAGGGTGCTGCGACGGTGGACCAAGGTAAACCTGCGGCACCTCATCGCCGCCCAAGCCGCCCGTGTTCCTGATTTCAAAGCTGACTTCGAGACCTCCGTCGGCGGCAGGAATAGCTTTGAGCTTGGAGTAGGCAAAGCTGGTGTAAGACAGCCCGAATCCGAAGGCAAACAGCGGGGCGACCTTCTGCTTGTCAAACCAGCGATAGCCGACTTGCACCCCTTCGCTAAAAGTGGTCGTGCCGTTCACGCCCTTTGCTGAGCGCTCGGGATGCGCCGGATCTGTGGCTGCGTAGTCTTGCAACCGTTTCGCCCACGTGAATGGCAAACGTCCCGCCGGATTCACTTTCCCCAACAGAATGTTCGCTGTGGCCCATCCACCTTCATCGCCCGGCCACCACATCTGGAGGACGGCGTTCACTTGATTGAGCCAAGGCATTGCGATCGGCTGACTCACATTGAGCACCACAATCGTATTCGCGTTGACAGCGGCGACGTCTTCGATCAGCTTGTCTTGTTCTCCAGGTAAAGCGAAATCAGGCTTTCCGCGAGTCCAGGCAAACACCACTGCTGTCTTGGCCGCTTTAGCCGCCGCAATCGCCGATTCATGATCGGCCTTCCGTTGCTCAGGGGGCATCCACGCGAGGCGTATCTGTTCCGGATCATTCGAGGTGTCACCTTCGACGGAGACCGAGAGGCTGTGAGCGCCGGCGGTAAGATCGACCGCAACCCGCAGGTTGTCGAGGCCGTCGGTCGTGGGCAGCAGTCCATCCTTTCCGCCGAGGACAGTGTCGCCGTGTACGCCGCCGCGCATCCCGTTCGCCCCAGCTACGCGCTTCCCGTCGATGCTGACGCTGCCGGCGGCGCCCAGCAGTTGCAAATAGATCCAGTACGATCCTGCCGATGGAACGGTGACCGTTCCGGCCCACTTGTCTTCAGCATTTGCCGCCAGCGGATGGCCGCTCTTCTTCGTGAAATCGAGAATCGTGTCCACTTGTGTAGCGCCGGATTTGTCAGTGCGCAGTAGTCCCGGTTGGCCGTCATGCGATAGGGCGCTCGCGGGGATCGGCGCTCCGGTCATGTCATCATTCACAGCGAGGGTGATCTTCGCGTCAGGCGCGACTTTCTTGATTGCGTCATACGGGCCAACCTGCCGCCATGGAAATCCGACGGACCGTTCGCCCGCGGTACCGATAGCCACGACCTGTCCTGCTCCGGGCCCGATCATCGCCAGCGATGCCAGGTCCGTGGGTTTCAGGGGCAGAGCGTTTCCGGCATTCTTCAAGAGCACAGCCGCCTCTTCAGCGGTCTTCTGAATAATTCGGGCATTGGCTTCGGTTGCATGCTCGTGAATCTGGTGATCCGGTGGATGATCGAGATAGCCGAATTTGTCCATCTCATACAGCACATGACCGGCCGCTTTCGTGATGGTTTCTTCCTTCAGTTCCCCCGACTGCAACAGGGTCCAGAAGTTGACTCTCGGATCTTTGCCGAACCCCATGGCTCCGAAGTCCGGGGGTTGCGGTCGCGGTTCCTCGGGCAGTGTGCTGAAGAAACCCTCGAACATCGACATGTCGGGCATTCCGGTCGGCGGAGGCTGCGGCTTCTCTGTCGTGAAGAACGAGAAGAAGAATCCACTCAGCGGACTGTCTTTGGGACCTGGTCCCGGCATTTCCATATCGAGCCCGTTGTTGATGAACGACGGCGCGTGCGTAGCGCCCCAGTCGCTGGTCACAAATCCCTTGAAGCCCAGATCGTCGCGCAGAATGTCGACCAGCGTCGCCCGGTTGCCGCATGCGTAAGTCCCGTTGACTTTGTTGTAAGAGCACATGATCGACGACACGCCGGCGTTCACCGCGTCCACAAACGGTGCAACATAAATTTCCCGCAACGCCTGAGGGTCGACCACGATATTGTGGCCGTCGCTGTCATAGGCTACATAGTGTTTTGCCTGCGCCATCACGCCCCGGCCCTGAACACCACGGACAAGGGCCGCGCCCATTGCACCGGTCAGCACCGGGTCTTCGCCATAAGTGTTGTATCCGCGCTCGAACGTAATATCGCGATCGATGTTGATGAACGGTTCCAAGACGACGTCGATGCCCAGCGACTTCGCCTCACGTCCGATGACGACGCCATTGTCCTCCGCCGTCTTTGTGCTGAAGGTGGCTGCGAGACCCATGGTGGCGGTTTCCGCCTGCGAGGGTAGCCGCGTCAACACGCCCGGAGGACCATCCGACATGCGAATCGGTGGAATACCAAGCCGAGGCACTCCGGTCAGGTACCCCGCTTGGCCCTGATTCGTCGCCGAATCCTCCGACGCTCCCCGAATCAGCGCCATTTTTTCTTCGAGTGTCATCTGACTCAGAAGATTGTCCACTCGAACATTGCCGGTGACGACAGGGGCCGCCGCCTGAGCGGAAAGCGTTGATGAAGATAAGATAACCAGTAAGAGCAATCCAGCAATCTGCTGCCAACCACGGCTGATCCGCTTCCTTGTGCGCATGATCCTGCTCCTTTGTATGGCTTTCTACTCAGTAATGGTTAAACGAACAGATGACGTATCCGCCGAACTTGCTCCGACCATGATGTCAACTGCTCCAGGCTCGACCGCTCGCTGCATTTGGGAATTGAGAATGGAAAGCTGCTCCGGCCCGACATCAAAGCTGACAGTGGTCGAAGCCCCGGGTTCGAGATGTATTCTCTTGAAGCCGCGCAGCACGATCACAGGCTGAACGACGCTGCTGACGACATGATGCACGTACATTTGCACGACCTGATCCCCAGCGCGCGAACCGGTGTTGGTGACGGTTATCGAGACCTTTGCTTTTTCTTTCGCAGACATCTGATCATGATCAATGGTGGGATTGGCGAAACTAAACGTTGTGTAGCTCAGGCCATGACCGAAAGGAAAAACAGGACTGTTGTCGTGGAAAACGTATCCACGCCGCGCCGCCGGAGTCTTGTAGTAGTAGACGGGAAGCTGCCCGACATTCCTGGCAATGGTCACGGGAAGGTGTCCGGAAGGATTCACGTCGCCGAACAACACGTCCGCAAGCGCGTTACCGGTCTCCTGGCCTAAATACCATCCTTCCAGGATTGCGGGCACTTCCCCTGCGAGTTGCTCGATTGCGTAGGCTTTGCCATTCAGCAGAACGGCGGCCATCGGTTTGCCGAGCTTGGCGATTTCCTGTACAAGTTCGTTCTGGCGGCCGGGCAACTCGATCGTATCGGAGTCCCCGTAAGACGGCTTACCCATGCCGATATTTCCAATCGACTCTCGTGAAACGACCTCATTGCCGCCCAGAGCGAGCACAATCAGGTCGGCCGACTTTGCGGTTTCCACCGCTTCCCGGATCAACTTCTGGTCGGTCTCTTCCGTCGGCGCATCGTAGGGCTGAAATGAGTTCAGATTCGGAGCGGTATCGGGCTCAGAAATCCTGCAACCCTCAGCGAATGCGATGCGGACGCTGGAGCCAACTCTCCTCTGGATTCCATCCACCACCGAGACGTAATAGGGAGGAATCCCGCTATAGCCACCCAGGCGTGTCTTCTTGCCGTTTGGACCGATCACAGCCAGACTTTTGATCTTGGCGGGATCAAGCGGCAACAGGTTGCCCTTGTTTTGCAGGAGAATAATGGCTTCGTCGGCCACCTGACGAGCCAGCTTGCCATGTTCCAGCCGACCCACTTCGACTGCCGCACGATCTTCATCCACGTAGGGATGCTCGAACAAGCCAGCGCGGAACTTTGCCGTAAGAACGCGGCTCACTACTTCGTCGAGTTCTTTCTCAGGTAGCTTGCCGTCTTTCACGGCGGCAACGAGGCCTGGGTAGCCGGAGGCCGTGGGCAGTTCCATGTCGACGCCTGACTTAAGAGCAAGCACGCCCGCGGCCGCTGGATTCGCCGCTACATGCTGCAGCGAAGCAAGCTGCTCAACTGCGATGTAGTCGGATACAGTCAAACCCGTGAATCCCCACTCCTTGCGCAGCACCTCCTGCAGTAACCATGGATTCGCATGCGAAGGGATGCCTCCGTTGTTTTCGTTGTACGAAGGCATGACGGCTTCGACGTGTGCGTTCTTCACGACCTGTTCGAACGGATAGAGGAAGACACTTCGCATGGTGCGCTCTGAAAAGTCGTTGGGGCCCACGTTGGTGCCGTTCTCCGGCTGCCCGTGTACGAAATGCTTCAGCGTCGCATAAACATGATTCTCGTCGAGACGATCGCTGGTGTTCTGCAGTCCCTGCAAGCCTTTAACAGCAGCAGTCCCTAACTGTCCCACGAGATAAGGGTCCTCGGAATACATTTCCTCAACGCGCCCGTAGCGAGGATCACGACTGAGATCCAGCACAGGAGCTAGCACGAGCGTATTCCCCGACGCCCGCACCTCAGATGCGACCGTTGAAAACATTTTCTGGAGCAGTTCGGGATCCCACGTGCTCCCTAACGCCACCGCCTCTGGGAAGGAAGTCGCTCCCGTAGTAACCGCACCATGCAGGGCCTCACCATGGAACATGATCGGAATGCCCAGGCGAGTATTCTTCATCACCCACGATTGCAGAAGATTGCGGTGCTGCGCTCCGGTCCGGGGATTATGCTGTCCACCGGTTCCCAGAAACTCATCGAGAAATGCGTAGGTGCCAAGACCGTTGCCCACGATCTTCTTGGCCATCGCTTCATTAATGTGGTCGCCCTCGACAGGGGATGGTATCTGAAACGTTCCAAAGGCCGGCAGTGTCCACCCGCCTTCGAGTTGCGCGACTTTCTCCTCCAAGGTCATCTTGCCGAGCAGATCACGCACACGATCCGGAATCGCCGCTTTGGGATCCTTGTAGATTGCCTTCGCCGAGTCTTGTGACCATGTTAGTGCCGGAAGGATTGCGAGAGAGCACAAGAGAAATAGGAATGTTTTCTTCATGAAATTCTCCTTGCGCAAGCGAGGGTAGCGCCAACCAAGTGTACTTTCAACTCGGCACGCTGCTGCTACCATGCCTTTCGGGAAAATACTATTGGGAAGCGCGTCCGGATATGAGGAAAATGGAAGCAGAAGGATAATTT
>Ga0335082_10010546_pt1 | contig 10028 bp, 5 predicted proteins | sample Lox_Sample_41_FD_206718 | JGI IMG/M metagenome (GOLD analysis project Ga0335082, IMG submission 206718) | Soil microbial communities from Loxahatchee National Wildlife Refuge, Florida, United States - Lox_Sample_4.1 | ecosystem: Environmental > Terrestrial > Soil > Wetlands | place: USA: Florida...
AGGCCCACCATGACGCCCGACTTGACCTTCATCGGGGAGCCGCTGAGGCGGCGGTGGGCGTCGGCGCGCGCCAGAAGCTCGAGCGACTGCTCGTAGCGCGCCTGCGGGCGCACACGCCGGTAGAGCCGCGGCACGGTCTCGGTGTTGTGGTTCAGGATCTCCGGCTCCCGCGCCAGCACCGTGGCCAGGGCCTCCGCATCGCCGCAGAAGTCCGGGATCAGGACTTCCACCGTGCACTCCGGGAGCCGCCGTCGAATCGCGCCGATCGTCGCCGCGAAGTGCGCGGCGCCGCCGTCTGCGAGGTCGTCACGGTTGACGGAGGTGACGACGACGTGCGAGAGCGAAAGCTCCGCCGCCGCCTCGGCCACACGCTCGGGCTCGAGAGGATCGAGCGCACCGGGCTCACCCTTTCCCACGGCGCAGAAGCCGCAGTGCCGCGTGCAGACGTCCCCCATCAGCATGAAGGTCGCCGTGCACTCGCGCGCCCAGCACTCATGGATGTTGGGACACCGGGCCTCCTCGCAGACCGTGACCAGCGAGAGGCGCCGCATCATGCGGCGGACTTCCTCGTATTCGCCGGTCGTGTTGGCGCGGACCTTCAGCCACTCCGGCCGCTGGAGGCGCAGGGACTTTGCTTCCGCCGGCAGTGTCGGCAGACTGCTGCTCACGCGGAGATTATCTCCCGGCCGAAGACCTCGGCGAAGTGCGACGGGATCGCTCGAGCGACATCCGCCAGTTGCGGCGCTCGGCCGAGCAGACGCTCCATCGTCGTCACGCCGCCGTCGGTGATACCGCAGGGCACGATCCCGGCGAAGTGCGCGAGCGGCTCGTTGGTCACGTTGACCGCGAATCCGTGTGTCGTCACCCATCGCGAGATGTGGATGCCGATCGCCGCGATCTTCGCGTTGCCGACCCAGAGAGAAGAGACTCGCTCCCGAATGGGGGAGCGCTCGGCACGAATTCCGAAATCCGCCAGCGTCCGGATCAGGACCTCCTCGAGACGGGTGACGTAGCGCTTGACGTCCCGACAGTCGGGGTGGAGGTTCACGACCGGATAGCCGACGAGCTGCCCGGGGCCGTGGTAGGTCACCTTCCCGCCGCGGTCGCTCTCGACGACCGCGATGCGAAGCTCCCGGCATCGCTCTTCGGAGAAGAGGATGTCGCCGCGGGAGGCGTTTCTGCCGAGGGTGAAGACCGACTCGTGCTCGAGGAGAAAAAGCGTCTCGCGGCCCCCGGCCTTGACCTCCTCGGCCGCTTCGCGCTGGAGGGCCCAGGCCTCCTCGTAGCCGATGCGGCCGAGCCATCGGACTCTCGTTGCCGCGGCCCGGGTCGCCATTGCTTCCACGATTGACAGTGTACTTCCCGCCTCCAACCCCTAGCACCCATCCCCTAGCCCCTGCTTTCAGTGCCCCAGAACCAGAATGTCCTGACCGCCAGGCCGCTCGGCGCCCGGAAAGAACCCCGGGGACATCCAGACGACGGAGAGTCCAGAGTCCCGCACCATGCCCTCGAAGACGGAGCGCTCGTAGGCCACGGCAGCCGTGGGGCGGCCGGCCGAGCGCTGGCGGACGCGCTCGTCGCCGAACGGAAAGGCGACGCCCGCCGCGCGGCGACCCGGGGGCCGGGCGTCGAAAAGGAACGCCGTCACCACCGCGGCCTTCCCGGATCGCAGCGTCCTCCGGATTTCGCACAGGTAGTGCCGAGCCTCCGGCTCGAGCAGGTGGGTGAACACGGACTTGGCCAGTATGAACCCGGCGCCAGCGTCCTCGATCGGAAATCGGTAGGACGTTGCGGTTCGGCCCGAGCGATGGCCGTACGGGGAAGCAATCGGCGCGATCTCGAAGGAGAGCCTCGGATCGTTGCCGTAACGCTTGCGGCACCATCGGATCGACGGGGCGTGGACGTCGAAGCCGACGTACCGTCCGTGCGGCCCTAGCCGGCGCGCCAGAGCTGCCGTCATCGCGCCCGCGCCGCAGCCGACGTCCAGCACGGTGTCAGTCTCGTTGAGGACGCCCAGGGAATCGAGCAGCGCCGTCATCTCTTGCGCCGCGCTCTCGAACCTCGAAACCGCGCCGGTGTGGCGCCTCAGCCAGAGCGGCGGAAGATCCGGCTTCCCCCGGACGCTTCTTCCCATCCAGTCGAGGGGACCCGCGAGCCAGAAGGCGGCCGTGCGAAAGAGCCGGAGCAGATCGGAGACCCGCGGGATGTCGAGCCAGCGCGTCACGAAATCCTCGCTCCGAAGAGTCTCCGGGCCCCCGCGGGGGCGTACAGGAGGAGGACCGGATCCCAGTATGGGACGCGGTACCGCCACACGACGAGGGAGGCTACGTGGATGGCCATCGTCGCGGCGAGAAAGACGAGCACGAACCTCGAGACCCCGGGGCGTGGCGCGATCGCGAGCCCGAGGCCGGCCAGTATGAAGAGGAGACTGTAGAGGACCGCCACCGAGACGACGACGAGGGGAGGCCAGAACCACCGGCTCGGGAAAGGCCTGAGCCAGTCGAGCGCCTTCCGCGCATCCAGCGCCAGAGCGGCGCCGGGATCGGCGAGGACCTGGTGGATCGCGAGCCGCCCGAAGTACTCGGAGGGACTCGCAGCCGCGGCCGGCTCGGTCTCGGCCAGGGCCGCGATCTGCCGCTTCTTGTCGCTGTCGAAGGCGACGACCCAGCGCTCGTATTCCTCGCGGTTCTTCAGTCGATAGTAGCGGCGCGTCCAGTCGGAGTTGCCGTCGTAGAAGGTCGAGCCGCCCATGTCGCTGACCGGGATGAGGCGGCCAAAGACCATCGCGTTGCGAATGGTCCAGGGAGCCAGCACGAGGAAGAAACCGGCGAGGCCGGCGGCGGCGAGATGCCCGCGCAAGCGCCACGGATAGTGTCGATCCAGGAGGGGCGAGGCCAGGAAGGGCGCGAGGGCCAGAGCCGAAGCTCGGGTCAGAGCAGCCAAGGCGAGCAGGGCACCGGCCGCCAGGGCCAGATTGGTAGAGGGACGGTCCGTCGCGGCGAGGAGAACGTAACCGGAGGAGAGAAGAAAGAGCAGAAAGAGCGCCTCGGTCTGGATGTCGCTGCAGACGAGGAGGAAGGCGGGGTGGAATGCTGCCAGGGCACCCGTCCAGAGCGCGAGGGCGCGGCTTCGGAAGATTCGCAGGGAGATCGCGGCGAGGAGAACGGGCGAGACTCCGCCGAGCACGGCATTGGCGATTTTCGCGATCGGGATTCGGTCCGGATGGCCCAGGGTCGCGGCGACGAGAAAGACGGGATAGGCGGGCGGGCGAAAGAAGAAAGCGTCGGTTCGAAGAGGGTACCGCCCCGTCTGCGACAGGACAGCCGCCGCGCCCAGGTACGCCCGCGCGTCCCCGAATCCGACCGTGTGGAATCCGGCCGCCGCCACGGCGGCCACGCGGGCCGCGACGGCCAACGCGAAGAGGAGCAGACAGACGCGACGGGGGAGACGCGGGATCACGCTCTCACGCCGGTCCTCCCCGGGAAAAGGGGAGAATCACTACCCGAGGTCGAATTCTCCCTTTTCGAGCGTATTCTTGACCGACGCCATGAACTTGTCGGCGTCCGCGCCGTCGATCAGGCGGTGATCGAAGGAGAGGGCCAGGTAGCCCACCGTCCTGATCCCGAGGGCGTCGTTGCCGCTCTCGTCGGTCACGACCACCGGGCGCTTTTCGATCGCTCCGACGCCCAAGATCGCGACCTGCGGCTGGGGAATGATCGGCGTCCCGAAGAGCGAGCCGAAGACACCCGGGTTCGTCACGGTGAAGGTGCCGCCCTGGATCTCCTCGGGCTTCAGCCTCTTCGTGCGAGCCCGCTCGGCCAGGTCCTGCGACGCCCGGGCGAGGCCGAGGATCGACTTCTCGTCCGCGTTCTTGATCACGGGCACGATCAACCCCCAGTCGAGGGCGACCGCCATCCCGAGGTGGACGTCCTTGTGGTAGACGATGTTGTCGCCGTCGATCGACGCGTTGACCTGCGGGAACTCCTTCAGGGCCTGGATCGAGGCCCGGAAGATGAAGGGTAAATACGTCAGCTTGACGCCGTTCTTGGCGAGGAAGGCGTCCTTGTTCTGCTCGCGCAGCCGGGAGATCGCCGTGTAGTCGACCTGGAACACCGTCGCAACGTGCGCCGAAGTCCTCTTGGAGAGGATCATGTTCTCGGCGGTGATCTTCCGGATCTTCGTCATCGCGACGACCTCGTCGCGATCCGTCGTGACCAACGCCGGGCGGCCGGGCGCCGGGACCTCGGCGGGCGAAGGTTTGGGCAACGCGGGCGCCGTGGCCGCTGCGGCCGGCGCGGGGGCGGCAGAGACCGTTTGGGCGGCCGCGACCTTCCGGTTCTCGATGTAGGAAAGGATGTCGTTCTTGGTCACCCGGCTGTGGATGCCCGTGCCCTCGATCTCCCGGATGTTGATCCCGTGCTCCTGCGCGATCTTGCGCACGAGGGGCGAGGATCGCTCCCGGACCCGCTCCTCGAAGGACTCGACGGTTCCGCCCGTCGAGACCGCCGGCGGCGCGGCCAGGGGCGGGGGAAGGGGCGGGGAGGCCGGGCGCGGAGCCGGCTCGGGCGGGCGCACGGGTGCCGGGGCGGGCGCCTCGACTCTGGGCGCCGGTGCGGGAGGCGCGGCGACCTTCGCTTCGGGCGCCGCGGCCGCAGCGGGCTTCTCGCCCGCTTCCCCGATCAGGGCCACGACCGTGTTGATCGCGACGGTTTGGCCCTCTGGAACCTTAATCTCGACCAGCGTCCCCGCTACCGGCGAGGGGATCTCGGCGTCGACCTTGTCGGTCGAGATCTCGAAGATCGGCTCGTCCCGTTTGACGGGATCCCCCACCTTTTTCAGCCACTTGGTAATCGTTCCCTCGGCGATCGACTCGCCCATCTGCGGCATGATGACTTCGGCAGCCATGGCCCTCCCTTTCGCACCTCAAGGATAGGGCAATTCGCCCCGATCCGGAAGTCCACCGAGCTCCCCGCGCCGGATCGGAAGGGTTTCGAGCAGCCTCTCGCGAGCGACTCGCCAGCTGTCGGTGTCGGGCCGCGGCTCGTGTTGCCGATCTCACGCTTACGTTGCACGCGACGCGAGCCTAACACCTTGGGGGGTTGACACTCCGGTGGGGCCGGACGAGAATCCAGCCCCTATCGCAGCAACGCATTAACGCCTTACCTCTCTCACGGAGGGACTGACCATGAAAACGGCTCTCCAAATCAAGACCGTCATCTGCGGTGTGGTGCTCGCGGCGCTGGTTTCCGCGCGCCCGGCCCTGTCTCAAGAGGGGGAGGGTGGGTCTCAGTGCCCAACTCAATGCATCGAATGCGACGTCGAAGTGCTCTTGCCTCCCTGTGTAGATGTGGAATTCTTGCCTGGGGCGCCGACTCAAAGGTTCGATTTTGGGACCGAGGGGAGCAAGCACTTCATCAAGATCACGGCGAACGTTCTAAAGCCCTTCTTTCTGGCAGTTCAGTTCATTCCCATCACGCAGACAGAGCTGAACGCCCGGCTCAACTCCGGGCTGGCTCCCGCCAACTGCATCCCGTACGACGGGGCCACGTCGAACACCATGCTGGGAACGTGCGGCTTCTACCACGTCGTCGAGCCGCTGCCGGTAAAAGACGTCGATTACACGGGTGACGTCCTCTACAAAGTGTTCTGGGACTTTCCCACCCTCGACCAGCTCAACAACGTCCGGCTCTATCGCGCGCCGATTCCTGTGGACAATGCACCAGCCCCAGACTGCACGGGCGGAATCGGCTTTGACGGCGGTTTCTGCTACACGCAGGACATCACCGGCACCGTGTACCCCTTGGGGGCCACCGGTAACAGCGATCCCGGCGTGAGCGGGAAAAAGCCGGGTTTCTCCGACTACGAAGCGGTCGATCGGACCGACAATCTCTTGACGGCCAGGGTCAGGGTCGGGCTGAAGTGGATATGGGATACCGGCATCAAGTTCGATCTGAGGGCCGTGGTGAAAAGGAACGGCAACGAGGTCAGCTCCGGGGAGCTTCTCGGCGTGCGGGGAAGCGGCGTCCTCTTCCAAAACGCGAAGCTGTTCGGCATCCCGGTGTCCTTCCCGACGCAGGCGTTCGTCCCAGGCGACGACATCAGCATTAAGGTGTTGGTGCGCAACTCCTGCCTCGGCAGCCCCCAGCTGACGGGCGTCGCGAGGCTCTGGTACGACGACAGCTCCATGAGTCAGTTCACCGAGTCGGGAGTGCCGACCCTCTACCTGGTCCGAGGCGATGATGATGAACGCGAAGATTGGGACCACGACAGAGATCGGGGTGATCTCAGCACGTCCCCCGGGCACGTCAAGAAGAAGAGGGATGTGAGAGTCTGGCCGGCGGTCCCGTCGTGCGATGGCCCGTACAGGTCCTTCGGGACTTGGAGCGGCACCGTTCCCTGGTAAAGCTCATGCGATTCGACGCGCAGCGAGCGTGAAGAGGCCGGGCCGCAAGGCCCGGCTTTTTTTTCGACCTCGGCGGGCCGATCACCGTGCCTCCGCCAGAATCGGGGCGAGGTCGGCTCGTTTCACGACGTCGTCGGTCTTGGCCTCCTTCCGGATTTCCTCGAGGCCCCGGCGGGCCTCGCTCAAGTGTCGGGACGCGTCGGCGGCGTTGCCGGCGGATTGCAACGCGGAGGCGAGCAGGTAATGGCTTCGCGCCTGCAGTGCGCGCAACTCGAGCTTCTCGCTTTTCGCGAGCGCGCGCTCGAGCTCGAGCCGGGCCTCTCGGTAGCGCTTCGTTTGGACGAGCGCTTGGCCGAGGTAGACGGTGCTCTCGACCGATAGGTACTTTAAGCCGAGCGAGTCGGATTCGTCGGCGAGCTTCTTGAGCCCCTCGATCGCCGGCTGGGGACGTCCTTCGGCAATCGCGCTCTTGGCGAGGTTAACCTTCGACAGCAGCTCGAGTCGCCGGTCACCGGTCTTCGAGGCGGTCTGGAGCGCCCGCTCGTAGAGGGGCCGCGCGGCCCTGGCGTCGCCGAGGTAGAAGAGCCGATCGCCCTGGAAGTTCAGGATCTGCGCCGTCAGGGCCTTGTTCTGGAGCTTGTCGGAGAGCTTCATTGCCTCCGCCAGCTGCACTTGGGCCGCGTCCGATCGGCCGAGCATGGACTGGGAGTGTCCGGTCCCGCTCAAGATCTCGCCCATCCAGAATCCGCTGTCCTTGAGCTCCTGGAAGGCCTTCAGAGCTTCCTCTTTCGCGTTGACCGCCGCCCCGTACTGCCCTTCGTACTCGAACAGAGTTCCCATGCTGTACGACTCGATGGCGGCGCCCCGCTTGTCGCTGGCGTCGCGCCGGAGCTGAAGCGCGCGCAGGTAGTGCTTGAGCGCCTGATCGTATTGACCCTTGTTCGTCGCGGTCTCGCCGAGGTTGTGCAGGGTGTCGGCGATGTCGCCTGAGTTCTTGGTTTTCTCGCGGATCTGGAGCGCCCTCTCGAAGTTGGTCTGAGCGTCGTCGTATTGGGTCTTGAAGAGGTAGACGTTGCCGATGTTGTTGAGGCAGAGCGCTTCACCGTCCTGATTGCCGACCTCGCGCTGAATCTGTAGCGACTCCTTGTAGTTCTGCAGCGCCTGGTCGTAGTTCCCGCGATCCTCGTAGAAGCTGCCAAGGTTGTTGAGCGTCAAGCCGGTCCCCCTCTTGTCGCCGATCTCGCGCTGGATCTGCAGCGCCTCCTTGTAGCTGGCCAGCGCGGCATCCCGATCTCCTAATCGATCTTGGACCTGGGCCATCTCCCCCAAAGTTACGGCGATTCCACGCTTCTGACCGATCCGGCGCTTGATCTCGAGCGATTCCTGGTACGAGCGCAGCGCGTCGTTCGGTTTCTCCAGTTGCCCGTAGGCCACCCCGATGGCGTGGAGCACGTCGGCTTTCTCTTCGTCCCGCTCGAGCTGAATGGCGAGGCTCAGGGCCTGGTTCAGGTAGTCGAGCGACCCCTGCGGGTTTCCGGCCTTGATCTCGACGCGGCCTGATGCGAGAAGGGCGGCGACGTACTTCGGATCGCGCTCGAGGACCTTTTTGTAGTGGGCGCGCGCCTGATCGAAGGCGCCCGAGGCCTCGTAGAGGGCGGCCAGCTCGAAGTTGACCTCGGAATCATCCGGTGACGCCTTGGCGAGGTTCTCGTAGGCCCCGATCGCCTTCTCGGTATCGTTGACGATCCGCGCATGGCTGGCGTTGATGAGATATTTCTCCTGCGCCGGAAGGTTCTCCGAGAGCTCCACCGCGTGGCGTGAGCTCTGTTCCGCTTCCGTGTCGTACCCCAGATTGGCGTAGGTCTGACCGAGCTTCGCGTAGGCGAGGGCGAATTCCGAATCGGCCTGGATCGACTCTTTGAACTTCGTCAGCGCCTCGGAGTTCTTACCCTGGCGCGCGAGCTGCAGCCCCTCGTTGTAGAACCGCAGCGCCTCGAGCGATTTCGTAGACGGCTTGAAGGCGGTGGCCTTGAGCTCCGCCAGGGCATTGGAGGAGAGCGAAAGGCCCTCACGGATCGACTGGGCGAGCTGGTCGATGGCGCCCTGAAGACCGCTCTGGCTCGGCGCATGCGCCTTGAGCGCGACGGACCGCTGCCGCTTGACGTCTTCGAGAGTGGCGTCGATCCGAATTTCGGTTCCGAACTTGACGTACTGCCCCCAAATGACGGTGTCGGCGTTGCTGAACTGCGCGAGCTTTCGAAGCGTGGCGGGATCGAAGGCCGAGTCGGCGGAGATCCGCAGGTCGCTGAGGATCTGATGAAGCCGCTCCGACGGAACCGTCCGCAGCGACGCCGATCGTCCGATGTCGGACCGCAGCATCTCGGCCAGGCTGGATCCCAGCCAGTCGAGGGAGGAGTCGCCCGAGGCGTTGCGGAACGGCAGGATCGCAAGCGAGACCGGCTGGTTCGTGACGCCCGGCTGCGGTGCCGGCCGCGCGGCCCGGCGGCCTCGGAACGCGATGGCCGCGCCCGCGACGAGTGCAAGCGCGATGACGACAGCGAGGGCGGGCCGCAGCCACGGCCTCTTCGCGACCTCGAAGCGCAATGTCGTCCGGAAACCGCTGGCATCGAGATCCTTCAGGACGTCCTCGACCGTCTGATAGCGGGCTGCCGGGTCGATCGCCATACAGCGCTCGAGAATCTTTCGGAGGTACGCGGGCAGATCCGGATTCAGCTCGCCGGCGGGCTGCGGTGCGCGCTGTAGCCGCTTGGCCATCACCTCGTAAGGCGTCGAGCCCGTGAAGGGGAGTCGGCCCGTCGACATTTCGTAGAGGATCACGCCGAGCGAATAGATGTCTGACCGACGATCGATCGGCGCGCCCGTCACCTGCTCTGGCGACATGTAGTAGGGCGTTCCGACGATGGTGCCGGTCTGGGTCATGCCGGATTGTTCGAGCGACTTGGCCAGGCCGAAGTCCGTGACGTAGACGTTGTCCGAGGCATCGAGCATGATGTTCTGGGGCTTCAGGTCGCGATGGATGACGCCCTGGTCATGGGCGGCGCGCAACCCCTCGAGAGTCTGCCGGAAGATGTGGGTCAGGCGGGGAATTGGGAGCCGACCGATGCGCTTGAGAATCGTCGAGAGGTCTTCGCCCTCGACGAATTGCATGGTCAGGTACTTGATGCCGTCTGAGGCGCCGAGGTCGTAGACGCGCAGGACGTTCTTGTGCGTGATCTTGCTCGACAGCTGGATCTCCCGCTTGAACCGTTCGAGCGCCTCGGGATTCTCGCCGATGTCCGGCCGGATGAGCTTCAGGGCCACGTCCCGGTCGAGCTCCTCGTCGTGGACTCGGTAAACCGCCCCCATGCCGCCCATGCCGAGGAGCTTGCGCACCCGGTAGCGCCCGGCGATCTCGAGCCCGTCGGGCAGGACGGAGGAAGCGGGAACCCCGCTCGTCGGCCGGCTCTTGACCCAGTCCTTGAGCGACGTGGGGCTCGCCATGGTGGGCATCTCGGAGGCGTCGGCGCTCAAAAGCCGAAGAGTTTGATCGGAGTCCGAGAGGCTTCCGCTGCAATGCGAGCATGACGCCGCGCCCTCGGGGTTGGGCGTCTGGCAAGCAGGGCAG
>Ga0335082_10010547_pt1 | contig 10028 bp, 6 predicted proteins | sample Lox_Sample_41_FD_206718 | JGI IMG/M metagenome (GOLD analysis project Ga0335082, IMG submission 206718) | Soil microbial communities from Loxahatchee National Wildlife Refuge, Florida, United States - Lox_Sample_4.1 | ecosystem: Environmental > Terrestrial > Soil > Wetlands | place: USA: Florida...
CCCCGGCGGCCAGCCCGCCCGCGACGCCCCCCGCGGCCGCCGCCCCCCTCCCGCCGCCGCCTCCCCCGCCCACCGCCGCCCAGGACCTGGCTCGCCGCATCGTCCCGGTGGGCACGAGCTGGGCCGCGCTCCTCTCCCACTGGGAGGAGCGGCGGACCGCGCTGCACGAGGGCGACCCGGCCCGGGCCGAGGCCGCCCAGCGGGCCCTGCTCGCCGACCAGCGCGAGCTGGCGATCGAGAACCTGAGCGCCTTCGCCGCGGCGGAGGCCCGGGCCGCGCGGCGCGCGCTGGCGGCGAACCTGGTCTCCGAGGCGGTCTCCAGGGCCGACCTGGCGGTCGCCCTCTCCCCCGACCTGCCCGACGCCCACCTCACCCGGGCCCGGGCCCTGCTCGCCCTGGGACGCCCGGGGCCGGCCCTGGCCGCCGCCGGCGCGGCGCTCGCCGCCGCCGTGCGGGAGCCCCACACCATCCGCGCCTTCTACGGGGACCTGGCCAGCGCCGGGCTCGCCGCGATCTTCACTGCCGCGGGCGCCACCGTCCTGCTGCTCCTCCTCCGGCGGCTGCGCCTCTTCCTCCACGACTTCCACCACCTGCCGCTGCTCCGGGGGAGCGCCTCGATCCAGACCGGGTTCCTGGCCCTGGTGCTCCTCGCCCTGCCCGTCGCCTTCGGGCTGGGGCCGTTCGCCCTGCTGGCGGTGGCCGCCCTGGCCGCCTGGCTCTACCTCTCCCTCGCCGAGCGGCTGGTGGTCACCGCCGCCCTGGCGGCGGTCCTCGCCCTGCCCTGGGCGGCGGCGGGCGCGGCCCGGCTCACCGCCTGGACCGGCAGCACGGCCGAGCGGGTCCACGAGATCGAGCACGGGGCGATCTCCGACCAGGAGGCGGCCGAGACCGCCGCCGCGCCCGGGCCGACGCCGCCGGCGCTGCTGGCCGCGCTCGGGCGCCACGCCAAGCGCCGGGGGGACCTCGAGGCCGCGCTGCGCCTCTACCGGCAGGCGCTGGCCGCCGAGCCGCGCGCCGCCGAGCTGCACGTGAACATCGCCAACGTGCTCTTCGTGAAGGGCGATCTGGAGGGGGCCAAGGCCGAGTACCTGGCCGCACAGGACCAGGCGGGCGGGGAGCTGGCGGTGCTGGGGGCCGCCCACTACGGCCTCTCCAAGCTCTACCTGCGCACCTCCGAGATGGACAAGAGCGCCGCCGTCCGGGAGAAGGCGGAGCGCGAGGCGGGGGAGTTCCTCCGCGCTCGCGGCTCGGACGAGGACTTCGGCGCCAACCGCTACCTCGTGGACGTCCCGGTCTCCTCCGAGAAGATCGCCGCCCTGGCGGAGGGCGAGGGGAGCGCGGAGGCGGTCCAGGCCTGGGTGCGGGCCCGGGTGATGGGCGGGCTCCCCGGCGCGCTCTGGCCCTGGGGCGGCGCCGCCTGCCTGGCGCTGCTCTGGGTCCTCGCCCTGGTCGGCCCGCGGCTGGCGCCGGCCCGGGCCTGCGAGACCTGCGGCCGGGCCGCCTGCAAGCGCTGCGACGGCGCGGCCGGGACGACCTGCGGCCAGTGCGTGAACGTCTTCCAGAAGAAGGGCGTGGTGGACGCGCGCGACCGGCTGCGGAAGGAGGCGCAGGTCCGGCGCCACGGCCGGTTCGTGCGGGCCGCCACCCGGGTCCTGGCGGTGGCGGGGGGCGGGGCGGGGCAGGTGTTCCACGGCGAGGTCGCCGCCGGGGCGCTCCTCATGCTGGCGTTCCTCTTCGCCGGCTTCGTGGTCTGGTTCTGGCGCGGGATCATGCCGCCCCCGCAGCCCTCCGCCTACGTGCTGGCGGGGAAGCTGGCGGTGGCGATCCCCCTGGGGCTCGGGCTCTGGGCCCTGGCGGTGCGCGACGCCTTCCGCCGGACGGAGGACTAGCGGTGGCGCTCAAGGGCACGCTCAAGGACTTCGGGATCGCCGAGATCCTCCAGCTCATCGGCCAGCAGGCCAAGAGCGGCGTGCTCCACCTCGAGTCCCGCGACGACCAGATCCACGTGGCCATCGCCGACGGGATGGTGGTCCGGGCCGAGTCGGCCGGCCGCAAGGCCCGGGAGCGGCTCGGGAACATGCTGGTCCAGGCGGAGATCATCAGCCGCCAGGAGCTGGAGTACGCGCTCGACGTCCAGAAGCGGACGCTGCGGCGGCTGGGGGACATCCTCACCGACCTCGGCTTCGTCGCCCCCAAGGACCTGAAGCAGATGACCGCGCTCCAGACCACCGAGACGGTCTACCGGCTCTTCCACTGGAAGAGCGGCACCTACGAGTTCGAGCCGGGCGACGTGGAGTGGGACCCCGAGAGCGTCGCCCCCCTGCGGGCCGAGTCGGTGCTGATGGAGGGCTTCCGGCGGGTCGACGAGTGGCCGCTGGTGCGCAAGCGGATTCCCTCCACCGCCATGACCTTCCTCCCCGGCAGGCCCGTCGCCTCCGAGCGGACCGGCGGCCGCTCCCTCGCCAAGGAGGGGGACGCCGAGCTCGACGCCGCCTTCGACGCCCTGGGCGAGCCCGAGGGGCGCAAGGGGGAGTTCGCCACCCTGGGCGACAACGAGCGCCGGGTGTACGCCCTGGTGATCCCGGGCCGGACGGTGGAGAAGGTCGTCGACCTCTCGCGGCTGGGCGAGTTCGAGACCTGCAAGGCGCTGGCGAGCCTGGTGAACCTCGGGCACCTGGTGCCGGTCGCGCCCGCCAGCCGGGCGGCGGCCGCGGTGGGCGCCTACACGCACGACTGGCAGGCGCGCCTCAAGGCCGGGGCGGCCCGGGTCCTGGCCACGGTGGCGATCGCGGCCGCGCTGGCCGGCCTCGCCTACTGGGTGGACGCGCGCGGCCTGGCCTGGGGGGAGCCGGCGGGCGGCGCCAGCCTGCGGGACGACTTCGCCCAGCGGTTCCTGGCGCGCTACCAGATGGAGCGGCTCCGCGGCGCGCTCGAGGTCTACCGCCTGGAGCGCGGGGCCTACCCGGCCGCCCTCCGCGACCTGGTGGAGGCGGGTCTCGCCAGCCCGCGCGACCTGCGCTACCCCTGGACCCAGGAGTACCACTACCGCCTCGCCACGCCGGCGCGGTTCGTGCTCCTGCCCCCGCTGGAGTGAGGGACCGGCCCCGTCGGCCGCGTGCCGCCGGCGCCCCGACCCATTATGGTGGGCCCGCGGCCCCGGGCCCGGCCCGGGCCGGGCGGCCGCGACGAGGAAAGGAGGCTCCTTGGGTCAGAGCGCACCGGAACCCCTGAAGACGGCCCGGCTCGAGTTCGCCGACAACGACAAGGTCCGCGCCCTCTGCGGCGCACACAACGAGCACCTGAAGCTGATGGAGAAGCGGCTCGGGGTCCAGCTCGGCCTCCGGGGCGGCCAGATCGTGGTGGCCGCCGCGGAGGAGCCCCGGGTGCGCCTGGCCGAGTCCCTGGTGCGCGAGCTGTACGAGCTGGTCGAGGCCGGCTACCCGCTCTACCTCGAGGACGTCGATCAGGCGACCAAGCTGGCCGGGCAGGGGGTCCCGCTCCGGGAGATCTTCGGCGACACCGTCTTCGTCTCCTCGCGCCACCGGATCATCACGCCCAAGGGGCTGGCCCAGAAGCGGTACATCCAGGCGATCCGCGACGACGACATCGTCTTCGGGATCGGGCCGGCCGGGACCGGCAAGACCTACCTGGCGATGGCCATGGCGGTCTCCTACCTGGTCGAGCGCAAGGTGAAGCGCATCGTGCTCACCCGGCCGGCGGTGGAGGCGGGCGAGAAGCTCGGCTTCCTCCCGGGCGACATCGCCGAGAAGGTGAACCCATACCTCCGCCCGCTCTACGACGCCCTCTTCGACATGGTCGACTACGAGAAGGCGACCGCCCTGACGGAGCGGGGGACGGTCGAGGTGGCGCCGCTGGCCTTCATGCGCGGGCGCACCCTGAACGACTCCTTCATCATCCTGGACGAGGCCCAGAACACCACCGAGGAGCAGATGAAGATGTTCCTCACCCGGCTCGGCTACGGCTCGAAGGCGGTGATCACCGGCGACGTCACCCAGGTGGATCTCCCGAGCGGCCGGGGCTCGGGGCTGGTGGAGGTCCAGAAGGTCCTGCGCGGGGTCGAGGGCGTCTCCTTCTGCACCTTCAGCGAGGTGGACGTGGTGCGCCACCCGCTCGTCCAGGAGGTGGTGCGCGCCTACGACGCGTGGGACGCCGAGCGGAAGGTGCGCGCCGACGCCGCCCGGGCGGAGCGCGGGGAGCGGGGGCGCGAGAGGCCGTCCCCCGGAGCGAGGGAGGACGGGGAGGGGCAGGCCTAACCGGCCGTGCCGGCGGGCGAATCCGGGCGCGGCCCCGGATGTCCGTTGCGCTCCTCCCCGGCCGGTGCAACCCTGCCTGCCCGTGTCCGAGGTTCCGGAGCCCACGCCCAGCCCCGCCGAGGGGACGGCCCCCCTGGCGCGCCGAGACTGGGTCGGCCGGCTGCTCTCCCTCGCCCTGATGACGGCGGTGGCGGCGGCCGCCGCCTGGCTCCTGGTGCCGGCCGCGGTCTACCGCCTGCCCGGTCCGGAGGCGCTCGGAACGCCCGCGCCCGCCACGGTCCGGGCCGATCGCGACTACGACATCGCCGACGAGGAGGCGACGGCGCGGCGCCGGGCCGAGGCGGCCCAGGCCGAGCGCTCGGTCTACGACCTGGACGAGGGCGCGCCCGACGAGGCGGCCGCCCGCATCCACGCCGCCTTCGAGCTGATGCGGGACGAGGAGCGGACCTTCCGCGAGGCGCACCCGGTCACCCACGACGCGCGGACCGAGGCGGCCGAGCTGGAGCGCCGCTACGCCGCCCAGCGCGACGCCTTCGTCTCCCGGCTCCAGGTCATCGCCCGGGACGAGGACCTCGCGGCGCTCGGCTCGATCCGGTTCTCCGAGGCGATCGAGCACGAGCTCTCCCAGCTCGCGCGCCGCGGCCTCTCCGGGATGGTGGTGGAGGATCGCAAGCTCCTCCCCGCGGACGGCGAGCAGGGCCTGGTGGTGCGCAGCCTGCGGGGGGGCGAGGTCCAGGGCGAGCGGGTGGTGGCGAGCCCGGCGCTGGTGCGGGACCTGGCCGCCGCCCGGGAGGAGGTCGCCCGAAGCGCCGCCGCCCGGCTCGAGCGCGAGCCGGCGCCGGTGCGCGCGGCGGTGGCCAGGCTGGCGACCGCCATGGTCCGGCCCACCCTGGTCCAGGACCAGGCCGAGACCGAGCGCCGCCGGGTGGACGCCGCCGCGCGGGTGAAGCCGGTGGTGATCCTGGTGAGGCGGGGGGAGAAGATCATCGGGGACGGGGAGCGGATCGAGAAGCGCCACCTGGTGGTGTTCGACGGGATGCGCGCCCGCCACCGGGAGGACGACCTGGCCCGGGTGCGCCTCGGCGCGGCGGCGCTGCTCGCGCTCCTGGTGGCGCTCCTCTGGAGCTTCGCCCGGCGGAGCCTGGTCCGCTTCGGCCCGGCCCGACGCGACGCGGTCCTCCTGGCGGGCCTGCTGGTCGGGACGCTGGTCCTCGGCTCGCTCGGCTTCACCGTCGCCGACGCCCTCGCCGAGCGGTTCCCCGGCTTTCCGCCGCCCACGCTCTACGACCTCGTCCCCTTCGCCGCCGGGGCGATGATCGTCCGGCAGGTCATGCCGCCGGAGGCGGCCCTGCTCTTCGCCCTGGCGAGCGGGCTGTGCGGCGGGCTCCTGGCCGGGCAGTCCCTCTCCTTCGGCCTCTACGCCACCCTCACCTCGATCGCCGCCGCCGGGCTGGTCCACGGGCGCAGCGATCGGACCGGGCTCTTCCGCGCCGGGCTCGGGGTGGGGCTCTTCGGCGCCGCCCTGGTGGGGGCGCTCGGGCTCTACGGCGGCAAGGGCGCGGCCGAGGTGCTGGCCGGCGCGCTCGCCGCCCTGGTGGGCGGGGCGGTGCTCCTCCCGGTGGCGGTGGTCGGCGTGCTGCCGGCGGTCGAGGGGGTCTTCGGGTACGTCACCGACGTGAAGCTCCTCGAGCTCGCCAACCTCAACCACCCCGCCCTCAAGGAGCTGATCGTCCAGGCCCCGGGGACCTACCACCACTCGATCCTGATGGGCTCGCTGGTCGAGGGGGCGGCCGAGGCGATCGGGGCGAACCCGCTCCTCGCCAGGGTGTGCGCCTACTACCACGACCTGGGAAAGATCCGGAACCCGCTCTTCTTCGCCGAGAACCAGCGGGGCGAGAACCGCCACGACGGCCTCGCCCCCTCGATGAGCGCGCTGATCGTGAAGCGGCACATCACCGACGGCCTCGAGCTCGCCAGCCACTGGCGGCTCCCGCGGGTGGTGGCGGACTCCATCCCCCAGCACCACGGCACGCGGCTGGTCGCCTACTTCTGGGCCAAGGCGCAGCGGGCGGCGCAGGAGGGGGGCGGGCGCGCCCAGGCGCTGGAGGAGGCCCTCTTCCGCTACCCGGGCCCCAAGCCGCAGAGCCGCGAGGCCGCCCTGGTGATGATCGCGGACGCCTGCGAGGCCTCCTCCCGGTCGCTCCCCGAGCCGACCGCCGAGGCGCTCCGGGCCCTGGTGGGCAAGCGCATCAACGAGATCTTCGGGGAGGGGCAGCTCGACGAGTGCGAGCTCACCCTGCGGGACCTCAACGCCATCGCCGGGGCGATGGTGCGCGCCCTGCAGGCCATCTACCACACCCGCCCCGAGTACCCCGGCCGCGGGCGGGACGCGCCCGAGCGGCCACCGGTCCACCTGGTCGCCAAGCCGTGATCGTCCGCGCCGCGAGCGAGCACCCGCGCGGCGGCGGGGCCCTGCGGCGGCTGCGGGCCCGCGCCGCCGCCTGCCTCGCCGCCCTGGGGCGCGAGGACGCCGAGCTCTCCGTCCTCCTGGTCACCGACCGGCGGATCCGGTCCCTGAACCGCGCCTGGCGGGGGAAGGACCGCGCCACGGACGTGCTCTCCTTCCCGATATCGGAGCCACCGGGTTCTGGGTCGCTCCTCGGCGACGTGGTAGTCTCGCTCGATACCGCCGCCCGCCGGTCGCGGGACGAGGGGCGACCGCTGGCCGCGGAGCTCGATCGCTACCTCGCCCACGGCATCCTGCACCTGCTCGGCTACGATCACGAGCGGCCCGGGGACGCGAGGCGGATGGCGGCGATGGAGGCGGAGCTGGCCGGCCACGAGGGGCTCGTCGGCGCCGCGCTCCGGGAGGACCGGCGCGGGAGGCGCGCCGGGGTGGAAGAGGAGCGATGGACCCGTTCGCCGACATCGATCTCGACTCCGAGGCGGTCTGGCTCGACGGCGCGTGGTACACGCGCGAGGAGCTCGCCCGTCGCATCAAGGAGATGATCGAGGCCGGGGACTTCCGGGTCTCGCGCCCGAGCCAGGCGCTGGAGCGGCTCGAGGCCGCGCTCGCCCAGGCGCGGGTGGTGACCGTCCGCATGCCGTCCGACCTGGCCGAGGCGGTGGGCGCGACCGCCACCCGGCTCGGGCGGCCGCTCGGCCACCTGATCCGCGAGGCGGTGGCCTACTACCTGGCCGCCGCGGCGGCGTACGGCGCCTCGCAGGCCGGCCCGGCCGGCGGCGGGCCCGCCCCGGGCACCGCGGCCGGCGCGGTCGACGTCGACGTCGACGACGGCGGGCCGGAGGGCGGCTTCTTCAAGAAGGCCCGCTGACCCTCCCGGCGACGCGGCCGTCAGGCCGCTAGATCCAGGCGTCCACCATGAGGCGCGCGCTCCCCATCCTCCTCGCGATCGGCTCGGGCCTGGCCATGGCGCTCGCCCTGCCGCTGGTCGTCCCCGCGCTCTCCCTGCGCGAGCTCGACCCGGCCGGGCGCCTCGAGCCGATCGCCTTCGTTGCCCTCGTCCCGGCGCTGCTCGCGCTCCGGGGGGCGCGGCGGGCGCGCGGCGCGCTGCTCCTCGGCCTGGCGGCCGGGCTGGCCTACTTCTTCGCCGCCATCCACTGGGTGTCCCACGCGATGACCGCCTTCGGCGGCCTCTCGCTCGGGCTCTCGCTCGTCGCCCTCACGCTCCTCGTGCTGTACATGGCGGCGCACTGGGCGGCGGCGTTCGCCATCTGCTTCCGGATCCGGGAGCGGCTCGGCTGGCCGCTCTGGACCCACCTGCCGGTGGTCTGGGTCGCCCTGGAGCTGTGCCGCAACTACCTCTTCTCCGGCTTCCCCTGGGCGGACCTCGGCTACACCCAGGTCCGGACGCTCCCCGTGGCCCAGCTGGCGGCGGTGACCGGCGTCTACGGGATCGCCGCCCTGGTGGTGCTGGTGAACGCGGTGCTGGCGGAGGCGGTGGCGCGCTGGCGGGAGGGGCGGGGGGGGGGTGGTTACCGGGGTGGGGGGGGGGGGGGGGGGGCGGGGGGGGGTGGGGGGGGGGGCCGCCTGGCGGCCGCTCGCGGGCACGGCGGTGCTCCTCGGCCTCGTCCTCGTCCACGGGCTGGTCCACCTGCGAACGGTGCGGGCGCGCGTCGCGGCCGCGCCCGAGATCCGGGTCGGGGTGATCCAGCCCAACATCGACCAGTCGGTGAAGAACGAGGCCCGCGACCACCGCGACTACATCCTCTCCCGGCTGGTCCCGCTCACCGCCGAGGCCGACGCCGCGGGGGCCGACCTGGTGGCCTGGCCGGAGGCCGCCTACCCGCTCTACGTGCCCCCCTCCACGAGGAGCTTCGACCGGCCCGGCGCGGGGCTCCCGATCCTCTCCCACGCCCACCTGCTCCTGGGCGCGACCACCCTCGACTGGCTCCAGGGCGCGGACGGGAAGCGGGTCCCCCGGATCGCCAACGCCCAGTTCCTGCTCTCCCCCGGGCTGGCCGTCCTCGGGCGCTACGCGAAGCACCACCTGGTGCCGTTCGGGGAGTACGTGCCCTTCCAGCGGTTCCTCCCCTTCATCGGGCACCTCGTCCCCACCTTCGCGCCCGTCGAGCCCGGGCAGGCCCTGACCGCGCTCCAGTTCCCCCTGGCGCGCTCCGCGCCGCTCGCGGCCGCGCCGTTGCCCGCCGACCCGCCGCCCGCCCCCCCGTCCGAGCAGGTCCGGGTCGCCCCCATGATCTGCTTCGACGCCATCTTCCCGGAGATCGCCGGGGCCTACGCGCGCCAGGAGCCCGAGCCCGAGATCCTCTTCAACCCCACCAACGACGCCTGGTACGGGTATTCCTCGGGCCCCTACCAGTTCCTGGCCATCGTCCAGCTGCGGGCGATCGAGACGGGCAAGGCGGTGGTCCGCCCCGCCTACGCCGGGGTGTCGGCGGTGATCCTCCCGACCGGCGAGCTGGCGCCGGGGGCGATCGAGGTGGGGCCGGTCGATCCCGACCTGGCTCCCGATCCCGAGGAGCCGGCCCGCCTGCTCCTCGCCGGCGTGCCGCGGTTGCAGGGGCGGACGCTCTACACTACCATCGGCGACCTCTTCGCCTGGACCTGCGCCGCCCTCACCGCGGCGGCCCTGGTGGCCGCGGCGCGGGCCGGTCGCCGCCCGGGGCGAGGCCAGGGAGGAACCTAGGGCATGGCCGCACCGACCGCCGAGCGCATCTCCGACCTCTCCCGGCGCCTGGAGGCGCTCCGGGGGGCCCTTTGACGTCGAGCGCAAGCGCGACCGGGCGGCGGAGATCTCCCGGCTCTCCGAGGACCCCGGCTTCTGGACGGACAACGTCAAGGCCCAGGGGCTCCTGAAGGAGAAGGCCCAGCTCGAGCAGGTGGTGCAGTCGCACGAGAAGGTCCGCCGCGCCCTCGAGGACGCGCAGGCGCTGCACGAGCTGGCCGAGGAGGCGCGCGACGACGGCGCGCGCGCCGAGGCCGCCCAGGCGGTGGACGGGGTGGCGCCGCTGGTCGAGGGGCTCGAGTTCCAGCGGATGCTCTCCGGGCCGCACGACCAGGCCGGGGCGATCGTCGAGGTGAAGAGCGGGGCGGGCGGCGTGGAGGCGATGGACTGGGCTGCCATGCTGTACCGGATGTACACGCGCTACTGCGAGCGGAGGGGCTGGGAGGTCGAGCCCGCCGACCTGGTGGCCGGCGAGGAGGCGGGCATCTCCTCGGCCTCGTTCATCGCGCGCGGCGACCACGCCTACGGCTTCCTCAAGGCCGAGCGG
>Ga0335082_10010548_pt1 | contig 10026 bp, 9 predicted proteins | sample Lox_Sample_41_FD_206718 | JGI IMG/M metagenome (GOLD analysis project Ga0335082, IMG submission 206718) | Soil microbial communities from Loxahatchee National Wildlife Refuge, Florida, United States - Lox_Sample_4.1 | ecosystem: Environmental > Terrestrial > Soil > Wetlands | place: USA: Florida...
GGCGTAGCTTACCGCCGCCGCGGACCGCGGCTCGGCATCGTGCGCGCCTCGTTCACGCGCAGCGGGCGGCCGTGCAGCTCCTTGCCGTTCAGCCCGGCGATCGCCGCGAGCGAATGCTGCTTGCCGGGCATCTCGACGAAGCCGAATCCCTTCGACGTGCCAGTGAAGAGCTCGCGCTTCACTTCAGCCGATTTCACCTCGCCGAACGACTTGAACAGGGCGACGAGCTCGTCCTCGGTTGCCTCCGGGGCCAGGTTGCCTACGAAGATGTCCATCTCGGGCTCCTCTTTTGTGTGTGTGTATGTGTGCGTGCGTGTGGGAAGGGTGGTGCAGTACGGTCAGCCCGGCCGGCGCGGCGTGCCGCGAAGCAGCGCCGGGACGTGCGGCTCGGTTCGGGCCTGCGTGGCCGGGCGCGCCGGAGCTGCAGCGTGCGCCGGAGTGGCCGGGTGCGCCGGCGCGCTAGCGCGAGCCGGAGCGGCGGCGTGCGCGGCGCCGATGGGGCGCATCTGCGGGGCGTGGCGAGGCGCTGCATGCGCGTTGCTGCGGCCACGCTGCGGGTCCGCGGCGGGTTGGTTGCGCCGCTCGCGCCCCTCTTGCGGCCTGCGGCCCGACTGCTCGCGCCGCGCGGGCGGCGCGTGCGGCGAGGACGCGGTGCCCGGCTCGAAGCCCGGAACGGCTTCGCGCGCGAGCTTTCGCTTCAGCAGCTTCTCGATGTCCGCGAGCAGCCCGTTTTCCTCGGGCGCCACGAGCGAGATCGCCTCGCCCGTGCTGCCGGCGCGGCCGGTGCGGCCGATCCGGTGCACGTAGTCCTCGGGCACGTGCGGCAGCTCGTAGTTGACCACGTGCGGGAGCTCCTCGATGTCGAGGCCGCGGGAGGCGAGATCGGTCGCGACGAGCACGCGCACCGAGCCGTCCTTGAAGCCGGCAAGCGCCTTGGTGCGCGCGCCCTGGCTCTTGTTGCCGTGAATCGCCGTCGCCTCGACGCCGTCCTTGCAGAGCTGCTCCGCGAGCCGGTTCGCGCCGTGCTTGGTGCGCGTGAAGACAAGGACCTGATGCCAGTCGCCGGCGAGCACGAGATGGGCGAGCAGCGCGCGCTTGTGACTCTGCGCGACCGGATGGACGCGCTGCGCGACGAGCTCGGAGTCGGCGTTTCGCCGCGCGACCTGGACCTGCGCCGGATCGTGCAGCAGCGATTCGGCGAGCGCCCGGATCTCGTCCGAGAAGGTGGCCGAGAAGAGCAGGTTCTGCCGCTGCTTGGGCAGCGCCGCGAGGATCCGGCGGATGTCGCGGATGAACCCCATGTCGAGCATCCGGTCGGCCTCGTCGAGGACCAGGATCTGGACGTGGCGCAGGTCGACCGTCTTCTGCTGCATGTGGTCGAGGAGGCGCCCGGGTGTCGCGACGAGGATGTCGACCCCGCGCCGGAGCGCGTCGATCTGCGGGTTGATGCCGACACCGCCGTAGACGAGCGTCGACCGGAGCGGCATGTGCTTGCCGTAGGTGCGGACGCTCTCTTCGACCTGCGCCGCCAGCTCGCGGGTCGGCGTGATGATCAGCGCGCGGATCGGGTGCTTCGCGGGCGACGGGCTCGCGTTCCCGTGTGCTGCGAGCCGCTGCAACAGCGGCAGGGTGAAGCCGGCGGTCTTGCCGGTGCCCGTCTGGGCGCCGGCGAGGACGTCGCGGCCGGCGAGGATGAACGGAATCGCCTGCGCCTGAACCGGCGTAGGCTCGGTATAGCCTTCGCCGGTGACGGCGCGAACGAGCTCGGGTGCGAGGCCGAGCCTCGCGAATGAATCGGACAACACAAATCTCCTGGATCGGCCTGCTGCGGCTTCACGCCCCAGAACCGGTTCAGGCAGACGGCACTAGCTGATTGAGGGTTTCGAGGGAGTTCGAGAACCCGGTGATGAACCGGGGCAACAACCGCGAATGGACCGGAACGCCGACCGGATGAGGCATTCCTGAAATCTGCTGCAGACTATACAGGGTTTCGGGCCCGCGGTCGAGCCACGTTAACATTCCGGCCGCGCAGACTTCACATCCCGACGACACGGCCACTTCGACATGCCCGCACGCAACGGTCGCACTGCCTTCCTCGAGCTCCTCGTCGACGAGGGCGTCACCCATCTCTTCGGCAATCCGGGTACGACCGAGCTCGCGATCATGGAGGTGGTGCCCGACTTCCCGCAGCTCAAGTTCGTCCTCGGCCTGCAGGAAGCGATCGTGATCGGGATGGCCGACGGCTATGCGCGCGCCTCGGGCCGGCTCGCCGCGGCGAACGTCCACGTCGCGCCGGGGCTCGGCAACGCGATCGGCGCGCTCTACAACGCGAAGTTCTCCAACTCGCCGATCATCCTCACCGCCGGCCAGCAGGAGCAGGGACACGGCCTGCTCGAGCCGCTGCTGTACGAGCCGCTGGTGCCGATCGCGCAGCCGCTCGTGAAGTGGGCGGTCGAGGTGACGAGGGTCGAGGACCTGCCGCGCATCCTGCGGCGCGCGGTGAAGGTCGCGCTCACGCCGCCGACCGGGCCCGTCTTCGTCAGCCTGCCCGGCGACGTGCTCGAGCAGTCGGCCGATCTCGATCTCGGCCGCCCGGTGCGCGTGGACGCCAGGGTGCGGCCTTCGGACGAAGCGCTCGAGCAGCTCGCCGAGCGGCTCCTCGCGGCGCGCAATCCGGTGATCGTCGCCGGCCAGGAGCTCGCGAGCCACGACGCGTTCGCGGAAGCCGGCGAGCTCGCCGAGCTGCTCGGTGCCCCGGTCTACGGTTCGTCGGTCGCGTACGGTGCGCAGTTTCCTACCGGGCATGCGGCGTACATGGGCAGCCTCACGCGCAACCAGAAGCAGGTACGCGCGACGCTCGAGCCCTACGACCTCCTTCTCTGCCTCGGCGCGGATTTGCTGCGGATGTCGGTCTATAGCCCGATCGAGCCGCTGCCCCAAGGGCTGCCGGTGGTGCACGTGAGCGAGCGCGGCTGGGAGCTCGGAAAGAACTACCGCACCGACGTTGCAATCCAGGCGAACGTGAAGGAGACCCTGCGGGCGCTGCTGCCCCTCGTGCGCCCCCGGCGCGCGCCGGAGGCGGCTGCGCGCCTCTCGGCGCTGAAGGATCGCAACTGGACGGCGCAGCGCGCCAAGGCGGCGGTCGCCGCGATGGGCGAGGCGGAGACCACGCCGATCGACCCGCGTTTCCTGATGCTGCGGATCAGCGAGCACCTGCCGAAAGACTCGGTCGTGGTCGAGGAGGCGCTGATCTCGTCGCTGTCGCTGCCCGGCTTTCTCCCGGTCCACGACCGCCGAGCGTGGTACGGCCTCGCGAGTGGCGGTCTCGGGTTCGCGATGCCGGGCGCCATCGGTGCGAGCCTCGCGCTGCCCGGTCGACCGGTGACCGCGGTGGTCGGCGACGGGAGCGCGATGTACGGCATCCAGGCGCTGTGGACCGCCGCGCACATGAAGGTGCCGGTCACCTACGTCATCGCCAACAACCGCAGCTACCGCATCCTGAAGGAGCGGCTGGTGTCGATGCGCGGCTCGGACAAGTTCGTGGGCATGGACATGAAGGACCCGGCGATCGACTACGTCGGTCTCGCGCGCGCGATGGGCGTCCCGGGACGGCGGGTGACCGACCCGAACGATGTCGCGCCCGCGCTGCGCGAGGCGGCGGAGCAGGGCGGGCCGAGGCTGATCGAGGTGATGGTCGCCGACGGGTTCGGGGGCTAGCGCGCATGCTCGCGAACGTCTTCGATGCGCTGCCCGGGCCGGGAGCCGGCGAGGCGCTCGACGTGCTGCTCGCACGGCCGGGGCTCAGGATCGAGCGGATCGTGTCGCACGCGCACGCGACCCCGCCCGGGTACTGGTACGACCAGCCGCAGGGCGAGTGGGTGATGCTCGTGGCGGGGGCGGCGCGCTTGCGCTTTGAGGACGAGCCGGCGCCGCGTTCGCTCGGCCCCGGTGACTGCCTCGACATCGCGGCCAATCGCCGGCACCGCGTCGAGTGGACGCACCCGGACGAGCCGACGATCTGGATCGCAATCCATTACGGAGAGGTCCCGACATGAGCCGGATCGACAGCCGCATCGACACGATCGAGGCGCTGCGTACGCGCCTCCGCGTCTTCGTCGCCGAGCGCGACTGGGACCAGTTCCACAATCCGAAAAACCTCGCGATGGCGCTCGTCGCCGAGGCGGGCGAGCTGGTGGAGCACTTCCAGTGGCTGACGCCGGCGCAGGCCGATCACCTCCCGACCGAGACGCGCGTCGAGGTGGAGCACGAAATCGCCGACGTGCTGATCTTCCTCGTCGAGCTCGCCGACCGGCTCGGCGTCGATCCGCTCGCTGCCGCCGAGCGCAAGCTCGCGCTGAACGAGCAAAAGTACCCGATCGAGAAGGCGCGGGGCAACGCAAAGAAGTACGACAAGCTCTAGGCCCGCGCGCATCGTGACGACTGGTTAGGCGCTCGCTCGATGCTCGCCTACCGGCACCACTTCCACGCCGGCAACTTCGCCGACGTTTTCAAGCACGCGTTGCTCGTGCGGCTGCTTGCCGCCGTCGCGGCGAAGGACAAGCCGTTCTTCTGTCTCGACACGCACGCGGGCATCGGGCGCTACGACCTGTCCCACGCGTGGGCGCAGAAGAACGCCGAGTTCCGCGACGGGATCGGGCGCCTGTGGGGGCGCAGCGATCTGCCTGTGCTGCTGGCGCCGTACATGGAGTCGGTGCGGGCGGAGAATCCGGACGGGAAGCTGCGCTTCTATCCGGGCTCGCCGCTGATCGCCCGGCGTTTTCTGCGGCCGGGCGACCGGATGGTGCTGAGCGAGCTGAACAGGACCGACGTCGCCGAGCTCGGCGCGCTGTTCGCGCGCGACCGGCAGGTCACGGTGCACCTCATCGACGGCTACCACGCGCTGAAGGCGCAGCTCCCGCCGGCGGAGCGGCGCGGGCTGGTGCTCGTCGACTCATCGTTCGATCGCGCCGGCGAGCTCAGGCGCGTTGCCGACGCGCTCGCGCTCGCGCACGAGCGCTGGGCGACCGGCATCTACGCGATCTGGTATCCGCTCATGGAACTGCCGGCGATGCGCGGCTTCGAGCGCGACGTCGTCGCGACCGGAATCCGGAAGATCCTTCAGCTTGAGCTGTCGGTGCGGCCCGAGGGGTGGACGCAGACGCTGCGCGGCTGCGGGATGCTCGTCGTCAATCCGCCTTACCGGTTCGACGAAGAAGCCGAGGCGATCGTCGCGTGGCTTGCCGACGTGCTCGCGATGGGGGGCGGCGGTCGCGTGCGGTGGCTGGTGCCGGAGTAGCGCCTCAATTTCCCGCGAGTTCCCGCCCGATGTCCCTGGTGGTGACCCCAGCCGCGATCAGCGCCCTGATGATGAGATCGAGCGAAACGCACGGGTCGCCAGCTTCGATCTTTGCGACGCGGGACTGGCTGGACCGCATGCGCTCGGCCAGTTCAGTCTGAGACAGACCCCTCGCGGCTCGCGATCGCCGGAGCGCATCGGCCAGAACGAGCTTCAGTTCGACGAGCGCGGCTTCAGGCTCCGTTAGTCCGAGGAACTGGCTTGCTGATCCGACTCGCCAGCCGGCGGCGGCCAGCCGTCTCTTCCTTGCTGCCTTCACTCCGCGTCCTTCATTTGATCGACTCCTCCTTAGCGGATCGATTTGAACTTCGCCAGTCGCCGTTGGCACGACTCGATCACCAAAGTCGGCGTTGACAGCGTGGTCTTCGCGAACACTTCGAGAATCACGATCGCCTCCGGATCGACGTGGTACACGGTGCGCCATCTACGCGTTGTGTCCCGGATCCGCAATTCATGGCACGCGGGACCGATCGACGGCAGCGGTCGGCAGTGAGGGAGGGCAAGCTTCTCTCCCCCCTGCAGCCGTCTTGGCAGCACACCCGTTTCGATCCGAGCCGCGCCAAGAAAACGGCCCCGCGCCGGCGAGGAGCCGTCCGAACGGGGCCAAGAGGTGGTGGGCGACGCTTTGCCGGTACTTGTGAATCGCCCCGGAATCTGTCGATCAACCCGGCGATCGTGGCGCCCCGAGGGAGCGGGGGGATCGGGACACCACGCGCTCGAGATTACGCGAGGCGGTGGCTCAGGGCGTGAGCCTGTGCCAGGAGAATTTCCCCGCGGCTCTCCCAGGGGACCGGCGGATCAGCGCGTCGCTTGCGCCGCGTGTGCGGTTGCGGGGTCCTTCGACGGCGCCGCTTCGTCGAGCTCGCCCTGGACCTTCTCCGCCGGATGGCCGTTCAGCCAGGGCGCGCGCCATTCTGCGTCCGGCGGCAGAGCACCCAAGCCCGAATCAACCTTGGGGGCGGGGGTCAAATATCGCAGGTCGGCTTGCCACTTCGAGTACGGTGGCAGCTCGCCTAATCCGCTGTCGATCTTGGCGGCGGGCGTGGGTACGCCAGTTTCCGCGAGCGTACCCATGGCCATGCCGAGTGCAAATCCTGCGGCCAGACCGAGGCAAAGTTTGCTTACGCGATACGGACGCATGTCCACGTCTCCACTAGCGGGTTCCTTCGCCCCTTGGCGCAGCACGGGTCATGCCCATGGGGTGGCCGGGGCGGTACGAAGAAGACCGAAGGCGCGACGCGGCCGATCAACGGCGAGAAACCGTCGACCAGCGTGCACGGCCGAGGGGCCCCTCGACATCGGCGACGAAGGTCGACATGGCTCGATCCGGTCAGATCGTGCCCGCCCGTGGCACACTCACCGGGACGTGTCCGAGCCTCCTCGCCGCATCCTCCACCTCGACATGGACGCCTTCTTCGCGGCGGTCGAGCTCTTGCGCCGTCCGGAGCTGAAGGGAAAGCCGGTGGTCATCGGCGGGCGCGGCGACCCGACGCGCCGGGGCGTCGTCTCGACCGCGACCTACGAGGCGCGCAAGTTCGGGATCCGCTCGGCCATGCCGCTCCGCACCGCGCATAAGCTCTGCCCCGCGGCGGTGTTCCTGCCGGTCGACTTCGCCGAGTACGAACGCTACTCGGCGCTCTTCAAGGAGGAGATGCGCAAGGTCTCGCCGGTGATGCAGAACAACGGCATCGACGAGGCGTTTCTCGACATCACCGAGGTTCCGGGCTCGAGCGAGGAGATCGCGCGCCGGATCAAGCAGGCGATTTTCGACGCCACCGGACTCACCTCTTCGATCGGAATTGCGCCGAACAAGCTGCTCGCGAAGATCGCCTCGGAGCTCGACAAGCCCGACGGTCTCACCCTCATCGGCGAGGGCGACCTCGAGGCTCGGATCTGGCCGCTCGACGTGCGTCGGGTGCCGGGCATCGGCCCGAAGACCGAAGCGCGGCTGGTGGCGATGGGCATCCGGACGATCGGCGAGCTCGCGGCGATCGCGGTGGAGCAGCTGGTTGAGAGCTTCGGCCGGTCGTACGGCGCGTTCCTCTACGAGGCAGCCCACGGTATCGACGACGACCCGGTCTACACCCACCTCGAGCCGCGGAGCCGCAGCCGCGAGACGACCTTCCAGGAGGACGTGGGGGAGTGGCAGGCGATCGCGCGCACGCTAGCGCGGCTTGCGCGCGACGTCGCCGAGGAGCTCCAGGCCGAGGGCTACCGCGGCCGCGCGATCGGCATCAAGGTGCGCTTCGCCGATTTCGACACGCACACCCGCGTGAAGACGCTCGACGAGCCGACCGACTCCGCGAGCGACATTCGCAAGGCGGCGTTCGAGTGCCTCGGACGCCTCAATCTGGACCGCCGGGTACGGCTCCTCGGGGTGCGGGTCGGCGAGCTGAGCCGGGCGTAGCGCCGCCCCTCGACTTGGCTGGGCGGCTCGATTACCCTCGGCGCTTTCGCCGCGATCCTCCCTCGTCCCGTTACGCCCACGACTTCCCACCAGATGCCCACGATGAGCACCGCCAGCGAGTACATCCAGCCCGGAAAGAGCCAGTGGATCGGCAAGCCCGTCCGCCGCCTCGAGGACCGGCACCTCATGACCGGGCGCGGCAAGTTCACCGACGACGTGAACCTGCCGAACCAGGCGTACGCTGCCTTCGCGCGTTCGCCCCACGCCCACGCTCGCATCGTGCGGATCGACACCGCGGCGGCGCGCAGCGCTCCGGGCGTGATCGCGGTCATCACCGGTGCCGACCTGATTGCCGACGGCGTGGGCCAGATGCCGTTCTCGCAGATGCACAAGCGCCCGGACGGCTCGCCGATCACCGCGCCGCCGCGCCATCCGCTCACCGCGGACGCGGTGCGCCACGTCGGCCACGCGTTCGCGATGGTGGTCGCCGAGACACGGAACCAGGCGAAGGACGCCGCCGAGCTCGTCGAGGTCGAGTGGGAGGAGCTGCCGGCGGTGGCGGACCAGGTCGCCGCCGCGCGCGCCGACGCGCCGCAGCTCTGGCCCGCCGCGTTCACGCCGCAGTACGGCAACATCGCCGCCTACTACCACCGCGGCGACAAGGCGGCGGCGGACGCTGCGTTCGCAAGTGCCCACAAGGTCGTGTCGATCCGGATCGTCAACAACCGGATCGTCTCGAACCCGATCGAGCCCAAGGCCGCGGCGGCGCAGTACGACGCGGCGACGCAGACGCTCACGCTCTGGTGCCCGACGCAGAACACCCACGTGATGCGCGCGCAGATCGCCGAGGCGATCCTCAAGATGCCGGTGGACAAGCTGCGCGTGATCACCGGCGACCTCGGCGGCGGCTTTGGCACGCGCGTATGGCCGTATCCAGAGTACGCCGCGGTCGCCTACGCGGCGCGCAAGCTCGGCCGCCCGGTGAAGTGGCTCGCCGACCGCTCCGAGACGTTCGTTTCCGACAACCACGGCCGCGACCACGTGTCCGAGGCGTCGCTCGCAATCGATCGGGAGCACCGCTTCACGGGCCTGCGGATCCGGACCTACGCGAACATCGGTGGCGTGATCTCCAACTTCGGCGCGGCGGTGCCGGCGATGTCGGGGGCGCGCACACCGACCGGCGTGTACAAGATCCCGGCCCTCGACCAGGAAGTGCGGATGATGTTCACGAACACGACGCCGGTCGACGCGTACCGCGGCGCAGGACGTCCGGAGGCGGGCTATCTCATCGAGCGGCTGGTCAGCCGCGCCGCGATCGAGCTCGGCGTCGATCCGGTCGAGCTGAGGCGAAAGAACCTCGTGCGGCCGGAAGACATGCCGTACAAGAACGCGGCGGACTACACCTACGACTGCGGCAACTTCCCCGGCGTGCTCGACAAGGCGCTCGTGGCCGCCGACTGGAACGGGTTCCCGGCGCGGAAGAGCGCGGCGGCGAAGCGCGGCAGGCTCTACGGCCGCGGTCTGGCCTGCTACGTGGAGGTCACCGGCAGCGCGAACCTGAGCGAGACGGTCGAGCTGACGGTGACCGGTGACGGCCGCGTGATCGTCGTATCGGGCACCCAGTCGATGGGCACGAGCCTGTGGACCGCATACGCGCAGATCGTCGCGGAGCGGCTCGGCGTCGCGCCAGAGGTCGTCTCGATCATCCAGGGCGATACCGCGATCGTGAAGACCGGCGGCGGCAGCGGCGGCTCGCGCTCGCTGCAGGTCGGCGGCAGCGCGGTGCTCGCGGGCGCGAACGCGACCGTCGAGGCGGGGCGCAAGCTCGCAGCGGGCGCGCTCGAAGCGGCCGAGGCCGACATCGAGTTCCGCGCCGGCCGGTTCGTGATCGGCGGCACCGATCGCGGCATCGGGCTCTTCGAGCTCGCTCGCCGACAGCCCGGCGCGAAGCTCGTCGTGTCGGCGAGCGAAACCGCGAAGGATCAGACCTGGCCGAACGGCTGCCAGGTCGCCGAAGTCGAGATCGAGCCCGAGACCGGCATCGTGAAGGTCGTGCGCCACGTCGCCGTCGACGACATCGGCCGCGTCATGAACCCGCTGATCGCGCACGGCCAGATCGAGGGCGGGATCGCGCAGGGGATCGGGCAAGCGCTCGTCGAGCAGACGGTCTACGACGCAAACGGCCAGCTCCTGACCGGCTCGTTCATGGACTACGCGATGCCGCGCGCCGACGACGTGCCGAATTTCGAATGCGCGTTCGACG
>Ga0335082_10010549_pt1 | contig 10026 bp, 11 predicted proteins | sample Lox_Sample_41_FD_206718 | JGI IMG/M metagenome (GOLD analysis project Ga0335082, IMG submission 206718) | Soil microbial communities from Loxahatchee National Wildlife Refuge, Florida, United States - Lox_Sample_4.1 | ecosystem: Environmental > Terrestrial > Soil > Wetlands | place: USA...
CCGATCCCTTCCGCCATCACGGCGGCGAGATGCACCTGCTGCGCGAGATCGTGCGCACGCATCAGGTGATGATGATGGCCTTTTCCCGCGAAATCGGCGTTCCCGCCTCGCAAGCCGCGCTGATGCGGCTGATTGCCCTCAACAAGAACGGCATCGGGGTCACCGATCTGGCGGACGAACTCGGCATCAACGCGGCCGGCGTGACGCGGCAAGTACAGCTTCTGGAGGCCGAGGGCCTGGTGCGCCGCCGCACCGATGCGCGCGACGCCCGGCGCAACTATGTGAGCCTGTCCGCCAGGGGCGAGAAGCTGTTTCGCAAACTGCACGACCGCAGCCACGAATTGGAGCGCTATCTGGTCGAAATGGTCGGTGCCGAGGAAATGGTCGCGGCGGCGGACGTGCTCAGCAGGCTGCGCGAATGTGTGGAGGGCTACATCCGTGAGCACACAAAGCGGGTCGCCGTTTAATAAGCGCGCCTTCGTGGCCATGATGGCGGTCTTCTCGGGCATCGGCCTGCCGATCAGCGGCTTGATGAACCACATCTACGGCTTCGAGCCGCTGACCACCGCGCGGCATGGCTGGATGGCGGCGCACAACGTGATGGGGATCGTTTTCGCCGTGTTCGTGGGCTGGCACGTCGCGCTCAACTGGCGCCCTTTGATGAGCCACTTGCGCAACGCCGCCGCCTTGCCCCGCCGCGAGGCCGTGTGGGCGGGCGCCATCGTGGCCGCATTGCTGGCGCTGGCGGTCGGCCATGCATTCATCCCGGAAGGTTTGCACCACAACTAGCGACGCGGAGGCGTTGCATGGCACGTACGGTCTTCCTTGCCGGCGGCAGCGGCTTCATCGGAACCGAGACCTGTGGCGCTCTTGCAGCAGCGGGCGATACGGTCCTCGCCCTATGTCGTTCGCAGGTGTCCGGGCTGGTGCTGCGTGCCATCGGCGCCGAGCCGGTCGCCGGCGACCTGCGCGAACCGGGCACATGGTGCAAAGAGGCCGCCAGGGCCGATTACGTCGTGCATCTGGCCCAACCGGAAATCGTCGGCGGCAGGATCTCGTGTGAACGCGCCAAACGATACCGGCGCGAACGCGAGGCGATGGATACCAATCTGTTCCGCTCACTGGATCCGGGCCGTGTCAAGCGCGTGATTTACGTTTCTGGAACGTCGTATTACGGCAATCTGGGCACGGCTCTGAAAGACGAGACTGCCGAGCCGCGGCCACACGGGATCGGACGGTACATCGCCGAAATCGTCGAATGTCTCGGCACCGGAATAAGTGCGGGGATTCCCCTGGTGAGCGCCTTTCCCGGCTATGTGTACGGCCCCGGTTCCTGGTTCGAGGAGTACGTCTTCCGGCCGCTGGTCAAAGGCAAGAGGCTCGTGACCTGCACCGGGCCCAGCCCGTTCTGTTCGCCGGTTCACGTTGAGGATTGCGGCCGCGCCATCGCATACCTGCTCGACCATGGCTCGGTTGGGGAGCGCTACTTCATCGTGGACGACAAGCCGGTGCGGTGGTTCACGTTGCAGGCGCTCGCCGCCGACGCGCTCGGGGTGGCCCCAAGATTCCTCCGGCTTCCCAAGTGGGGGGTCTCATTCATTCTGGGCAGGATCATGACCGAATCCCTGCTGGAGACGAACTGCGTGCTGTCGAACGTAAAGCTCAAACGCTTCGGCTTCACATGGCGATATCCCACGATCGACACGGGTATCCCTGCGGTTGTCGAGCACCTTCTGAAGATCGAGCACACGATGCAGTCCACCATGGAGGTCGCATGAACACCGTCGACAACGATCTCTATCGCCGCAAGGGCGACCGCTGGTGGGACGACAATTGCGGCGAGTTCAGCACCATCCGCTTTTTCGTCAATCCGGTGCGCTATGGCTACTTCAAGCGCATCCTCGATGGCCGCGGGATTGCGGGCGTCACGCTGCTCGACGTGGGCTGCGGCGGCGGCATCCTGGCCGAGGAGTTCGCCCGCGACGGCTTCAAGGTCACCGGCATCGATCCGGCGCCGGAATCCATCGCCACGGCGCGCGCCCACGCGGCTGCCTCGGGACTGGCGATCGCATACGACGTGGGCTCGGCCGAGGCCCTGCCCTATCCCGACCGCGCATTCGATCTGGTGGCCTGCTGCGACGTGCTCGAACACGTCGACGACCTTGGACGCACAGTTGCGGAAATCGCCCGTGTGTTGAAGCCCGGCGGACTTTTCTTCTACGACACCGTGAACCGCACCTTCATGAGCAGGTTGGCCGTCATCAAGGTGATGCAGGAATGGCAGATGACGGCCTTCGCCGAGCCGAACTCACATGTGTGGGAGAAGTTCATCAAGCCGCGCGAACTGGCGCAACTGATGCGCTCATGCGGCCTGGCGGCCCGCGACATGCGCGGCATTTCGATCAAGAGCGGCCCGATCGCCACGCTGCTCGGATTCCGGAGTTGTGCTTCAAGGAACTGGGTGCACGCCTCGGCTTCCGCGAGAGCCGCGATCTGAACGTGTCGTACATGGGGTGGGGCGAACGCGTGAGCTGAGCTGTGGCGGATTTGGCAGGCCGGGCACTAGAATGTATCCGCCATGGCCGAGATTCGCATCACGCCCACCATCGCCATCGACGAACGCGAGCTGGAGGAAAGCTTCGTACTGGCTTCCGGTCCCGGTGGGCAGAACGTCAACAAGGTGTCGAGCGCGGTGCAGCTTCGCTTCAATGTGGCCGCCTCGCCCGCGCTCCCCGAACCCGTGCGCTTCCGCTTGATGAAGATGGCGGGCAGCCGCCTTACCAAGGACGGCGTCCTGGTGCTCGCCGGCCGCCGTTTCCGCGACCAGAACCGCAACCGCCAGGACGTGCGCGAACGGCTGCTCGCGATGATCCGAGCCGCCGCCGTGGCGCCGAAAAAGCGCGTCGCCACCAAGCCGCCGCGCGCCGCCACGGAAATGCGGTTGCAGCACAAGAAGAAACATGCGGAACTCAAGCGCCGGCGCGGCCCCCCGCGCGAAGACTGAAGCGAGACCACCATGGAAAACATCCGGGTCACAACCGACGGCGCCGTGGGCGTCCTCACGCTCGACCGGCCGAAGGCGCTCAACGCGCTGAGCCGCGCCTTGCTCGCCGAACTCTGCATGGCGCTCGAAGCCTTCGACGCCGATCCCAAGGTGCGGTGCATCCTTATCACCGGATCGGAGCGCGCCTTTGCCGCCGGCGCCGACATCAAGGAAATGCAGTCCCTCTCTTTCATCGACACGTACCAAACCAACCACCTCGCCGGCGCCTGCGAGCGGATTGCGGCCGTCCGCAAGCCGGTGATCGCGGCGGTGGCGGGCTATGCGCTCGGCGGCGGCTGCGAGCTGGCCATGCTGTGCGATTTCATCATCGCCGCCGATACCGCCAAGTTCGGCCAGCCCGAGGTCACGCTGGGCGTCATTCCCGGCATGGGCGGCAGCCAGCGGCTGACGCGGCTCGTCGGCAAATCGAAGGCGATGGACATGTGCCTGACCGGCCGCACCATGGACGCGGCGGAGGCCGAGCGCGCCGGTCTGGTCAGCCGCGTGGTGCCCGCAGCGGATCTGATGAAGGAGGCGATGGCGGCCGCGAACAGGATCGCCGAACAGTCCCTGCCCGCCCTGATGATGGCAAAGGAAGCCGTGAACCGGGCCTATGAGACGACGCTGGCCGAGGGGCTTCGGTTCGAGCGGCGCCTGTTCCACGCCACCTTCGCCACCGAGGACCAGAAGGAAGGCATGGCCGCCTTCGCCGAAAAGCGGAAGCCCGCATTCAAGGACAAATAGGCCGAATTGACCTTGCCGGATGGCCGGGCTATACGCCCCGCCTCTTTTGCGACGGACAGGAAGCCAGAATGCCCAATATCGCCTCCGCCAAGAAGCGCGTGCGCACCTCGGCCAAGCGCCAGGCCATCAACCACTCGCGCAAGACGCGTGTCCGCGGCTATGTCCGCAAGGTCGAAGAGGCGATCGCAGCGGGCGACGCAAAGGCGGCGCAGGAGGCCCTCAGGGCGGCAGAACCCGAGATCATGCGGGGGGTTAGCAAGGGCGTGCTGCACAAAAACACCGGCGCCCGCAAGGTCGCGCGGCTCGGCAAACGCGTCGCGAAATTGGCGAAATAACTAGACCTCTGGATTCTTTACGGTTTCGTGCACGCGGCCGTCCAACATTGTCCTGGACATGATCTTTATTGTCCGTGGGCTGACAAAAAACGCGGCGACATGTGTGGAGCGCCCGGCAGCTCGGCCTCGACATAAGTCACTGATTCGCTATAATTAACCATGCCGTCGGTTTCGACGTACGGTTTTTCCGTATAAGGAACATATGGTTAGAAAACGCAGCGGCGAAACACAAGCGTCGCAAATTCTTCAAGTTCGGCTTCTGTTCCGCTTGTTTTGTGAGTCGGTTAAGCTTAAGGTCATCCCGTAATGGTGAACAGAGAACAACGATGCCGAAGATAATAACAAGCAGTGAGAAGGGGTTCGTCGGTTCTCCGAACCATCTTGGGGCCATTTCCAAGGGTAGTTCCCAGTAAAATTCAGTAATCGCGTCCTCGAACCGCGGGCGAGTGCTCGCGTCGTCGCCGTTTTGTTGCGGGATAGTGACGATGGCATCTGGCGGACCTTTCGGATACGCGGGTGACCTCACTCCGAGCGAGGCCTGGACCCTGCTGGCGCAGGACCCGGACGCCCAGCTCGTGGACGTGCGCACCGCCGCGGAATGGGCCTTCGTCGGCCAGCCCGATCTCTCCCGTTTGGGCCGCAAGGTCCATGGCGTCGAGTGGCAAAGCTTCCGCGCAAGGGCGCCCAATCCGTCCTTCGTGGCGCAGGCGAGCGAGGTTCTCGGCGGGCGGAAGGACGCGCCGGCGCTTTTCCTCTGCCGCAGCGGCGGACGCTCGCGCGCGGCGGCGGCGGCGATGACGGCGGCGGGCTTCACCCGCGCCCACAACATCCTGGGCGGCTTCGAAGGCGATCTCGACGAGGAGAGCCATCGCGGCCGCGCCAACGGCTGGAAGGCGGATAACCTTCCCTGGCAACAGACATAGGGATCACGGAGGCAGACATGCGACGACGGTCGGCGCCCGCGCGGCGCCCGGGAGGCAGGTAGAGCGAGCCAGGAGGACGGCTCAAAGGGGTTCAAGAGAACAAGGCTCCGGGCGCCATCGGGCGCAACGGAGCAGCGGGGTGTGGGACCATGGGACAATCGACAAGCAAACCAACGTCCAAAGACTGGCCGGCGCACTGGCTGTGCGCGCGCGAACGGCTGCGGCGCGAACTCGGCGATCCGGTCTACGAGGCATGGATCGCGCCGCTCACTCTCGACGGCTTCGACAAGGACGAGCTGAAGATCGGCGCCGCCAAGCCCTTCGTGCGCAACTGGGTCTCCAATCATTACGTCGCGCGGATCGAGCGCGCCTTCCGCGCCGAAGGCGCCGAGCCGGCCTCGCTCACCATCGTGGTGACCGTCGCCCCGCCCGCCGTGGGCGCCGGAGTCTCCAAGGAGCCGATGCCGGTCAATCCGCCGGTGCCGTCGGCCTCCGTCTCCTACCTGCCGGGCGCCGGCGACGCCGCGCCGACCGGCATGTGGACCCGCATGCTGCACCCGCAGCAGACTTTCGAGAGCTTCATTCCCGGGCCGGCCAACGAGTTCGGCTACGGCGCGGCGCGAGCCTTCGCGGAAGGGCGCAGCGGCGACATTCCGCTGCTCTACATCCACGGCGGCTTCGGCTTCGGCAAGACCCATCTGCTCAACGCCGCGGCGCTCGAGTTCCGCAAGCGCGGCAAGCGCGTGCTGTTCCTGCGCGCCGAGGATTTCATGCGCCACTTCCTGGGCGCCATCTACCGCAAGGACACGCTGGCCTTCAAGGACGAGCTGCGCAGCGCCGAAGTGCTCATCATCGACGACCTGCAGCACATCTGCCGCTCGACCGCGACGGCATCCGAGTTCCTCTACACCGTCAACGCGCTGGCCGACCTGCGCCGCCGCGTGGCGATCGCCGCCGACCGGGCCCCCGCCGCGATGGAGGGCCTGGGCGCCGACATCAAGAGCCGCATGTCGGGCGGCCTCGTCATCCAGCTCGGCAAGCCCGACCGCGGCACGCGGCTCGCCATCCTCAGGCACCGCGCCGCCGAGTTCGCGCGCCTGCGCCCGGAGGTGAAGCTGCCCGAGAGCGTGCTCGAACGCATCGCCGACATCGAGGACGCCTCCCCGCGCGAACTCATCGCCGTCCTCACCAAGCTCGCCACCTATGCCGACCTCACCAAGAAGGCGATCACGCCGGAGATGGCCGAGGAGGCGGTGGGCCTCAGGTCGAGCCCGGGCGCCAAGACCTCGATCGAAGACATCCAGCGCAAGACCGCCGAGTTCTACAAGCTCGACGTGCGCGACTTCCACTCGCCGCAGCGGGCCCGCCGCGTGGCGCGGCCGCGCCAGGTGGCGATGTACCTGGCGCGCAAGCTGACCACGCGCTCGCTGCCCGAGATCGGCCGGCGCTTCGGCGGCCGCGACCACACCACGGTGCTGCACGCCTGCCGGAGAGTCGAGGCGCTGTGCAGCGAGGATCCGCTGTTCAAGCAGGAGGTGGACTTCCTCAGCCAGATGCTGTCGAAGCACATGTAGTGGGCTAATGGCGAGCAGCGAATAGGGGCGACGCCCTGCAAGACCCGATGATCGTCCGTATACGGCGCGAAAGCTCCGTGGACGGATGGACCAGGCGGGCGGATCGCGCCCGTCCTTCGGCAACGGAGGACGGGCGGTCCTTTTTGGGGACGAGCTTCGCCCCGACCGCGCGCCGCCCGAACCGAGCGCCCCCCTCAGGATTAATACCAACCGGCATGGTCGCTGACTCATTTCGTCATGGCCGCCCTTGCGGCGGCCATCCAGGAAGCCACTGATTCTCAAAGAAAATCTGGATGGCCGGGTCAAGCCCGGCCATGACGAAAAGTGGCAAAAGCAACGCCTGTTGGTATAATTCCTGTCCGCGTCATGGACGGATTCCGTCGGCCAATTGAACCTCGAAATCCGCGCGTATGTAAACTTGACATATGGACGGACTCGGCGCAAGAGAGAGCATGGGCTGGTTCTCGGAATCGTGGACAACGGCGTCGGACGCGCTTGGCGTCAGAAAGTATGTTGTGCTCGGGAGCGCTGCCGCCAGTGCAGCAGTGCTGTCAGGGATTGTTGGGTGGGCGCTGCGCATGAACCCAACCAGCACGTCGGGCGTAATTTTTCACATCCTCTTTTTTCTGTTTGCCCTCATGGCGATCTTGTTCGTCGTCATACTCAATGCAGCAACAAAACTTCGGATGGCGGCACGACCGAGAATTGCCTTGTCATTTGAGGCTGACGGTCCTGGGATTGCACAAGCTTTAGTTCGCAATCCCTCAAAAGTTATGTTCGCTCCTCCGAATACGTTTGTTGAAGGATCAGATCAGCGCGCAAATTACGTGAGGATACGGATTGATGCAGTTTCAGAGGTGAATGTACCGCATTGCTCGGCCGCAATTCTTGCCTTTGCAAGGAAACTGCCGGGAGAAACCGACTTCACGGAAATCCTATTGCCACAGAATATTAAAATCATGCCAGATTTTTTTGAGGTGCGTGTAAAGATTCCGCATCGGATTGATTTTCTGAGCGTCGGTGAGAAAGAAAATAAGTTATATCCGACCGCTGAAGTTGGATGGCCATTTATTCTGGAAAAAGCCTTTAATCATCCTGCAGTATTCCAATTTGATATCGCCGTTAATGATGGAAGAAATACGAAAATCATTAAGGTTGAATTAGATTGGAACGGCAAATGGGATGAACTTAAAGGGCGACAAATATCAGTGGTCTGAAGTTCTAATGGCTATTGGCAAATATCTCAGTCTTGAAGAAGTGCGGCGCAATCCGAGATTGCTTGGCCGCTTCATCAAGGAGCGCATTGGCGGCGGGTACGGCGAAGGCGACGAAGGTCGTTTCGAGTCAACGCTCGGCGCGATGGTCAAAAACCTTCCACCAGCCGGTCAAACATTAGCCAAGGGGCGTGACGCAAGTTATAGCGGAACTCAAACTCCCCAAGATACTTTGCCAGATGCTTCGCGGAGACGTGCACATGCGTCCCCCGAATAGAGCGCTTCAACATGCTCCAGAAACCTTCGATGCTGTTAGTGTGCGTCTCGCCGTCAACGTACTGTTTGAGGCTATGGTTGACCGACTTGTGGTCATATCCCATGCGATCAAGATAGTAATAGCCGCCGTGTTCGTCCGTACTGATTTTGCTTCCCCGCACGACGTGCTCTCGAATATGCCGCTCAAGTTCCGCTTGATAGCGACCGGGAAGAACTCGGGTCATCACGTCGCCTTTTCGTTGAAGCATCCCGAACACAACCGTTTTGTTCGCCATCGTGTGCTTACGGCCGCCGCCTGTGCGTCTGCCGCCGATAAAGGTTTCGTCTGCTTCGACGTGACCGGACAGCGGCGGATCGTCGTCCACGGCCGCCATGTGGCGACGGATCAAGTGCGCCATACGGAACGCGGTCGGATAAGAGACGCCCAATTGCCGTTGCAATTCCTTCGCAGGAACGCCGTGGCGCGTCGTCGTGAACAGGTAGATCGCATAAAACCACTTCGCCAACGGCGTGTGGCTGTCCTTGAAGATCGTGCCTTCCATAGGGTGAATATGGTGCCCGCAGTTGCAAGTGTAGGCAGGGTGTTTAGAAAGCTTCCGAAACTTGCCGATTTCCCCGCACTTAGGGCAGCCGAAGTCCTCGCCAAACCGCAGCTTGAACAGATGGTCCAAGCAAGCCTCGTCGTTCGGAAACCTCTTGAAAAAGTCCTGAATTGTCAATGTATTGGACATGTTCCCGTCTCCCTATACTCACAATATAGGATATCGGGTCACATATGTCAAGTTTATAATCGCGGAAATCCGGGGGCTCCCCCCCACCCCTTCACGGCGTCGAATTCAAGAAATACTCTGTATTCGAATTCGAATCGTTCCATTTCGCCATAAGGCCTTGCGGCACAGAGAAAATCGCCTTCCTTCCCGGGGCGCCCTTGGCGCCCGATCCGCCGACCATCTCTGCGAACGGTTCTCGCGACACCTCCCTGCCGATCTTCGGCAACCGAATTCCTCGAGCGAAATCCTCGAGCGAAAAAAACGCGCCTTCACGCCCAGGCTTCGCCCTTTCGCGCATGTAGGAATGATTTCGACAGCGTCAAGCGGGTGCGGCGAAATGCGATGGTGGGCTCAGGCCGCCTTCAGGCGCTTCAGTTCGGTTTCGAATTCCAAGCACAGCTGCGCCGCCTCTTCTTCGGGCAGCCAACAGGACATCTGGGGGAAGACCGTCTGGTAGAAGCCCACGTCCTCCTGCGTCCACGGCATGGTTTTGGCGGCACGCAGCTCGGCCAGCAACGTCCGCATTTCCGTCCGCACTACGTCCGGATCGGCGCGATAGGCTTGCGACGGCAGGTCCTCGAACAGTTCAGGCTGTTCGTCGGGCAGGAAGAGATCGCGCTGGCGGTTTTGATTCATTTATCTCAATCAATCGCTTGTCAGGACCCAACCAAAAGGAAATCCCAAGCTGAATTACGTCGTGCTCCTAGCGGCGCATCTTCGCAAAGGCACGAGCACGAGCAGATAGAGAAGTCGCAAACTGATGTATTCCAAGCTCTTTGTTGGGCTCAGAGTATTTTCCCCTCATTCCGTCAACCCTATCCGACGTCAAGAAGCATGTTGCGTCGTAAAACCGTTCTCGTACCAAACGTTCGCAGAATATTTCGTATCGCTTGCAATAAGATGCACCCAAGAACTCGATCCTCATAGGGTAATGAGGCAGTTTCCTGGGGCTTGATTTTCGCATCGAGGCGGGGGCGTCCTCCAGCAACAACAAATAACCTAACCACGGCCTTGCCGTTGGACTAAATGTACCTTTGCTATAGGCACACCAAAAATCTGAGGCGCTTCCTAGTGCTTCCTCCACTCGGTTGTTGAAGTTATTACCGAACGACCCAACGTGGGCCTTCACCTCAATTGCCGCAACGAG
>Ga0335082_10010550_pt1 | contig 10025 bp, 5 predicted proteins | sample Lox_Sample_41_FD_206718 | JGI IMG/M metagenome (GOLD analysis project Ga0335082, IMG submission 206718) | Soil microbial communities from Loxahatchee National Wildlife Refuge, Florida, United States - Lox_Sample_4.1 | ecosystem: Environmental > Terrestrial > Soil > Wetlands | place: USA: Florida...
CCAGAGGATCGCCCACGGGGAGGGGAACTCCGTGATTTGGAAGGCAAAGGTCGCTTCCGACCCGACATCGACCACGATCACCTTCTGACAGGAACGCTTGCGCATGATGTCCCCGGGGAGGTTGTTCACTAGCGCGCCGTCCACGAACACATTGCCCTCGCGCATGACCGGGACAAAGACACCAGGCAGGGAGGAGCTCGCACGCACGGCCTTCCACAGCGGCCCCCGTTCGAGGATCACCGTTTCGCTCGTCGTCAGGTTGCACGAGACGCAGTAGAAGTTCAGCCACATGTCCTCGATCTCGGTGTCGCCGTAGACCTCCCTGGCCCACCGGTCGAGCACGCGGGTGCGGATGAGCGAGATGAAGGGCAGCGTGTACTCCTTGTGCGGCTTGTGCCGCAGCCAGCCGGTGCGCGAGATCTCGAGGATGTCCTTCCAGTCGAAGCCCATCCCAAGCGCGCCTGCAATGACCGCGCCCATGCTGGTGCCGCCGATCATGTCGATCGGCACACCAGCCTCGCCCAGCGCGCGGATGACGCCGATGTGGGCGAGCCCCCGAGCGCCCCCGCCGCCGAAGACCACCCCGATCGCCTGTCCCGTGAGGCAGCGCGCCGCCCGCGCAAAGTCCTCCTGCCGATCCTGACGGACGTGGAAATGGCGCTGCAGATTGCGGCCAGGGAACCAGCGCTCGGTCCCCGAAGGCAGCCGGCTGCCGTCCGGGTGCAGCAGGATCAGCGTCTGGCGCGCCTTCGACACCGCGTCATGCCCGACGAGCAGCGCCTTCTCGGCGCTGCTCGGCTCGGGATCCGAATCGGCCTGCGCCACCAGCAGAACCTCGTCTGCCTGGCGCAGACAGCGCAGGGTCCAGCCCGACGCGCTGCTGTCGGCCTCGCAGACGATGAACCGATACTGCACCTCGTGCTCGTCCAGCCAGGCAGTCAGACGCATTCCCGCCACGTGATCCCTGCCGGCCTCGGCGATCCCGGGCTGGTTGAGCAGCGCATCGACCCGTTTGCCGGACAGGTGCAGCGTGGGACCGATGTTTCCCAGAGCCTTGACCAGCCGTTCGGTGAAATCGGCAGTGGGCGCAGCGGTACCGATCCCCAGGACTGCGATACACATCCCCGCGGCGGGGGCGCTGCTCACGCGCTCCTTCGCCCTCAGGCGCCGCACGACGATTTCGGCGAGCACATGCATGACCTTCGGGTACTTCTGGACAATCTCCTCGAAAGTCTCGCGCGAGATACGCACCAGCTCGCTGTCGCGCACCGCGATGACTGAGGCGGTCCTCGGCTCGCCGGTTAGCAGCGCGATCTCGCCGATGCTCTCGCCGCGGCTCATCTCGCTCAGGACCCGGCCGCCTGCCACCGCCCGCAAGCGCCCCCCAAGGACGAAGTAGAGGTCTTGGCCGCTGTCGCCTTCTGAGAAAAGCGTCTCGCCGGCTTGTAGCCTGACCCATTGCACCCGCGACTCAACATAGCGGAGCACCGAGTCCTGCAGAGGGCCGAAAAGACGGGTGAGGCCCAACGCGAGCTGGGACCGCGCGATGCGGCGCCGAATGCCCTCGGACAGCTCGTGGACGACCTGCGGGGAAGTCTTGAGCACATGCTCGAAGGTGCGGCTCGGAATCCGCACCAGCACGCTGTCCCGCGCAGCGGAAACCGTGGCACTGGACACCCCGCCGCCGGCCAGGATCGCCATCTCTCCCGCGATCTCGCCCTGGCCGAACTCCGAGAGCGTCAACTCGGTGCCGTCTTCGCGCTCAGCGGTAGCGCGCAGCGCGCCGTCGACGATGACATAGACGGCCCTTGCGGCTTCCCCCTTGGTGAGGAGGCGTTCGCCCGCTTTGGCCTCGATCCTTTCCAGCTGCCCCACGGGTTCCGCCAGCAGCGCCTGGCGCAGCGCGGGCAGCCGGTCGGTAAGGCACGTGAGAAGCTCGGTAAAGTCGGCGGTTGCGTAGCTCATTGCTGTTCAGTCTCGCGCGGGTTGCCCGCGCGACATGATGCCGCGAAATGAAGCATCGCGCCTGATCTCACGCCTAGCGTCGTGCTTGCTTGGTGGATCAGCCGCTCGCCGCTCCCGCCGGTTCGAGCGCCAAGGCCTCCTCCTTGAGCTTGGCGTGGTTCACCTTGCCAGTGCCCAGGAGCGGTATCGCGGGCATGCGGATCAACCTGCGCGGTACCGCGATCTCAGGCAATCCCAGCGCTCGCGCGGTCTGTTGCAAGCGCTCGCGCGTGAGCGCGGGATCGGTGGTGAACAGCACGATGGTCTCCCCGCGCTGGGCGTCGGGTCTGGACGAAGCGGCGTGCTGAAGTCCGGGTGACGCCTCCAGCGCGATCTTCTCGACGACCTCGAGCGAGATCATCTCGCCGGCGACTTTGGCGAAGCGCTTGACCCGCCCCAGGATGAAGAGGAATCCATCCGCATCGATCTCCACGATGTCACCGGTCTCGTACCAGCCGGGGCCCAGTTCGGACTTCGGCGGCTCGATCACGCCGGGGTTGTCGTAGTGCAGATAACCCAGCATGACGTTTGGCCCGCGCAGATGCAGCACGCCCCCGCGGTCGATGCCCGGCACCGGCACCAGTCTCGCCTCCATGCCGGGCAGCAGCTGCCCCACGCTGCCGAGGCGGGTCGCCATCGCGGTGTTGACAGAAATCACCGGGGCCGTCTCGGTGACACCGTATCCCTCGTAGATGCGGGCACCGAATTTCTCGAGCCACAACTCGCGCACGGCCGGAGACAGTTTCTCGGCCCCGGCGACCACGTAGCGCAGCCGGTAAAAGTCGTAAGGGTGCGCAAACCTTGCGTATTGGCCCAGGAATGTGCTGGTGCCGAACAGGATGCTGCAGGTGCGGTCGTAGATGATCTCGGGAATCAGGCGATAGTGCAGGGGCGAGGGGTATAAGAACAGCTTGATACCGGTCAGGATCGGAAGCAGTCCGCCGCCCGTCAGGCCGAAGCAGTGGAAGATCGGCAGCGCGTTGAAGATGCGATCCTCGGTCGTGAAGTCGGTGATCGCCCGGATCTGCGCGATGTTGGACAGGATGGCGCGGTGCGACAGCACTACCCCTTTCGGCCGCCCTTCCGACCCGGAGGTGAACAGCACCACGGCCGGCGAGTCGGAGCCGATGTGCCTGCCCAGCAGTTTGGGAAAGAGCAGATGCAGCAGCGCCCAGAGCTTCACCCCCAGCGTCACGCTGGGCGCGAGGTCCTCGAGATAGATGACCTTGATGCCCTTCAGCGCGTCGACTTGAGCCTGCAGCCTGGCCGTCTCGAGGAACTTGCGGGAAGTGACGATCGTGGCCACACGCGCCGCGACACAGGCGCTTTGCATGCCGTCGGTTCCCGCGGTGTAGTTGAGCATGGCGGGGATGCGGCGGAACGCGGTCATCCCGATCACCATGCACAGGGTCGCGGCCAGATTCGGTAGCAGGATTCCGACCGTTTCCCCGCGCGCGCTGTTGCGGCGGACTAAAAGCCCCAGCACCAGCGTCATCTTGAGCAGCGTGTTGTAGGAGTACTCGGTCTGCTTCATGTCCTCCATGAGCTTGCGCCGCCGTCCGTAGATGCGCATGGCGTCGATCAGCGCGTCATAAAGCGTCTGGATCGGCTGGGACCGGAAGATCATCTCCTGCATGATCTTGCGCATGCTCTCTCCCGCTTTGCGGCGGCGTATGCGGCCGGTTTCGCCAGTTGGCATGGCGATCGACGTGGGCGGCTGCAGCGAGACCGTGATGCGCGGAAACAGCGCGCGCGGATTGCTGCCCGAGAGCCTGCTGAAGTAGGTGCGCGTGGCGCCATCCAGCCGCACCGGCGCGATGACCGCGTGGGTTCTGGCGGCCACGAAGGCCGGCCCGTCGTACACCTTCATCAGGCTGCCGGTCAGCGTGATGCGCCCTTCGGGAAAAATCACAACCGGGCGACCGGACTCGATCAGCCGGATCACCCGTTTCATGGCCATCGGGTTGGTGGGGTCGACGGCCAAGTACTCGCTCAAGGACAGCAACCACCGGTAGAGCAGGTTGCGAGTCACCTCCGTGTGCACGACGAACACCGGGTCCACCGGCAGGAATGCGCCCAGGATCACGCCATCGAGCAGAGACTGGTGATTGGCGATGATGAGCAGCCGCGATTCAGAAAAATGGCTTGCACTGCCCTCGACCCGCACGCGAAATGCAACCTTGAGCACGGCGCGGATCAGCGGCTTGAGCATGACCGGTTCCTCCCTCGGGCTACTACTGCTTGCGCTTTACTTGCCCCCTCCCACTCCCTCCCCCGCTTGCAGGGGAGGGTTTTCCCTTCCTCTCCCTCCGTCGCCTGCGCGGGAGGTGGTTTCAACGAAGAGACTCGCCTGCCACTTTGCTCTCCCTCCCCCTTGCGGGGGAGGGTTGGGGTGGGGGGTGTCAACCCTTCTAGTGAATGCGTCCCAGCTCGGTGGCGAGATCGTACAGGTGAGCCGCCGTGACGCCTTTCGCTTTCTTGATGGCCGGGTTGATCTTTTTCACCAGGTCTCCCGCCCCCAATCGTATCCCCGCGCGAAACTCGCTGGGAGGTCCTTCGACGCGTTGCACGAGCAGGTTCACGTAGGCGCGTTGCAGCTCGCGCCGGTAAAGCTCGATGCTGGGGTTCGGTGAAGCCAGCTCGCTGAACAAGCCGTCGTTGAGATCGTAGAGCATGTCCAGACCCGTGTATCCCTTGCCGTTCGGATTCAGCGCCTGCGCCTCCGCCATGCGCTGGAATACCCCGGCGTCGACCATGCGTTGCAGCAGTTTCAGATTGGAGTCCTGCAACCCGTCCGTGGCACCAGTCTGCGCCACGCGCAGCAGCACATCCGGTTCGAGCATCGCGCGCGGCGTGGTGAAACCGCGGCTGAGCAGGAACTTTACGGCCGCGCGTTGTGTGTCTGGGGGCACCGGCTTGAACGGCACCGTGCCGCGCCCGGCCTGATAACGGGTCTCCTCTACGCCGCCGATCATTTTGGCGACTGCGTTGAGCTCGCGATGCCGCTGCAGAACGAGCTGGTCCCACATCTCGTGCAGCTGCTGGTAGCTGCCGCCCAGCTTGGTGGTGGCCGGAATCAGCATGGGCACCACCCGGTCGATGTTGCGTAGACCCAGATCGGCGGCCCCCATCGGATCGCCGCCGACCACGTTGGTGTTGACTTTGGGGTCGATCGCCGCCAGGTCGTCTTCGCCGCCGAAGCGCAGCATCGGATCGGTGACTTGCCGCGCGGCGAGCTCGTCCAGCTTCGGGATCTCGGCGTCGCTGCTCAGCACCTGGGTCACCTTCTTGCCGTCCTTCACCACCGTCTCGGTGAACTGGCAGTAACCCCAGTCGATGGCGAAGTAGTCGTAGGGACCAAACTTCGGCAGCAGATAAGCTTTGTCGCCCGGCTGGGCAACGTAGTTCATGCGCGCATAATCCATGATCGAGGCGGTGCTGCCCCAGCGCTCGGTCCATTCGCGGCTGCGCAGCTGCTGAACGGAGTAGGCCGAGTGCCCCTTGAAGTTGTGACGCAACCCTAGGGCGTGCCCGATCTCGTGCGACACGACGTAACGCAGCAGCTCGCCCATGAGGTCGTTGGGCAGCGGCAGCTTCTTGGCGCGCGGATCGAGCGGGCCGACCTGGGTGAAATACCAGCGCTCGGCGAGCCGCAGCACGTTGTGGAAGAAGATGGCGTGCGAGGAGATGACTTCGCCGGTGCGTGGATCGATCACCGCGGGCCCCATGGCGTTGGCCCGCCCGCTCGGCGTCCAGCGGATCACGTTGTAGCGGACGTCCTCGGGATCCCATTCAGGGTCCTCTTTTGGCGTCGGGGCATCGCGGGCCAGGATGGCGTTGCGGAACCCCGCCTTCTCGAGGACCTGCTGCCAGTCCTCGACGCCGCGCTTGATGTAAGGCCGCCATTCATCCGGCACTTCCGGGCTGATGTAGAACACGATCGGCTTCACCGGCTCGGACACCGCGGCGTTGATGTCCTTCTTCTCCAGCCGGAAACGCTGGATGTAGCCGCGCGTAACCTTGCCGTGCTCCTCGGTGCCGTAATCGTCGAAAGTAACGGCGAAGTACCCCACGCGCTCGTCCCAGTAACGACCCTGCATGGGGCGCTCCGGCAGCAGGTGCAGGCTGGTGTGGAAGACGAAGCCCGCCGAGATGGAGCGCTTCTCCTCGTCGCCAGCCTTGAACAGCTCCGCCGGATCGGGCACCCAGGTCTGGTAGAACCGGATGTCGATGTTTTGCGGGAAGGCCTTTACCGACTGGATGTAGGAGCGGCGCGGGTCGACCATGCGCATGTGGAACTGTTTCATCAGGTCGAGCGCGAAGCCCGCCGGCACCTCGCCCACCAGGATGCTGGTGATGTCGATGATGGGCGCGCCGCCCTTGCCCTCGCGAATGACCTCGAAGGCGCGCAGCGCTGGGCGCAGGGATGCGGCCTCCACGCCGCGCTGGAGGTTCGACTTCTCGCTCGCCCAGATCTCGTAGCGCACGTCCTCCAGGTACACCTTGTTGCCCAGCCTGGTGAGGCGGATGACCCGGTTGTCCACCGCGGAACCGGGCGCTACGAAATCGCTGCCGGTGGACATCGCCGCGAACTCGGTGTTGGCGAGGATGTCCCGGTTCAGCATCGCCGGGGGGATCTCGAACATCACCCGCTCGCACATGACGTGCACGGTGAACATGCCCTGCAGCGTCTGGATGTTGGGCGGCTTTCCAGGGGGGCAGGATGCGACCTTCGCCACCGCGCCCAGGGCCGGGGGCGAGAGCATAGGGGACAGCACGAGGCACGCCGTGACGACTGCGCGCATTGCACCGACGACTCCCCGTCGTGCGACTGAAGGCCGCAGGGTCTCAATCTCCGCCTTGCCCCGCGAGGCGGGGAAGGGTGCGTCAGTCTGGCAGAGCTTCATTTCGTACCTGGTTTGGCGATCGGACAAGCTTACCCCAGCCAACCTGCGGCGTGCGGCGAGGGAAACTCTTCCCTCCCTGAGAGGAGAAGCGAAGTAATTCGTTCCCTTCTCCCTCCAGGAGCCAGTGAACTGCAAGTCAAGCGCGCTTCACCGCGTCACGGATCTCGCGCAGAAGGACGATTTCCTCAGGCGGTGCCGCGGCCTCCGCAGGCGCGGCCCGTCGCTTGAGGCGATTGATCTGTCTCACCATGACGAAAACGATGAAGGCCAAGATGATGAAGTTCAGGACGATGGTGAGAAAGTTGCCGTAGGCGATCACCGGTACGCCGGCTCGCTTGAGAGCCTCCAGGGTCGGCGGCACCGCCGGCGGGTTGGCGAGCGGGATGAACAGGCCCGAGAAGTCTGCCTTGCCCAGCAGACCTGCGACCACGGGCATGATGAGATCGTTGACCACCGAATCGGCGATCTTGCCGAAGGCGGCGCCGATGATGAAGCCGACGGCAAGATCCACGACATTGCCCCTGGCTACGAACTGCCGAAACTCGAGGATGAAGCTTTTCATGACGGTCTCCTTGAATCGTTCTGGAACCCGGAAACGGTTGTAATCGAGTTGCCGGCGGGTGCGCTGGGCGAGAGACCTCGTCCTTACACAAACTTCAGGTCGGGCTCGCCGCCGAGCAGATAAGCGCCGACGGTCTCGAAATTCGATGGCCGCCCCTGCAGTTGCTGGGTCACGGTGTGCACGTCTCGGAAGCGACGCTCCAGCGGATGGCTCTCGAAGATCGCCGTCGCGCCGGAGGCGTTGTAGGCGAAATCGACCGCGTCGCGTGCCGTGTGGATGGCATGCGTCGAGGCCATGCGCAGGCTCATGCGGTGCTCCAGCGTCAACGCGCCGCCGGGCTGCGCAACGTCCGCCCAGATTTGCTGCATCGACTGCAGCAAGAAAGCACGCGCGGCGCGCACGCGCACTTCCGCTTGAGCAGTGCCAGACTGCACCACGGCATTGTCGCGGAGGACGCTTTTCATGCCGCGCGGCACCTTGTTGCGCGCGACGTCGATGAAGGCGTCGAGCGACGCGCGCGCGATGCCCAGCGCCACCCCCGCGAACCCCAGCTCGTAGAAGGCCAGAGCCGGCAAGCGGTACAGCGGTCCCGGCTCGCGGCACTGGCTCTGGAACTCGCGCGTGATCGAGTGATCGTGGCGCACGAAACGATCGGTCAGCGCGAACTGGTCGCTGGCCGTTGCGCGCAGTCCGACGACGTTCCAGATATCGGTCCACTCGACCTCCCCGGCCGGGACGAGCATCGTGCGCTCGACCTGCCGGCTCTGCGTGTCGAGGCGCGGTTTTCCGTCGGCTTCGAAGATCGGACACTGCGCTCCCACCCAAGTCGCATGGCGGCCGCCGCTGGCGAAGGCCCATACGCCGCTCACCCGGTAGCCACCCTCGACCGCGACCGCCTTGGTTTTGGGGCCCGGTCCCCAGGCCAGCACTGCGCGTGGATCGCCGAAGACTCGATGGGCGACGGTCGGGTCGAGGTAGGCCGCTGCCATGGCGCAGCCGCCGGCCTGGCTCAGGCACCAGGCGGTGCTGGCATCGGCCGTCGCGATGACTTCGATGACGCGGAAAAAGGTGATCGGATCGGTTTCGAGCCCGCCCTGCGAGCGCGGCAGCAACAAGCGGAACAGGCGTGCCTCGTGCAGCGCGTCGAGCAGCGGCGGCAACAGCCGGCGCTCGCGCTCCATGTCGACTGCCAGTGACGCAATGCGCGGCACCAGCGCTCGTGCATGGTCTACGGTGTCGGACTGGATGTCGGGCGAGGTGACGATGCGAGTGTCCAAACGCGGCCTCCACGCAGTATACGCGGGTGATGCGTGCTCACGCAGCATATGCCCTCGGGACGGGCGAGCTATCCTCCCGTAGCCGGTTCCACCCGCAGGTCCGGTAGACGCAGCGGACGCGCTCAAGCGGATGAGAGACGCGTGCCGCCCGCGCACAGCGCGCTCATGCGAGCCACCGCTCGAGATTTGCCCGCACGAAGCCGTCGTCGGAGAGATCCGAGTGAATCGCGCAGACTCGGTCGATCGCTTCCTTTTGGCCGGGGCTGAGCCCCTCGTTCGGATCGAGACACCAGGTGCCTTCGAGTAGGCCTTGCCGGCGCAGCACCTCGTGACATCCGGCGATGCAGCCCTGGAAGTCGTTGGCGACGTCGAAGAAGGCTGCATTGCAATCCGTCACTCGACTGTCCAGCGCCAAAAGCGACTCGCTCACGCTGCCAACGCAGGCCTGCTCCTTGATCCGTTCCAACAGCTCCACGGCGGACCGCACCCACACCGACCAATGGCCGAGCAGTCCGCCGCGAAAACGCAACGTGATCGGTGCCCCATCGCGCATGACCGTGAACGGCGTGACCAGGTCGAGCACGATGTGATCGTCATTGCCGGTGTACAGGCTGATGCGCTGTTCCGCGCCCGCCTCGACGACGCCGCGCACGACGTCGAGCGTGCGGTAGCGGTTGAACGGTGCGACCTTGATCGCCAGCACGTTGTCGATCCCGGCAAAGCGGCGCCAGAAGGGTGCAGAGAGCGCGATGCCACCGACGCTCGTTTGCAGGTAGAACCCGACGAGGGGAATTTCCTCTGCGACCGCGCGGCAGTGTGAGATGAGCGCGTTTTCGTCGTCGCCAGCGAGGGAGGCAAGGCTCAGCAGACCGCCGTGGTAGCCGAGCCGGACGGCGATGCGGGCCTCGCTCACCGCCTGTGCCGTGGGACCGCAGATGCCCGCGATAAGCGCTACCGGACGCTTGGTCCATGCGCGGCTGTCCTCGACAGCCGCGGCAAGCACGGTCTCGTGCAGACCGCGCTCGCGGATGGCGAACTGAGTCGCATGCACGCCGACCGCCAGGCCACCTACGCCGGCATCCACGTAGTAGCGCGTGAGCGCGCGCTGGCGCCGGCGGTCGAACCGGCGGGCGGCGTCGAGTGCGAGGGGGTGCGCGGGAATCACCGTGCCTTGCGCGATGATCGCAAGCACTTCGCCCGGGAGATCGTTTCGAGACAGGCCCATGCTTCGCTCTTACCCGTACTCCGGGCCTGCGATGGCAAATATCTGGGGCG
>Ga0335082_10010552_pt1 | contig 10024 bp, 8 predicted proteins | sample Lox_Sample_41_FD_206718 | JGI IMG/M metagenome (GOLD analysis project Ga0335082, IMG submission 206718) | Soil microbial communities from Loxahatchee National Wildlife Refuge, Florida, United States - Lox_Sample_4.1 | ecosystem: Environmental > Terrestrial > Soil > Wetlands | place: USA: Florida...
GTCGTTTATGGCGACTACGACGTCGATGGCGTGACCTCTACTGCGCTGTTGCTGCGAGTGCTGCGCGCGGCGGGGGCAAACGTCACAGGCTTTCTTCCGCATCGTATGGACGAGGGTTACGGGCTGACGACCGATGGCCTTGCCCGCTGCCTCAAGGAACACGACCCGGAGCTGCTCATTGCGGTGGACTGCGGCACGACTGCGGTTGCGGAAATCGCTGACCTCAAATCGCAGCATGTTGATGTCGTTGTCCTCGACCATCACGAGCCGCTGGCCAGGTTACCAGAGTGTATTTTGGTCAATCCGAAGGTTGTAGACGGCGCGAGCGCACGCAGGCATGCGGCCTACGGAGACCTCGCGTCCGTAGGCGTCGCGTTCAAACTGGTGCACGCGCTGCTAAAACGTGACCGCCGTCTCGCTGACATCATCGACTTGCGCGACCATCTCGACCTCGTCGCGGTCGGCACGGTGGCCGATATCGTGCCGTTGACGGGCGAGAATCGGATTCTCGTGCGCGCGGGCTTGGAACGGCTTCCCTACACACAGAAGATTGGCCTGCGAGTGCTGATGGACGTAGCCGATGTTCCAGACACCGTAAAGCCCTACCACATTGGCTTTCGGGTCGGTCCACGACTGAACGCGGCTGGACGGCTCACTGACGCGATGGCCGCGCTGGAATTGCTGTTGACCGACGACAGCGTACGCGCGGCTGAGTTGGCGAAGCTTTTGAACGACCACAACACCGACCGCCAGCGCATCGAAGAGCGAATCACCGAGGAGGTGCGGGCGATGGCGCGCGAGTTTGAGGGTGATCGCGTCCTGGTGTTGTCAAACTCTGCCTGGCATGCGGGGGTCATCGGCATCGTCGCGTCGCGTATCGCGCAACAATTCTATCGCCCTACGGTCATCATCGGCAAAGGCGGCAAAGGCTCATGCCGCAGCGTTTCGGGATTCTCCATCGTGGATGCGTTGGCGAGCTGCGCAGCGATTTTGGAGAGATTTGGCGGACACGAGATGGCGGCCGGACTGAGCATCGAACCAGAGAGAATCGGTGAACTGCGTCGGCAGCTCAACGAGCACGCCGCGCGAGTCTTGAAGGATGAGAACCTGCAGCCGCAGCTTCACATCGACGCGGTTGTGCGGCTCGGCGAATTGCGAGGAGAGTTTTTCAAGCAACTCGAAGGCCTTGAACCCTGCGGGCAGGGCAACCCTGAGCCGACTTTCGCCGCACGCGGCGTTCGTCTGCGTGGCGCGCCGCGTGTCGTCGGCAAGGATCACTTGAAGTTTTTCGTGACCGACGACGAGGTCAGCGCGGAGGCGATATGGTGGAAGATGGCAGAGCGCGAGTTGCCAAAAGGATCGATTGACGTAGCCTTCAACGCAGGGTTACACGAGTACCACGGTGAGCAAAACGTGCAGTTGAAGGTGCGCGACGTGCAGGCTACCGTCTAAACAGCCTTCAGAATCCGACCGCTCTTGATGCAATTGGCACAGGCCTTGACCTTGCGACGGACGCCGTTAATCACGGCGTGAACTACCTGCAGGTTCGGCTTGAACAGCCGCGGGGTGACCGCGGTCACGTGCTGGCCGATCCCACCTTTTTTCTTTGCCTGACCGCGACGCAGGATGTGATTCCCACGCGCATGGCCCTTGCCACAGATTTCACAGCGTCGAGACATTGAATAACTCCATTCGGTTTGCGAGCCGCGAACAATAGCCAAAGCCCGGCAGCCGCGCAAGGGCAAAGTTCACCCGCTACTGCGGCAGGACGAAGGTCACGTGATAGTAGCGGGCTGGGCCGTTGGTGGCTCCGCCGCTGTCCACAAGATTTGTGTTGGTGATCCCCATCGGCGACACAAAAACTGAATCCACATAGTTGAACGGGCCCGAGGGGCTGGAGCTGGACTCCAAAGTGTAGGTGCTCGTGAACGCGCACTGCCACGTGACACGAATGTCGTCGCCTTCGCGGCTGATCGCCGTGATGCGAAAGGGGTCGTGGGGATCCATCGGGTTAGAGCCGAGGTGATACTCCTCGATGTTCACCAGCCCGTCGCTGTCCGGGTCGCGACCGGCACCGTCGTTGCCGACGCTGCTCAACGGGTCGAGACCGTAGGCCTGTTCCCAGCCGTTCGGCATGCCATCCCCGTCGGCATCCAACGCGGGATCCAGCAGGGTCGCGCCGATGATGACAGTGCTGCCCGCCGAGCGAGTGAACCGGCCGCAAGAGTTGGTCATGACCACGATGTCAGCCACCAACTTAGCGCCGGAAGAAATACTGATGACGCCGGCTCGCACGTCGAGCACGGCATCGTGCGTGGCGTTGGTCACGCAGAGCGTACCGCCCGCGATCGTGACAGTGCCGCTAACCGAGGCGCCGCAATCGCCGACGGTAAGTCGGCGGGAGAACATTGTGCCGCCATTGATGGTGAGTTGGCCGGGCGAGTTTACGCCGACGACACAGGTGACGTTCGTGGTCAGGATCAGTCCGCTGACGAGAGTAACACGGCCGTCGATGAGGAGGTTGGTCGCGCCGGGATCATTTGCAATGCCGTCAAGCGCGAGCGCCGAGCCGGAAACGATGAGGTTGCCATTCGATCCCACCAGGCAGCGGTTGAACACGTGTAAAGGCGTGCTGGTGCCGGCACTGGTGAGTTGGAGCGTGTTGGTTACCATGAACGCCGGGGATGCGAGCATGAGGTTACTGATGACAAGTGTGGCGAGGTTGTTGGTTGTGATGGCGTCGATGGTGCACGTGCCGCCGTTACTGATCACGGTGGCCGTATCTCCCAGCGCGGGTGCGAAGCCGAGTGACCAGTTGGTGCCGGTTTCCCATTTACCGGAGCCCGCGTTCCAGAAATTGGTGGCCGCGTGTGTCGTGAATGTGACCCCGACCGCGACCGACAGAATGCAAAGTACGACTCGCCTCATAACAGCTCCCTTGGGCCGCCCAATCGCCCAGGAGGAAATAGTAAGCCACCGATGGGCTGAGAAGTCCAGCTTTTCTGGGCTGCGCCCGAGGAAGCATCCATCGAATCACCAGTGATCCAACGGACGGCTCGCGGATGACAATGCCGGGGGTTTGCGGTATGCTGTGCGCTTCATGTTGGCCAAACGAGTCATTCCGTGTCTGGACGTGCATGCCGGGCAGGTGACCCGCGGCGTGCAATTCGGCAAAGCCGAAGCCGGCGAGTTGCGCAACGTCGGCGACCCGGTCGCGTTGGCCATGCGGTACAACGAGCAGGGTGCCGACGAGATGGTGTTCTTCGACATCACGGCCAGCGCGCATGGGCGAGCATCGATGATTGATGTGATTGAGCGGGCGGCGGACGAATGTTTCATGCCGCTGACCGTGGGCGGCGGAATCCGCAGTGTTGAGGATGTGCGCGCCATGTTGAAGGCCGGTGCCGACAAGACCAGTCTTAACACCGCCGCGATCGAGACGCCCGACCTGATTCGGGCGGGCGCGGAACGATTCGGCTCGCAGTGCATCGTGGTGTCAATCGACGCGCGTCGGGTGGCGCCGGAGTGCTGGGAGGTATTTTCGCACGGAGCCCGCAAGGCCACCGGGCTGGATGCCGTCGAGTGGGCGCGGCGGGCGGTGACGCTCGGTGCGGGCGAGATCGTGCTCAACAGCATCGATGCCGATGGAACGAAAGCGGGCTACGACATCGAGATCACCCGCCGCATCAGTGAATCGGTCGGTGTGCCGGTCGTGGCCAGCGGCGGGGCTGGCAATCTGGAACACATGGCCGAAGTATTGACGGCCGGCCAAGCGGATGCGGTGCTGGCGGCGAGCATCTTCCACTTTGGCGAGTACACAGTGGGCGATGTGAAACGGTTTCTGAACGAGAAGGGAATCGCGGTGCGGTTATGAGCATTCTTGATGAGTTGAAATACGACAGCCACGGCTTGATTCCAGCCATTGTGCAAGAGTACAGCACGGGCCGCGTCTTGATGATGGCGTGGATGAACAAGGAATCACTGGCGAAGACGTTGGAGATCGGCGAGACAGTGTTTTGGAGCCGCTCGCGCAAGGAATTCTGGCACAAGGGCGCGACCAGCGGCCACACGCAGAAGGTCAAAGACGTGGCATTCGATTGCGACAAGGACGTGTTGCTGATTCAAGTTGAGCAGGCGGGCGCGGCTTGCCATGAGGGCTACAAGTCCTGCTTCTTTCGCAGCATCAGTCGCAACAGCGAGGTTAGGGTTACCGAACCGCGTGTGGCTGATCCGGACAAAGTTTACGGCAAGACATGAGCATCACGCCGTCCAAGGATGAGTTTCTAAGGCTCGCCACGCTTGGTAATCTCATTCCCGTTTATGCCGAAGTTCTGGCGGATGCGGAAACGCCCGTGTCGGCATACCAAAAGCTGCGCAAGATCGGCCCGTCGTTTCTCTTGGAATCCGTCGAGGGCGGCGAACATCTGGGGCGCTATTCGTTCGTCGGCGCGGGGGCGCGCGAGTTGATCCGTGTCGAGAGCCGTGAAAGCGGCGATCCGCTCGAAAGTGTCGAGCGTGAAATGGCCAAGTTCAAGCCGGTATCGGTGCCCGGCCTGCCCCGGTTCACGGGAGGAGCGGTCGGGTTCATCGGCTACGAGTACATCCATCACGTGGAGCAGACAGTTCCCAAACCTGCGCAAGACGATCTCGGCACGCCGACTTTGTGCTTCATGATCACAGATACAATCCTGGTTTTCGACCGTGTCAGCCAGACCATCAAGATTCTGTGCAACGCGCATACCGTGAACAATCACGCTCAGGCCTATGAACGGGCGTGCGCGCAAATCGAGCAGTTGATCAAGCAACTCTCGCAACCGCACAATGCGCCGCCATTGGAATTTCAGGGTGAGCCCGCGCCGGTCAAGGTGAGCTCGAACATGAAGCCAGAGCGCCACGCAGAGATGGTGAAGCGCGCCAAAGAGTACATCTCGGCGGGCGACATCATCCAGGTCGTGCTCGCCCAGCGGTTTCAGGCCGACGTCAAGGCGTCGGCTCTCGACATTTACCGGGCGCTGCGCTCCGTCAATCCCTCGCCGTACATGTTCCTGTTGGATTTCGGTGATTTCCAATTGGTGGGCGCGTCGCCCGAAGTTCACGTGCGCTGCGAAGACCGACGCGTCGAGATTCGGCCGATTGCCGGCACGCGCTGGCGCGGCAAGACGCCCGAAGAAGATGCGCGGCTCGAAAAGGAATTGCTGGCCGACGAAAAGGAGCGTGCCGAGCATTTGATGTTGGTGGACCTCGCGCGCAACGACATCGGACGCGTCTGCGATTTCGGCAGCGTGAAGGTGGATGAGTTCATGGTGGTCGAGCGTTACTCGCACGTCATGCACATCGTGTCGAACGTGACGGGCAAACTGGAGTCGAATCGCAGCGCCTACGACTTGATGCGCGCGACATTTCCCGCGGGCACGGTCAGCGGCGCGCCGAAGATTCGCGCGATGCAAATCATCAGCGAACAGGAAGCGACGCAGCGCGGCCCGTACGCCGGCGCGGTCGGTTACTTCAGCTTCAACGGCAACCTCGACAGTTGCATCACACTGCGCACGGCGTTGCTGAAGAGCGGCAAAGCGTTCGTGCAAGCGGGCGGCGGCATCGTGGCCGACAGCGATGCGGCATACGAATTTAACGAGACCGTCAACAAGGCGAAGGCGATGCTCAAGGCAATCGCGTTGGCCGAAACCTTTCACGCCTAGACGATGGGTGTTCTCGATTACGTCGCGCTGGGCTATGTGGGGTTCGGCATTCTCCGAGGGCTGAAGCGCGGGCTATTCAAGGAACTCCCCGCCGCGCTGGGAATCGTCGTGTTCTTCGTCACGGGCTGCGGCATGTATCGCTGGACGGGCGGCGCGCTCGCGCAAATGAATCGCTGGCTGGGACAAAGCCTGGGGGTGGTGAGCTTTTTTGGATTGGCGACCGCAGTCATGGTTCTTGTCCGCATGCTGAGAGCGTGGATTGCCGCGTGGGCGGAACGGCGCTTCGGCCCGCACGAGCATTGGGGCGGGGCGGTCGTCGGCGGGCTGCGGACGTTCGTGTTTGCGTGCGTCGTACTGCTGATTCTCATTCATTGGCCGCTGCGGGGAATCACGCGGCCCATCGCGCTGAGCTCACTGCTCGGGCGCGCGCTCACGCGCTTCGTGCTGCCGGTCTACGACAGAACGCACGGCGCGCTGTGAAAGAACAAATAGGAGGTCAGACATGTCGGAAGTAGCGATCAACATTGGTTGGGCGGTCGTGTTCTCGTTTGTCGGCGGAGTCGTCGGCGTGGTCTTGGTGCTAGCGTCGTCGCTGGTCTTGCCGCGGCTCATCGAGCGGATGACGCCAAATCTCGACGAGGAAAAGGAAATCGCGCGCGGCAACGTCGCCGTCGCGCAATATTTCGGACGCATCGCGTCGGCGAGCATCATCGGCATCAGCATTGTCGTGGCCGCTGCCGTGCTGGGCGGGATCATCGCGGCGTTACATTGAAGCCCAGCATTTGCAATGGCGGCGCGCACGCGTCGTGGTTACAACTGTTCAGATGAAGATACTGGTTGTCGTCTGTGCGCTTCTGACCGCTGCGGGTCAGGCTCTCGCGCGAGGCGGGGGCGGTTGCTTCGAGGAAGGCACGCCGATACTGACGCCGCACGGTGACGTGCCCATCGAGCAACTCCGCATTGGCGATGAAGTGATTGGCGGACGCGTCGTGGCAATCACGTGCGTCGAGCCAGATGAGTACCTGGAATTCCCCGAAGCAGTTCACGTCACTGCAGAGCATCCGTTCGAGGTCGCGCCGGGCGTGTTTCGAGTCGTGTCCCGGTTGGGGACGTTCCCACGTGTCTGTGCCGAGCGGCCGGCATACAACCTTCTCGTGGGAGATAGTGGCACGTTTGTCGCAGGCGGGTGGATTGTGCACAACAAGGGGTGCTTTCTTCCTGACACGCCGATTGTGCGCGCCGATGGCAGTGCGACGCGCATCAGCAAGCTGCGGCGCGGCGACCGATTGCTGGCGTTCACGACTGACGGTGCGATCGTGCGTACGACCGTGCATGATGTGTTGACGCGCGTAGTGGACGAGTACCTTGTGGTGATCACCGAGCGGACGGCGCTGAAGGTGACCGTCGAGCATCCGTTCTACGTTGGCGATGGCACATTCAAAACGCTGGAAGCGCTGCATAACGGCGACTTCGTCTATGCCTTCGATGGACAAGGGCTCAGCGCTCAACGCATCGTCAGCATCGAACGAGTGCGCGCCCGAACGCGCGTGTACAATCTTCAGACCGACGAGCCCAATACATTTTTCGCCAACGGCATCGCCGTGCACAACAAAGGCGGCGGATGTTTTCCAGCGGGGACACCGGTGAAAACTCCGAGCGGCGAAGTGGCCATCGAGCTGTTGCTTCCCGGCGACAGCGTGTTGTCGGGGCTCGGTGGAGTGACGGCTGTCGAGGCGACGTTCGTCACGCGGGCGCGGGTGTTGGAGTTGCGGACCGATCGCGGCGTGTTGCGCACGACAGCGGAGCATCCGTTGCTATGCGCGGACGGGAAATTCCGATTGGCTGGTGAGTTGGCTCGCGGCTCACGGCTGGCCGGCGCGACAGTGATTGGCGTAGCGCTCAGCAATGAGGAGTTGGTGTACAACCTGCGCGTCGGCCCGCCCGACACATTCGTGGCCGGCGGATTTGTCGTGCACAACAAAGGCGGAGGTGGCTTCGGCGGCGGCGGTTTTCATGGCGGCGGCTCGGGTGGCGGACAGCCGATGACGCCGGCAGAACAACGGGTGTTCCTGTGCGTGGTGGGTGGTGTTGTGGCGTTCATCCTCGTTGTGCAGATTCTTGCCGCTCGGCGCAAGGCCGACGAGGATCTGGATTACTGTTACAGTCGTGCGGCCATTGAACCGAAGACGAACAAGACCCGGAAGCTGTTGGAGTTTATTGCCAGGACCGACGCCGCGTTTACGCCGCAGGCGCTGGAGCAGCGGGCCGCCGAGACGTTTGTGAAGCTGCAGGAGTGCTGGCAGACGCGAGAATACGAGCCGATGAGACCGCTGTTGATGTCCGATTTGTATGCGCAGCATTGCGCACAATTGCAGGGGTTGCGCCGCAATCACGAGATCAACATCATCGAGGATCTGCGAGTCGATCGCGTCGATATCGTCAATGTCCGCTACACCCACAAGGAAGACGACCGCGAATTCACGGCGCTCATTACCGCCAGCGCCCGCGACTATTATGTCGATGACCGCACGCAGGAATTTCTGCGGGGCGACGATGCGGCGGCGCGCTTCCAGGAGTTCTGGACATTTCAGCGGCAGAACGGAACGTGGTTGCTCCGAGAGATCGAACAGACGCGCGAATCGGATGTGTTGAAGGAAGAGAATTTCTTTGAGCCGTTCACGGATACGACTGTGGAGAAAATCTATGCGGAGGCGGCGAGCGGTGAAGGACAGTCGGGTCCATGGTTGGAGAAGGGCGTTGAAACGAAGGCCACGCGCATCGACCGACTGCTGAATTTCCTGATGCAGACCGACAAGCTTTGGGATCGGCAAACGATGTTGGAACGCGCGCGGGAGGTATTCATGCGCGTGCAGTTGGCGCTGGAGGCACGAGACGTGACGGCGCTGTCTGCCGATGATTTGTTCCCCGAGACGAAGAAGGGGCTGGAGACCTGGATCACCGAATGCGTCGCGGACGGGCGGGCAGTGGAATATCGCAACCTGTGTGTACGCAAGGTTGACCTGGTCCTGGTGCGCAATTTCAGCGATAACACGCAGGATGAGTTTGTCGCGCGCATCAGTGCCCACGCACAGAGGATTATCACAAAGAACGGTGCGGTGTTGCACCAAGACAAGTATGTGTCGCCGTGGGATGAGTACTGGACGTTCGGCCGGCTCGACACCAAATGGAAGCTCAAAGAGGTTCTGCCGCCGGCGCAGGGGAAGGAATTGATCGGTCAAGAAAACGTTGACCAGGACAGCAGCGCGTCGCAATTACAGTGGTATTACCAGCACAAGCGCGCGACGTGAAGCTGGTCAGCGGTTAGCGGTTCTGGTCCAGCCAGCGGCGAACGTCGCGGGCGGCGGGCGAGTTGGGCTCAAGTTTGAGGAATGCCTGGTAATGTTCACGCGCTTTGTCGAGTGTGCTGCGGTCGCGAGCGTACAAGGCGGCCACGGTAAGCTGGAGTGATGGATCGTTAGGATAAGACTGTAAAAGAGTCTCGTATTGCGAGAGCGCGTCGTCGATGTAGCCTTGTTGCTGCAAGAGTAGCGCGTAGTTGAAGCGGGCGTTGGAGTATTGCGGGTTGACCAGCAATGCCAGTTCGTAATTGTCGAGCGCGTGTTCGGATTGGCGCAGTTGGCTGTAGGCGATGCCGAGGTTGTAATAGGCGTCGACGTAGGACGGGTCGGCGCCGACGACTTTGTCGTAGGCCGAGATCGCGGCGGCAACTTTGCCCTGTTGTTGCAGGGCGACGGCTTCGTTGAATAGCGCTTTCGCTTTCGCAGTGTCGCCGGGCTTGAGCGGGCGTGGCGTGATCGGCACTCGCCTTTTGGGCGTGGGAGCAGGTGGAGCGGAGGCTTGGGGCGGCGTCGCGACTGCGACCTCTGTGGTCGCAGGTTCGGCCTTCGGCGCAGCAAGGGGCCGCTCAGTCGCGACGGGCAAGACCGCCACAGGCGGCGGAGATTCCGGTGGCGGGGCCGATTCAACCGGCTTCGCGGGTTGGGCTGCCGCAGATTCGATTGGTTTGGGCTTGGTGGTCAATTCTTGTTGGAGCTGGACGACGATCAATCGAATATCTTCGCGCAACTGACTCTTTGGCAACAGGTCGAGGTAGCGCTGGTAGTGACTCAAGGCAGTCTGTTTCTGGCCAAGGTGACGATGTTCGAGCACGGCGAGGTTTAGATAAGCGGCGGCGAAGTTTGGGTTGGCGGCGAGACATTGCTCGAATTCGCGCTTGGCTTTGGCGAACTCGCGCAGGCGCGTGTCGCAGACACCGAGATCGTTGCGGGCGTCAAGCGAGTCGGGCTTCGACTGCAGTTGGCGTGTGA
>Ga0335082_10010554_pt1 | contig 10024 bp, 9 predicted proteins | sample Lox_Sample_41_FD_206718 | JGI IMG/M metagenome (GOLD analysis project Ga0335082, IMG submission 206718) | Soil microbial communities from Loxahatchee National Wildlife Refuge, Florida, United States - Lox_Sample_4.1 | ecosystem: Environmental > Terrestrial > Soil > Wetlands | place: USA: Florida...
CAGTGCGATCAGGCCCGCGCCGACCAGGATAGCGAGGAGCACCGCACGTCCGAGGCTCGCACGGATCTCGGTTGCGTCGGCTGCGCCCAGCGCCTGTGCGGTCAAGCCGGTCGTGCCCATGCGCAGGAAACCGAAGCCCCAGAACACGAAGTTGAATACCAGCGCGCCCAGCGCCACCGCCCCGATATATGCCGGATCGGGCATGCGCCCCATGACCGCGGTGTCGACCACGCCGAGCAGCGGCGTCGAGACATTCGAGATCATGATCGGGACGGCAATCGCGAGGATCGCGCGATGCGTCAATCGCTGATCCCCAGCGGCGACTTGCGCGTTGGGCGTCAGGGAAGCGGGGAGCCGATGATCGTTATCTGAGGAAGGCGAGGTCAAGGAGAGAGGTCAAGTAGAAAGCATGCCGCGGTACCGCGGAGCCTGGGGAAAACCAAACCCCCTTTTCCGCGATTGGGAAGCTACCACAAACGCCAAAGCGAAATTCGCGATGCGCAGCACGCGCTGCCCTCAGAACCCACTGATCCGCCGCTCTGAACCCTCACGCTCGTGCTCGGCCTCGCCTCCGGTCGCATCCCTTCTCCCGCTTTGCTTCACTCTCGAGCATTCCCTCACCCGGTGACCCACTTCGCGAGATCGCTCATTACCTCGCCCAAAAACCGGACACATTACGTGCTACAGAACCGAACCACTAATTTTACTCCCCACACAGCACACGCGGGTTCTTGACATCTGATGCGTTTCAACGTAGCATCACGCATCATGAGAACCACCATTGACATTGATGACCCGATCTTGAAGCAGCTCAAACGCTTGCAGAAGCGAGAACGTAAGTCTCTGGGACGACTGGTGTCCGATCTGCTGGCGGAGTCGCTCAGCCGGCACGAAGCGCAACGACCGCAGCGCGCGCCTTTCCAATGGGTTTCCAAACCGATGGGTGCACGCATCGATCTTGCCGATACAGATGCGCTGTTCGACGCGCTCGACTCGGGCGGCGCATGAGTTACGCCATCGATGTCAACATCCTGCTTTATGCGTCCGACGAAAGCAGCCCGCTGCACGCACGGGCCAAAGCATTTCTCGAGAGCTGCACCCAAGGTCACGAAGTGTTCTGCCTGGCATGGGTGAGTATTATGAGCTACATGCGCATGGCGACCCATCCCAGGATCTTCGCCAATCCCCTATCGCATGATCAAGCGGCACGCAACGTAGAGGCCTTGCTGTCAGCCGCGCATTGCCGCCGTATCGGCGAAGAGGACGGGTTCTGGGAGCTATACCGGGATGTCACCTCGGCAGTGCCGACCAAGGGCAACCTTGTCCCAGATGCGCAGCTGGCGGCACTTATGCGACAGCATGGAATGGTGACACTCTACACGCACGACCGGGATTTTCATAAATTTCCCGACATCGAGGTCCGTGACCCACTTGTCTCAAGGTCGTAAATGGGGTCAGACTCGATTTAAAAGACGCGATCAGGCCCGCGCCGACCAGGATAGCGAGGAGCACCGCACGTCCGAGGCTCGCACGGATCTCGGTTGCGTCGGCTGCGCCCAGCGCCTGCGCGGTCAAGCCGGTCGTGCCCATGCGCAGAAAACCGAAGCCCCAGAACACGAAGTTGAATACCAGCGCGCCCAGCGCCACCGCCCCGATATATGCCGGATCGGGCATGCGCCCCATGACGGCGGTGTCGACCACGCCGAGCAGCGGCGTCGAGACATTCGAGATCATGATCGGGACGGCAATCGCGAGGATCGCGCGATGCGTCAATCGCTGATCCCCACCGGCGACTTGCGCGTTGGGCGTCAGGGAAGCGGGGAGCCGATGGTCGTTATCTGAGGAAGGCGAGGTCAAGTATAGAGGTCAAGTAGAAAGCGGTGGCCACAGCCATTGACAGTTTAGCCTTGCGCAAATGCGGCCGAGCGGGATCGTCGGCTTAGGGAGCTTATACGGGATGACAGGACGGGAAGGCAGCCCAGCAGGGCCGCTTGGAGCAGAGCCCGTGCCGATGATCTGGACGGTGCAGGATATTGACATCCTCGTAAATGCGTTTTATTCTCATTTTCATGAAGGATGAAACATCCCAACGCTGTCGTATGACGGGCGAGTCGGTCGCCACGGAGCGCATCGCAATCGAACCGTTACGCCGCCTTTCGAGCGCCACATTACTTCAGGGTCAGCGCCAGGTGGTGATAGAGCACGCAGGCCGCGAATACCGGCTACGTCTCACGGCACTAGGAAAGCTGATTCTCACAGCCTGAATAGAGTCGCTCCGCCTGCAAAGCCGGACCGCCCCGCCGGTTCGAGAAAAAGGGGTCACGAGCCAGCCGAGTGCCTGCAGTTTCGCGTCAGGCCAGCCAGCCATTTCTTTGACTCAAGCTGCTATGCGAGGGGATGGCGCCTATGCATCGAGCCGAGCTGGCCGCATCGTTAGTTCAGCACGACTTCCTCGCAAGCAACCAGCACAATAAACCCGAGAAGGCCTGCACATGACGCGCCGAATCCTGTCCGCAGCGGTCGTAGCAATGATGTTAGCCATTCCCGTCTCAACTGCATTCTCCCGCGATAATGGGCCACGGTTGCAGCGGCTGGAAACCATCCGGCAAAAGCTCAAAGGATTCCTGAACGCGTCTGGCATAGTAACGCCGCGGCTGCAGACGCCCGAGGAACTGTTGGGCTTTCTCTTATACAGTGATAAGAACCTGTCTATCAGACGAAACCAGTCCTGCGCGAGTTGTCATCAGCTAACACCGGCGATTGATCCGACAACCAAGCGTCCGCTGCCGGTGGCAGGCTTCATCGACCCAGACAATATTCAAAGAGGAACGCCGGTGTCGACCGGCTCGCTGCCTGATCGGTTCGGGACGCTGAATGCTCCAAGCGTTGGGTATGCCGCGTTTAGTCCGTTCTTCCATTGGGACGCTGCCGAAGGCCTGTACGTAGGCGGCCAGTTCTGGAACGGGCGTGCCGCGACTTTGCAGGAACAGGCCGCGGCTCCCTTCTTGAACACGGTAGAGATGGCAATGCCCAGCAAATGGGCGGTTGTCACGCGGCTGAAGGAAGACCCGCGGTATCGCGTTTTGTTCAAGAATATCTATGAGATCGATCTGGAGCACATTGCGGAGCACGAGAACGCATCAGCCACCCAGACTCCCCCTCCCGCGGTGTTCGCCGCGTACGATGCGATGACTAAAGCCATCGCTGCGTTCGAAAAAACGCGAGCGTTCAACCGATTCACTTCTAAGTTCGATTATTTTCTTGCTGGACAGGTTGAGCTGTCGGTGAAAGAGCAACGCGGGTTCGAGCTGTTCAACGGAAAGGCTAAGTGCGCTGCTTGTCACATCACCGAGCCTGGCATTGCACCCGATGGCAGCGTGCAACCGCCGCTTTTCACCGACTTCACTTATGACAACATCGGCTTGCCGCGTAACGTCAACATTCCAGGAAACCCCGAGCCGAGCCTCGGTCTCGGTGGTCGTTCCGACATCGCCGCACGAGATTCGGCTGGTGGCGACATTGGCAAGCACAAGGTAATGAGCCTGCGCAATATCGCCATCACGGCGCCTTATGGACACAACGGTGTATTCAAGACACTCGAGCAGATCACGCACTTCTACAACACGCGCGATACGCTTGGTTTTGTCGCCGACAACAAGGATCCCGGCTTCGGTGTAAGCGGATGGCCGGACCCGGAAGTCACGCAGAACGTCAACAGAGACGAGCTGGGAAATCTAGGATTAACTGCAACCGAGGAGTCGGAGCTGGTCGCATTCATGGGCACGCTGACAGACGGCTATCCGGATTGGGGCCGAGACCGAAATGTCCCTCCCGGGACACCTTCGCCCTTCATACAGATGCCCCTTCCGCCTTTCCCATAGCTGCAGGCGGGCGCCGCTGCGCGCAGCGTTGTCCTCATCGAGTCGCACGCCGCGCAGCCACGGACTGCCGCGCCTGCTGAGGGAGCCGGCGTACAGCAGGATTAGCTTGCGCTCTGTTTCATGCTTCGTCCGTCCGTTTCCACCAACTCGGGCTGGGCATCCACCTGCTCGCAGCCGAGCGGGCGGCGTGTGATCTTATGCTATGGCCCCTGACCTTTGGTAGTCTTGGCGACTATGACGACAAAGCAAACCGTCCCGCCCGCCGAACCATCCCGCGCGCAGATCAACGCGCTGGCCGGTCCGGTCATGCTCGAATTCGGCACTGCATGGTGCGGACACTGCCGCGCTGCTCAGGCGCACATCGCGTCCGCGCTCGCCGATCATCCGAACGTACGTCACATCAGGATCACCGATGGCAACGGGCGGCCCTTGGGCCGCTCGTTCGGTGTGAAGCTGTGGCCGACATTGATTTTCCTGAGCGATGGCCATGAGATCGCGCGCGTGGTGCGCCCACGCGAAGACGCCGCGATCCGTCATGCGCTCGCGCAGGTTGACGAGAAGCGTCTAACAAACGGCTGCGGCACCATGCCGAGTATCACAAAGCAAGCAGACTAGGAGAGCCTGAAAATGAGCGGCACAACCGATGCACCGACACCCGAGCGATTCTTCGAGGCAGCGTCTGCGTACCAGCGCACTGAGGCTTTGCGGACCTCGGTGGAGCTCGATTTGTTCAGCGTCGTCGCTGCAGGACATCGCACCGCAGGCGAGATTGCGCAGCACTGTAAAGCCCACGAGAAGGGCGTGCGCGTGCTCTGCGATTTCCTCGTCGTCGCGGGCTTTCTGCGCAAGGAAAGTGGCCGCTACGAGCTTAGCGCCGACAGTGCCATGTTTCTCGATCGCAAGTCACCCGCCTACATGGGGGGCGTGCTTGACTTCGTGCATCGGCCAACGCTGCGGCAAGGCTACGCGAACCTGACCGCGGCGGTGCGCAAAGGTGGCACTGCACTGCCCGCTGGCGGGTTGATGGCTGAAGAAAATACCGATTGGGTGCAATTTGCCCGCTCCATGGTCCCGATGATGGCTCGCCCGGCGCAGCTTTGTGCTCAGTTGATCGAGCGGCCAGCCGACGCCCGGCTCGAAGTGCTCGACATCGCTGCCGGGCATGGCCTGTTCGGTATCGAGGTAGGCAAGCGATTCGTCCAGGCGCAGATCACGGGCCTGGACTGGAGCAACGTGCTGGAGGTTGCAAAGGAAAACGCGCGTCACGCAGGCCTGGCCGAACGTTATCGCACGATTGCCGGCGACGCGTTCGAAGTAGGGCTTGGCCACGGGTACGACGTTGTGCTGATCCCCAACTTCCTTCATCACTTCGGCGTGGATCGTTGCGTGGAATTTCTGCGTCGGGTGCAGCATGCTCTCAAGCCGGACGGGATCGCACTCACCGTGGAATTCGTTCCGGACGAGGAGCGGGTGTCTCCGCCGTTTCCGGCGACGTTCGCCATGGCGATGCTCGTCGCGACGGAGGAAGGCGATGCCTATACCTGGTCGCAGCTCGATGGCATGTTCAAGCGTGCGGGTTTTCGCAGCAGCAGCCTGCATCCGCTGGCGCCGAGCGCCGAGCATGCGATCGTGTCGCTGGCGTGAAGATGGGTTTTTACCCGCCGGTAGGTGACGCTGATATCACAGGAAAGCCGCGATCAGCATCGTCGTCCCGGCGAACAGCAGCACCGCTTCCATCATCAGATAGAAACGTTCGGGCGGCAGCCGCAGGACAAACCGCTTCGCCAGCACGGAGCCCACCATCAGCGAGGTGCCGATGATGAGTCCTTGCGCGATGATCTCGTTGGGCAGCGCGCCGAAGCTGCGAAAGGCGATTGCCTTGCTGGCGTACATGCCGAGCGATCCCAGCGCTTCGGTGCCGAGGAAAGCGCCTTTCACCAGACCGTAGGCGAGAAAGAACGGCGTGTTGATCGGGCCGGTGGAGACGACGATGCCCGTCGCGTAGCCGATCAATGCGCCGGCGATCGCCAGATGCGGCAGACCCACGCGCAGCTTGTGGTTCACCATCCACCGCCGCGCCGGAATCATGAGGATGAAGAATGCACCCAAGACTGCGTCTGCCACCCGAGGTGGAATGCTGACGAGCGTTCGCGCGCCGAGCGCCGCGGCCGGGATTGCGGTAATCGAGTAGGCCACGCACGCGCGCCAATCGACTTCGCGCCACCACACCGCGACGCGCGATGCGTTGGCCATGAGCGCCGTCACCGCCATCACTGGCACAGCAGTGCGCGGGCCGTACATCAGCACGAGTGCCGGCATCAGCATCACCGAAGAGCCGAAGCCGACGATGCCGCCGATAGTGCCGGCGAACAAGCCAAGGAGGAGGAGCAGCAGGAGAGTCACTGCGCCACTGGGCAGCGTTGTGTGCTGCTTACTCGGCGCGCTTCACCGTGAGTGACCGCAGCGAAAAAGCATCACGCTGCCATGCTGTGCGGACGACGTCCCTCTGCGAGCGGTCCGCGCAGCAGGCGACCCGGCAGCGCGCCGGTGGGCTTGCCGTCACGGAGCAGAATCTGGCCGTTCACTACAGTCGCGGCGATGCCGCGCGCTCGTTGCAGCAGGCGCCGCGCCCCGGCGGGCAGGTCGTTGACCACTTCCGGCATCTCCGGTGCGATTCCTTCGGGATCGAACACCACCAGATCTGCAGCGAAGCCTTCACGCACCAGCCCGCGGTCGGCAAATCCCCAGTACGTCGCCGGCACGAGCGTGATCATTCGAATGGCCTGTTCCAGCGTGAACGCCTGCTTCTCGCGCACCCAGTGACTCAATAGGTGCGTCTGCAGCGAGCAGTCGCTGATCTGCGAGACGTGCGCACCCGAGTCGGAAAACGTCACTACGCAACGCGGGTGCCGCATCATCTCCAGCACCGAGTCCTGCAGCTCGTTGGCCACTGGGTGGATGAAAAAGCAATCGAAGTCGCGTTCCAGCGCGAGATCGATCATCGCCTCTGCTGGCGGCACACCGCGTTCCCGCGCGATCTCAGCGATCGTGCGATGCGGCCCCTGCACCTTGTCGTACAGGAAGATCCATTCGTATGGGAACGGCCGCGCTTCGGTGCCCAGTGCCCGACGCACCGGTTCATCGTCGGCGCCGGCGATCAAGCGGCGCCGCGTCGCCGGGTCACGCAGACGCTCGCGCTGCTCTGCGAGCGGTAGTGCGCGGAACGACTTCCACTCCGGCAGGTCATCGAAGGGGAGCTGCGTTTTGAACGAAAGCACCACGTTCAGCCCGCGGCTGTGCACCTGCGCGAACATCCGTCCACCGGCTTGCGCCGTCTCGTCGAGCAGATTGAGGTACTTTCGAAACATACCTGGCGCGCTTAGGCGATCGAAGATACCCCATGTGATCGGGCGGCCGGTCTCGACCGCCAGATCGCGCATGCGCACGTGGTATTCGCGCAAGCCCTCGGGGTCGCTCGGATCGCGGCCGGCACCCTCGCCGGCCATCTCGAAAATGCCCGCGTTCATCTCGCCCATCGCGCCAACGAGCCGGCGCACCTCGTCCCACGTGGCGAGTCGGCTGGCCACCGGCTTGGCGTCGGGCGTCTCGTGCAGCGGTGAGCGCGAGGTGGTGAAGCCGATGGCGCCGGCGCCGATCGCGGCGCGCAACTCACGCTCCATCGCGCGCAGATCGTCCTCGGATGCCGCTTGCTCGAATGCGCGCTCACCCATGACGTAAGTGCGCAGCGCGCAGTGGCCGATGTAGCCCGAGTAGTTGATGCCTTTGGGCAGCGCGTCGAGGCGATCGAGGAATTCGGGAAACGTGGTCCATTTCCATTCGATCCCGGCTTCCATCGCCTCCAGGGAGATGTCCTCGGCCCGCTGGAGATTGCGCACCACGAAGTGCTTCGCGGATGCGGAGCAAGGGGCAAGCGAGAATCCGCAGTTGCCCATCACCACGCTGGTCACCCCGTGGTAGCAGGAGGAAGTGCCGAGCGGATCCCAGAAGACCTGCGCGTCCATGTGGGTGTGGCCGTCGATGAAACCTGGCGCGACGATCCGACCTTCGGCATCGATCGTCTCGCGCGCGGGCTCGCGGATCTTGCCGGTCGCGACGATGCGGCCGTTGCGCACGGCGACGTCCGCCCGATAGCGCGGCAGACCCGAGCCGTCGATCAGGGTGCCGTTTTTGATCAAAAGGTCGTAGGGCATTGTTTAGGCTTCCTTCAGGACCGCCTGCGGGCGCTTGAGCATTCCCTATCCTACTGCAGGATGCCGTGCTGTGCTGCGCCGCGAACGGTGACGGGCAGGTTGGCCCAGCCGCGCAGCGTGTTGTTCAGCAGAAGTCTAGGTTCGGCATCGAGCTCGATAGATTGAACGCGCTTCGCGAGAGCCGTGAGCACGATCTCACCTTCCAATCGCGCAACGGTCTGTCCTACGCAGCCATGGATGCCGCTGCCGAAGCCGACGTGACCGAGTGTCTGGCGTTGAATGTCGAAGCGATCAGCGTGGTCCCACTTCCTGGGGTCACGGTTGGCCGCTGCGAGAAACAACAAGACTTTTTCGCCCTCTCCCAGCTGCACGCCCGCTACATCGACCGGCTTCGTCGTGGTTCGGAAAAATGTCTGGATCGGTCCATCATAGCGAATCACTTCCTCGAAGGCGCCGCGCGCCAGCGCCAAGTTGTCGCGCAGCAGACGCCACTGATCGGGGTTGCGGGCGAAGCAATGCATCATATTGCCGAGCGCATGAACGGTGGTGTCGAGACCGGCGGACAGGAACGAGCGCACCATCAGTGCCGCTTCGTCTTCCGTCACCTTGGCTGCATCGGCGGCCTCGTAGATCTTCGCACCGAAGCCGCCTGGGGCGAGTGCATCCCGACGGCATTTGGACATGATCCAGGCGCGTACCGGTTCCGCATTCGCCATGGCGTCTTCGAACAGCTTGTTCCTTGGTCCGAATGCATTGAACACCATGCTGCCGTAGGGCAGCAGGTTCTCCCGACCGTCGGCAGCAATACCCACCGCATCCGGAAAAACCTTGACCGGATACACCTCCGCGAGCTGTTTGACCGCATCGAAGCTGCCCGCTGCGACCAGGCTGCCGACCAGAGCCTCGGCTTCGCGCGTGAACGTTTCGCGCAGCGCTTCGATTGCAGGGCGCGAGACGACCCGCATCACGACCCCGCGTGTGCGTGTGTGCAGCGGCGGATCTGCTTCGAGCAGAATGCTGGGGGGACGCCATGGCTTCTCCTTGCGAAAGTCGCTCAAGCCCACGCCGGCGCTGGAGCAGAAGGTCTCCCAGTCGTTCAACACCGCATGCACCTGCTCGTGGCGCGCCATCGCCCACACGCCGTAGCGCTCGAGACGTACGACGGCCCCGGCCTCGCGCAGTTGTTCGTGGAAACCATGCGGGTTGCTCAAGAACTCGTCGGAGAACGGGTCGAGATCAACGACCGGATAGTTGTGTGGTGCTGTTGTGTAGTTGGCCATGTTCGTGATTCTCGTGGGCCACTGTAAATATACACTATGACCCCTCGGGCAACTCCGAGGGATGGAGGAAAAGCTGGCGGTCTTCCTCGCGGAGCGCGATCTCCTCGGCGGGGGTGATGCGCTGCTCCGAGGCCTATGAGATCAAGATGCTGACGGGCCCCCGAAGGATTTTTGTGTACAGGGGTGGGCAAGAAAGTCGACCGTGCTCAGCTCGTTTTAGGGAGTTGCCAGGCCTGCGTTCTGATCAGACCAACCGCGGCGGCGAGAATCCGAATGCGGCCGCAAATTCCATAAATAGAGAACTGAACGAGGTTCCCACCTATGGAACTTTGTGGTAATATGCCAGCCCATGAACGCACCGCAAGACCCGAATGCGACTCGTCGGGCGCCAAAAGCTCGATGAATTCCGCGGGGCTCATGCTGACGCCCGCTCCTGGATGGCGAATTGGATCGCCGATACCGAGGTAGCGAACTGGAAGGGGCCGCAGGACATCAAACGCAGCTATGCCACGGCCAGTTTCTTGCCGGACAACCTGGTGATCTTCAATGTCAAAGGCAATCGCTATCGGCTGGAAGTGCAGGTAGCCTATGGGACGGGCGTCGTGGTGATCCGATGGGTCGGCACTCATGCTGAGTACACGAAGCGTACGAC
>Ga0335082_10010557_pt1 | contig 10023 bp, 9 predicted proteins | sample Lox_Sample_41_FD_206718 | JGI IMG/M metagenome (GOLD analysis project Ga0335082, IMG submission 206718) | Soil microbial communities from Loxahatchee National Wildlife Refuge, Florida, United States - Lox_Sample_4.1 | ecosystem: Environmental > Terrestrial > Soil > Wetlands | place: USA: Florida...
AAGCGATTCGGGAAGGCGACGCCCGCGGCGGCGGAGGCGATCCGCCGGCTGTCCACGGCGGACGTGGCGCGCTTCGAGGCGGGCGAGCCGGTGGCGATCGAGCTGGACGGCCGGCCGCACGCGCTGGAGCCCGGCGACCTGACGGTGCACCGGCAGGCGCGCGGCGACGTGGTGGTCCGGGCCGACGGCGGCGTCGTGGCGGCGCTCGATCCGGCCCTGACCGACGAGCTGCGGCAGGAAGGCGTGGCGCGCGAGGTCGTGAGCCGGCTGCAGCGCCTGCGGCGCGATGCCGGCTACCAGGTGACCGACCGGATCGAGGTCTGGGTGGGCGGCGACCGCGCGGTGGAGGAAGCGACCCGGCGGCACGCCGACTACATTTCGGGGGAGACGCTGGCGCGCGCGCTCACGGTGGGACGCGAGCCGCCGGCGGCGGATCTCGCGCAGGACATCGAGCTGGACGGTCTCAAGGCGCGCCTCGCGGTGCGCCGGGCCGGCTGAGGGCTCGAGACGCCGGAGAGAGGGATCATGAACAAGCGGCAGTTGGCGCACTTCGAGAAGCGGTTGCTGGAGGAGCGCGCCCGGGCCATGAAGGAGATCGGCCACTACGACGAGAGCTTCAACGCCACGCTGCAGGCGGCGGACGGCGACCTCTCCTCGTACTCGTTCCACATGGCCGACCAGGGCACCGACGCGATGGAGCGCGAGAAGGCGTTCCTGATGGCGTCGAAGGAAGGCCGCTTCCTGTGGCACCTCAACCAGGCGCTGCGGCGGCTCTACGAGACGCCGGACAAGTACGGGAAGTGCGAGAGCTGCGGCGAGGAGATCGCGTTCGACCGGCTCGACGCGCTCCCGCACGCACGGCTGTGCATCCGCTGCAAGGAGAAGGAGGAGAATGGCAAGCGGCACTGAGCGCCGCCGCTTCGCGCTCGTCGTGGCCGCGATCGTCGCGCTCGACCTCCTCACCAAGCTGATCGCGGTGCGGGCCTTGCCGCCCTACCTGGGCGTGCCCCTGGTCGGCGACGCCTTCCAGCTGCGGCTCGTCTACAACTCCGGGGCGGCCTTCGGCCTCAACGTGGGCGACCACTCGCGCTGGATCTTCATGGGCCTCTCGATCGCCGCCATCGTCGTCCTCATCTCGATGCTGCGCACCACGCGCCCCGGCGACCGGCTGCGGCTCTACGCGCTCGCGGCCATCTGCGCCGGCGCGTTCGGCAACCTGATCGACCGCGTCCGCTCCCCGCGGGGCGTCGTGGACTTCCTCGACGTCGGGGTCGGCGCGCTGCGCTGGCCCACCTTCAACGTGGCGGACATGGCCGTCACGTGCGGCGCCGTCGCGCTCGCGCTGTCGCTGTGGGGCGAGGGCCGCAAGGGCTCCGCGCCCGAGCCCTCGCCGGGCGCGTCGCCGCCGCCGGGCGTCTAGCCGCCCGTGTCGCTGCCGCCGGCGACGCGCTTCTCCGTCGCGGTCCCCCGCGCCGAGCGCCTCGACCGGTTTCTCGCCGACCAGCTCCGCCTCTCCCGCACCGCCGCCGCGCGCTTGATCGCCGAGGGCGGCGTCCTGCTCGACGGCCGCCCCGCGCGCGCCTCGGCCGAGCCCGGGCGCGGCGCCGAGATCGCGGTCACCGCGCCCGAGCGCGCGCCGCGCACCCTCGCGCCCGCCGACATCGCGCTCCGCCTCGTGTTCGAGGACGACGAGCTGGCCGTGGTGGACAAGCCCGCCGGCCTCGTCGTGCACCCCGCGCCCGGCCACCGGGACGACACGCTCGTCAACGCGCTCGTCGCGCGCGGCCTGAAGCTCGGCGGCGGCGAGGCCGGCCGCCTCGGCATCGTGCACCGCCTCGACAAGGACACCTCCGGCCTCCTCGTCGTCGCCAAGACGGAGCGCGCCCACCAGCGGCTCGGCGCCGCGCTGGCGGCCCGCCGCATCGAGCGCCGCTACGCCGCCCTCGTCTGGGGCCACCTCGGCGCCGCCGTCCGCCGCATCGACGCGCCGCTCGCCCGCCATCCCGGCGACCGCAAGCGCATGGCGGTCGCGGCCGGCGGGCGCCGCGCGGTCACCCGCGTCGCGGCCCTCGCGCGCGGCGCGGCGGCCGACCTCGCGATCGCGGGGCTCGAGACCGGGCGCACCCACCAGATCCGCGTGCACCTCGCGTCGGTCGGGCACCCGGTCGTGGGCGACGCGACCTACGGCGGCGCGGCGCAGCGCCGCTCCGACGCCACGGCGCGGGACGCCGAGCGCCTCGCGCGGGCCACCCCGCGCCAGGCGCTCCACGCGGCGTGGCTCAGGCTGGCCCACCCGGGGGACGGCCGGACGCTCGAATTGCGCTCGGAATGGCCCGCCGATCTGGCCGGCGCCCTCTCGGTGGCGCTGGGCGACGCGAATTTGCTTGCTGTCCCTAAACCCTTGGAGTATCTTGGCTTCTTCGCCTTCGGTGCGTGGGGATGACCGCCCGTAAGCTGCTCCTGTTCCGGTCCGGAGGGCAGGTGTTCGCGGTCGAAGCCGGTGCGGTCCTGGAGATCCTCCATGCGACGCCGGCGACGCGCATTCCCGGCGCCCCCGTGGCCGTGCGCGGACTCGTGAACGTGCGGGGCGCCCTGGTGCCCGTGGTGGACGCCGCGCGCGCCATCGGTGTCGGGTCCTCGCTGGAGGCGGCGGGCGGGAGCCTGGTCCTGGTCGAGCAGCGCTCCCGTCCCGTGGCGCTGGCGGTGGACGAGGTCCTCGACCTCGTCACGGTGGACGACGGTGCGCTGGACGACCGCGCGTCCCTGCCCGGCGTCCGGCCGGACCTCGTGCGCGCCGTCGGCACGACCGGCGAACAGACCTTCGTTGAGCTCGCGACCGACGTCATGCTGGAGCCCTTGCTGCCGTAGGAGGTGGGTGTGGGCCACAGAGTCCTCGTCTGCGACGACGCGATCTTCATGCGGACGATGATTTCCGACATCCTGTCCGGCGCCGGCTACGAGGTGGTGGGCGAGGCCGAGACCGGGCTGCAGGCCATCGAGCGCTACCGCGCGCTCAACCCCGACCTCGTGACGATGGACATCGTGATGCCGGACATGGGCGGGATCGACGCCGTCCGCGAGATCGTCAAGCAGGATCCGAACGCCAAGATCCTGATGTGCAGCGCCATGGGGCAGCAGGCGCTGGTGGTCGAGGCGATCCAGGCGGGCGCCAAGGACTTCGTGGTCAAGCCGTTCCAGCCCTCGCGGGTGCTCGAGGCGGTCCAGCGGGTGCTCGGGTAGGATGGACGTCAGCCGCTACGCGGACCTCTTCCTCAGCGAGAGCCGCGAGCACCTCACCGCGTTCAACCACTTGCTGCTCGAGTGGGAACGCGACGCCGCCGCCCGCGAGCCGGTGGACGGGCTGTTCCGCGCCGCGCACTCGCTGAAGGGGATGGCGGCGACGATGGGCTACGCGGCCGTGGCCGACCTCGCGCACCGCACCGAGAACCTGCTCGACGTGGTGCGGCACGGCACGGCGCCGGTGACGCCGGCGCAGCTCGACCTGCTCTTCCGCGCGGCCGACGCGCTGGAGCGGGCCGTGGGCACGGCGGTGGCGGGCCGCGACGACGCGGCGCCGCACGCGGGCCTCGTGGCGGAGCTCGACGCCGAGGTGGCCCGCGCCGCGCCCCCGGGCGCGGCCGCGGCCCGCCCCTCGGTGCCCGTGGTGCTGCCCGGCGCGGGGCCGGGCAAGGGCGTCGCGGTCCGCGTGGCGCTGCGCGCCGACGCGGTCCTCAAGGGCGCGCGGGCGCTGCTCGTCCTGGCCCGCGCCGAGAAGCTCGGGGCGGTGCAGGCCGTGACGCCCGCGCCCGCCGCGATGGAAGGCGAGGCCTTCGACGGGCAGTTCGCCTTCCGCCTCGACACCGCGGCGGCCGCGCCCGAGATCGAGGCGGCGCTGCGCGCCGCGGGCGAGGTCGAGACCGTCGAGGTCGCCGAGGAGACGGCGGAGGCGGCGGGCGAGGCGGGGCGCGGCCGGCACATCCGCGTGGACCTGCGCCGGCTCGACGAGCTGATGAACCTGATCGGCGAGCTGGTGATCGCGCGCGGCCGCCTGGACGCGCTGTCGCGCCGCTTCGCCGAGCCGGACCTGGCCGACGCGACGGACGAGATCGGGCGGCTGTCGGCGGCGCTGCAGAGCGAGATCCTGGCCGCGCGGATGGTCCCGGTGTGGCAGGTGTTCGACCGCTTCCCCCGGATGGTGCGCGACCTCGCGCGGCAGATGGGCAAGCCGGTCGCCTTCCGGGTCGAGGGGAAGGACATCGAGCTGGACCGCGCGATCCTGGACGAGATCGCCGACCCGCTCGTGCACCTGCTGCGCAACGCGGTGGACCACGGCCTCGAGCCGGCGGCCGAGCGCGCGGCGCGGGGCAAGCCCGCGGTCGGCCAGCTGGTGCTGGCGGCGGTGCGCGAGCGCTCGTCCGTCGCGATCCGCGTGAGCGACGACGGCCGCGGGATCGACCGCGCGCGCGTGCTGAGCCGGGCGCGCGAGCTCGGCCTGGTGAGCGACGAGGTCGAGCGGCTGAGCGACGACGACACGCTCGCGCACCTCATCGCGCTCGCGGGCTTCAGCACGGCGGAGCACGTGACGGACATCTCGGGCCGCGGCGTGGGCATCGACGCCGTCACCACGGCGGTGCGCGCCCTCGGCGGCTCGCTCGAGGTGAAGACGCAGGACGGGAAGGGGACGGTGTTCACCGTCCGCCTGCCGACCACGCTGGCGATCGTGCGCGCGCTCCTGGCGCGCGTGGGCCCGGAGACGTACGCGCTGCCGCTGACGCACGTGGCCGAGATGGTGGAGTCGCGGCGCGGCGACGTGCAGATCGTGCAGGGCCGCGAGGTCCTGCTGATCCGCGGCCAGGCGCTGCCGCTGGTGCGCCTGTGGGAGCGCCTGGGCGTCCCGCACGCCGGCCCGCGGCCCGCCAGCCAGCCGGTGATCGTGCTGGCGATGGGCGAGCGCCGCTCCGGCGTGGTGGTGGACGCGCTGATCGGCCAGCAGGAGATCGTGGTGAAGCCGTTCGAGCCGCCCCGCGGGACCGTCCCGGTCTTCAGCGGCGCGACCATCCTCGGCGACGGGTCGCCGGCCCTGATCCTCGACGCGGCCGGCCTGATCTAGCATGGGAGCCCGATGGACGACATTCGCGATCTGAAGGCGCTGCAGCTCGACGCGCTGCGCGAGGTGGAGAACATCGGCGCCGGTCACGCGGCGACGGCGCTGTCGCAGATGACCAACCGGCGCATCATGATCTCCGTCCCGCAGATCACCGTCACGCGCCTCGAGGACGTGGCGGGCCTCCTGGGCGACCCGCCGCAGGTCGTCGCCGCGATCCTGCTGCACATGATGGGGGACCTCACCGGCCGCACGCTGCTGGTGTTCCCCGAGGCGGCCGCGCGGCGGCTCTGCGACCTGCTGCTGCGCCGCGCGCCGGGCACCACCGGGGAGTTCGGCGCCATCGAGCAGTCCAGCCTCAAGGAGGCCGGCAACATCCTCTGCGGCGCCTTCATGAGCGCGCTGTCGTCGTTCATGGGGATGATGCTGCTGCCGTCCGTGCCGAGCCTGCTGGTGGACCTCTCCTCGGCCGTCATCACCTCCGCGTACCTCGACTTCGGCAGCGAGCGCGACTACGTGCTCTGCGTCGAGACGCAGTTCCAGTTCGAGGCCGAAACCGAGGCGCTGCGCGGCCACTTCCTTCTCGTGCCGGATCTCGCCTCGCTGCGCGCGATCCTGCAGGCGGTGCGGCTCACCTGACGGCCGGGACCGCGATGCCGGGCACCGTGACCTCGGACCGCGATCTCGCCGTCCTCCGGTCGTTCGTGCGCCGCATCGACCCCTCCGACGCCGGCGCGCACAACAACCTCGGGGTGCTGTACTTCCGCAAGGGGCTCTTCCCCGAGGCGGTGGGCTGCTTCGCGCACGCCCTCGAGCTCGACCAGAAGATGGCCGTCGCGCAGCGCAACCTCGAGATCGCCTACCGCCGCAGCGGCTACTACGACCGCCTGATCACCGAGCTCCGGGAGCGGCTGCGCCGCCACCCGGAGGACCGCGACGCCCGCTGGGAGCTGGCCCGCGCGTTCTCGGCCGTGGGCCAGTACGAGGAGGCGCACGCCGAGTACACCACGCTCCTCACGCACAACCCGCGCGACCTGCCCTCCCTCATCCAGCTCGGCCTGCTCGAGCAGCGGCTCGGCAACCTCGAGGTCGCGCTCGAGTGGTTCGACCGCGCGCTGGAGGCGGATCCGCAGTCGTCGGTGATCGAGTACCACCGCGGCGAGGTGCTCTACAACCGCGGCCAGAACGAGGGGGCGCTCGGCGCGCTGGAGCACGCGGTGGCGCTGAACCCCGACAACGCCGAGGCCTACCACCTCCTGGCGTTCGTCCTGGGCGACCTGGGCCGGCACGTGGACGCGCGCGCGGCCGCCAAGCGCGCGGCCCGCCTCAATCCCGCGCTCACCCGCGCGCAGGCCAACCTGGCGCTGGACGCGCGGGACACGCGCTCCCTGCCCGAGCGCGCGGCGGGCCGCACGTCGGGGCGCGCCGAGCGCCCGGGCGCGGACCGCGCCAGCCTCGCGCACTACCACCTGGCCCACGCCTTCCGGCAGAAGGGCTACTTCCAGGAGGCGCTGCACGAGTACCGCCTCGCCCTGGAGCGCGGCGAGGACCGCGGCCTGGTGCGCCGCGCGATGGCGGAGGTGCACCTGCTGCGCCGCGACCACGCCGCGGCGCTGGAGCTGTACGACGAGCTGGTGGCCGAGGACGCGTCCTCGGCCAAGTCGTGGAACGAGCGCGGCGTCAGCCTGCACCAGCTCGGCCGGCGCGACGAGGCGCTGGCGTCGTACCGCAAGGCGCTCGAGGCCGAGCCCGGCTACGCGCCCGCCCAGAACAACATCGGCGTCGCGCACGTCTCCGCCGGCCAGGTGGAGCCGGCGGTGCAGGCGTTCCGCGACGCGCTGACCGCCCAGCCGGACCTGGTGCCGTGCCGCCTCAACCTCGCGCTGCTGCTGACGCAGATGCGCCGCCACCAGCTGTCGCTCGAGGCCTACCGGCAGGTCATCGAGATGGCGCCGGACTCGGCCGTGGCGTGGAACGGCGTCGGGATGGTGCTGGTCGAGCTGCAGCGCTACCAGGACGCGCGCAACGCGTTCGCCCGCGCCGTCGAGGCGGACGGCGAGTCGGCCGCCGCGCACTACAACCTCTCCTTCACGCTCTCGCACCTCGGCGAGTTCGAGGGGGCGCTGCGCGAGGTGAAGCGCGCGCTCGAGCTCGACCCGTACTACGTGCCGCAGAAGTACCTGCTCGCGATGGAGCTGCCCGAGGGCGAGTCGTCGGCCGCGGGCGTGCCGGAGCTGGCGGTGCAGCGGCCGCTGGGCGAGGGCGAGGAGGCGTTCGTCTTCGACCCGCGCATCCTGGACAGCCTGTTCACCGAGCTCAGGACGGGGGCGGTGCCGGCGCCGCCCAAGGGCGCGGCGGCGGGCGACCCGTTCGCCCTGGCGCGCGACTACGTCTCCAAGTCGCTGTTCGAGCGCGCGGCCGCCGAGGTCACGCGGGCCGTGGGCCGCGGGGGTGACCGCGCCGAGGCCGCGGTCCTCACGGGCGACATGTTCGTCAAGCGCAACCTGTTCGGCGAGGCGCTCGAGCGCTACCGCGAGGCGCGCGCCCTCGCGCCCGACCATCCGCGCGCCCGCGCCGGCGAGGTCCGCTGCCTGCTGGCTCTCGACCGCGTGAGCGAGGCCGCGCCCCTGGCCGAGCAGCTCCTGGGCCAGCTGCCCGACGTCGAGGCGGCGCTCCTCGCGGCGGAAGCGCGCGGCCGCGCGGGCGACCCGGCGGCGGCGCTCGACGTGCTGCGCAAGGCGCAGGTGCGCTCCCCGGAGCGGGCCGACGTGCGCAAGCTCCTGGGCGACGTGGCGCGCACGGTGGGCGACGGCGACCTCGCCCGCGAGGCGTACCGCGGCGCGCTGGACCTCGATCCCGGCTACGTCGAGGTGTGGGTGGAGTACGGCCGGCTGTGCGAGCGGCGCGGGGACCCGCGCGAGGCCGAGGACGCCTACCGCTCCGCCCTCCGGCACCTGCCGAGCTACGGCGTGGCCGCGCTCGCGCTCGCGCGGCTGCTCCACGAGGAGGCGCGCGGCGCCGACGCGATGGACGTGCTGATCGGCGTGCTGGGCCGCGACCCGTACGACTTCGAGGCGCTCGTGCTGCTGGCCCAGGTGCTCCTCGACCGCGGCCGGGAGGCCGACGCGCGCGCGGCCACCGAGCGCGTGGTCCGCTTCCAGCCCGACCACGTGGGCGCCCGCTACCACCTCGGCCTCGCCCTCGCGCGCGAGCGCCGCTACCGCGAGGCCATCGCCGAGTGGGAGCGCGTCATCGCGCTCGAGCCCTCGGGGCCGCTGGCCCACCAGGCGCGGGCGCACGCGCGCACCGCGCGCGACCTGGTGCACATCTTCGCGGGCGAGGCCGCGTAGCCGTGGCGATCGAAGGCCCCCTCCGGGAGCTCGGGCTCCACGACGTCTTCCAGCTGCTCGACCTGAGCCGGAAGACGGGCGTGCTGCGCATCACCAGCCACCTCCGCGACAACGACGGCACCGTCTTCTTCGACAGCGGCAGCATCGTGTTCGCCTCGATCCGCTCGAACCCGCACCGCATCGGCGACCGGCTCGTCGCGAACGGCCGCATCACCGCCGAGGAGCTGGAGCGGGCGCGCGCGCTGCAGCAGCGCGAGGGCGCGAAGCGGCGGCTCGGCCAGATCCTGGTCGAGATGGGCGCGCTGTCGCCGCACGAGCTCGAGCACGAGGTCGAGCGCCACATCGAGGAAGTGGTCTTCGAGCTGCTGTCGTGGCGCGAGGGCTCGTTCTCGTTCGCCGAGGGGAGCCTGGAGGGCGCGCCGGCCGACGCGCTGGTCGCGCTGCCGACCGAGAAGGTGCTGATGGAGGGCGCGCGCCGCATCGACGAGTGGTCGCGCATCGAGGCGCAGGTCCCGCACCTGGGCGTGGTGCCCGCCCTCGCGCCGCTCGACCCGGCCGGGACGGCGGCGCTGCTCGACCTGCGCCCCGCCGAGTGGGAGGTGCTGGCCGAGGTGGACGGCGAGCGGGACCTGCGCCAGCTCGCGAGCTCGCTGCGGATGAGCGAGTTCGAGGTGGCCCGCACCGCCTTCGGCCTCGCCACGACCGGCGTGGTGGTGCTGCGCGACCCCGCCGCCGTGCGGAAGGCACGGCCGAGCATGGGCGACGACGCCGAGGCGCTGGTGGCGGCCGCCGAGGTGCGCCTCGAGGCGGGCGACGTCGACGCCGCGCGCGAGGCGGCGCAGACGGCGCTCGGCATGCGGCCCGACGAGCCGCGCGTGCACCTGGTGCTCGGCCGCGCGCAGCTCGCGTCGGGCCACTACGCCGAGGCGGTGGAGGCGTGCCGCCGCGCCATCCGGCTCGCGCCCGGCCTCGCCGACGCGCACCGCTGGTGCGGGTTCGCCCTCGCCGCCACCGGGCGCTTCCGCGACGCGCGCGAGGCGTGGGAGCGCTGGGAGCAGCTGGTGGACGGGCAGGCCGACGAGGCGCAGCGGCGCCAGGTCACGGAGGCGCGCGCGGCGGCGGCCGCGTTCGAGCGGATGCTCGGCGGCGACCGTGGCTGACACCATCCGCCGGCTCACCGGCGCGCTCGCGCGCGACCCCGCGAGCCTCGCCTACGCGGACCTCGCCGAGGCGCTGCGCCGCAAGAACCAGCGCGAGGAGGCGCTGCGCGTGGCGCTGCAGGGTCTCTCGCGCCACCCGATGCACGCCGACGGACACGACGTGCTCGCCCGCATCTACGCCGACATGGGCGACCTGGACCGCGCGCGGCTGGCCTGGAGCAAGGTGCTCGAGATCGCGCCCGACCACGGCGGCGCGCTCAAGGGCGTCGCCTTCGTGTGCTTCCGCCAGGGCGACGCCGACGCGGCGGCGGCGGCGCTCGAGCAGGCGCTCGCCGTGGACCCGTCCGACGAGGCGGCGCGCCGCGCGCTCGACACGGTCCGCCGCACGCCCCCGGCGCCCCCGGCGCCC
>Ga0335082_10010558_pt1 | contig 10023 bp, 7 predicted proteins | sample Lox_Sample_41_FD_206718 | JGI IMG/M metagenome (GOLD analysis project Ga0335082, IMG submission 206718) | Soil microbial communities from Loxahatchee National Wildlife Refuge, Florida, United States - Lox_Sample_4.1 | ecosystem: Environmental > Terrestrial > Soil > Wetlands | place: USA: Florida...
TGAGTTCGTCAACGACGTGACGGTCAACGGGGACTCCGAAGTGACCTTCCACTTGAAGCGGCCGCAACCGTCGCTTTTGGCGATGCTCGCCTCCGGCTACACGCCGATCTATCCCTGTCACGTGCCCGCGGCGCAGATGCGCACGCATCCGATCGGCACCGGCCCGTTCAAGTTCGTCGAGATGAAGCAGAACGAGTCGATCAAGCTCGTCAAGAATCCCGACTACTGGAAAAAGGGCCTGCCTTATCTCGACGGCATCGAATACACGATCATCAAGAACCGAGCGACCGCGGTGCTCGCCTTCGTCGCCGGCAAGGTCGACATGACGTTCCCGACCGAGATGACTGCGGCGCTGGAGAAGGACATCGAGGCACAGGACAAGACGGCGATCTGCGAGATCAAGCCGATCAACGTCAGCACCAACCTGATCGTCAATGTCGACTCGCCGCCGTTCAACAACCCGGACCTGCGCAAGGCGATGATGCTGGCGCTCGACCGCAAGGCCTTCATCGATATCATCCTGCAGGGCCACGGCGACCAGGGCGGCTCGTTGCTGCCGGGACCGGAGGGCGTCTGGGGCATGCCGCCGGACATGCTTAAGACGATTCCCGGCTATGGCGACGTGAAGAAGGACCGCGAGCAGGCCCGCGCGATCATGGCGAAGCTCGGCTATTCCGCCGACAAGCCGCTCAAGATCAAGGTGTCGACGCGTAACCTCGCCACCTACCGCGATCCGGCGGCGGTGCTCATCGATCAGCTCAAGAGCATCTACATCGACGCCGATCTTGACCCGGTGGAATCGAGCCAGTGGTTCGCCAAAGTGGCGCGCAAGGACTACCAGGTCGGGCTCAACCTGACCGGCAACGGCATCGACGACCCGGACCAGGCGTTCTACGAGAATTATTCGTGCGGCTCGGAGCGCAACTACACACACTACTGCAACAAGGATCTCGAAAAGCTGTTCGATAAGCAGTCGGCCGAGACCGATCTCGCCAAGCGCAAACAGCTGGTGTGGGAAATCGACAAGAAGATTCAAGAAGACGGCGCGCGGCCGATCCTGTTTCACGCCCGCACCGGCACTTGCTGGAAGCCCTATGTCAAGAACATGACGATCATGAGCAACAACGCCTATAACGGCTACCGCTACGAGGACATCTGGCTGGACAAATAACATCGCCAGCCCGGCGCGTCCGGCCGTGAGGGGCGGCCGGACGCGCCTTCCCCGCGCACCATGGGAGGGACTTGGTGGGGAGTTACCTGATCAGGCGCTTCTTCTTGATGCTCCTGACGCTTTTCGGCATTTCCGTGCTGATCTTCACAATGCTGCGCGTCGTGCCCGGCAACATTGCGGACATCGTGTTCGATGCCGCCGGCATGATCGACGTTGCCGAGAAGGTGAAGCTCGAAAAGGAACTCGGCCTCGATAAGCCGATCGCCGTGCAATATGTGCAGTGGATCAACGGGCTCGCGCACGGCGATCTCGGCTATTCCTACGTGTCGGAGAAGCCGGCTCTGCAAGAGATCCTGCCGCGCATCCCCATCACCGCCAAGCTCGCCGGGTTGGCGCTGTTGTTTTCCATCGTGTTCGGAGTGCCGCTCGGCGTGATCAGCGCGGTCAAGCAGAACTCGGGGCTCGACTATGCCTTAAGGGTCATCAGCCTCAGCGGGCTGTCGATGCCGGCCTTCTGGCTCGGCCTTCTGATCCTGATGGCCTTCGTCAAATATTTCGGTACCATCCCGATCTACACCGACGCGCCGCAAGGCTTCTGGGCAGCGTTGGGTCTCTACAGCATTCCGGCGGCGGCGGTCGGCTTCCGCTCCTCGGCGCTGGTGATGCGGCTCACGCGCTCGTCGATGCTCGAGGTGCTGCGCCAGGACTACATCCGCACCGCGCGCGCCAAGGGCGCGTCCGACCAGAACGTCAATTACAACCATGCGCTGCGCAACGCGGTGCTGCCGGTGGTCACCGTAATTGGCATCGAAGCCGCTTTCCTGATGGGCGGACTGATCGTCACTGAGACGGTGTTCAACATCCCCGGCGTCGCGCGCTTCCTGGTCGAGGCGATTCGCTGGCGCGACTATCCGATCGTGCAGAACCTAGTGATGTTCATCGCATTCGTCGCGGTGTTCATCAATTTCCTGGTCGACCTGCTCTATGCGGTGCTCGATCCGCGCATCAAGTATTCCTGAGGCACAGCGCATGGCCAGCATCGATATCGCTCCCGTGCCCTCGCCGGATACCGCGCGCGCCGAAGGCGTGTGGTCGAATATCCGCTACTACGCCGCCTCGCATCCGCTTGGCGTGGTCGGCGCCGCCATCATGCTGGTGTTCGTATTCGCGGCGGTCTTCGCCAATTTCATCACCGAGTTCGACCCGATCAAGACCAATTCGGCGATCACGCTGCTGCCGCCCAACCATGTGCATTGGCTCGGCGCCGACCAGATGGGCCGCGACATCTACAGCCGCATCGTTTTCGGCGCGCGCATCTCGCTGGCGGTCGGGCTGGGCTCGACCGCGCTCGGCTGCTTCTTCGGCATCATCCTCGGTCTCGCTTCCGGCTATATCGGCGGCTGGGTCGATCTGGTGATCCAACGCGTCGTCGACGTGCTGCAGGCGGTGCCGCTCCTGGTGCTGGCGCTGGTAATGGCGGCGGCGCTCGGCCCCGCGCTCGACAACACTATCGTCGCCATCGCCATTCCGCTGGTGCCCTATACCGCGCGCGTCATCCGCTCCAACACGCTGACGCTCCGCGAGCAGCCTTTCGTCGAGGCCGCGCGCGCGGTCGGCATGAGCGAATTCCGCATCGCCGTGCGCCATGTGCTGCCGAACACGCTGGCGCCGCTGATCGTTATCGCCACCGCGCAACTCGGCGCGGCGATCCTGACCGAAGCGTCGCTCTCCTTCCTAGGGCTTGGCGTGCCCGAGCCGCACCCGTCCTGGGGCCGCATGCTGTCGGAATCGGCCGCCGAATACGTGCGCACCGCGCCCTGGCTGGTGATCTTTCCTGGCGTCGCCATCAGCCTCGCCGTGTTCGGCACCAATCTGCTCGGCGACGCCTTGCGCGATATCCTCGACCCGCGGCTGCGGAATTGAAATGACGGTCCTTTCCGAACGCGACACCGGCAGTCCGGCGCCGGCCGATATTTCGAACCAGGCGCGGCTGCTCGAAGTCGACGGCCTGCGCACCTATTTCGACCTGCGCCATGGCGTGGTGAAGGCGGTGGATGGCGTCTCTTTTGCGCTCGCCCCGCACGAGACGCTGGCAATCGTCGGCGAATCCGGTTGTGGCAAGAGCATTACTGCCCTTTCTCTGATGCGACTGGTGCCCGACCCGCCTGGCCGCATCGTCAGCGGCGCGGTCAAGCTCGCCGGCCTCGATCTGCTGGCGCTGAGCGAAGAAGAGATGCGCGACGTCCGCGGCAAGGACATCGCCATGATCTTTCAGGAGCCGATGACCTCGCTCAATCCGGTGCTGACCATCGGCAGCCAGATCGCGGAAGTGCTGCTGCTGCACGAGAAGATCAATCACCGGCAGGCGCGCGCGAAAGCGATTGACATGCTGCGCCTCGCGCGAATTCCCGAGCCCGAGCAACGCGCCGGCGAATATCCGCATCAATTGTCCGGCGGCATGCGCCAGCGCGCCATGATCGCCATGGCGCTCGCCTGCAATCCGAAGGTGCTGATCGCCGATGAGCCGACCACGGCGCTCGACGTCACCATCCAGGCGCAGATTCTCGACATCATGATGGATCTGCAGCGCAAGCTCGGCACCGCCATCATCCTGATCACTCACGATCTCGGGGTGGTGGCGGAAACGGCACAGCGCGTTATCGTCATGTATGCCGGACGCAAGGTGGAAGAGGCGCCGGTCGAGGAATTGTTCGCGCGGCCGCAGCATCCTTACACGCGCGGGCTGATGGCTTCGATTCCGCGTTTGCCGCTGATGCGCGGCGAGGCCGACAATACCGGCGAGCGCCTGCAGGAAATCCCCGGCATGGTGCCGGCCTTGACCGATCTGCCGGCGGGCTGTGTGTTTGCGCCGCGCTGCGCTTATGCCGAGGATCGCTGCCGCACGGCCTATCCCGACTATGAGGAAAAGCGGCCGCGCCATTGGGCGGCGTGCTGGCGCTCCACCGAACTGTTCGGTGACCGCCATGGCTGAGGCGCCGGTGATCGAGGTCAACGACCTCAAGAAGCATTTCCCGATTCGGCGGGGCCTGCTGCAGCGCGCCGCCGGCACGGTGTTCGCCGTCGACGGCATCAGCTTTTCGATCAAGGCCGGCGAGACGCTGGGTCTCGTCGGCGAATCCGGCTGCGGCAAATCGACCGTCGGCCGGACCATCCTGCGGCTCATCGAGCCGACCGGCGGCAGCATCAAGATCGACGGCCGCGATATAACGCATCTGAGCAAAATCGAACTCAGACCCTACCGCCGGCAGATGCAGATCATCTTCCAGGACCCGTTCTCCTCGCTCGATCCGCGGATGTCGGCGGGCGAGATCGTCGCCGAGCCGATGCGCGTGCATCGTACGGCGCAGGGCGCCGACGTGAAGAAGCGGGTCGCCGAACTGTTTGAACGCGTTGGCTTGCGCAAGGCGCAGATGAACAACTTCCCGCATCAGTTTTCCGGCGGGCAGCGCCAGCGCATCGGTATCGCCCGCGCACTCGCGCTCAACCCGAAGCTGATCGTCGGCGACGAACCGGTGTCGGCACTCGACGTCTCGATCCAGGCGCAGGTGCTCAACCTGATGATGGACCTGCAGCGCGAGATGGGGCTTGCCTACCTGTTCATCTCGCACAACCTCGCCGTGGTCGAACATTTGAGTCACCACATCGCGGTGATGTATCTCGGCCGCATCGTCGAACTGACCGACAAGCGCACACTGTTCACCAAGGCGCTGCATCCCTACACGGAGTCGCTGCTGCTGGCGGTGCCGGTGCCCGATCCGCGGGTGAAGCGGCAGAAGCGTGTGCTGCAAGGCGACGTGCCGAGCCCGGTCAACCCGCCGTCCGGCTGCCATTTCCACACCCGCTGCCCTTATGCGATCGAGCGCTGCCGGACGGAAACGCCATTGCTCCGCGAAGTGAAACCGGGCCAAATGGTCGCCTGTCATTTGCGCTAGCGCGGCTCCCAGCCACTGGAAATCCCGCAATGGTCTCGAAAATCAATCCGAACCCTTTCACCACGCGCCCGGAAATCGACGGTACGTTCGGCGTAGTCACCACGACGCACTGGATCGCGACCGCCGTCGGCATGGCGACTCTGGAGCAGGGCGGCAACGCCTTCGACGCCGCGGTCGCCACCGCCTTCACGCTGCAGGTGGTCGAGCCGCATCTCAATGGACCGGGCGGCGATGTGCCGGTCATTCTCCATGACGTGCGCAAGGGCAAGGTCGAGGTGATCTGCGGCCAGGGCCCGGCGCCGGCGGCTGCCACCATCAAACTCTACCGCGACGATCTCGGGCTCGATCTCGTCCCCGGCACCGGCCTGCTCGCCGCCTGTGTGCCCGGCATGTTCGAGACCTGGATGCTCCTGCTGCGCGACTACGGCACTATGCGGCTTGCCGACGTGCTCGCGCCCGCGATCTCTTATGCGCGCGACGGCTATCCGCTGGTCGAGCGCGCCAGCGCCACCATCGCCATGGTGGAGGATCTGTTCCGCGAGCATTGGCCCACTTCTGCTGCGGTCTATCTGCCCGGCGGCAAGGTGCCGGAGCCGAACGTGCTGTTCCGCAATGTCGGCATCGCCGACACTTACGCGCGGGTGCTGCGCGAAGCGGAGAGCGCCGGCGCCGATCGCGTCAAGCAGATCGAGCGCGCGCGCAAAACCTGGTCGCAGGGTTTCGTCGCTGAAGCTATCGCCAAATTCTGCCGTACGCAGGAGGTGATGGACACCAGCGGTGAACGCCACCGCGGCGTGCTCACCGCCGACGACATCGCGGGCTGGCAGCCGCGCATCGAGGCGCCGGCGACGCTTCAATACGGCGACTACATGGTGTGCAAATGCGGGCCGTGGAGCCAGGGCCCGGCGATGCTGCAGCAGCTCGCCTTGATGAAGCAGTTCAAGCTTGGCCGCATCGATCCGACCGATGCGGAGTTTGTCCACACGCTGGTCGAAGCCTCCAAGCTCGCTTACGCCGATCGCGACAAATTCTACGGCGATCCCGATTTTGTTGAAGTGCCGCTCGCGACGCTTTTGTCGGACGCCTACAACGCCGAGCGCATCAAGCTCATCGGCGACCACGCTTCGCTGGAGCAACGGCCAGGCACCATCGGAAAGTTTGGCAAGCGGCTTGCCGTACGCGTCGCCGGCGCGACGCCAAAGGCAGCGGGTGCCGGCGAGCCGACGGTCGGCAAGCTGTGGACGCACGACGATACACACGATCCAAGCGTCGTCATCGAGGACGCCAGGCTCGATCGCGCCGGCACCATGCGCGGCGACACCGTCCATTTCGACATCATCGATCGGGCCGGCAACATGGTATCGTCGACACCGTCGGGCGGCTGGTTGCAATCCTCACCGGTGATCCCGGAGCTTGGCTTCTGCCTCGGCACGCGTGCGCAGCAGTTCTGGCTCGACGAGGAGCATCCGTCCGCGCTGGCGCCGCGCAAGCGCCCGCGCACGACGCTGACGCCGTCCTTGGCGCTGCGCGGCGGCGAGCCCTATCTCGCCTGGGGCTCGCCCGGCGGCGATCAGCAGGATCAGTGGATCGCGCAATTCTTCCTGCGCCACGTGCACGCCGGCATGAACCTGCAGGAAGCAATCGACGCACCGGCCTGGCATTCGGAGCATTTCGCCGCCTCGTTCTGGCCGCGCGAAGCGCGCCCCGGCGTGCTGGTCGCCGAAAGCCGGCTCGGCGAAGCGACCATCAAGGAGTTGCGCCGCCGCGGTCATGAGGTCGAGGTCGGGCCGGCCTGGTCGGAGGGCCGGCTGACCGCCGCCTCGCGTTTAGGCAACCGCCGCAAGGCCGCCGCCAATCCGCGCGGCATGCAGGGCTACGCCGCCGGGCGCTAGCCCTGGATGACGGTGAGTGGGCGCGGTTGGGTCGCGCCTGAAACGGAGCGGTCGCCTTCCTGCGCACCGAACGACGGCGTCTGCCCCGGCAGGATGATATTGTCGAGGCCGAGCGAAGCGATATCGCGAACGCCGAGATTGGCCATAGTGCGCCGTATCTCGGCGTCGAAAATGGAGATCGCACGGCGCGCCCCGCGTTCACCCGCCGCTCCGACGCCGTAGAGCGTGGCGCGCCCGATCGCCACTGCATCGGCGCCCAATGCCAAACCTTTCAGGATATCGCTGCCGCGCCGGAAGCCCGAATCGACGATGATCGTCAGCCGGCTGCCGGCCGCCGCGACGATGTGCGGCAGCATCTCGATTGGAATGGCCGCAGCATCGAGCACGTTGCCGGCATGGTTTGAAACGATAATGCCGTCGGCGCCGCACGCGGCGGCCTTCACCGCGTCGTCGGGGTGCAGGATGCCCTTGACGATCAGCGTGCGCGGCCACGCATCGCGCACGCGGCGCAGATAATCCCAGTCGAGCGCGTCGTTGCGGCTCATGAAGCCGGCAACTTTGCCGGCCGTGTAATCCTTCTCGTTGGCGGCCTCGGGCGGAAAATAGATGTTGGGAAAACGCGGCAGTCGTCCCTCCGCAAGAAGGTAGCGGCCGATCGTACCGACCAGCCAGCGCGGATGGGTTGCTCCGTCGATGGCGCTCCGCAGCGTCACCCGCGGCGGAAAGTTGGCGCCGTTGCGGATATCGAATTCGCGGTTGTTGTAGGTTGGCGAGTCGACGGTGAGAACCAGCGCTTCGAAGCCGGCATCGCGTGCCCGCGCGACGGTGACCAGCGCGGCCTCGGAGTCGCGCCAGACGTAGAGCTGGTACCACTGCGTGCCGCCGCCCTCGGCTAGGACTTTCTCCATCGCCGTGCTTGACGTACTCGCCAGCGTAAAGGGGATGCCGGCGTCGGCTGCGGCCCGCGCCAGCGCGATCTCGGCGCGGAACCAGACCCAGCCGGCAATTCCGGTCGGGCCGATCAGCAACGGCAGCGCGTGCTTCTTGCCGAAAAGGGTAATGCCCGGGTCGCGGCCGGAGACGTTCGTCAGCACCCGTGGCAGCAGTTTTATGCGCTCGAGCGCGGCGCGGTTGTCGCGCATCGCGATCTCGTCCTCGCTGCCGCGGTCGCAAAACTCGAACACCGCCTTCGCCAGGCGCCGGCGCGCCATGCGGCGCAAATCATCGATATTGAGTGCCTTGCGCGTCAGATCGCTCATGCGCTCCCCCGAAACGGACAACAGGTTAGCTTGAAAGCCTCGCCGCCGCTTCGCGCGCGGCGTCTTCCATGGTCATGAACACCGCGCCTTCGTTGCCGAGGCGGTCGACCAGACCTTCCAGCGCCAGCATGCGATAACCGCGGCCGATGACGAAGGGATGCATCGTATAAGTGAGCACGCCCCAGTCGACCGTCTTCTGCATATAGAGGAATTCGTCAAACCAGCTGTCCATCACCGCGCGCGCCGGCTGCAGGCCGGGCAGGATAGTCTGCGGCGTGCGCACGAATTCGAAATGCGGATAGTCGTCGAGCGACCAGGAGATCGGCATCTCGACCAGCGCCGTCGCTTCGCCGAAGCGGAACGGCTCGCCGAGTCTGGCGACGTCGCCGCGCCGCGCCCGATAAGGCCGGTAGTCGGCGCCCATCAGGCTCGAGTCGTATTGGAAACCGTGTGCCAGAAGCAGATCGATGGTGTGCTCGCTCAGATCCCAGGAGGGCGAGCGGTAGCCGCGCGCCTTGCGTCCGGTGAGCCGCGCGATGACGTCATTGGCGCGTACCAGATCGGCTTCCTCCTCGGCGCGGCTCTGGTTGGCCGGCGGGATATGCGCCCAGCTGTGATGGCCGACCTCGTGACCTTGGGCGACGACGGCCTCGCATTCGCGCGGCCAACTCTCGATGGTGAAGCCCGGGACGAACCAAGTCACCTTGATGCCGCGGCTCTTCAGGAAGTCGAGAATGCGCCGCGCGCCGGTGACGCCGAACTCGCCGCGCGACAGCGGCGTCGGCGTGGTCATGCCGCGGGCGATGAAGCCGGACTGCGTGTCGAAGTCGAAGGTGAGGCAGACGATATGGCGGGGCACGTGATACCTGCATTGGCGGCGCGAAGCCGCCGCATCATACTCATGCCCCGTGGCAACGGGTAAGGGGACGCATGGCGGTCATCGACATCGGCATTATCGTCAACGGCGCCACCGGACGCATCGGTGCGACGCAGCATCTGGCCAATGCGCTGGCGCCGATCCGCGCCGAGGGCGGCTTGTCGGTAGGCGGCGACCGTATCGTGCCGCGCATGCTGCTGGTTGGGCGCGACCGCGAGCGATTGGCCGGCATCGCCGAAAGCTATGGCATCGCGGACTGGACGAACGATCTTGATGCCGCGCTGGCGCGGCCCGATTTCACGGTGTTCTTCGACGCCGCGGCGACCCACCAGCGCGTTGCGGCGCTGACCAAGGCGATTGCCGCCGGCAAGCACATCTACAGCGAGAAGCCGGTGGCGCCGTCGGTTGCCGAAGGCCGCGCGTTGCTTAAGACCGCGCAAGCGCGCGGGCTTAAGGCCGGTGCGGTCGAGGACAAGCTCAATCTGCCGGGCCTGCAGAAGATGCTGCACCTTGCGCAATCGGGCTTCTTCGGCCGTGTTACCGGGTTCAAATTGGATTTCGGCTGGTGGGTGTTCGACGGCGCCGAGCGGCCGAGTCAGCGGCCGAGCTGGAATTACCGAAAAGAAGGCGGCGGCGGGCTGACCCACGACATGATCCCGCATTGGCGCTATGTGATCGAAGGTATCCTCGGGCCCATATCGCGCGTTGTGAGCGCAACCAAGACCGCCCTTCCCGAGCGCGTCGACGAGGAGGGCAGGCGCTACGCGGTCGACGTCGACGATACCTCGGTCACGCTCGCCGAATTGGCGACCGGTGCCGTCGGCACAATCTTATGTTCGTGGGCAACGCGCGTACGCCGCGACGATCTCGT
>Ga0335082_10010559_pt1 | contig 10023 bp, 6 predicted proteins | sample Lox_Sample_41_FD_206718 | JGI IMG/M metagenome (GOLD analysis project Ga0335082, IMG submission 206718) | Soil microbial communities from Loxahatchee National Wildlife Refuge, Florida, United States - Lox_Sample_4.1 | ecosystem: Environmental > Terrestrial > Soil > Wetlands | place: USA: Florida...
CCGGGCGGCGGCGGCGTGCCGCGCGACGTTCGTCAGTGCCTCCTGCAGCACGCGGTACATGGCGACCTGCACCTCGGGCCCCGGATTCCGGTCGAGCGCCGCGGCCTGGAGATCCACTTCGACGCCGGTCCTCCCCGCGAATTCCTCGGCGAGCGAGCGCAGCGCCGGGACGAACCCCAGATCGTCCAGCACGGCAGGACGCAGACCGCGTGCCGTCGCGCGGATCGACTGGAGCGCGCGTCCCACCAGGTCCGCGGCGCGCCGCGCCGCCGCGGTGCCCGTCGGCGAGCCGGCCACCAGCCGCTCCAGCTCGGCCAGCTCGAGCTTGATCGCCGTGAGCACCTGGCCGGTCTCGTCGTGCAGCTCGCGCGCGATGCGCAGGCGCTCCGTCTCGGCGGCCCGGAGCAGCGAGGCCGAGGCGCGCCGCAGGTCCGCGCTCCGCTCTTCCAGCGTCGCGTACAGCTCCGCGTGCTGGAGCGCCGCGCCGATCTGCTGGCCCAGCGCGCGCAGGAAGCCCCGGTCCATCGAGGCGAACGGGTCCCGCGCGCGGGCGACGATGACGAACGTGCCCGCCGCCCGCTCGCCCATGAAGACGGGAAGAAACGCGGCGTAGGGGTGCGGCGCCACCGGCTCCGCGGCGCGGCCGCTGCCGGCCCCGGCCCCCGAGGGCCAGGAGTGCACGACCTTGGCCACGCCGTCGCGCGGGGCTGCCCGGATCGGCGCGGAATCGGGGTTCGCGGGATCGGCGGTCGCCAGCGCGGTGGTGCCCCAGCCGGCGCAGACCCCGGAGCCGCCGCGGAAGACGAGCGCGCCGGCCGCGTCATCGCCGTACAGCGCGCATCCCACGACCGGCCGCAGGCTCAGCGTGCGCTCGAGCACCGCGGTCACCACGTCCGCCGGGCGCAGGCTGCGCTGCAGCTCCTCGGAGAGCATCGCGAGCGCGCCCACGCCCCGCTGCTGGTCCTCCAGGACGAGCAGGAGCATCCCGCCGCCCACGGCCAGCTCGAACAGGACGTCGAGGTAGTACCCGTACGGCACCCACGCGCCGCGCGCCCGGAGGAAGGTGTAATCGAGGTGGTGCACGCCCCAGAGCAGGAAGGCCGCGGCGAGCACTGCGCCGCCCTTCGATGCGGCGCGCCGCCAGTACTGCACGAACACGACGCCGGTGCCGAGCGTGACGAAGCTCAGGAAGACGACCGCCGGAATCGCCGCGAGGAGGAAGTTCTCGACCCGGTAGATCGCGACGTACGACCAGACCACCGGGATGATGAAGAAGGCGTAGTACCGCCGGTCCCAGGGCATCTGTCGCGAGAAGACGATCGCCGCCCACAGGAGCAGGAGCGCCGTCCACCCGGTCGCCACCTGGTGCCAGAAGAGCCAGATCCGGTTGGTGGTGAGGAGGTAGAGCGCGATGATTGCGAGCCGCAGCGCGTAGATGCTCCACGCGCCGCCCCAGATCCCGAAGTAGCGCTTCCGGTAGGTGAGGGCGAGCGCGAGGAACAGGCCGGCGATCCCCAGGGTGACGCACGCCTGGAAGAGGACGAGCGACGTCTCGAGCGACAGGGCGGCGGGGCTCAACGGGTCTCGAGGATCGCGCGGGCCACGTGGTCCGCGAGCGCCATGATCGTGATCATCGGGTTCACGCCGCTCGACGTCGGGAAGGCGCTGGCATCCGCCACGTACAGCCCCCGCACGTCGTGCGATTCCCCGGCTTCGCCGACCACCGAGCGGGCGGGATCGGCGCCCATCGCGCAGCTCGCCATCTGGTGGAAGGTGATGTACGACATCCGGCAGTGCCGGTAGCCGCGGCCGTCCATCGCCGCGCCGAAGCGCTCCAGCCAGCCGGCGTCTCCGGGCCGCGCGCGCGCCGGGGGCGTGTGGAGCGAGAAGACTTCGGTGGCGCCCGCCGCGGCCAGCAGCTGGGCGGCGCCGGTGAGCCCGCGTCGCGCGTGGTCCAGATCGAAGCCGGAGAGCTCATAGTGGACGCGGGGCCTTCCCTCGCGGCTCGTCTCCACCCGCCCGGCATCCCGATCCCGCACGAGCACGCCGGCGATGCTGAGGTGGCCCAGGCGCGACACGTCGTGTTTGAACTGCGCCGCGCTCTCCCAGCCGAAGCCCGAGGCGGGGAGCGCGAAGTGGACGGGCGCAGTCTCGAACTTGGCGCCGTACCCGTCGCGCTGATCGGCGAACTGGTCCGAGTAGCGCGTCTGGAGCCCCCCGGTCCACGGCTCGACGCGCTCGGGGAAGACCCCCACGACGGCGGTCGCGGGGTGAAGCCGCAGGCCCTGCCCGATGGTGCGGTTGCCAAGGCCGGACCGGACCAGGAGCGACGGCGTGTGGATCGCCCCGCAGGCCGCGACAACGACCGGTGCGCGCACGGTGAGCGTGCAGGGCTTCGCGCCGGGGGCGCGGACGGTCGCCACGGCGCCGGTGGCTCGGCCCCGCTCGATCAGGATCCGCTCGACGTCGCAGTGCACCACGAGCCGCGCGCCGGCGACGGCCGCGTCCGCGAGATACGTGCGGGTGGTGGAGTTCTTGGCGCCGTGCCGGCAGCCGTACGTGCAGAACCCGCACTCGAGCCCTTCCTTGCAGCCCGTGACGTTTCGCGGAATGACGTCGACGTGCCAGCCAAGCGCGCGGCAGCCGCGCTCCAGGATGGCGTCACGCGTGCCGGGCGTGGACCAGAGCGTGTTGACGTCGAGCCGCCGGCTCACGCGCGCGAGCGATTCCTCGAAGCGTGCGGCCGCGAAGAAGGGCAGGCCGCTCAGCCGCGCCCACTCCGCGCGCGTGGCGGCCGGGAGCGGAAAGCTGGTGGTGTAGTTGACCACCGTTCCGCCGCCGAGGCAGCTCCCGGCGAGGATCGGCATCGAGCCGCTCTGCGTCATGAGGAGGCCGCCGTCGAGATAGAGCGCGCCGAGCATGTCGCCCTCGACCTGCGTCATCTCCGCGGAGCCCGGATTGCCTCCCTTCTCCAGCACCACGACGCTTCGGCCGGCCTGGGCGAGCAGGCCCGCCGCCACGCCGCCCCCGGCACCGGAGCCGATCACGACCGCGTCGCAGTCGAGCACGGTATCCCGTTCCACCGCCAGGGTCGCCAGCGCCGCCGCCGCGGTGGCCGGCTGCGGGAGCGGGCCGGGATAGCCGGCCGCGCGCCACGCCGGGTGACCGCCGTCCTCCATCGGCCAGCAGTAGAAGGCGACGTGCGCGAGACGCTTGAGGGCCTGGAAGCCGGCGCGGCGGAGGGGAATGGAGGAGGTAGCATAGTCTCTCAGCGTCGCCTCGCGCGCCGCGGCGTCCATCGCCTGGAGCGACTTGAATCGGCCGGTCAGCAGGAGATTCGCGGCCGGCGAGCCGAGCCCGGTGAGGAGCATCTTGAGCCGGGACCGGTCGAGCGGGTCCTGCAGCGTGGCGATCAGGCGCTCCACGCGGTCCACGGTGCGGGCACCGCGGGCGCCTGCGGCGAACAGGCCTCCCGGATCGTCGTCGCGGCGGATCTCGGGCAGCAGCGTCTCGCACACGGCGGCGAGCACGGCACGCTGATCGGCGGAGAGTTCCTCTGGCAGCGCTCGGTCCCTTACAGGGGAGGTTCAACTTAAGTTGTGGCGTCCGCTACAGCGAGGAGTTTCGATGAGTCGAGCCGACCCGAGAATCTCGATGCTGCTCAAGGTGCTCGACGGTGCGTTCGTCGCGCGGGGATGGCAGGGCGCGACCCTGAGCGGCGCGGTGCGCGGGCTGACGCCGAAGCAGGCGCTGTGGCGCCCCGGCGGCGACCCCTCGCGTCACAACATCTGGGAGCTGGTGCTGCACACGGCCTACTGGAAGCACGTCGTGCGGGAGCGGGCGGAGGGCAAGGGCCCGACCGCGTTCCCGCGCTCGCCTCGCAACTTCCCTGCGCTCCCGGCCCGCAGGGGCGCGGCGGCCTGGAAGGCGGACGTCGCCCTGATGAAGCGCCAGCACGAGTTGCTGAGGCGCGCGGTGGCGCGCTTGTCACCGGCCCGGCTCGACGCCGCCGTGAACCGTTCCCCGTGGGTCGTGGCCGAACAGATCTTCGGCGTCGCCGCCCACGATCTCTATCACACGGGCCAGGTCCAGCTTCTGAAGGCCCTGCAGCGGCGGCGGCGCTAGCGGACGCCTCAGCGCACCTGGCTGATCGTGATCTTGAAGCCGTCCGGGTCCGCGATGGCGAAGTCGCGCTCGCCCCACGACTCGTCCTGCGGGTCGTGGAGGAGCGTGCCGCCCCGCGCCTTGATCCCGGCCGCGACGGCGTCGACGTTCTGCGACGTCGTGCAGTAGATCCGGAACCCCGCGCCCTTCACGCGGTCGCGGCCCAGCTTCCAGTCGTCCTGGCCCAGGTAGAAGTCCACGGCGCCCGCGCGGAGCGTCGCGCCGCGCAGCTGGCCGTCCCTTTCCCAGCGCTCGACGACGATGCAGCCCAGGACGTTCTGGTACCACGCGAGGCTGCGATGGATGTCGTTCACGGTGTAGCCGGGGGTCGCGGCCCGGAGCCGCAGGTTCTCGGGCTGCTTGCGGGAGGGGCGGGCCTTGGGGCGCGCCGCTTTCCGGGCCGCCTTCCTGGCGGGCTTGCGGGCACTCTTCTTCTTCGCGGGCATGGCGTCCATCCTCGGTGTTCGGTGCAGCCTCAAGCCTAGCGCGTCGCCCCCGCTCCCGCCAGCGACCTTCATCACTTATCCCTTCTTTCACAGCGGCCCCATGTCGCATCTCACCCATCACACATCACGGGGGTAAGAGTCATGCCCGTTCGGAATGCATCGGCTGTCTGGGAAGGCGGCCTTCGCGGCGGGAAGGGAAGCTTCAAGGCGGGGACCGGCCTGTTCGGCGGCGCCTACGGGTTCGGTTCGCGCTTCGAGGAGGCCCCCGGCACCAATCCGGAAGAGCTGATCGCCGCGGCGCACGCCGCCTGTTTCAGCATGGCCCTCTCGGCGGGGCTCGAGCGCGCGGGGAAGACGCCCACGCGCGTCGCGACGACCGCCTCGGCCACGCTCGAAAAGGTGGGCGACGCGTTCCGGATCACGAAGATGAAGCTGGTCACGCGCGGCACGGTGCCGGGCCTCGACCAGGCGGGCTTCGCGAAGGCGGCCGAGGACGCCAAGAACGGGTGCCCGGTCTCCAACGCGCTCAAGGGCAACGTCGCCTTCGAGCTCGACGCGAAGCTGGAGTAGCTCCCGCTACGGCCGCCGGGCCGGCTTCGGATAGGCCGGCGCCGGCGGCACGGGCACCGGGTGCTCGCGGATCTCCCGCTCGAGGTATCCGAGCGCCGCCTGGAGCTGCGCGTCACTCCCCTCGAACGTCGCGTGCGGCAGGTTGTCCACGACCGTGTCGGGATCCACGCCGTGGCCCTCGATCAGCCACGCGCCCTCCGGCCCGTAGACGCCGGTCTCCGCCGCGGTCGCGATGCCGCGATCCACCAGCACGTTGCTGGAGCTCAGCCAGATCTCTCCGCCCCACGTCCGCGTGCCGATGATCCGGCCGAGCCCGAGGCGGCGGAACCCCTCGCTGAACGCCTCGCCGTCCGAGGCCGTCCATTCGTCCACCAGCACGACGATGTGGCCGCGGAACGCCCACTGCATGTTCCAGGACGGGTTGCCGACCCGCGGCTGCCAGTACATCCACGCCTTGCGGAGCAGCCGCCCCAGGATCCAGCTGTCGATGTTCCCGCCGTTGTTGTGCCGCACGTCCACGATCAGGCCCTGGCGGTTGAACACCGGATAGAAGTCGCGCGCCCACTGGGCGATGTCACCCGAGCCCATGGCCCGGAGATGCACGTAGCCGATGGAGTCGTGGCCGACGCTGTCCACCAGCAGACGGCGCGAGTACTCCCAGTCGTCGTACCGGAGACTGCTGGCGCGGGCGGCGGTGAACGGCACGACGATCACGTCGCGCGCCGTGTCGGAGCCGGCGCCGCGCACCCGGAGGCGGACCTGGCGCCCGGCATCGTTCCTGAGCAGCTGCGCCGGATCGGTCGCGCCGAGAGCCGGGACGCCGTTGATCATCTGAATCACGTCGCCCTCCCGGACGTCCACGCCCGGCTGCGCGAGCGGGGCGAGCTGGCGCGGATAGTCGGGGTCGGAGCGGTAGATGCGGGTGACCTTCCACCCGCCGCCAGCACTGTCGCGCGTGAGGAGCGCGCCGAGCGCGCCCGCCTGGATCTGGTCGGGTCCGCGGCGGAGGTCGCCGCCGTAGACGAAGGTGTGCAGGGCCGAGAGGTTGCCCACCATCTGCGAGAAGAGGTCCGACAGCTCGTCGCGGTCCGTGACACGCTCCAGGAGCGGCTGGTACTTCCGCAGAACGGCGGGCCAGTCGTTGCCGTGCATGGTCGTGTCGTAGAAGTAGTCCCGCTCCAGTCGCCACGCCTCGGTGAACATCTGCTGCCACTCCTCGCGCGGCGGGAAGGAGAACGCCCAGCCGGAGAGGTCCACGCGGGTCTTGGCGCCGAGGCTCGCGCCGGCCGCTGCGCCCGCGTCGATCACGTGCAATTCGTCGGCTTTGCGCACCAGCAGCTTCTTGCCGTCGGGCGAGAGCTCGTAGCGGCGGACGTCCTCCACCAGACGGGCCGGCTCACCGGGGTCGCTCTTGATGTCGAGGGCGAGCAGGTGCTGCTTCGCGTCGAGCCCCGTCTCACCCGACAGGAAGAACAGGCGGGTCTTGGCGGCCGTGAGGAGCGCGTAGTTCCCGGCGTGGACCGGGACCTCGTACACCCGGCTGGGGAGTCCCTCGAGCGTGATGGAGACGCGCGGCGTCGAATCTGTCGCCGCCTTCGTCGTGTCGGCCTGGCCTCGCGGCGAGGGGCGGTTGGCCCGCCCCGCAGCCGCGGGTGCCGCCGCACTCTTCGGCGCCGCCGCCCGGCGGACGCTGTCCTCCTGCTCCACCTCGTTGGCGGGCCTGAACGGCGAGCGGAGGCCGGGTACGAGCGCCACCTGGTAGATCTTCGTCTGGTCGTCGAAGTACGGCTCGGGCTGCCGCGCACCCCACGGCGCGTCCACCAGCGACTGGAAGTTCCGGTCGGAGAGGAAGTAGAGCCATTTGCCGTCGGGGCTCCACGACGGGCTGTAGGAATCCACGCGGTCGTCGGTCACCGGGGTCGTGGTCCCCTGCTCGATGGAGCGGATCACGATCCGCGAGAAGGTCGGCGTGGGCTCCACGTAAGCGAGCCAGCGGCTGTCGGGGGACCAGGCGAGGTCGGCGAAGTCTCCCTCACGCGAGGTCGCCAGACGGGTGGACGACTTCCGCTCGACGTCGAAGAGCCACAGGTCCTGGTTCTTGTCCCCGAAGGCGATCCATTTCCCGTCCGGCGACATCGTCCCGTCGAACCGGATGACGTGGGCGTCGCTCGAGAGCTGCTGCGCCTCGCCGACGCCGTTGGCGCTCAGGCGCCACCACTCGGTCTCCCCTGTCTGATCCGAGAGCGCGTAGAGCGACCGGCCGTCGGCCGCGAACCGCGCCGAGCGGTAGCGCACGCCGGGCCGCCGTGAGACTTCGACGACCCGTCCGCCTCCGGACGCCGGCGCGACGAACACCTGTCCGCGCGCCGTCAACACCACGCGGTCGCCCCCGGGCGAGAGGTGCGCGGCCGACAGGTAGTCCATCGGCTTGGTGACCCAGTGCTCGCGCGTCTGGTCGAGGTCGGAGGCGAGCGTGATGGGGATCACGTGGTCGTCGCCGGTGGCGATGGTGTAGAGCCACAGGTCCGCGCCGAGCTGGTAGACGATGCGCCCGCCGTCGAGCGAGGCGGCGCGCACGTCCCAGCCGTCATGGTGCGTCTCCTGCTTGAGCGATCCGCCGTCGGGATTCATGGACCACACGTTCATCGTCCCGTCGCGGTCGCTCACGAAGTAGACGCGCCCCTGCCAGACCATCGGGATCTTCGAGGTTCCGGCATAATCGCCCGTCAGTGGCCGGGCCTCGGCGTCGCCGGGCCCGTAGCGCCAGATGTTCTGCGCCGTACCGCCGTGATAGCGCCGGGTGTGACTCCCCTGGAATTGCTGGCGGGTGAAGAAGAGCGTGCCGCCGTCGTAGGCGCCGTCGGCGGCCTGGGCGAGAGGGACCGGCGTCGCGGCCTCGGTGGCGGTGTCGAGGCGGACCAGCTGCGTGTTGGGGAGGGTCGAGAAGTTGCGCGTGGCGTAGAGGATCGCGCCGTCGGGGGTCCACCCCACCACCGTCGCACCGCCCGTGAAGGTGCGACGGGTGGGGAGCCCACCCGCGATCGGCATCGTGTACACGTCTGCCGGGCCTTCGTACATCCCGGTGAACGCGACGGTGCGGCCGTCGGGCGACAGTGCCGCGTTGCTTTCGACGCCGGGATTGGAGGTCAACCGCTGCGCACGGCCGCCCTGGGCCCCCACCACCCAGAGATCTCCCTCGGCGGTGAAGACGAGCGTGTCACCGTGGATGGAGGGGAACCGGTAATAGCCGCGCGGAGCGGGCGACTGCGCGGCCATGGGGACGAAGGCGAGGAGCAGGGTGCAGGCGACGGCGAGTCTCATGACGGGCTCCGGCGGCTGGAGGCTGCGGGAAGCAGGCTGCGCGTTAGACGGACGGGTGCCCCGGATGGTTGGCGCGGCCAGCGAGGCACGGCCGCAGAAGCTACGGTGGGCGGCGCGGCGCGTCGAGGCTGCGCGCGGGGGGCCGGTGCCCGCACGGGCGTCTGGCAGAGCGCTGCGCCGGTCGGTATACTCGGCCAGCGGCGAATCGGAATCCCTCCGGGAGAGCGTCGAGATGGCTTCGGGCAACTTTCACATCGGCATCATGGGCAACCTCTTCTCCGGGAAGACGACGCTCATGAACGCCCTGGCGGCGGACCCCTACCGCACCGAGCTCGAGGGCCTGCTCGGCACGGCCGAGACGCACGCGTTCTCCGAGCGCGTCGAGAAGGGCTCGCTGACCGACCAGTGCCTGGCGCTGTTCTACACGGACCGCGTGGCGAACATCTTTCCGACCGAGGCGGCGTTCCTCTACATGCGCCTGCTGCAGCAGCGCGAGATCCGCCACCTGATGACCCGCGAGGGGAAGAGCGGGGTCCTGATCCTCGAGGACCGGCCGTTCCTGGACGGGCCCGAGGTCTTCGTGCGGCGGATGATCGACACGGGTGAGATGAAGCCGGCCCACGCGCGCCTGTACTACACGCTGTTCTACCAACTGCTGCAGAGCGAGCGGATCCGCCTGCCGGACCTCACGGTCTACCTGAGGACCGAGCCGGAGCTGCTGGAGAAGCGCCGGATGAAGCGCGCGGCCGAGGGCGACGCCTACGCGAAGACGATCACGGCGCAGTACCTGAGCGAGATCCACGCCGCGTACGAGCGGCTCTCCGCGGAGTGGCGCGACAAGCTGCGGAAGTACCAGGAGTACGCGATCGTGCCGCCGGACGCGGACATCGTGATCCTGCCGGCGGAGATCGACATGTACGACCACCCCGACTACGTGCACGTCGCGGCGGGCACGATCCGCGAGAAGGTGCGCCGGATGGTGGCACGGAAGGCGGAGGCGTGAAGCAGAGTGCGAAGGCCGGCCGGATCCTCGAGGTGCGCGAGGACTCCGAGATCCGGCGGCACCAGATCGCGAACCGGCTCACCAACGTCGAGCGGCGCCTCCTCACCTACCTGTCGAAGAACCCGACGCTGGTCGTGTGCGTCGGCAACATCGGGGCGGGGAAGAGCTCGCTGGTGAAGCTGCTGGCGTACAGCACCGGGATGAGCGCGCTGTTCGAGCTGCCCGACGAGGGGTTCGAGGACCACGTGGTGTCGAACCCGTCGCTCTATCCCCTGCTCGCGACCGCGAAGAACTCGGCCAAGCGGACGCTGGGGCGCTACTACGGCGCCATCAACGACTTCATCGCCTGCCAGCGCAAGGAGCCGGAGGGGAGCCCGGCGTGGCAGGCGGCGAAGAAGAACCTCGAGCACGCCGCGCTCGACATCCAGCACGCCTACCTCGACCTGCGGAAGATGCAGCTCGAGGCGGTGCCGCACCTTGCCGCCTCGACCTGCATCGACGGCTCGCCGCTCGCCGACC
>Ga0335082_10010560_pt1 | contig 10023 bp, 9 predicted proteins | sample Lox_Sample_41_FD_206718 | JGI IMG/M metagenome (GOLD analysis project Ga0335082, IMG submission 206718) | Soil microbial communities from Loxahatchee National Wildlife Refuge, Florida, United States - Lox_Sample_4.1 | ecosystem: Environmental > Terrestrial > Soil > Wetlands | place: USA: Florida...
GCAAAACTAGAAGCCGACCAAGACCGTCGAGTTCATCGTTCCGGCCGGCACCGGCGGCGGCGCCGATCAGATGGCGCGTTTCATCCAGGGGCTCGTGCAGAAGCACAACCTGATGAAACAACCCATGGTCGTCATCAACAAGGGCGGCGGTGCGGGCGCGGAAGGCTTTCTCGACGTCAAGGGCGCAAAGGGCGACCCCTACAAGCTGATCATCACGCTCTCGAACCTGTTCACGACGCCGATGGCGACCGGCGTGCCGTTCAACTGGCAGGATCTGACCCCGGTCGCGATGATGGCGCTCGACGAGTTCGTGCTCTGGGTCAACGCCGAGACGCCCTATAAGACCGCCAAGGAGTACGTCGAGGCAGCGAAGAAGGCCGGTCCCGGCAAGTTCAAGATGGGCGGCACCGGGTCGAAGCAGGAAGACCAGATCATCACCGTCGCGATCGAGCGGCAATCCGGCGCCAAGTTCACCTACATCCCCTACAAGGGCGGCGGCGAGGTCGCCACCCAGCTCGTCGGGAAGCACGTGGACTCGACGGTGAACAATCCGATCGAGGCGGTCGCGCAGTGGCGGGCCGGGTCGCTGCGCCCGCTCTGCGTGTTCGACGACAAGCGGCTGTCGTACACCTCCAAGGTCACCGACACCATGGCGTGGAGCGACATTCCGACCTGCAAGGAGTCCGGACTCGAGATCGAGTACCTCATGCTCCGCGGCATCTTCATGGCGGGCGGCGTGACCGAGGCGCAGCGCAACTATTACGTGGACCTGATGAAGCGCGTGCGCTCGCTCCCCGAATGGCAGGAATTCATGGAGCGCGGCGCCTTTAACCAGACCGCGCTGATCGGCGACGACTACCGCGCCTGGGTGGCGCAGGAAGAGAAGCGGCACCACAGCCTGATGAAGGAAGCCGGCTTCCTCGCCCAAGGCAAGTGACCGTAGCAGCCCGCCCGGAAGAGGCGGGTACGCGCGAGCAAGGCGACCCGCGTGCCGGGACGAGCCGGCGCGCGGCCAACAAGGGACAACTCAACAGGGGACTCGCGGTGCGCCGCGTGGCGCCATCCGCGGCTGGGCGGCGCGCCGCTTCGATATGAACGATCAAAACGAACGTCCGGTCGCGACCGTTCGCACGCTCGAGATCGTCGTCGCGGGGCTGCTGTTCCTGCTGGGTGCGGTGGTCATCTTCGACAGCATGCGCGTCGGCGCGAAGTGGGCCGACGACGGGCCGCAGGCGGGCTACTTCCCCTTCTACGTGGGCCTGCTGATCTGCTTCTCGACCGCCGTGGTCATGTACCGCGCGCTCGGCGACCGGGCGAAGGCGGGGAAGGCATTCGTGACGCGCGGCGCCTTCCGGCTGGTGCTGTGGATGCTGGTGCCGTCGAGCGTCTACGTCGCGCTGATCAAGCCCGTCGGCCTGTACGTGGCCTCGACGCTCTTCATCGCGTTCTTCATGCGTCGGCTCGGGCGTTATCCGTGGCTCACCACGATCGTGGTCGCGGTCGGCGTCAGCGTCGTTTTCTTCCTGTTGTTCGAGGTCTGGTTCAAGCTGCCGCTGCCGAAGGGCCCGCTCGAGGCCTGGCTCAAGCTCGACTAGGGGGCATCGTTGGAGGAGATCACTTCACTGCTGAACGGGTTCAGCGTCGCGCTGACGCCGTTCAACCTGATGCTGATGTTCGTCGGGGTGGTGCTCGGCGTGATCATCGGCGTGCTGCCGGGTCTCGGCGGCGCGAACGGCGTCGCGATCCTGCTGCCGCTCACGTTCACGATGCCGCCGACCTCGGCGATCATCATGCTCTCCTGCATCTACTGGGGGGCGCTGTTCGGCGGGGCGATCACCTCGATCCTGTTCAACATCCCCGGCGAGCCGTGGTCGGTGGCGACGACATTCGACGGTTTCCCGTTGGGCCAGAAGGGGCGCGCGGGCAGCGCGCTCACCGCGGCGTTCACCTCGTCGTTCATCGGCGCGCTGGTCGCGGTGATCATGATCACGTTCCTCTCGCCGGTCGTCGCGAAGTTCGCGCTCGCATTCGGCCCGCCCGAGTTCTTCGCGGTGTATCTCCTGACGTTCTGCGCGTTCGTCGGCATGAGCAAGGGACAGGCGCTGAAGACGATCGCGTCGATGATGGTGGGGTTCGCGCTCGCCGCGGTCGGGCTCGACACCGTGACCGGCTCGCTGCGGCTGACGTTCGGGTTCACCGAGCTTCTGCAGGGCTTCGACTTCCTGATCGCGGTAATCGGCCTCTTCGGCATCGGCGAGATCCTGCTCACGCTCGAGGAGGGGCTGGCATTCAAGGGCGCGAGCGCGCGGATCAATGTCAAGGTCGTCGTCGAGACGTGGCGCGAGCTGCCGCGCTACTGGCTCACCAGTCTGCGCAGTTCCGCCGTCGGCTGCTTCATGGGCATCGTGCCGGGCGGCGCGACCCCCGCCTCGTTCATGGCCTACGGCGTGGCGAAGCGCTTCTCGAGGGACGGCGAGAAGTTCGGCACCGGGCAGGTGGAGGGCGTCGTCGCGCCCGAGACCGCGGCGCACGCCGCCGGCACTTCGGCGCTGCTCCCGATGCTCACGCTCGGGGTGCCCGGGTCGCCGACCGCGGCGGTGCTGCTCGGCGGCCTCCTGATCTGGGGCCTGCAGCCGGGGCCGCTGCTCTTCCAGGAGCAGAAGGAGTTCGTCTGGGGCCTGATCGCGAGCATGTATCTCGGCAACATCGCCGGCCTGATCGTGGTGCTGACCTGCGTGCCGCTCTTCGCCGCGATCCTGCGCATCCCGTTCTCGATCATCGCGCCGGCGATCATCGTGATCTGCGCGATCGGCGCCTATACCGTGCACAACTCGATGTTCGACGTGTACCTGATGCTCGTCTTCGGCATCGCGGGCTACGTCCTGCGCAAGCTCGACTATCCGCTCGCGCCGCTCGTGCTCGCGCTCGTGCTCGGCGATCGCGCCGAGAGCGCGTTCCGGCAGGCGATGCTCGCGTCGCAGGGCGACATGTCGATCTTCTTCAGCAATGCGCTGGTGGGCGGCATGACGACCCTCGCGCTGGTGCTCCTCTTCTGGCCGCTCGTCCAGACGGTGCTGCGGAAGGCGAAGGCGGCCTAGATGGCGGTCGTCGCGATGACGATGGAGCTCGGCGTCCGCGGGGACGAGGTCGCTGCGGGCGTCGCCAAGGCGCTCGGCATCAAGATCGTCAGCAACGATCTCGCGGAGCGCGTCGCCGGCCGCGCGAAGGTGAAGAAGAGCCTGGTGCAGCGGTTGCGCGAGGGCAAGGCCTCGCTGCTCGAGCGCCTCTGGGCGCCCGGCGAGGAGATCGCGCTCTTTACCGCCGAGGAGGTGTTCGCCGCCGCGCAGGCGGGCGATGCGCTGATTCGCGGCTGGGGATCGACCCTTCTCCTGCGACCCGTGGCGCACATTCCCTGCGTGCGAGTGTGCGCGCCGGTGGAGGCCCGCGTCAGGACGCTCATGAAGCGGCTCGACACCGACGACGACACGTACGTCCGGGAAGAGATCGCGGCGAGCGACGACGCCCACGCCGCGGCGATGCAGAGCCGGTTTCGCGTGCGCTGGGGCGACCCGGTGCTCTACGACCTGACGCTCAATACCGGGCGCGTCTCGATCGCGTCCTGCGTCGAACAGGTCGTCGCGCTCGCCGGACGGCCCGAGTTCCAGGAGACGGAGAAGTCTCGCGCGCAGCTCGCGAGCCTCGCGCTCGAGGCCGGGGTGCGCGCGGCGCTCGCCGCCTCCCCGGAGACGACCAAGGTGGACGTCACCGTGATCGCGAAAGGCGGCCGCGTGACGCTGCGGGGAATGGTCGAGGACGAGAAGGAACGGAAGAGCGCCGCCGCGGTTGCCGCCGGGACCACCGGGGTCTCCGACGTCGTCAACGAGCTGCGAACGATGCGCCGGCCGCGGCGCTAGGTCTCACGACGCTCGATGCTTGAGACGGGACAGCGTCTCGGGCGTGAGATTGAGGTAGGACGCGAGCTCCTTGCTCGGGATGCGGCCGAGGAGCAACTGGTGTTTGCGCTCGAACCGCGCGAGCCGGCCAGGGGCATCCAGCAGGTGCAGGGTGATGGTGTGGGCCATGACCTCGCTCATCAGCTTCATCACCTCGTACTCGAAGCGCGCTTTGACGTCGGGCTGCTGCTCGAGGAACGCAACCCACTGCGGCATCGAGACCTTCGCGGCCCGCACGCGGGTCACCGCCACGATGCTGTAGGGGACCGGCGTCTTCAGCCGCCACGCCGCGTACGAGGTGTCCATGTCGGTTTCCGCCGCGAAGCGTAGGATCATCTCCTTGCCCTCGGCGTTCGCGACCACGCGCTTGAGGATGCCCTCCAGGATGAAGAACTGTTCCATCTCGGTGGAGCCCTGGTGGACGAGCTGCTCGCCCTTCCGGTACTCGCCGATCTCGAGCCGCGTCTCGAGCGCCTCCCAGGCCTCCCCGCTCATCCCCCCGAGGATCAGGTTCTGCTTCAGCTCGAGGCGTAGGGTGTTGCGCTGCGGGTGAGAGGCGATGTGCGACATCGGGTGAGCCGGGGCGGCGTCAAGTTAGCTGGAATGATTGACCGCAGTCAAGGTGGCAGGACGGCCCATTTGCCTATCCTAACGTCCCGTTTGAACGCAGGTTTTTCGCACTGTAACCCGGCGCCGGCGAGCGGCGCCGCTCGATCCCCAGAGGAGGGTACCCGGATGGGCACCGCCGAACCTCAAGTCTCCACTCCCCGCGACGTGCAGCAGCACCCCGGTATGACCACCGATGCACAGACCGACGGCTTTCACCTGGTCATCGATGCCCTCAAGCTCAACGGCATCGACACGATCTTCGGCCTGCCCGGCATCCCGATCACCGACCTCACCCGCAAGGCGCAGGCCGCGGGCATGCGCGTGATTTCGTTTCGCCACGAGCAGAACGCCGGCAACGCCGCCGCCATCGCCGGCTTCATGACGCAAAAGCCGGGCATCTGCCTGACGGTGTCCGCCCCCGGCTTCCTGAACGGCCTGACCGCCATGGCCAACGCCACCACCAATTGCTTCCCGATGATCCTCATCAGCGGCTCGAGCGAGCGCGAGATCGTCGACCTGCAACAGGGCGACTACGAGGAGATGGACCAGCTCGCCATCGCCAAGCCGCTGTGCAAGGCCGCGTTCCGCGTGCTGCACGCCGAGGACATCGGCGTAGGCATCGCGCGCGCAATCCGTGCTGCGGTCTCCGGTCGCCCGGGCGGCGTCTACCTCGACCTGCCGGCCAAGCTGTTCGCCCAGACCATGGACGCGGCGGCCGGGAAGAATTCATTGATCAAGGTTGTCGATCCGGCGCCGAAGCAGATTCCCGGCGGGGACGCGGTCAAGCGTGCCGTCGAGCTGCTGAGGAGCGCGAAGAGGCCGCTGATCGTGCTCGGCAAGGGCGCCGCCTACGCCCAGGCCGATGCCGACATCCGCGCCCTGATCGAGCGCACCGGCATCCCCTACCTGCCCATGGCAATGGCCAAGGGCCTGCTACCCGACACGCACGAGCAGTGCGCCTCCGCCGCCCGCTCCTACGTGCTCCCCGAGGCCGACGTGGTGATGCTCGTCGGGGCGCGCCTCAACTGGCTGCTCTCGCACGGCAAGGGCAAGACCTGGGGCGGCAAGGACGCGAAGAGCTGGGGTGGCCAGAAGTTCATCCAGGTCGACATCTCGCCGCAGGAGGCCGACAGCAACGTCCGCATCGACGCCCCGCTGGTCGGCGACATCGGCTCCTGCGTGTCCGCGCTGCTCGCCGGCATCGGTTCGAGCTGGGGCAAGCCGCCGGCGGAGTGGCTCTCCGCCGTCGCCGAGCGCAAGAGCAAGAACATTGCGAAGATGGCCGAGACCCTGGCCAAGGACCCGAAGCCGATGAATTTCCACAGCGCGCTCAACGTGGTGCGCGACATCATCAAGGCCAACCCGGACGCGATCCTCGTCAACGAAGGCGCCAACGCGCTCGACTTCACCCGCAGCATCGTCGACATGTACAAGCCGCGCAAGCGCCTGGACGTCGGCACCTGGGGGGTGATGGGAATCGGCATGGGGTTCTGCGTCGCGGCCGCCGTGGTGAGCGGCGAGCAGGTGATCGCGATCGAGGGTGACAGCGCCTTCGGCTTCTCCGGCATGGAAATCGAGACCATCTGCCGCTACAACCTCCCGGTGTGCGTGGTGGTCATGAACAACAACGGCGTCTACAAGGGTACCGACGTCAACCCGGCCGGCGGCCCCGACGTGGCGCCGACAGTGTTCGTCAAGGGCGCGCGCTACGACAAGCTGATGGAGGCCTTCGGCGGCGTGGGCGCGCACGCCACGACCCCGGCCGAGCTGCGCAAGGCGATGGAGGAAGCCATCCGCTCGCGCAAGCCGACGCTCATCAACGCCGTGATCGACGAGACCGCCGGAACCGAAAGCGGCCGCATCACGAGCCTGAATCCGAGCGCGAAAAAGAAGTAGCCACGGACGTATCGGAGATCAGCATGGAAGCTTTGAAAGGCGTACGCATCCTCGACATGACTCACGTGCAGGCGGGCCCCACCTGCTCGCAGCTGCTCGCGTGGCTCGGCGCGGACGTGATCAAGTTCGAGCCGCCGCAGGGGGACGCGACGCGTGGCCAGCTCCGCGACGTGCCGAACGCGGACAGCCTCTACTTCACGATGCTCAACTGCAACAAGCGCTCGATCACGGTCAACATGAAGAGCGCCGAGGGCAAGCAGGTGTTCGTCGACCTGCTGCAGAAGTGCGACATCATGATGGAGAACTTCGGCCCGGGCGTGCTCGAACGGCTCGGCTTCACCTGGGAGAGGATCCACAGTATCAACCCGAAGATCGTGGTCGGCTCGATCAAGGGCTTCGGCTCGAGCGGTCCCTACGCCGACTTCAAGGCGTACGAGAACGTCGCGCAGGCGATGGGCGGGGCGATGAGCACGACCGGGATTCCGGACGGGCCGCCGTTCGTGACCGGCGCGCAGATCGGCGACACGGGCACCGGGCTGCATCTCGCGATCGGCCTGCTCGCGGCGCTGCGTCACGCCGACCGCACCGGGCAGGGCCAGTACGTGGAGGTCGCGATGATGGACGGGGTGATGAACCTCTGCCGGGTGAAGTTCCGCGATCACCAGCGCCTCACCCGCCAGGCGTTGTCCGAGTACTCCGTACCCACCTACCAGGGCATGGGGGAAGTGCCGCGCGCCGGGAACGACTCGGGCGGCGGGCAGCTCGGGAATGCGATCCACTGCAAGCCGCACGGCGCGAACGACTGGCTGTACGTCGTGGTCCAGGAGGCGGTGTGGGATGCGCTCGCGAAGCGCATCGGGCCCGACGTCGGCGTGCCGGACCTCGCCGCCGACCCGCGTCTCGCGACGATCGGCGAGCGACGCAAGAACCAGGCGCTCATGTGGACGCTGATCAACAAGTTCGCCGAGAAGTACACCAAGCGCGAGTTCATGGCGATCCTCAACCCGCTCGACGTGCCGTGCGGCCCGATCATGTCGACTCAGGACCTCGCGAACGACGAGCACGTGCGCGGGCGCGACATGTGGGTCGAGCTCGATCACCCGCAGCGCGGCAAGTGGTTCAACGTCGGCATGCCGATCAAGCTGTCGGCGTCGCCGGCGAAGATCGAGCGGAGCCCGCTCCTCGGCGAGCATACCGAGGAGGTCCTGCGCGAGGTGCTCGGCTACGACGACGGGCAGGTCGCGGCGCTGAAGTCGGCGGGCGCGTTCAGCGCGCCGGCCAAGGCCAAAGCCGCTCAGTCCGTCACGCGGGCGTGACGGACTGAGTCGGCGCGTTGGGGCGCACCGCAAGCCGCCACTCAACGCGCCGGAGTCTGGAGGAAACCATGCGGATCGCGATCATCGGCCAGCAGGACTTTGGAAAAGCGGTGTTCGATGCGTTTGTCGCGCGGGGGGGCGACGTCGCCGGGGTCTTCTGCGCACCGGAGAAGCCGGGCGCGAAGGCCGATCCACTCCGGGCCGCTGCGGAAGAGAAGGGGCTGAAGGTGTTCCAGTTCCCCAGTCTGCGCGCGCCGGAGGCGCACGCCGCACTCGAGGGACTGAACGTTGACCTCGGCGTCATGGCTTACGTGCTGCAATTCGCGCCGGACAGCCTGGTCAAGATCCCGAAGCAGGGCACGATCCAGTACCACCCGTCGCTCCTGCCGAAGTACCGCGGTCCGAGCTCGATCAACTGGCCGATCATCCGGGGCGAGAAGAAGACCGGGCTCACGATCTTCCGGCCGACCGAGGGGCTGGACGAAGGCCCGATCGTGCTCCAGAAGGAGACCCCGATCGGTCCGGACGACACGCTCGGCTCGGTGTACTTCGAGCGGCTCTTCCCGATGGGGGTGCAGGCGATGGTCGAAGCCGCCGACCTCGTCATGGCGGGGAAGCACCGGGAGGTCGTGCAGAACGAGGCCGAAGCATCCTACGAGGGCTGGTGCCGGGCGGCCGAGGCGAAGATCGGCTGGGCGACGCACGTCGATTTCATCTACGACCTCATCCGGGGCACGAACCCGGCGCCGGGCGCCTGGACGACCCTGAACGGGAAGAAGGTCCAGCTCTTCGACGCCCGGAAGCAGCGCTTCCGCACCTTTGGCGCGGTGAAGGGCAAGCCAGGAGAGGTCTCGGAGGTCACGGCGATGAGCTTCTTCGTCACCGCGCAGGGCGGCCGGATCGAGGTGCTCAAGGCGAAAGCCGAGGACGGCAAGAAGGGCTCGGCCCCCGAGGTGGCCGCCGCCCTCGGTATCACACACGGTACGCTGCTCGGCACCTGATCGGCTCGCACGTCGATCAAAGCCCCCCCGTCGGGGGCTTTTTCATTGTGCGCCGAGCATGGGCGCGATCTTGGAGGTGCAAGTCCGCCCGCGAGTAGACCACTGCGAGTGAAGCGAAGCGCAACCGCGCGAGGGCGAGCGCGCGTGGGAAGGAAGCGCGGAGCGAAACCGCGCGCCGAGGTACACGAACCGGATCAGAGGCGATGCCGAGCAGGGCGAGCGGGCAATGGACCGCGAAGCGGTAGTGGTCAAGGCTCAGGCGGGGTAAATCCGGCGGCGGTGCGGGGCGGGATCGCGTTCTTACCTGGGGAGCCCTCGCCTCATGGCCGAAAGGCCGACGTGGTGACACAGAGCGAGGGGTCAGCAGAGGCCGTAGTAGCTGCCGGTATGGAGCGAAGGACCGAAGGAATAGGAGAGGAAGCTCTTTGGTTTTCGGATTCGGACTGTCTCAGATGTTCGCGTCAGCGAAGCTCGCCACACACGCGAGCCGGGTGAAGCCCGACGGGTCGTGGCAGCGAGCAATCGGATCGGGCGGACCAGACATCGACGACCCCAGGCGGCGTGCCGGGATTCACTCGAGCGCTCCGACCCTCGACTGTTCCAACCGCCCGGTGCGGACCCGCACGCTGGAGGGTGCGGGAGGGGATCGGTCAGGTACTCTGACCGACCCCCATCCCGATTCGGCGAGCGACCGCTCGTGCGCTCCCGGCGCCCGCCCGTCGCACGGGTGACGAGATCCCGGCAAAAAAGTTGACGGATTTCATACCCGACTGCAAGAATGGGGATTATGCTGCTGTTTCTACAGCAACTTAGAGCTGTACCAGGGGGGGTGGGCTTGCTCCAGAGGCCGCGCGCGGACGTTCGCCACGCGCGGTCTTCGCCGTCGAGGACTTCTTTCCGCTTGCGGTGCGCCCCGATCGGGGCGCAGGAAACGCGAGCGTAGAATCCCCCGCACGCCCGCCCGAGAAGAATCCGCAGCCGAAAACAACAACACACGGGGACACCTCAGGTGAAGACGGCAGGTTTCTGGAGGAAGGACTGGTTTCTCGGCCTCGCGGTCGCGATCGTCCTCGCCGTCTTCGCGGGCTCCGACCTGATCCAGAGCCTCGAGCGCAAGGCCTACGACCTCGGCGTGCGCGCGACCGACCGCACGCCCTCCGATCGCATCAGCGTCGTCGCGATCGACGACGCGAGCATCCAGAACATCGGCCGCTGGCCGTGGCCGCGCGACGTGCACGCGAAGATCAC
>Ga0335082_10010562_pt1 | contig 10021 bp, 6 predicted proteins | sample Lox_Sample_41_FD_206718 | JGI IMG/M metagenome (GOLD analysis project Ga0335082, IMG submission 206718) | Soil microbial communities from Loxahatchee National Wildlife Refuge, Florida, United States - Lox_Sample_4.1 | ecosystem: Environmental > Terrestrial > Soil > Wetlands | place: USA: Florida...
CTTCGCTAGGGCACTTCTCAAACGCCTTGGTCAATCGTCCACTCATTTGTCGTAGCCCGGTCTTCCTGTCCATCAAAAATTCCCGCAAACATACGCATAAATCAATCCCGAATCCTCCCGCTTCAATTCGTGCAGCACCGCGACCGTTACTGAGCTGCTCCACTCCAATATTTCACTCTTCCGCTCAGTTCGATCCGTCCCCAATAGGAAGTCGAAGAAGGTTATAGAGCCGGTCTCGCCGGTTCGGCGTAAGAGGTGGGAGGCTGATGTCTTCGCATTCCTGATCGTGCCCAGAGCCGGACGAGAAAGACTCCTGCGAAATTCACGCAGCGAGGTTTCTAGCCGTCCTTCCGTCAGCCGACGACGGAGCGCTCGCTGATTGTCGTAAGCAAGGGTGAAAACTTGAAGTAGGAACGTAAGCGCCAAACGCGAAATCCAGGGCAGGTAACCACCCGGCACCCGCAGAATCTGGTGAAAAGCAAAGGACAGTTTTTTCCAAGGTGGCGCCGGACCATCGAAAACTATACGCAGGAATTTTTCCTCAAAGGTGTGAATACGCGACCGGAATCGCTTGTCGAACTCCTTCACCCACTCGCTCACTTCTTTGGCCTGGTCTGCTGCAGACGTCTTTCGGAAGTACTGCCGGAGCATCGTAGCCCCCGCTCGTTTCCCACCCGCGTCCGGACGGTTTAAAGCAGCTCTCAAGGGACTGAGTTCCTTAGCCCAGCCTCTACTTCCCAGGAATGGATATTCGGTAGCTAATTGGGACTCCAGGTGCTCAAGAACCTCGTCGAGCCGTTTCGCCGAATAGGCCGTCACAATATTCCTCGGCTTCACGCCGAGCAGTCGGTTGAAGGCGAAGGAGAGTGTTGCGTGGGGCGTCTTATCGTCCTGCAACAGAATGCGTGCGGCCTGACCGACCAGAGCGGTCTTCCAGGGATCCGAATGAGAATCTTTCGTTGGAATGTCCGGGATGTCCTCATCTTCCTGCGCGCCGCGCATGCGCGACTCCCTGGGAGAAAGCACGTTCTTAGCCTTTATCCCAGCCTCGCGTATCCAGCGTTCAAGAATTTCAACCCCGGCTTCCAGATCACCCTCAGCCCAGAATTCTTCCACGCGCTTAACTCCCGTAGATCCCTTCAGCATCGCACCAAGAGCGTCAAGCCGTATTTCACTCGGCTTGATTCTCTGTACATAGGCAAATGCATCCTGGAGGGATTTCGTTGCAAAGTTTAGAGCGATATCTACAGGTTCCACATTGCCGAAGGCATAAATCGCCGCCGTGAGAGCAGCTTGCGGCGACATCTCTCCACCCTGAGTATGCTCGAAGAGTCTTGCTATGTTCGCCCGTTCAGAGAGCTTGCGACGGCCGCCGTCAGGAACCAGGAAGGACAAGGTCCTATAGCGGGCCACAGTCTTCATCCACGAGAAAAAGGGAGTCAGGGAACGCGAGACCTGCCGTCTCTTTGGAGGCTTCCGCCAAAGGGCCAGCCAGACGTTTTGCGCAATGTCCTCAGCGTCTGCATCCTGAATGGCTCCGGCGACCGCCCGAATCATCCCACGGAGCTGGAGGCGATACATTGCGACGAGCCTCTCAGCGGCCCACGGATCCGGGCCGTCAACCAGCTCCAGCAGTCGCCAGGCTATGCAGTCCCTAGCCACCGCCTTGAGTTGCCGCTCAACTCCATCTCCAGACGCCACCTCGTCGGGCCGCTCTTCAATTCTTTGTCGGGCTTCTGCAATGACTTGCGCGCCCCACGTCTTCTCGGGGACCCACTCGTCAACTTGCTTCAACAACGGCTCAGAATGGTCTCGCGATGGTCTCGACCGGGCCTCCAGTCCGTCGTCCAGTCGAGTACTTCCTAAAGTGGATTCATCTCTCATGGTTGTCGCCGGCGCGCTCGCCAAACTGCCATTTTGATCGACGACATCATCCTCCATCAGCCCTACTGAGGCAAGTCGGCCCGCTCGGAGCCGGCGGTCTGATCAGGCCCTGCCAAAAAAAGTTATCCAGCTACGCCCCCAAATCGCGATTGGCACGGATTGCCCTCCTGAAGTTTGACGACGGGAAAGGAGGGACGACCATGCTGGAGCTCGCAATCGCCGCATTGATCCTGATCGCTCAGATTCTGGTGGGCCAAGGCGGTGGAGTCTGACGGACAGCGCCGGGTGGTGCACGGAAGATCGTCTACTGCCCGGCGGCGACGTCCCACCGGCCGTACCAAATTTCCTGAGCTGTTTATTGAATGGCGCCCTGCAAAAAAAAGTTACAGGCGTGCCCCCAAACCGCAATTGGCACGGATTTCCCTCCTGAAGTTTGACGACGGGAAAGGAGGGACGACCATGCTGGAGCTCGCAATCGCCGCATTGATCCTGATTGCTCAGATTCTAGTGGGCCAGGGCGGTGGAGTCTGACGGACAGCGCCGGGTAGTGCACGGGAGATCGTCCACCGCCCGGCGGCGGCGCTACACTAGCTGCGCCAAATGGTTCGGACGAAACAACTCGGCTTACTTCTATGGGTGATGTGGGGCTGCGGGTTCGGCTGTTCGCAAACCGTACTTCATCCAGGCCAATCTGCCAGGGGTGAAATCTCAAGCGGAGCGCCGTCCTGTTTTGACATGCATCTTAGCCAAGGCCAATACGCCCAGGTTGTTGTGGAGCAAGGGGACACAGACTTGGCCCTCGACCTCGTATCACCCTCCGCTGTCCTGATAAGGTCGCTCGATGAGTTCGAGTTCGGCCCGGAGTGGGCTTCGCTTACCGCTGAGCAAGCTGGAGACTATCGCGTTTGTCTTAAGGCCGTTGGTCCGCCGACAGCCGGCAGCCATTACACGCTGCGTCTAGCAGTGGTCCGGGCTGGAGCGTCAGGGGATGCCGATGAGGCACAGGCCGAAGAGCTTGCAACCTCGGCGAAGATTGCAATGTCATCTTCTGCCGCCGATGCCCGCCTACGCGCGCTGGCTTTGAACCGTCAGGCACTTGCGCTGTGGCAGGCCCTCAACAACCAGCGTGCCGCGGCCGGGACTCGCCTCAAAATCGGCGAGACCTTATATGCCATGAACGATGCGTCTTCAGCTCGGGACGAGTTTCTTCTGGCCCGACAGGGTTGTAAGCAATTACCCGACTCACGGTGCGTTGCTGAGGCCGCTAATAATGCTGGACTCAGTGCCTGGAGGCTCACCCAGACCGAAGAAGCGTCTTCCATGCTTACTGAGGCGCTGACACTGTGGACCGAGATGGGAACTCGCTATGGACAAGCTGCCACTGAAAACAATCTCGGCCTCCTCTCCTGGCAGACCGGAGAATGGCAGCAAGCGATAGATCATCATCTGAAGGCTATCGAGCTGTTCCGGCCACAGCATCCGAGTGAGGCGGCGGTGGCCGAAAACAACCTTGGCCTGGACTATCTTTCACTGGGTTACTTTAGGGAAGCTGTTTCCTATCTCGAAGAGGCACGGGTCTCTTTCCATGAGCGCTCCCAGGTAACCACCGAAGGAAGAACAGTGATGAACCTTGGCCGGGCCTGGATGTTTCTCGGCCAATTGGATGTTGCGTTGTCACTGCAGTATCAGGCGATGGCGCTGCTAAAGGATTCTCCCGAAGTTTCCTATCGCGCCGACGTGCTCAACAATATGGGACAGGTGTTCTTTAGGAAGAACAGCTTTTCTGAAGCCCAGACGAAATTTGAGCAGGCTATTGACTTGTACGGGCCCGAGCCGGATCTCCGCGGAAAGGCCGCAGTCTTGCATTATCTGGGGCTGACGTTCGCCGCGCAGGGAAATACCGAGGCCGGCCTGAACAGTCTCAAACAGGCCTTGGAGATCCGGCTAGACCGAAATCTCTACGATGACGCCGCCGAATCCCTGTATCAAATAGGAGTGCTGTACGGCAAAGTGGGCAATAAGCAAGAAGCGGCGAGTTATCTGAAGCAAGCGATTGATCTATCCGAGTCTCTTCGCACCAAGGCGCTTGGCCTCCATTTCCGCAGTTCCTATTTTGCGACCAAACAGCCGTACTATGAGGCCTACATCGACGTTTTGATGGCGCTCCATCAGCAATCGCCTGGTGCTGGTTACGACAGGCAAGCCTTCGCAGTCTCTGAACAAGCTCGTGCGAGATGCCTGATGGACTCTCTCGCCGAAACACGTGCCGACATCCGTGCCGGGGTAGACATTGACCTTTTGGAGAGCGAACGGCAGTTGCGTCGTCGCCTGAGCCTTACTTCATACTCCCTGGCCAGTGCGAGTCTTCACGAAAGGAATGATGCATCCGAAAGAACGCTGCGCCGACAGTTAGACAAGATGCTGGAAGAGTATGAACAGCTTGAAGCTTTGCTGCGCGAGAAAAGCCCGGCGTACTCGGCACTCATTGAACCTAAGCCCCTTGGTCCTGAAGCAATCCAAAGTCAGTTCTTGGACGCCGATACTCTGCTCTTGGAATATTTTCTGGGCGATCGCGCGACCTTTGGATTCGCGGTTTCGCGAGAGTCTCTAAGCGCCTTCGTTCTCCCACCTCGTGACGTCCTGGAAACGCCGGTGAGGGACATGCTTCGGCTTCTATCGAAAGATCGCTTGGATGCTGCCAGTCCGACGGTACGGAAAAAGCTTCGCGTCGATCTGGCCACGCTCGCGCGCTACTTGCTGGGTTCGGTCCAGGGAGCCTACCGATTCAAGCGGCTTGCCATCGTAGCGGACGGACTTCTGCAATATGTGCCCTTCGCGGCTCTACCATCTTCATCGTTGACCAAAACCAAGGCGGCCACGGATACCCCGCTAGGGCTGGAGTATCAGATCGTCACACTTCCTTCAGCTTCGTCAATCGCGCGTGCGAGGGAGGTTCGGGCGCGTGCACCTCAGGCGCCGAAAACCATTGCTATCTTCGCCGATCCTGTGTTCGACAGCCAGGATTCGCGAGTTCGGGCGGTTGTACCGCGATCTGCATCATCGTCTTCCGACACCAATCCTCTTGGCCCAAGGCTTCCCCGGCTGGCATTTTCTCGTGACGATGTTAATACCGTGAGGCAATTAGTTAGCCCGCAAGATCGGCTAATTGCCACGGACTTTGCTGCCAGCCGCAAGACACTGATGAGTCCCAAGACAGGGCAGTATCGCATCCTCCACTTCTCAACTCATGCCTCGGTTGACGACAAGCAGCCTTCTCTCACGAGCATCGCCTTATCGATGGTCGATAGGCAGGGCCGTGCGGTGGATGGCTTCATACGTCCCGTCGACATATACAATTTACGGAATTTGCACGCACAGGTGGTTGTACTTTCAGCTTGCCGCACTGCGGTCGGTCAGCAAGTTCGTGGCGAGGGCGTGATCGGCTTGAGCAGGCCATTTTTTTATGCGGGCGCATCACAGGTCATTATGACCCTGTGGAACATTGACGATGAAGCTTCGGCCAAGTTCATGCAGTACTTTTACCAGGCCATGTTGGGCCCGCGGAAAGAATCTGTCGATCAGGCGGTTCGCTCTGCCGAACGCATCATGTTTAACTCGAAGACTTGGATCAGCGATCCATTCTACTGGGCTGGATTCGTCTTGCAGGGTGATTGGGAATGACCGATGCCTGGTGGGCTGAAGGTGGTAGCGCAATGACTCCGGTCAAGCGTGACTTAAGGAACTAGTTCTCGCCATGCCAGATGACCGCTTTCTGCCGCTGTTTGATCCGGATCCCGACACAGCGGCTCGCCTGTACTACCAGTTCAGGCAGAAGCTCGTATTCTTCTTCGGTAGGAACTACTGTAGCGATCCTGAGAATCTGGCCGATGAAGTCTTTGCCAGGGCGCTTTCCGCAATTGAACACGGGTCCACTATCACGACTACGATTCAGGGTTTCTGCTATGGAATCGCGAAGAACCTCAGGCTGGAACAGCTGCACAAAGCGCAGGAGGAGGAGATTGACGATGATGTCGTCGCAACCGGCTCATCCGCTCAGCGAGGCGAGTTGAACGCCGCCGAATGGCGGGTGCTCCTTGGAGAATATCTCGCCGTATTACCCCCCGACGACCGGTGCTTGATTGAGCGTTACCATTTGGAGGACCGAAGGGCCCTGGCGGCCGAACTTGGCAAGTCAGAAAATGCGCTCCGGGTGGAAGTGTGCCGCATCAAGAGAGTTTTGCTGCAAGCCCGTGGCAAAAACTGAGAGGTAGAACACCAGTTTCCACATTGGTGAAATGTTTGGGAGCTTAGTGCCATTCTCATGGTGAGAGGTTGTGCAGTGGAGATGACATGGTTGCGGACGAGTCGGTAATCATCAGGTACTTGCTGGGTCGGCTTTCGGACGGCGAGCGCGCTGCGGTGGAAGACCGCTATTTGATCGACGATAGTTTCTTCGATGCGGTACAGGCTCTTGAGGATGAACTCATTCGCGATTATGTGTGTGGCAGTCTTTCCGCCGTTGACCGTTCCGATTTTGAAAAGACGTACCTGACCAATCCACATCTGCGGCCGAAGGTGATCGCTGTAGAGGCATTGCGTGCCGCTGCTGCCGAGCACCAGGCAGCCAGCCAACCCAGCGGGCCTGTCACGTCTCGTCCCTTCGCGTGGTTTCGATCGCCCGGCCTGTCAGCTCTAAACCCAGCCTGGGCGATTGCCGCCATCGCCCTGGCGGTTGGCCTGTGGTATGGCGTGAAGGTTCTGATCCGGCATCCCGGCCAGGAGACGGCTGGAGCTCGGCAAAAGCAGTCCGTCGAGTCGCCTGCCCCGCGTTTGGCTTCCTATGTGCTTCTGCCAGGCACATCCAAGGGACAACCAGAGACCAGCTACGACCTGCTGGTTCCTAAGGACGTTAAGACCGTCAGGCTTGTGCTTAGGCTTCTCGGCCCGGCGGTATATCAGGATTACACCGTGGAGCTGCTTGCCTTGAAGCCGGCCGGGCCTTCGTCGATACTGACTGTCAATAATCTGAAAGCAGAGAATGTCCAGTCCGGATCATCAGTGCTCGTTGATTTTGATGCATCCATTCTGGAAAACGAGGACTACATAGTTCGCATGGCCGGCCATACCGCGTCGGGTACGCTTGAGGATCTTCCTTCCTACTTGTTCAGGATTGTGAAGCAGGGCTAAAGATTCATGCTATTCGCAATACTTAGCGCCTTCTATCGAGGGATATGTGGCCGAAGCAACGTTGATCGTTTCGAGATTTAGTGAATCAGAGCTCAGGTTTGTCCTGCAGTTTGGAAACCTCGGCACCGGGATTCAGGCCCGGACCTTTCTGGATGTCGACCAACGCCGCAATATTGCGCGCTCCCTGGAGAGATTTGCTGAATGTATCAAAGGCGTTCACTCGGACGAGCCGGAGTTTGTCCGCCTGGGTAAAGTACTCTTCAGGCTCATCATACCTCCGGGGATGCATCGGCTCATCCAGGGCCTTAGCAAGTCGCTGATTGTCCTGACCGATGACCCAACTCTTCCCTGGGAGATTCTCCACGATGGAACCGACTTCCTGGCGATGCGGTTGTCCATGGCGCGGCAACTCGTGGTGTATGACAGCTTAGCCGGCCTTTTGCGTCCGGTGGAAGCCGGCAGTGTGGAAGGGGGCATGCTCGGGCTTGTCATTTACGATCCAACCAACGATCTTGATGGGGCCCGGGCTGAGGGCGAGGCCGTGAGTGAACTCTTCGCATCTCGCGGACAATGCCACGTTCTAAGGGGTAGTGATGCCAACTGGGACAACATCCTTGGCCATCTTGTTGGCAATTCCTATTCAGTCATTCATTTCTGTGGACATATAGATTACGATGCCGAGTCGGGGAAGAGCTGGATGCGCTTGCTGGATGGCAAGCTTTCCGCCGATGCCGTGCTCAATGTTTTTCGTGGCCGCCCGGTCGTTTTTCTCAATGGATGCTACAGCGATTTTCATAACGATTCTTCAGACTTAGGCAATACCGAGCTGGCGCGGACGGAGACCTTCGCTCAAGCGTTCATGCTGGGTAGTGAGACGGGGGTGGCAGTTGCAGTCATCGGCTCAGCCTGGCGAATTCCCGATGAGCCCGAGTTTGCTGGTCGGGAATTCGCCCTGACTTTTTACAATGCGCTTTTTGCCGGCGGCTCCCTGGGCGAGGCCTTGCGCTCCAGTCGTCTCATGGTTCGTGAAAAGCAGTGGGGACCCATGGTTTGGGGCCCATACATTCTTTACGGCGAGCCATCTCTCGCGCCATTTCAGTCTCCTGTGCCTAAGGTGCTCCCTGCTGACCCCAGTCAGCCACAGCTCCCCACTACGCAGCAGGAACCAAACGCCACCACAACAGATCAAGGTTCGAGCATCATTGAATCGGGCGCATTCGGCACAGGTGCACGAAAGGTACTGCACCTCGCGCTGAGTGAGATGAGACGTTTAGGCCACACCTGTTTGACCACTCTACATCTCCTGATTGGGTTATGCGATTCGGGTGACGACGCACTCTTGCTGGCCTTGGGCGGCCAGGAGCATAAGGTTAAGTATGTAGGCACAAGAACGCGCGAGCTACTGCAAGGACCTTCGGAACGGCATGAAGGAGAGTTCAGCCTTTCGCGCAACACCGCGGCAGCTATCCTGGCTGCCAGGTATTGGGCATTACTGTTCGGCAGAAAGACCATAACGGAAACGGATCTACTGGCTGGTCTGATAGGCGTGCCAAAGTCACGCGCCTTGCGGGTGCTCCAGGTCTTTGGTCAGGAAAGTGAGGAGTTGCTGGGGCAGTTGTTTGACTCGATCGGATCTCTGCAGCGTTCAGAGTGCTCACCCGAGGCCTGGCGAGGCCTGGTGCGGGCCACAGCCGAAGCGCAGAGAAGTGGAAGCTCAGTTGTAGGTACACCGCATCTGGTTGCAGGTTTGCTCGCCGATCGCAATGGCCCGTTGGCGAAAGCTCTGCAACGAATAGGATTGGCTGACGCCGACTTGCTTAAGGCACTTCGGAAAGATGACGGCGAGGAGACATCCGCATGAGCGACCGGCGCGTCAGCTGCAGCAAGAATGTTGACGACATCCTGCTTTCCGCGAGAGCAAGCGCTGCTGCACGGGGCGGCGATGCCGTGACCGAAGTCGATTTACTCCGGGGTTTCGTCCGGGTGGGTGGAGGCCGGTTAGGTAAATGGCTCCGCGCGCGAGGGGTGGTCCTGGAAGCGCTGACCACGACCCTTTTTCTGGATGACAGCGAGCTGAACTGGGCGCGCTTCGATGACTATGCTCAGTCCATCCTTCGCGCCGCCTTGGATTGCGCAAAGCACAAGGGGCACGAAGGAATAAGTCGGATTCATTTGCTGTACGGCTTGCTCCGCGTGGCGGAGAGCCCGCTGCGCCGCCGAGTGCTGAATCAGGGTATCGATGCCGATCGGCTCGCGGATTTGCTGTTCGTGTCCTTAAAATCCGGAACAGCAGTATCGGTCTTCGTGCAGGGTCACGCGTCCGAATTCTCGGCTGGATTAGTGAAGTGCCTGTGTGTGGCTGAACTGGACGCATCGTCGTCAGGTGATGACACCCTTGTTTCCGCCCAGCATTTGTTTGCGGCGCTTCTTAAGGACGGCGGGGGAGAGGCCGGAAAATTTCTTGTGGGCCAGGGTGTTCGGCTAACCGACCTGCTGAGATGATGCGTGGCCAACTAGGCCGCCCCCGTTGTTTCCGGAGTCGCTCTACGTCGTTCCTATTCTCTTCCAACCATTCGGGAACAGGTGCCGCAACGCGGCCCCCCGCCTTCTTTGTGCCATGCAACGGACTTGCCGCGCACCCCTCCCCAACTATTCCTCGCGCGGGGAGCGATCAAGGCCTACAACGTCAGTGACTTTGGAACTCGGCGTTTGAAGAAGGCCTGCTGCCGTAATTACCGTTTACTACCTTGTGCAATGTGATGGTGATGTTTGAATACTGGTTCATGGTTTCGTCCACGCCGAATGGATTCCCTCGTGTGTAACTACACCTCTGATTGCTGTCGCAATACTGAACCAGGGTATAGTATTGGCCGGCGGGCACATGTACAGTACTGCTGCTCCCATTGGGCACACTTGCCCTCTCGGTCACCGGACCTACCACTTTGACCAC
>Ga0335082_10010563_pt1 | contig 10021 bp, 7 predicted proteins | sample Lox_Sample_41_FD_206718 | JGI IMG/M metagenome (GOLD analysis project Ga0335082, IMG submission 206718) | Soil microbial communities from Loxahatchee National Wildlife Refuge, Florida, United States - Lox_Sample_4.1 | ecosystem: Environmental > Terrestrial > Soil > Wetlands | place: USA: Florida...
CATGCTCGCTGCAGCGGACCACGTGTTGGTCGAGGGCGTGTACAGCTCGGCCAAGGACAGCGAGCCCGAAGCGTTGCTTCCGCCCGCGACGAGGACCTTGCCGTTCCCGAGGAGCGTCGCCGTGGCGTTGGCCCGTGCCGTCGCCATGCTGCCCGCCGACGACCACGTGCCGGCCGCCGGGTCGTAGAGCTCGGCCGAGGCCAGAGAGCCGGAGCTGTTGTATCCGCCTGCGACGAGGACCTTGCCGCTGGGGAGCAGCGTTGCCGGGGCCGCCGCGCGGGCGGAGGACATGGCTCCGGTGGAGAACCAGTGCGTCGGGTGGTACGTCTCGGCGTAGTAGTTCAGGGTGGGATTGGTGCCCCAGCCTCCCGTCACGAAGACCCGTCCGTCGGGCAGCAGGGTCGCCGTATGGGCGGCCCGGGTGAACCACATGGCTCCGGCCGGAGACCAACTGTCCGTTGCCGGGTCGTAGAGCTCCGCCGAGCTCACCGCACCGCCGACCGAGCCTCCGGCGACCAGGACGGACCCGTTTCCGAGCAGCGTCGCCGTGTGGTAGACACGGTTCTGGAGCATGCTGGCCGCCGCGGACCAGGCGTTGGTTGCCGGGTGGTACAGCTCGGCCGTCGGGGAGACCGCTCCGCCGCCGGCCACGAGCACGTCGCCGTCTCCGAGGAGCGTCGCGGTGTGCTCGTCGCGCGCGACCGCCATGGTTCCCGCCGACGACCAGGCATTCGTCGCGGGGTCGTAGAGCTCGGCCGAGGACAGGGGAACGCTGCCGCTCCCGCGACCGCCGGCCACCAGCACCTTCCCGTTCGGGAGCAGGGCGGCGGTGGCGCCCGCGCGGGCCGTCGCCATGCTTCCGGCCGCGGACCAGGTGTTCGTCGCGGGGTCGTAGAGCTCGGCCGAGGACAGGAGGGTTGCGCCCGACCCGCCGGCGACGAGCACCTTGCCGTTGCTCAGGAGCGTGGCCGTATGATTCGTGCGCGCGACGGACAGGCTCGCCGCCGGCGCCCATGTGTCCGTCGCGGGGTCGTAGAGCTCGGCCGAGGACAGGACCGAGCCGTTGTTCCCACCCGCCACGAGCACCTCGCCCGTGGCCAGGATCGTCGCCGTGTGGTTTTCGCGAGCGGTCGACAGGCTCGCTGCGGCGGACACCACGTCGGTCGACGGGTCGTAGAGCTCCACATACGAGGTGACCTGGTCCCCGTCGAATCCTCCGGCAAGCAGCACCTTCCCGGTTCCGAGAAGCGTCGCGGTGTTGTACTCGCGGGACAGATCCTGGCCCAGCTGCACCCACGAGCCCCCGTAGGCGGCGGCAGGGCCGGCCAGCGCGACCACGGACGCCGTCACCAGCGCCGCTCCCACCAGCCCGTGTGCCAAACGCCACATCGCAGTCCTCCGTCGCATCGGCCTCGCCCTCCCCCGTATCGCTATGTGACCGTGAAGTTCGTCTTGCTCTTGCCCTTGCCACCCGGCGTGGTGACCGTGATTCGTCCTGTGGTCGCACCGACCGGCACCGTCCCCGTGATCTGGGTGTAGGAGTTGACCGTGAACGACGCGGACTTCCCGTTGAACTGGACCGCGGTCGCTCCGGTGAAGGCGGTACCGGTGATCGTCACGATCGTTCCCGACGGACCAGAGGCAGGTGCGAAGCTCTTGAGCTTGGGCACGACCTTGAAGTCGGACGGAGTCCAGACGAGGCCGACCGGCGTCAGGACGGTGGCCGGCCCCGTGAGCGCCCCGTTCGGGACCTTCGCCGTGACCTGCGTGTCGGACACGACGGTGGGCGTCGCGTGCGCGCCGCCGAAGAACACGGACGTCGATCCCAACAGGTGCGTTCCTTCGATCGTGACGGTCTTGCCCACGGGTGCCGACGAAGGCACGACCGCGCTGATGGACGGATAGCCGGCCGCCGGGTCGTACACCTCCGCGGACGCGAGCCACGTCGAGCCGTTGAGCCAGTCACCGGCCACCAGGACCCTGCCGTCGGGGAGCAGGGTCGCGGTGTTGCCGTAGCGGCCCACGGACATGGTCCCGGCGGCAGTCCACCTGTCGGCCGCCGGGTCGTACACCTCCGCGGTGGCGTTTGCGGGAGCCGAACCGTCGTACCCGCCCTCCACCAGGACCTTTCCGCTCGCAAGCAGCGTGGCGCGGGCGAGACTGCGGGGCGTGCTCATGTTCGCCGCCGACGACCAGGTACCCGGTGCGGGGTCGTACAGCTCGGCGGCGGATGTGGGGGCGGCACCATCCCACCCCCCTGCCACGAGGACCTTGCCGCTGCCGAGCAGGGTTGCGGTCTGGTAGCCGCGGCCCGTGGCCATCGCGCCCGTGGCCGACCAGGAGTTGGTCGCGGAGTTGTACAGCTCAGCAGAGGAGACGTAGGACGAACCGTTGTAGCCGCCCACCGCAAGAACTTTGTCGGTGCCGAGCAGGGTGGCACTGAAGTAGTACCGAGCCGTGGCCATGGAGCCGGCACCGGCCCACGAGTTCGTCCCGGGGTCGTACAGCTCGGCCGAGGACAGGTAGGTCGAGCCGGTGCCACGGCCTCCGGCGACGAGCACCTTGCCGTTGCCGAGCAACGTAGCGGTCTGGCCTGCGCGGGCCGCGCTCATGCTGCCCCCCGAAGACCAGGTGTTGGTGGCGGGGTCGTACAGCTCGGCCGAGGCCACCGAGCCCGAGGCGTTCTCGCCGCCGGCGACGAGCACCTTGCCGCTTGGGAGTAGCGTTGCCGTGGCGTCCGTGCGGGCGGTGGTCATCGTCCCCGCCGGGGACCACGTGCCGGCCGCGGGGTCGTAGAGCTCGGCGGACGCCAGGTAGGCCGAACCACCTGCCCATCCACCCACGACGAACACCTGCCCACCGCCGAGGAGCGTCGCGGTCGCGAAGCTCCGCGCCGACGCCATGCTCGCCGTTGAGGACCATCGGCCCGGCCGATACAGCTCCGCCGACGAAAGCACCGTCGAGCTGCCTTTGTCGCCGCCGGCGATCAGCACCGTGCCGTCGCCGAGGAGCGTGGCCGTCTGATCGTTCCGCCCGGTCGCCATGCTTCCCGCCGAGGACCACGTGCCGGAGGCGGGGTCGTACAGCTCGGCAGACGCGAGGTATCCGCCGCCGAAGCCGCCGGCCACCAGGACCGTGCCGCTTCCGAGCAGCGTCGCCGTATGGAACTCGCGGGGAGATGCCATCGAGGACGCCATGGACCAACCGTTGGTGGCCGGGTCGTACAGTTCCGCGTAGGGGATCGCCCCCGACCCGTCGTACCCGCCCGCGACGAGCACCTTGCCGTCGCCGAGCATCGTTGCCGTCTGTGCATACCGGCGGCGGGCCATGCTGTTCGCGGATGACCACCGGTTCGTCGAGGGGTGATACAGCTCGGCCAGAGACAGGATGGTGGCGCCGCCCGCATAGCCACCGGCGACCAGGACGTCCCCGTCTGCGAGCAGGGTCGCCGTGTGGTATGCGCGGGCCGAGGCCATCGTGCGCGCCGAGGACCAGGTGCCGTAGACGGGGTCGTACAGCTCGGCGGAGGACACGGGCAATGCTCCGTTGGTGCCTCCGGCGACCAGGACCTTGCCGCTCGGCAGGAGCGTTGCGGTGTGGCCGCTTCTGGGGACCGCCATGCTTCCCGTAGCCGACCAGGAGTTCGTGGCGGGATCGTAGAGCTCGGCCGAAGATCGGTAGATGGATCCCGCGTTTCCCCCAACCACCAGGACCTTGCCGTTCGCGAGGAGCGTGGCCGTGGCGCTCGCGCGGGTTACGGACATGTTCCCCGCCGAGGACCAGCTGTCGATGGCGGGGTCGTAGAGCTCGGCGGACGAGAGAGAGATCCCGGACGCGTAGCCGCCGGCGACGAGGACCTTGCCGCTCGGAAGGAGCGTCGTGGTGTGATACGAGCGCGCCGTCGCGAGACTGCTCGCGGAGGACCAGGCCCCGCCGTCCGCCAATGCCGGTCCGGCCAGGCCGACCAGCGCGGCCACGACGAGCGATAGCCCGAGGACGGCACGAGCCCCACGCACGACCCGGCCATCCAGAGTCCGGCCCATCACGCCCCCCTCCTCGTTCTTCCCTGAACCGACACGATCGACGCTAGCGGCGCCCGGAAACGACCCCATCGGCAGGAGTGCCCACGTTGGCCGAACGCGGTGCCTACCTTGCGGCATCTCGAACGAGCCGCACTCCACGATCCCCCCTGATCGACGGTCTGACATCCCCGACCATCTCGCACCCACCGAGGACACGGCCTGGGCGACGGCGGCCGCGCACGCGGGCGCGAGGTTCCGCCACGTCGCGGGCGTGCTCGAAGAACAGAGTCCGGCGACGCTGAAGGACTTCCGCCGTCAGCGTGCGGGGTGGCTGCGCGAATGCGCGTGGCACCCCGGCTTCCGGCTGCGTCATCGTGCGTCGCTCAACGTCGGTCTTTTCGTCTGGACGGTTGGGTGGTTGGGCGCGGTGGCCTTCGTTCACATGGCCGTCGCGGTTCACGTTCCGTCGGCCGTCGGCCTCCTGGGTGACCTCTGCTTCGCCAGCTACATCACGGGGTACGCGCTCGGCACCTGGCACCTGTCCACGGGTGCGCGGCACCACCCGATGCGCCGTGCGCTGCACGTCGCCGCCAGCGGTCCGCTCGTCGCAGTCCACTCGCTGCTCGAAGCGTCCGCGACGGTGTGGGCACTGACGCACAAGCCGAAGGGCTTCCATGTGATCCGCAAGGCGGTGTCCGTATGAGACGCGCCACCGCCGCCGTCCCCCTCGCCGCCGTCCTCGCGGCGGGGGGCGTTCGTCGAGAACGCGGACCTCGCGTTCGCCGCGCACCGCCACCGCCACCACCGGCCGCCGACCGCGTCGCCCGGACCCATCGTCTGGACGCCGTCACCGACTCCACCGGCCGCGCCGATCCTGGCGCTCGTGCCCGTCCAGACCGGCCAGCAGTCCACCCTGACGCCCGCCGTCTCGTCGCCCTGGTCGGTCGTCGCGTGCGCCCGTCACTGCATTGACGAACGAACGGAGGAGGATGTGACCGTGAGCGATCGAGAGTGGCTGGCGACGGAGTTCGAACAGCACCGACGGCGCCTCCAGGGCGTGGCCTACCGGATGCTGAGCTCGATGAGCGAGGCGGAGGACGCGTGCAGGAGTCCTGGATGCGCCTAGATCGGATCAACGCGGGGACGGTGGGCGACCTGGGAGCCTGGCTGACCGTCGTCGTTGCCCGCGTGCGCCTCGACATGCTGCGGGCGCGGCGATCTCGGCGCGAGGACGACCCCCGGGGCGGCGTTTCGCTACCGGAGCCGATCGTCACCAGCGACCCGAAGGACGGGCCCAAGAAGAGGCCGAGCTCGCCGACTCGGTGGGCCTGGCGCTCCTCGTGGTGCTCGACGCACTGACGCCCGCGGAGCGGCTCGCGTTCGTCCTGCACGACATGTTCGCGGTGTCCTACGAGGAGATCGCCGGCATCGTCGACCGTTCACCGGCGGCGGCACGCCAGCTCGCCGGCCGCGCCCGGCGGCGCGTTCAGGGCGAGGCGCCGAAGCCGGATGCCGACCTCCGTTTGCAGCGCAAGCTCGTCGACGCCTTTCTGGCCGCCGCGCGCGCGGGAGACTTCGATGGGCTGCTCGCCTTGCTCGACCCCGAGGTCGTGTTCCGCGCCGACGTCGGGAAGCTGGCGCCGAGATTTCGCACCCGCATCCACGGCGCCGAGGAGGTGGCCACGAGCTCGTGGAGCGCGGCGCCCCGTTCGCACCGCTGGCGCAGCCGGCCATCGTCAACGGCGCGGCCGGCGCGGTCGTCCGCGTCGCCGGCAGGCCGTTCAGCGTGGTCGCGTTCACCGTCTCGAAGGGACGGATCGTGGAGATCGACATCGTCGTCGATCCCGACAAGCTGCACTTGCTGTCGGTGCAGGGGTGATCGCGGCGCCGCCGCGACGGTGTCAGCCGACGCGCTCGAGCACGATCACGGGGATCTCCCGGACTCCCTTGGTCTTCTCCTCGTACTCCGCGAAGCCGGGCCAGTCGGACTTCTGCTTGCTCCAGATGCGCTCGCGCTCCTCGCCCTCCGCGACGTGGGCGTGGACGGGGAGCGTCTCCATGCCGACCTCGACGGTGACGTCCGGGTTGGCCACGAGGTTGTGGTACCAGTCGGGGTGCGCCGAATGCCCCCCCTTGGAGGCGAACACCGCGAAGTCGTCGCCCACCGCCTGGTAGGCGACGGGGTTGATCCGCTCGGTTCCGGTCTTGGCGCCCTTGTGGTGCAGGAGCAGGATCGGCCGCCCCTCGAATGGGCCCCCGACGCGGCCCTCGTTCGCCCGGAACTCCTCGATGATGTGCGCATTCCAGTCCTGCCGGTCGGCCATGGGGTGTCCTCCTGAAGGCGGTGGTCTTCATCTCGACAACCCCGCGCTCTGGGCCCGGATTCCCGGCTCGGGCGCTCGGCGCCGACTTGGATAGGCTGGGGGCGTGCCCTCCGACCACCTGCTGACCTCGCCGACCTCCGAAACGGCGTCCGGGGACCTGCCGCCGGACGGCCTGACGGCCGTCGCCGAGCCGCTTCCGTCGGCCGACGCCCTCGCCGAGGTGCTCGGCGAGCAAGCCGCCGACGGGGACGGCTTCGTCTTCGACCGTCGCGGAGCCGGCGTCGCTGCGGCAGGAGTCGCGTGGCGGATCGTGGTGCCGGCAGGCCCCGGCCAGGTGGCGCGGGCCGCCGCGGCCGCGTCACGGGCGCTCGAGCGGGTGGCCCGGGGTGACGGTCCGGCGCCGGTGGTGGTCGGCGCCCTTCCCTTCGAGGGAACGTCACCGGCCACGCTCGCGATCCCGCGCGTCGCGGTCGTTCGGCGCGAGGACGGGCAGGCGTGGCAGATCTCTGTTTCGCGCGGCGAACCCGGGAACGGACGCTCGGCGGGAGGCGACGCGCCGGTCGACCTCCGCGAGCCCATCGGGGTGGACGGGGACGGCGCGTCGGCCGCGTCGCCGGGAGCGTCGCCGGTCCCCTCGCCGGACGAGTTCATGCGCATGGTGGGCGAGGCGCGCGACCACATCCGCGCAGGCGACCTGGAGAAGATCGTCCTCGCCAGGACGCTCGTCGTTCGCGGCGATGCGCCATTCGATCGAGGGGCGCTCCTCGGCCGGCTGCTGCGCGAGGAGCCCGACGCCTACACGTTCGCCGTCAGCAGGTTCGTCGGTGCGTCTCCCGAGCTGCTCGTCTCGCGGTTCGGCGACGGGGTGTCGGCCAACCCCCTTGGGGGAACGGCGCGCCGATCCACCGAGGCCGGGGAGGACGCTGCGGCGGCACGCGCGCTTCTCGTCTCCGAGAAGGACCTGCGCGAGCACGCATTGGCCGCCGACGCGGTCGTCGCCGACCTGACTCCCGTCTGCGGCACGCTCGACGTCAGGGGCCCCGTCACGCGGGGAACCGCGACGCTCTGGCACCTCTCCACCGAGGTGTCCGGTCGGCTGGCCGACCCGTCGACGTCGGCGCTGGACCTCGCCGCGCTCCTGCATCCGATGCCCGCCGTGTGCGGCACGCCGACGGACACCGCGCTCTCGCTGATCGATCGGCTGGAGGCGTTCGACCGGAAGCTCTACGGCGGTCTGGTCGGGTGGATGGACGCCGACGGCGACGGTGAATGGGCCCTGGCGCTTCGTTGCGCGGAACTGAACGGCGCGACGGCGACGCTCTACGCGGGCGCCGGGATCGTCGCCGACTCGGATCCGGCGGCCGAGCTCGCCGAGACCGACGCGAAGTTCGGCTCGATGTTGCGCGCGCTCGAGGCCTGACGCTCAGCCGCCGGAGGGCGACGCGAGGGCGTCGCGCACCGCGGCACGCACGTCGGCGCGAGCCCTCATCCCGTAGGCGCGATCGACCGGAACCTCCAGGACGTGCACACCCCCCGACTCCGTGGCCGTGCGCAGCGCGGCCACCACGCCGTCCGGTCGGTCGACTACGGCGTGGTGCGCGCCTGCGGCTGCGGCGATCGCGCCCAGGTCGAGGTCGTGCGGCGTGACGAACAGCTCCTCGTGCTCGGGCTGCGAAGCGATCTCGAGGTGGTCGAAGATGCCGCCCCCACGGTTGTTGGGCACGACGAAGACCGCGTTCGCGCCGCGGGAAGCGCTCCAGAGGAGCCCGCCCGCGTCGTGCAGCACCGCGAGATCGCCGATCAGGGCGACCGTCGGCGCGCCCGCGGAGGCGATGCCGAGCGCAGTGGAGACGGAGCCGTCGATGCCGCTCGCGCCGCGGTTCCCGATGACGCGGATGCCGTCGCGCGGCACCATGTACGCGTCCAGGTCGCGCACGGGCATGGACGAGCCCACGAACAGTCGCGCACCGTCGGGAAGCGCAGCGACGACGTCGCGCGCGAGCCGGCCCTCGAACGCTTCCGTCAGCGCGTCGAGCGTGCGGGCGACCGCTGCCGCGGCCACGGCGTCCGCCCGCCGCCAGGCGGACAGCCATCCGGACTCGGTCCGCGGCTCGAACCACTCGTCGAAGCCGGCCGCCAAGGCGCACGGGTCCGCGCGGAGATCGAGCTTCGCCCGCCGCAAGGGATCGGCCGGGAGCGGAGCGACGACCGCGAGTTCGCCGGCGCGCGCGACCAGCGCCTGTCCGGCGCGCGTCGTGGGCGCCGTCCCCAGTTGCAGGACCACCTGCGGGACGCGGTGCTCGGCGAAGCCGGCATCCATGAGCAGGTGCTGCCCGGCCCCGAGCGCGAGCGGCGGGTGCCGGAGGCCGGAGGTCGGCTCGGCCAGCAGCGGCCAACCGGCCTTCAGAGCCAGCGCCTCGACGGCGTTCAGTTCGGCATCCCCCCGCCACGGGTCGAGCGACCCGGCCAGCACGACCCCGTACTCGTAGCTCTGGATCAGCTCGGCGAGCGCGGGGACGGCATCTCCGTCCGGCGTCGGCGGAACGGGAGGCTGGACCTCCGTGTCCGGGCTTTGCGCGTGAACGCCGGCGGGCGGGCCGGTGGGCACGAGCGGCTCGCGAAAGGGGAGGTTCAGGTGCACGGGTCCGCGTGGTGACCCCATCGCCGCGTCCCATGCACGCGCGGCCATGGAAGCCCACGCATCCTCTCGACCGGCGTCCGGGAGCGGCGCGTCCGTCGACCAGCGCGAGTACGCACCGAAGATGTCGACCTGGTCGATGGTCTGGTTGGCGCCCGTTCCCCTGAGCTCCGCCGGGCGATCCGCCGTCAGCAGGATCAACGGCGTCCCCGACTGGGCGGCTTCCACGACGGCGGGAAAGAGGTTCGCGACCGCCGTCCCCGACGTCGTCACGACGATCACGGGACGACCGGTCGCCTTCGCGAGTCCGAGGGCGAAGAACGACGACGACCGCTCGTCGAGGATGACGTGCAGACGGACGCCGGGGTGCCGTGCGAGAACGAGGGCGAGCGTGGTCGACCGCGACCCGGGCGAGATGCATGCGTCGGTCACGCCCCGCATTACCAGTTGGTCCACCAACCCGCTCACACACGAGATCGCGACGTCGCCCGCGGCGGGTTCATCCATGCGTGGTCTCCGACGCGACGAGCAGGTCGGGGACGACCCGACGCGGCTCGAGAACGCCGCCTTCGGGAAGCAGCGGCGACGACGTCACGTCGTCCTCGAGCAGCAGCGCCGTGCCGACGCCGTGCGCGAACGTCGACGCGGGCAGGGCCGCGGCGACGGCGAGCACGGCGGCGAGCCCGACCGACGACTCCAGTGCGCTGGACGCGATCGCGGGAACACCCGCCTCCTCCGCCGCTGCCAGCGCCGCGCCGACGCCGCCGATGCGCTGGGGCTTGATGACGACCACGTCGGCCGCATCCAATTCACGGAGCCGGCGAGCGTCGCCGACGGTTCGCACCGACATCTCGGCGGCGACGGGAACCGGGCTCGCGCGCCGGACCCGCGCCATGTTCTCCAGCGTCTCTACCGGATCCTCGACCAGCTCGATCCCGAACCGCTCGTAGCTCCGGATCGCGCCGAGCGCCTCGTCCACGTCCTGCCAGGCGCCGTTCGCGTCCAGCCGGATGCGCGCCGGGGAGCCGAGCGCCGCG
>Ga0335082_10010564_pt1 | contig 10020 bp, 3 predicted proteins | sample Lox_Sample_41_FD_206718 | JGI IMG/M metagenome (GOLD analysis project Ga0335082, IMG submission 206718) | Soil microbial communities from Loxahatchee National Wildlife Refuge, Florida, United States - Lox_Sample_4.1 | ecosystem: Environmental > Terrestrial > Soil > Wetlands | place: USA: Florida...
GTCCGCCGTCCCGAGATCGCGCTGCGGCTGGCCCTCGGCGCGACCCCGGGCCGGGTTCTGCGCCAGCTCGTCACCGAGGGGCTCTTGCTGTCGGCTCTCGGCGGCGCCCTCGGGCTCCTGCTCGCGTGGGCGGGCAAGGACTTCCTCATCGCCCTGGCTCCCGGAGCTCTTCCACGGGCGTCGGACATCGCGCTCGACGGGCGCGTGGCCGGGTTCGGGCTTCTGCTGTCGCTTGCGACCGGCGTCCTCTTCGGGTTCGCACCGGCGCTGCGACTGACCGGCACCGATCCGGCAGCGGCGCTCGCCGCGGGCGGGCGCACGTCGGGAGGGCCCGGCCGGCACCGCATCCTCGGCTGGATCGCCGCAGGCGAGGTGGCCCTGGCTTCGCTCCTGCTCGTGGGAGCGGGCCTCCTGTTGACGAGCTTCTCCAAACTCATGGGCGCCCCGCTCGGGTTCCGGCCCGACCACGTCCTGACCGCTCGGCTCGCGCTGCCCGAATCGCGCTACGCCGCGCGCGCCGACCAGTCGCAGGCCTTCACGCAGATCGTGGAGCGCCTGGGCGCGCTGCCGGGCGTGGTTTCCGCGTCGTCGGTCATCGGCGCGCCGCTCGAGCGCGGCGGTATCGGAGGCGCGCTCGTCTTCGAGGGCCGCGCCGAGGCCGACATGACGCAGCCCCTGGCCGGCGGGCGCCCGGGCCTCGTCGGCCGCCCGTCGGCCCGCTCGCGCCCCGTGGTGGGCGACTACTTCGGGACGATGCGGCTGCCCATCGTGAAGGGCCGAGCGTTCGGCGCCGGCGACCGCGACGACTCCGTACCGGTGGCGATCGTGAACCGCCGCTTCGTCAGCCGTTACTTCGGGAGCGAAGACCCGATCGGCCGCCGGATTTCGTGGACCGGCTGGAGCCCGGAGCTCACCCGCCATCCGAAGTGGATGACCATCGTCGGCATTGCGGAGGACGTGCGAACGGCGGACATCACCGGCCCGGACGACCCCTCCGTCTACGCCCCCTACAACCAGCGCCCCGCCGACTGGCAGCGGTTCGGGACGCTCCTCGTGCGGGCCGTGGGCGACCCGGCGCTTCTCGCCCGGCAGCTGCGGGAAGCCGTCTGGGCCTTCGACCCGGCGCTGACCTTGAGCGAAGTCGTCACGCTCGAAGAGCGCCGCGCGTCCCTGCTGGCCTCCCGGCGCTTCACGTCGCTGCTGCTCGCAGTCTTCGGCGGCGCCGCTCTCTTCCTCGCCCTCCAGGGGATCGTGGGCCTCCTCTCGTACATCGTGGGCGAGCGGCGCCGCGAGATCGGCATCCGGATCGCGCTCGGAGCCGCGCCCCGGGACGTGTTCGCCGGGGTGGCGCTGCCGGCGGTGCGTATGACTCTCGCGGGCCTCGCCATCGGCGTGCTGGCCGCCTTCGTCCTGACCCAATTCCTCGAAAGCCTTCTCTACGGAGTCGAGCCGACGGATCCCCCGACCTACGCCGCGGTCGCGGCCGTCGTGATCGCTGCGGCGCTCGCGGCCTGCCTCGCCCCCGCACGCAAGGCCATCAAGACCGACCCCATGCTGGCGATCCGTGCGGACTGAGCGGGAGATTTGAACATGAGGACGTGGAGCGGAACCAGGACGTCGAGACCGACCAGGGTGACCGTTCGAAGCGACGCGCGCTTCGAGATTGACTGAGGTAGAACCGTGAACACTCTCTCGCAGGACATCCGATACGCCCTCCGGACGCTGGCCAAGACGCCCTCCGTCACACTGTTCGCGATCCTCTCGCTGGCGCTCGGGATCGGCGCCAATGCGGCGATCTTCTCGGTCGTGGACGCCTTTTTCTGGCGGCCGTTCCCGGTGCGCGACCCGGGAAGCCTCGTCACTTTGAACACGACCGACGAGAAGAACCCGGGCCTGCTGCCCATGTCGCGCCTCAACTTCGAGGACACGCGAGACAAGACCGACGTCTTCTCCGGCACGGCCGCCGTGAGCTTCGCCACCGTGGACGTCACGGTGCAGAACGAGACCACGCGCGTGCCCGGCATGATCGCGACCGGCAACTACTTCGAGGTGATGGGCGTGCGCCCGATCCTCGGCGCCGGATTCACGCCGGGGCAGGACGAGCCGCTGGGAAGCCGCCCGGTCGCCGTGCTGGGCAACGGCTACTGGAAGCGCCGCTTCGGGTCCGACCCGGCGATCGTCGGCAAGACGGTGACGATCAACCGCATGGGGTACACCGTCGTCGGCGTTCTCCCGGAGTCGTTCACGGGGACCTTCCCGGGCTTCGTGCCCGACCTCTGGCTCCCCTATGGGATGCGCCTGCAGATCCAGCCGGCCTTCGCGTTCATGTCCGAGTCGCGGCGCGGGATGTGGCTCGTGCCCGTCGCGAGGCTCAAGCCCGGCGTGACGTTGGGAGCGGCGCAGGCGGCCGTCAAGACGTTTGCAAGCCACCTCGAGAAGGAGTACCCGGAGTCGAACAAGGGCCGCGGCATCGCCCTCCAGACGCTGGCCGAGGCCCGCGCCAACCCCACGGGCGCCGCGCAGAATCCCCTGCCCCGCATCGCTGCCCTGCTGCTCGGGGCGGTGGGACTCATCCTGCTCATCGCGTCCGCCAACGTGGCGAACCTGTTGCTCGCCAGGGCCTCCGCGCGACAGAAGGAGATCGCCGTGCGGATCGCCATGGGAGCCACCCGGCGCCGGCTGCTGCGCCAGCTCATGACGGAGAGCATGGTGCTCGCATTCGCCGGCGGAGCCTGCGGCCTCGTCGTGGCCTCGTGGTTCACGAGCCTGCTCATGTCGCTGCAGCCGCCCGGACCCTTCCCGCTCCTGCTCGGCGCGCGCATCGATCCGCGCGTGCTGGCCTTCACACTGGCCGTCGCGTCGCTAACCGGCCTCGTGTTCGGCCTGGTTCCGGCGCTCCAGGCCTCCCGTCCCGAGGTGTACGGCAAGTTGAAGGAAGGCGGGCGCGGCAGCGACCTGGGCGCACGCGGCGGGGTCCGGCGCGTTCTCGTGATCGCGGAGGTCGCCCTCGCCACCGTGGCGCTCACGGCCACCGGGCTTCTCTTGCGCAGCCTGCGCGAGGCCACGGCCATCGACCCGGGCTTCAACCCGCAACGCGTCCTGACCATGGCCCTCGACGTGTCCCTCCAGGGCTACGACGCGGACCGCGGGGCCCAGTTCTATCGGCAGCTTCTCGACCGCGCGCGGCTGCTCCCCGGCGTCCGCGCGGTCACGCTGGCCTCGAGGCTCCCTCTCGCCCCCGGCTTCCTGAGGACCGTTCACGTCGAGGGGGAAGTTCCTTCCGAGAAGGAGCGGGGCGTCCTGGTGAACGTGGCGACAGTCGACCGCGACTACTTCGGGACGCTCGAGATCCCGCTCGCGGCCGGCCGTCCCTTCGGCCCGGAGGACGTCGAGACCTCGCCCGCCGTCGCGGTCGTCAACCAGACGATGGCGAAGCGCTTCTGGCCCGGGCGGGACGCGCTCGGTCTCACCTTCCGCTTCCCCGCCGCGGGCGGCGACGGGAAGCTGACGGACCCCATCCGCATCGTCGGCATCGCAAAGGACAGCAAGTACGTGACGCTGGGCGAGACGCCGATCCCGTTCGTCTACCTTCCGTTCCGGCAGGACTACAAGCCGGGAATGAGCCTCGTCGTGCGCGGCGACCAGGATCCCTCGGGCGTGCTGGGCTCGATCCGCCGGGAGGTCGCCGCCCTCGATCCGGGTCTTCCGATTTTCAACGTTCAGCCGCTCGCGGCGCAGATCGAGGGCGCCCTCTGGCTCTCGCGGGTCGGCGCATACCTGCTCGCGGCGTTCGGAGCGCTCGCGCTCCTCCTGACCACGGTCGGGACCTACGGCGTCATTGCCTACTCGGTGACGCGACGGACAGCCGAGATCGGCCTTCGCATGGCTCTCGGCGCCGGACCCTCGCGGATCATCGGGATGGTCCTGGCCAACGGCATGAGCCTCGTGGCCATCGGCCTGGCGGTCGGCCTCGGCGTCGCCTTGCTCCTCGGACGCAGCCTGACTCCCATTCTCTTCGGCGTCAAAGGAAGCGACCCCGCCACCTACGCCACGATTTCGCTCGTGCTGGCCGCAGTGGCCCTGCTCGCCTGCTACGTGCCGGCCCGCCGCGCCGCGAGCGTGGATCCGACGATCGCCCTGCGGCAGGAGTGAAAGAGCTATGAACACCCTCATCCAGGACCTCCGATACGCGCTCCGGACGCTCGCGAAGTCGCCCGGCTTCGCGGCGGCTGCCGTCGCAACCCTCGCGCTTGGAATCGGAGCGAATACGGCGATCTTTTCGGTCGTCCATGCCGTTCTTTTCAAGCCGCTCGGATTCCCGCACCCGGAACGGCTCGTCACGCTCCAGGAGCGCAGCCAGGACGGCACCGCGGACAACACCGGCTTTCCGACCTATCAGGACTGGCGGGCCCGCTCGAGGTCTTTCGAGGACGTGGCGGTGATGTCGTACTGGACCGGGAAGCTCGGCGCCGAAGGAACCAGCGAGGCGGAGAAGCTGGAAGGCATGCGCGTTTCCGACGGCTTCTTCCGGATGCTCGGCGTGCGCCCGGCCCTCGGGCGCGACTTTCTGCCCGAAGAAGACCGGCCCAATGCCAATCGGGTCGTGCTCCTTTCTCATGGCCTCTGGAAACGCCGGTTCGGCGGCGACCCGAGTCTGCCGGGCCGGACGATCCAGCTCGGCGACCGCGCGTACCTGGTGGCCGGAGTCCTGCCCGCCGATTTCGAGTCCGTCTTCTCGCCTTTCCCGGCGCGGCCGACCGAGATCTGGGGGCCCCTCGGGTATGACCTCTCGCTCCCCTACGCCTGCCGCGACTGCCGCCATCTGCGCGCCTTCGCGCGCTTGAAGCCCGGCGTGTCTGTCGAGTCGGCTCGCAATGAGCTCTCCACGATCCAGGCCGCGATCGTCGCCGAGCATCCGGCCGATTACCCCACGGCGGGCATTTTCGTCGACCCGCTCGACAAGCAGCTCACCGGCAAAGCCAGGCCCCTGCTCTTGACGCTGCTTTCCGCTGTCGGGTTCGTGCTCCTCATCGGCTGCGCGAACGTCGCGAGCCTTCTGACGGCGCGGGCCTCGGGGCGGCGGCGCGAAGTCGCAATCCGTTGCGCTCTCGGCGCCGACCGCGGACGCATCGCGAGACTCTTCCTGACCGAGGTGCTCCTGATCGCCGTCGCAGGAGGACTGCTTGGCGTCGCGACCGCGGGGGTGACGCTTCAGAGCCTGGTGGCCGCGGCGCCGGCCGGCCTGCCCCGACTGTCCGACACGCGGCTCGACCTTTCGGTATTGGCCTTCGCGGCCGCCCTCTCGCTGGGCAGCGGACTCGCCTTCGGGCTCGTCCCCGCTTTGGGCTTTGCGCATCTCGATTCGGAATCCTTCCTGCGCGAGGGCTCCGGCGGCTCGGCCTCTCGCAGGTCGCGGCGAGCGTCGGGGCTGCTCGTGGCCTTCGACGCGGCGCTCGTCTTCGTCCTGCTCTTCGGCGCAGGCCTTCTGGTCCGCAGCACGTCTCGCCTGCTCGCCGTGGATCCGGGTTTTGTCCCGGCGGGAGTCCTCCAGATGGAAGTCTCCGTATCCGGCGCGGCGTACCGGGGCGACAACAGCGAGGCGGCCCTGACCAGCTTCTACGAGCAGGCTCTTGCCCGCATCCGGTCGCTTCCGGGCGTGGTCTCCGCCGGAGCCACGAGCCAGCTCCCGCTGGGCGGCAACGTGGACGGCTACGGAGTCCACATCGAGGGCCGCGCCGAGCCGAACCCGGCGCTGGCGCCGTCGGCGGACCGGTATTCGGTGACCCCCGACTATCTGGCCACGATGCGGATTCCGGTGCTCATGGGCCGCGGCGTCACGGAAGCCGACCGCAAGGACTCGCCGCCCGTCGTCCTGATCAATCAGACCCTGGCCAGGAACGAGTTCTCCGACGGAGACCCGATCGGCCGACGCGTCAAGATCGGCGGCACGGACGGGCCCTGGCGCACCATCGTCGGCGTTGTGGGCGACGTGCGCCACGCCGGTCTCGACGCGCCGAGGACCAACCAGATCTACCTGCCGCACTCCCAGTTCACCGACTCGGACCTGGTCGTCGTGATCCGGACGACCGGCGACCCGGAGAGGATCGCCACGGCCGCGCGTGCCTTGATCCGGTCGGTGGATCCGAACCAGCCCGTGCAGCACGTCGTGACAGTCGAGCGCATCGTGACCGCCTCGGCAGCCCCGCGGCTTTTCGCGGCTTCGCTGTCGACGGCGTTCGCGGCGCTTGCGGTCCTGCTCGCGGCCGTGGGCGTGTTCGGCGTCGTGTCCGGCTTCGTCGCGAAGCGGTTCCGGGAGATTGGAATCCGCATCGCCCTGGGCGCCCGCCGGGCACAGATTCTGCGCCTCGTGGCCGGCGAGGCCGTCGGCCTGGCGGCGGCCGGCGTGGCCATTGCTGTTCCTCTCGCCCTGGGCTTCGGCAACGCCTTGAAGAGCCAGCTCTATGCCGTCTCCCCCGGCGACGCGGCTCTCCTGGCGGCGGTTGCGGCGCTCGCCATCCTTGTCGCCCTCGCCGCCAGCCTCCTGCCCGCGCGCCGGGCCACCCGCATCAGCCCTCTGTCAGCTCTCAAGAGCGAGTGAGAAAGGCCGCAATGACCACGTGGATGCAGGACGTACGGTACGCGCTTCGGACGCTCGCGCGGAGCCCCGGTTTCACGGCCGCAGCCGTCGCCACGCTGGCTCTCGGAATCGGAGCCGACACGGCGATCTTCTCGGTCGTGCACGCCGTCCTCTTGAAACCGCCGCCGTACGAGCGCCCCGGGGAGCTCGTGCGGTTCTGGGGCTCTTACGCGCAGCACGAGGTCGTCCTGGCCAAAGGCAACGTCTCGCCGCTCGATGCTCTGGACTGGCGAACCCAGTGCCGTTCGTTCTCCGGCATCGCCCTCTTCAACACGGGCAATCTCACGCTGACCGGGGCGGGAGAGCCGCTGCGCTTGCGCGCCGGCGCCTCGACCGCCAACTTCTTCGACGTGCTCGGCGTGCGGCCGGCACTCGGCAGCGCCTTCACGGCAGACAACGAGACGGAAGGCCGCCACCGCGTGGCGATCCTTTCCGACGGCTTCTGGCGGCGGCGATTCGGAGCCGATCCCCGCGTGGTCGGCGCCGTGATGACCTTGAACGGCAACCCCTACACGATCGTCGGCGTCCTGCCCCGTGGATTTCGAGGCCCTGCCCCGTCGGCCGATGGCGAGCCCGAGTTGTGGCGGCCTCTCGTGCTCCCGCGCGATCCCGGCGCCCGCGGCGGCCATTATCTGATGGCGGTCGGAAGACGGGCTCCCGGCGTGAGCCTGGAGGCTGCACAGCAGGAGATCGACGTCGTCACCGCCCGGCTGCTCGCGCAGTATCCGGCGACGAACACCGGCTGGAAGATTCTCCTGGAAGACCTCCAGCGGGCCTCTGCCGGCGACAGCCGCTCGACGCTCCTCGTGCTCCTCGGAGCGGTCGGCTGCGTCCTCGCGATCGCCTGCGCCAATGTCGCCGGCCTGCTGCTGTGCCGGGCCGCGTCGCGCCGTCGAGAGTTCGCGATCCGCCGGGCCATCGGGGCCGGCACGGCGCGGCTCGTGCGCCAGCTCATGGTCGAGAGCCTCGTCCTCTCGACGGCGGGGGGCGTCGCGGGACTGCTCATAGCGCTCTGGGCGGTCCAGGCCCTGTTGCCGCTCGGCTCCGCCGCGGGGGCTTCGGGTGCATCGCCTCTCGAGCCGGCGGTGCTCGCCTTCACGGCGATCCTCGTCGTTGCGACGGGCCTGGCCTTTGGCCTCGCACCGGCGCTGGCGAGCGCTCGCATCGACCCGCAGCAGGCTCTCCAAGCGGGCTCGGGCTCGACGACGCCGTCGTCGGCCCGTGCGCGGAGCTTGCTCGTCGCGGGCGAAGTCGCCGTGGCGGTGTTGCTGCTCACAGCGGCCGGCCTGTTCCTGCGCAGCCTCCGGTTGCTGATGCGCGAGGACCCCGGCTTCCAGCCCGGAGGCGTCCTGACGTTCTCGCTCGCCCTCCCGGCCGGGCGCTACGATACGCCCGAGAAGCAGGTCCTCTTCCACCGCCAGCTCAACGAGCGTCTGGTCGCGCTGCCCGGCGTGGTCGCCGCGGGCGCCATCAACACGCTGCCGCTCGCCGGAGGTTACTCGTGCGACAGTTTTGCCCTCGCCGACCGCCCGGCTCCGCCGGCTGGAACCGAGCCATGCGCCGAGAACCGGATCGTGGGCGGCGACTACTTCTCCGCCATGGGAATCCGACTCGCGGCCGGGCGCCTCTTCTCGCCGCAGGATGACGCCAAAGCGCCTCTGGTCGCGATCGTCAACGAGACCTTTGCAAAGGCGTGGTGGCCCGGCAGACCGGCAGTGGGCCAGCGCCTCAAATGGGGCGACTTCGGCAACACTTCGGACTGGCTGACGGTCGTGGGAGTGGTCTCCGACGTGCGCCACTTCGGCCTCGGAGAGCCGCCCCGCGCAGAGATCGACACACCCTACGCTCAGAACCCGGACAGCGGCATGGGCGTCGTCCTCAAGGCCCGCGCCGATCTGGCCGGCCTCGCGCCAGCCGCGAGGGCCGCCGTCGCCGCGCTCGACAAGGACCTGCCCGTCTACAACCTGCGCTCCATGGAGGAGTACGTGGGGCGATCGACGGCGCGGCCGCGACAGCGCGCGGGCCTGACGGGAGTCTTCGCCGCGGTCGCGATCCTGCTCGCCGCCGTCGGCGTCTTCGCCACCGTCGCCTTCTCGGTCGTCAGCCGGACGCGGGAGATCGGCATCCGCATCGCCCTGGGCGCCGAGCGTCGGCACATCCTCGCGCGCGTCCTCGGCCAGGGCCTGCGCCCCGTGCTCGCCGGTGCGGCCATCGGGCTGGCGGCCGCGGCAGCCGCCGCGCGGCTCCTGTCCACCTTCCTCTACCGTGTTCCCGCCAGGGACCCCGTCGTCTTCGCGACGGTGCCGCTGGCTCTCGCGGCCGTCGCGGTTCTGGCCGCGTGGCTGCCCGCCCGCCGCGCGGCTCGCATCAGCCCGCTGGAAGCCCTGCGCCATGAATGATCTGAAGTACGCCCTGCGGACCCTGGCGCAGTCTCCTGGGTTCACCGCGCTCTCGGTCCTCGTGCTGGGGCTGGGGATCGGCGCCAACGTCGCGATCTTCTCGGCCGTGGACGCCGTGCTCTTCCGGCCCCTGCCTGTCTCGGACCCGTCCTCGCTCTTCCGCGTCTTCGCCGTAGACGAGAGCGGCTTCGAGCTCTTCAACAACTCGTATCCCGTCTTCACGGACTATCGAGACCAGGCCACGTCATTCTCTGGCCTCGCCGCCTTCTCGAGCGAGCCGGTTCACCTGGCACGGGCGAGCGAAAAGGCCGAGCGGGTCACCGGCGGGATCGTGAGCGGCAACTACTTCGATGTTCTGGGAGCCACGCCCGAGCTCGGGAGGCTCCTGTCGGCGACGGACGACCGCGCGGCGGGCGCCCACCCGGTCGCGGTGGCGAGCGACCGGCTCTGGCGCCGCTCGCTTGGCGCAGATCCGCGCGCGGTCGGCAGCCCGATCCGAATCAACGGGCACCCGTTCACTCTGGTCGGCGTCGCGCCGCCTCGCTTCACCGGCGTGGATCTCGAGGAAACCCCGGACCTCTGGGTCCCGATGGCCATGGCCGATCAGGCACTGCCGGAGCTCGCGTCCCACCACCCGCTCACGAGCCGCAACCTCCGCTGGCTCGACATCGTGGGCCGGTTGAAGCCCGGCGTGACGGCGCGCAGCGCGCAAGCCGAGCTCGACGCGATCGCGAAGCGGCGCGCCGCCTCCCAGCCGAAGGACAGGCACGATCCGATGGCCCGGCTCGTGCCTGCTGGCGAGAGCTCCCTTTCGGCCGAGACGCGGGGCACCGCCCGACGGATCTCCTGGCTTCTGCTCGCTTCGGTGACGGCGATCCTCCTGATCGCTTGCGCCAACGCCGCGGGGCTCCTGCTCGTGCGGGCTCACCGCCGCCGGCGCGAGATGGGCATTCGCATGGCTCTCGGGGCGACGGGCGGCCGGCT
>Ga0335082_10010567_pt1 | contig 10017 bp, 11 predicted proteins | sample Lox_Sample_41_FD_206718 | JGI IMG/M metagenome (GOLD analysis project Ga0335082, IMG submission 206718) | Soil microbial communities from Loxahatchee National Wildlife Refuge, Florida, United States - Lox_Sample_4.1 | ecosystem: Environmental > Terrestrial > Soil > Wetlands | place: USA...
CCGCCGACGGGATGGGCTGTCCGCTCTCCACGTGGCGGGCGAAGAGCGCCAGCGTCTCCGGATCCCAGGCCCACTCCTCGAGCATCTGGCTCGGCGCCTCGACGAAGTCCCACTCGGTGGCCACCCCGGAGAAGCCGAGCCAGTCCTGCCTTCCGGCGAGGAGGTGGTGCATCAGGTGGCCGAACTCGTGAAAGAGCGTCACCACGTCGTCGTGGTCGAGCAGCGCCGGTGAGGCCACCGCCGGATCGGCGAAGTTGCACACCAGCACGCCCTCCGGGCGCTGCACGCCGCGCAGCCCGGACACGAGCGGGAACTGGGCGGCGTGCTTGTACTTGTTCGGCCGGGGATGGAGGTCGAGGTAGACGCGCCCGACCAGCTCCCCCGAGCGCTCCACGTCGTAGACCTCCACCGCCGGGTGCCACCGGGTCGCTCCCTCCACCCTGCGGAAGGCGACGTCGAAGACCCGGGCGCAGAGGGTGAGAAGGCCGTCCCGGGTGCGCCGGAACTCGAAGTAGGGCCGAACCGACTGGCTGTCGAAGGCGAAACGCTCCTGCTTCACCCGCTCCTCGTAGTAGGCCTTCTCCCAGTCCGCGACGCGCTCGGCGCCGGGCTCGTCCCGCCGCTTGCGCTCCAAGAGCTGTGCCAGGTCGGCGCGGGCGCGCGGCTCGGACACCGCCGCCACCCGGTCGAGGAAGGTGGCCACCGTGGCCGCCGAGCGCGCCATCTTGTCCTCGGTGATGTAGTCCGCCCAGGAGGCGTAGCCGAGGAGCCGCGCCTGCTCGGCGCGCACCTCGAGCAGCTGGCGTAGCGTGGCCTCGTTCGCCGGCCAGGCCCGCCCGGCGTTCTCCACGTACAGCGCCCGCCGGGCCTCGCCGTCCTCGGCGTACTGGCGGAAGGGGAGGAGGTCCGGATAATCGGTGGTGATGCTCACCAGGCCGTCCGGGCCCGGCAGGTGCGCCGCCTGGTAGTCGGGCGGAAGGCCGCGCAGCTGGTCGGGACGGACCTTCACCGTCCGCACGTCCTCGCGGATGGCACGGTCGAAGGTCTGGCCCAGCACCACCGCGCGGTCGGCCAGCTCCTTGAGCCTCGCCCGGGTGGCGTCGTCCTTGTCCACGCCCGCGCGCCGGAAGTCGCGCAGCGTGTGCTCCAGGTAGCGACGGGCCCCAGGGTCGAGGCCCGCGGCGTCGAGCGAGGCCAGTGCGCGGTAGACGCCCTGGTCGAGCGACAGCTCGGTGGCGAAGGCGCTCAGCGCCTGGGTGGCCTTCTCCGCCGCCTCGCGCACCGCCTCCTCCGGGTGCACCTCGCTGAACAGCCCGGCCCGGTGGCCGGCGTTGGAGAGGTGGAGCTGGATGCGGTGGAAGCGCCGCAGGGTGTCTTCCCTGTCAGGCGGGCCCTGCGCCGCGCGCAGCGAGGCAAGCTCGTCTCGCGCCGCCCCGAGCGCTGCGTCGGCCTCCTCCTTCATTTCCTCGGCGGTGACCTGGGCCATGGGGCGCACTATAAGCGTCGCCTCGCCATGTTCACCGGCCTGGTCCAGGACATCGGCACCGTCACCCGCGTCACGCCGGGTCCGACCACGGACCTGGTCCTTCGCACCGCCCTCGGCGCCGCGGACTTCGCCCTGGGGGAGTCGATCGCCGTGGATGGCGCCTGCCTCACCGTCGTCGAGCGCGCCGGGGACACCTTCCGCGTCCAGGCCGGCCCGGAGACGCTGCGCCGCACCACGCTCGGGTCGGCCCAGGCCGGCACCCGGGTCCACCTCGAGCGGGCGCTCCGGCTCTCCGACCGGCTGGGCGGGCATCTGGTCCTCGGCCACGTCGATGCGGTGGCCGAGGTGCTGGCCTCGGCGCGCGAGGGCGGGGCAGTCGTCCTCGAGATCGGCCTCCCCCTGGAGCTGGCCCCGTTCTTCATCGAGAAGGGCTCGGTGGCGGTGGACGGGGTGAGCCTGACCGTCAACACGCTCGGCAGGGACCGGTTCTCGGTGGCCCTCATCCCCGAGACACAGGCCCGTACCACCCTGGCGCAGCGGTCTGTGGGGACCCGGGTGAACATCGAGGCCGATGTCATCGGAAAATACGTGGCTCGGCTCCAGGGCGCCTCCCGCGGGGGCGGCCTGACCCTGGACGTGTTAAGGGCAAGCGGATTCATCTCCGAGACCTGATCGAGACCCTCAGAGGCAACGCGTGGCACGGCATGTGGAGGAAGTGAGCAGCATCTCGCTGGTCGAGCGGGCCCTGGCCGACATCCGCCGCGGGAAGATGGTCGTCCTCACCGACGACGAGGACCGCGAGAACGAGGGAGACCTGGTCATGGCCGCGGAGAAGGTGACCGCGTCGGCCATCAACTTCATGGCCACCCACGGCCGCGGGCTGATCTGCCTCTCGCTCACCGATGAACGGATCCGCCAGCTCAACCTCCCGCTCATGGTCCACGACAACACCTCGCCCTTCGGCACCGCCTTCACCGTCTCCATCGAGGCGGCCCGCGGCGTCACCACCGGAATCTCCGCCGCGGACCGGGCGCGGACCATCCTGGCCGCGGTGGCGCCGGCTGCTCGTCCGGGGGACCTGGTGCGCCCGGGCCACGTCTTCCCGCTCCGGGCTCGCGAGGGTGGGGTGCTGGTCCGCACCGGGCAGACCGAGGGGTCGGTCGACCTGGCCCGCCTGGCCGGGCTCGCCCCGGCGGGGGTGATCTGCGAGGTGATGAACCCCGACGGGACGATGGCTCGCCGGCCGGAGCTGATCCGCTTCGCGCGCAAGCACCGCCTCCAGCTCCTCTCGGTGGCGGACCTCATCCGCTACCGGCTCCAGCGCGACCGGCTGGTGCGCCGGGTGACCTCGGGCACCGTCGACCGGCCGGGGCAGGGGAGCTGGGTGGCACATGCCTACGCCAGCGACGTGGACACTGCGGTTCACGTGGCGCTGGTCAAGGGCGAGGTGAGCGGTCCGAGGCCGGTCCTCACCCGCGTGCACCGGGCCTGCCCGGTGGGCGACGTGTTCGGGAGCGCGTCCTGTGACTGCGGCGTGCAGCTCGCCGCCGCCCTGGCCGCCATCGCCGACGCCGGGCGCGGGGTGCTCGTCTACCTCCGCCGCGACGAGGCCGCCGCCCAGGCGCTCTCGTGCACCCACCAGGCCGAGGCGCGCTCCAACGCGGCGGATGACCACGGCCGGCTGCGCGAGTTCGGCATCGGCGCGCAGATCCTCAAGGACCTCGGGCTCAGGCGGCTGCGCCTTCTGACCAACAACCCGAAGCGCATCGTCGGGCTGGAGAGCTACTCGCTGGAGATCGTCGAGCAGGTGCCGCTCGGACCCCGCCGCGCCCCGCGCCGGAGCTAGCATGCCCCGCCTCTTCGAAGGACATCTGGTCACCCCCAAGGGTCGGTTCGCGCTCTGCGTGGCGCGCTTCAACTCCTTCATCACCGACCACCTGCTGGCCGGGGCCACCGACGCGCTCCTGCGTCACGGCGTGGCCGAGGAGGACCTGGACGTGTTCAAGGTTCCCGGCACCTTCGAGCTGCCCGGGCTGGTCCGCCGCCTGGCGGAGAGCGGCAAGTACGCCGGGGTGGTGGCCCTGGGGTGCATCCTCCGGGGCGGGACGCCTCACTTCGAGTACGTGGCCGGCGAGGTGAGCAAGGGCCTCGGCCAGGTCGCCCTCACCGCGCCCTGCCCGGTGACCTTCGGCGTGCTCACCTGCGACACGCTGGAGCAGGCCGTGGATCGGGCGGGGATGAAGTCGGGAAACAAGGGCGCCGACGCTGCGCTGGCCTGCCTGGAGATGGTCAACCTCTATGCGCGGCTGGAGTCCGCGAAGAAGCGGTAGATGGGGGCCCGGCGCATCGGACGGGAACGCGCGCTCCAGGCGCTCTATCAGCTGGACATGGGTGAGCTCGAGCCGGCGGCGGCGCTGGAGGTGGCCTGGGCCTCGGAGCCGGAGGAGGGCAACGAGCAGACCCGAGCCGAGGCGCGCGCCTTCGCGCTCGACCTGGTCCAGGGCGTCCGCGAGCACCAGGAGGAGATCGACGGTCTGCTCCAGGAGCACAGCCACAACTGGCGGCTGGACCGGATGGCCCGCGTGGACCGGAACGTCCTCCGGCTGGCGGTGTACGAGCTCCGGTTTCGCGAGGACATCCCGAAGAAGGTGACGCTCAACGAGGCGGTCGAGCTGGGGAAGCGCTTCGGCACCGAGGAGTCCTCGGCCTTCATCAACGGGCTTCTGGACCGCATCGCCGAGGCGGTGGCCAAGCCGTGACCTCGGTGGCCGCTCACGAGCTGAGCCTGGAAGCCCTGGACACGCTGTCCGGGGTGGACACCCTCTGCCTCTTCGTGGCCGAGGACGAGCGCCCGCTGAGCGGTGCGGCCGGGCTGACCGACTGGCGCCTGTGCGGGCAGCTCTCGCGCCTGCTCGTGGATGGCTTCTTCAGTGGCGCGGCGGACGACTCCGTCCTCCTCCCCTCCGGCGGGCGCATCGGGCCGGCGCGCATCGTCGTCTTCGGGCTGGGGCGCAGCGATCGGCTCTCCGATGGACCGGCCGTCGGGGCGCGCCTGGCGGCGGCCGCCGCGGTGCTCAACCGGGCCGGCGCGACGGCGGTGGCCCTGGAGGTGCCCGGCGCGGGAGTGCTCCCCGATGCCGAGCGGGTGCGGGCGCTGCGGGCCGGGTTCATGCCCGCCTTCCAGGGGCGGCACGTGGCCGTCCTCGGGGACCGCGCCCTGGGAAAGTTGCTCGGGGCCTGACCCCCGGACTGGCCGGGGGAGGGGTGGCTCACGACCCAGGCCCGGGGTCTGCTACCGTCTGCAACATATTCTGGTCAGGCGGGAATGGCGTACAAGGTTCTCATCGTCGAGGACTCCGAGGCGTCGCGTGATTTCTTGGCGGCGGCGGTGGCGTCCTTCGATGGGGTGGAGGTGATCACCACCTCCCGCGGCTTCGAGGCGCTCAAGCTGTTGCCCCGCCACCGGTTCGACCTGATCATCACCGACATCCAGATGCCGGACATCAACGGGCTGGAGCTGATCAACTTCGTGAAGAAGAACCCCAACTACCGGAACACCCCGCTGTTCATCGTCACCGCCGAGGGCCGGGAGCAGGATCGCGCCCGCGGCCTGGCGCTCGGCGCGGCGGAGTACCTGGTGAAGCCGGTCCAGGCGGAGGACCTGGAGGGTCTGCTCCGGCGCTACCTGTCCATCGCGTGAGCGGGCCGAACAAACCCTGGGGCGACTTCGTCTCCGAGGCGGTGGAGACCGCCGAGGCGCTGGAGCGCGAGCTGGGGCGCCTGGACACCGGCGGCGAGGAGCCCTCCCCGGCGGCCCTCAACGCCGTCTTCCGCCACGCGCACTCCCTCAAGGGGCTGGCCGCCCTCTACGGGCAGGGGGCGATGGAGGGGCTGGCCCATGCCGCCGAGGACCTCCTCGACAGGCTGCGGCTCGGCCGGGTCCGCCTGCGCGAGGCGGTGGCCGACGCGCTGGCCGAGACGGTGGAGCTCCTCCGGGGGCTGGCCCATGCCGCCGAGGCGGGGCCCGACGAGGCGCTCCTCGGCCGGGCCGGGGTGCTGGTCGCCCGGCTGGAGCAGCTCGCCCAGGGACCGGAGCGGCTCGCCCCGGACCCGCTCCACCGGCTGGAGCTGGCCCCTGCCTTCCGGGCCGTGCTCACCGAGTACGAGGAGCACCGCCTGCGCGAGACGCTGCGCCGCCGGGCCCTGGTGTGGAGCTTCTCCGTGCGATGGCGGCTCGAGGATTTCGACCTGCGTCTCCCGGCCCTGGTGGAGCGCCTCGCTCCGGTGGCCGAGGTCATCGCCACCCTCCCCGGCAGCGCCCCCGGTGACCCGGAGGCCATCTGCTTCGAGCTGCTCATCGGGTCCTCGGCGGGGGAGGACCGGCTCCTGGAGGCGCTCGCCCCGGACGCCGGGGAGCTGGCCCTGGTGCCCTCGCGCAAGCGGCGGCGCCCGGATGAGGCCCGGCCCGGCGCCGGCCCGGGCGCTCCGGCGGACCGTGCACCCGCCGGCGAGGTGGAGGGGCCGCTCCGGAGTGCCGCCCAGACGGTGCGGGTGGGCATCGAGCGGCTCGACGGGCTGATGAACGCGGTGGGCGAGCTGCGGCTCATCGCCGCCGGCATCCAGCGGCTGGCCGACGGCGCGCTCGCCCCAGGGGTGACCCAGCTCCCGCGCGCCTTCGGGGCCGACCTGCTCCGGGAGCAGCGCCAGATGTCGCGCCGGCTGGACGCCCTGCAGTCCGGGCTCCTCGAGGCGCGGATGGTCCCGCTCTCCCAGGTCTTCGAGCGGCTGCAGCGTCTGGTGCGCCGGGCGGCGCGCGACGCCGGAAAGGAGCTGGATCTCTTCACCCGGGGCGGCGAGGTGGAGCTGGACAAGCTCATCGTCGAGGAGCTCTCCGACCCGCTCATGCACCTGCTCCGCAATGCCGTCGATCACGGCATCGAGGCTCCGGACGACCGCGAGCGGCTGGGCAAGCCCCGGCGCGGCACGCTCACCCTGGCCGCCCGGCCGGACGGAAGCCACGTCGTCATCGAGGTGCGGGATGACGGCCGGGGCATCGACTCGGCCCGGGTCCGCCAGGTGGCCGTGGAGCGAGGGCTTCTCCCCGGGGACGAGGCGGCCGGGATGAGCGGGCGGGCGCTCCATCGCCTCCTCTTCACCCCCGGGTTCTCCACCGCCCGGAGCATCAGCGCGCTGAGCGGGCGCGGGGTGGGTCTGGACGTGGTGCAGACCAACCTCGCCCGGCTCTCGGGGGTGATCGACGTCGAGTCGGGCTCCGGCGTGGGGACTGCCTTTCGCCTCACCCTGCCGCTGACCCTGGCCATGATGCGCGGGCTCATCGTCCGGGTGAGCGGCAGGACCTACGCCATCCCGCTCAACGGGGTGGTGGAGATCCTCTCCCTGGGATCCGAGCCGCCGAGGCGGGTCGGCGACCGGGAGCTCATCTCCGTGCGCGGCAACCCGCTCCCCCTGGTGCGGCTGGCCCGGCTCTTCCGCCTTCCGGAGGCCGAGCTCTCCCGCCGCAACGTGGTGGTCATCGGCCTGGCTCAGGAACGGCTCGGGCTGGCCGTGGACGAGCTGCTCGGGCAGGCGGACATGGTCACCAAGCGGCTCGGGGGTCGGCTCGGCCCCGTCCCGGGCATCGCCGGGGTGGCCGACCTCGGCAACCGGCGGACGGTGCTCGTGCTCGACGTGGCGGCGATCATCTCCGAGGGCCTGAGCCAGGCGCCGCCGCGGGCCGCGCTCTCCGAATGACCCCGGGCATGGATGCTCCCCGACCCTCCCCGTCCCTGGCCGAGCGCCTGAAGGCCTTCCGCTACCGTCCCGAGGAGGAGGTCCCGCCGCTGGCCATGTTCCCCGCGCGCGGGGAGGACGCCCGGCCGGCGGCCGTCGCCGAGGAGGTGCGCGAGGTGCTCTCCTTCGAGCTCGCCGGGGGGACCTACGCCGTCGCGCTCGGCGGGGTGCTGGAGATCCTCCGCGCCCGCACCCTGGTGGAGATCCCCCGCGCCGAGCCGCCCCTGCTCGGAGTGCTCGACGTGCGCGGGACGGTGACCCCGGTCTACGACCTGGCCCTGGCCCTCGGGCTGCGCGAGCGCATCCGCAAGGTCTCCGGGCCGCCCGAGGAGTGCGAGGCCGTGTCGCGCGACGCGCGAATTCTCGTGACGCGCACGGCGAGCGGCCCGGTGGGCCTGTGGGTGGACCGGGTGCGGGACGTGGTCCGGCTGCCGGTGGGCGCCATCGAGGCCGGGACGGGGGAGCCGGAGGGCGTCACCGGACGTGCCCGGCGTGGGGTGGACACCCTTCTGCTCCTCGAGCCGGAGCGGGTGCTCTAGGGTGGCGCTCGAGCCGGAGGCGGAGACGCTCGACCTCTTCACCTTCTCCGTCGGCGCCCACCGCTATGCGGTGGACGTGCGGCGGGTGGACGAGGTCCTCGCACCGGCCGAGGTGACGCCGCTCGCCGGGGCGGCGCCGCCGCTGGAGGGCCTCCTCTCGCTCCGGGGGGCGGAGGTGCCGGTGGTGGACCTCCGCCTCTGCCTTCCTGCCGGGACGCCGGCCCCCGGAAGCGAGGCGCGGATGCTGCTCTGCTGGCTGGGCAAGAGACGGGTCGCCTTGCGCGTCGACGGGGTGGGCGGCGTGCTGCGGGTGGCAACGGCCCGGCTTCAGGCCGCGCCGGGCGGGCCCTTGGTTCCCCCGGCCGTGGTGGCCCTGGCCGTGGAGGGGGGGACGGTCCATTTCCTTCTCGATGTCGTGGAGCTGCTCCGCCGCCAGTCGCCCGAGGCGGGCGCGCCGGGGTAGGCTCTCTACCTTCCGTTGGGGACCTCCGGCTTCCGAGCCCTGGTGGTGGATGACTCGCAGGCGATGCGCCGGCGCCTGGTGGCCGTGCTCGAGCGTCTCGGGGCCGCGGTGTGCGACGAGGCGGAGGACGGCGCCGCCGGTCTCAAGCGCTTCTCCGAGGCGGAGTACGACCTCGTCCTCACCGACGTGAACATGCCGCTCCTCGACGGGCTGAAGCTCATTCACCACATCCGGGCCGGCGAGCGCAGGAGGGACGTGCCCATCGTGGTGGTCACCACCGAGGCCGCGGAGGTGGACCGGGCGCGGGCCATGGGGCTCGGGGCGAGCGCCTACCTGGTCAAGCCCATCCAGGCCGCTCGGGTGTCCTCCGCGGTGCGAGAGCTGCTCGGGCTTCCGTGACCTCCCAGCTCGAGGTGAGGGGACTTCGGCGAAGCTACGGGGACTTCCTCGCCGTGGACGGCCTCGACTTCGCCGTCCAGCCGGGTGAGGTGCTCGGGCTGGTAGGGCCCAACGGGGCCGGCAAGACGACCACCCTGCGCTGCCTGGCCGGCATCCTTCCCCCCAGCGGCGGCTCGGTGCGCATCGGCGGCCACGACGTCCAGACCGACCCCGTCGCCGCGAAGAGGCTCCTCGCCTACCTCCCCGACGAGCCGCGGCTCTTCGAGTACCTCACCGTGTGGGAGCACCTCGTCTTCACCGCGCGGCTCTACCAGGTGGGGGACTGGGAGGGGACGGGCCGGGAGCTCCTCGACACCCTCGAGCTCTCCGGGAAGGAATCGGCGCTTCCCGGCGAGCTCTCCCGCGGGATGAAGCAGAAGCTCTCCATCGCCTGCGGGTTTCTCCACCGGCCGGCGCTGGTGCTGCTCGACGAGCCGCTCACCGGGCTCGACCCGCTCGGCATCCGGCGGATGAAGGACGCGCTCCGCCAGCGCGCCGAGTCCGGTGCCGCGCTGGTGCTCTCCTCGCACCTGCTTCCGCTGGTGGAGGAGCTCTGCCATCGGGTGTTCATCCTGGCCCGGGGCAAGCAGGCGGCCTATGGCACGGTGGAGGAGATCCGCTCCCAGGCCGGGGCGCAGGGGGGCTCCCTGGAGGACCTGTTCGTGGCCATCACCGCTCCGACGGGAAGCGACGAGCCGCGATGAGCCTGGTCGCCGCCGGGAGCTTCCTCGTCCTCGCCTCGGCGAAGAACCGCGTCCGCCGCGTGGTGCAGCGGCTTCGCGAGCCCCGGTACCTGGTCGGCGCCGCGGCGATGCTGCTCTATCTGTGGAGCCTGTTCCTCCGCCCCCAGGTCCGCGGGCCCCCGGGGGCGGGCGCGCCGCCGGTCGAAGCGCTGAGCCAGCTCGGGCGCCTGCTCCTCGAGGCCGGGCTCACCGCGGTCGGGGCGCTGACGGTGGTGTCGGCCTGGAGCCTGGGCCGGGACCGGCTGTCCTTCAGCTTCACCGACGCCGAGGTGACCTGGCTGCTCAGCGGGCCGCTCAGCCGCCGGGCGGTGCTCCGGTACAAGATCTGCGTGGGGATGGTCCGCACGCTCCTCTCCGCGCTCCTGGTCGGGCTGCTCTTCCGGCGCGGCCTGGCGGCGAGGAGCCTGCCCTTCGTGCTCGCCACCTGGGCCGGCTTTGCCCTGGTCTGGCTCCATTCTGCCGGCGCCTCCCTGGTGCGGGTGCGCTGGCAGGCCTCCGGACGCTCCCTGGCGAGGCGGGCGCTCCTCGCCGTCCTGCTCGTCGCCGGGCTGGCCGGGG
>Ga0335082_10010568_pt1 | contig 10017 bp, 8 predicted proteins | sample Lox_Sample_41_FD_206718 | JGI IMG/M metagenome (GOLD analysis project Ga0335082, IMG submission 206718) | Soil microbial communities from Loxahatchee National Wildlife Refuge, Florida, United States - Lox_Sample_4.1 | ecosystem: Environmental > Terrestrial > Soil > Wetlands | place: USA: Florida...
CAGGTCAGCGTCGGCCTCGCCGTCGGCCTGCTCGTGTTCTTCGGCGGCCTCGTGTTCTGGGGCGAGCGCTTCCGCCGCTTCCGGCGGACGACGATCATCTTCTACGGGATCTGCGGCGGGGCCCTCGTCATCGTCTCGGCCGGCCTCATCAACCACAGCGGCGGCGTGTCGCTCCTCATCCGACTCCTCGAGGCGGTCCCGGTCGCCATCGGCCTGTTCGTCCTCGCCGGCGCGACGCCGGCCGCCCTCGGCCTCCTTGCCGACGTGTCGGAGGCCTTCCCCAACGACCGCGGCGCGATCATGGGCCTCTACTCGGTCTTCCTCGCCCTCGGCCAGATCACGGGGAGCCTCCTCGGCGGCGCGGCCGCGGAGGCTCGGGGTATCGACGGCCTCCTCGTGGCGACGCTCGTCCTCCTCGGAGTCGCCCTGCTGCCGTTGAGCCGGCTCCGGACGTACGAGTACCGCCTCGCACCGTCGCCGGATGTCGTCCCGGGGCATGGAGCCGCCGATGGTGAAGCTGCGGTCGTGCCCGATGCTGCGACCGATCCGAGTCACCCCGGGTCCGAGGCCGGCCGCGCCACTCCCTAGGACGGAGCCCCGTGCTCCCGGCGCCTCCCGCGGCCTGGCGGCGGGAACGCGCGACCCTCCGCGGACGGGCGGCCGGAGCGCGCGCACGGAGGCCGGGGCGGCGTTCGCCATCCAGCCGTCTCGCTGCCATCTGCTGCCATGGCCAGCGCTAGGTGTTCGTCGACACCGGATGCATCCGCTCGGCGACCCCGTCAGGCGTTCGTGGCCGCAGCCGTTAGTCGTATCCGGCTAACGAGGGTCCACCGTTGCCCGGGAGGCGCCGAAGTCGGTCGCCTAAGGCTCGCATCTGCCGCAGATGGCAGCCGCACCGAGGTCTCGGTCGCCTAAGGCTCGCATCCGAGGCAGATGGCAGCCGCGGCGACGCCAAGAGCCAGGCACTCGTCCGGCGCCTCCGACTGACCCGGAGCCCGCGACCATCCGCGCGGCCCGTATCATCGCCACCACCGCGCGACCCCTCTCCGTCACCCGCCCGAGCACGAGAGGAGACCCGATGAGCCGAGTCGCGATCCTTACCGACTCCGCCTCCGACCTGCCCGCCGCCACAGCCGCCGCCGCGGGCATCGCCGTCGTGCCCCTCGAGGTGAGCTTCGGCGAGGAGCACTTCTCGGCCGGCGTCGACCTGACGACCGAGGAGTTCTGGAAGCGGATGACCGCCCCGGACGCGCCGTTCCCGAAGACCGCCGCGGCGAGCGTCGGCCAGTTCCGGGCGGCCTACGACAAGGCGTTCGCCGACGGGGCGGACGCGGTCGTCTGCATCGCCATCGCCGGGACGCTGTCGGGCACGCTCAAGTCGGCGACGATCGCCCGCGACGACCTCCTCGCCGAGCAGCCCGGTCGCGAGGTCCTCGTCGTCGACTCCGGCTCGGCCTCGATGGGGGAGGGGATCCTCGCCCTCATGGCGACCGAGATGGCGGCGGCAGGCCGAACGGCGGCCGAGATCGCCGCGTCCGTCGACGATCGCAAGTCCGACCTGAACCTCTACATCGCCCTCGACACCCTCGAGTACCTCAAGCGGGGCGGGCGGATCAGCGGGACGAAGGCGGCCGTCGGGACCCTCCTCAGCGTCAAGCCGATCATCACGATCCGGGACGGGGCGGTCGATACGGTCGAGTCGGTCCGGACCCGGTCGAAGGCCCGGGTGCGAGTGCTCGAGCTCCTGTCGGAGAAGCCGGTCGAGCGGATCGCCGTGCTGCACACGATCGCCGAGGACGTCGACGGCTTCCGCGACGAGCTCGTCCGGCGGGTGCCCGGCGGGGTCGACCCCGCCCACGTCTCGATCCAGCCCGTGGGGCCCTCGGTCGGTCCCCACCTTGGACCGGGCGGCATCGGAGCGGTCGTCCTCTACGCCCGCTGACGGCCTGCCGCCACGGGCCGGGACCGGCCGTCCAACGGCTGGGGAAGGGGCCGCGCGGCCCGTCCGGATAGTCCATCCGGGTAGGGTCGGTACCATCGGGGAGCGGCTATACTCGGCCGCGAACCACCCGCACGCGACCGTCCTGGCCCCTCCGCGAGACCCTCGGGCCCGACGTCGCGGACCGTGGGGTCTTCCGGGAGAAGACCCAGCACGCCGGGCGCCCGGCTCGGGCGTCGCGGCACGGAGGAACACCTCTCCATGACCACCGAGCAGACCGCTGTGCGCATCAACCCGTGGGAGGTCGCGCAGCGGCAGTTCGACCTGGCCGCCGATCGCCTGAATCTCGATCCCGGCCTCCGCCGCGTCCTGCGCGAACCCCGCCGGGAGCTGACGGTCCACTTCCCGGTCCACATGGACGACGGCAGCGTCCAGGTCTTCACCGGCTATCGCGTCCAGCACAACCTCGGCCGCGGACCGGCCAAGGGCGGCCTGCGCTACCACCAGGACGTGTCCCTCGACGAGGTCAAGGCCCTCGCGATGTGGATGACCTGGAAGTGCGCGGTCGTCGGCATCCCGTACGGCGGCGGCAAGGGCGGAGTCATCGTCGACCCGAAGAAGCTCAGCATGAAGGAGCTGGAGGGCCTGACCCGCCGCTTCGCGACCGAGATCAGCATCATCATCGGCCCCGAGCGCGACATCCCGGCCCCCGACGTCAACACGAACGCCCAGACGATGGCCTGGATCATGGACACGTACTCGATGCACGTCGGGTATACGGTCCCCGGCGTCATAACCGGCAAGCCGGTCGCCCTCGGCGGCTCCGAGGGTCGCAACGAGGCGACGGCCCGCGGCGCCGTTTACTGCATCGTCGAGGCGGCAGCCCATCTCGGGATGGACCTGCGTCGCTCGACGGTCGCCGTCCAGGGCTTCGGCAATGCCGGCTCGATCGCCGCCCGGCTCATCTCCGAGGAGGGCGCCACGGTCGTCGCGGTCAGCGACTCGACCGGCGGCATCCACAACCCGTCCGGCCTCGACGTCGACCGGGTCATCGCCTGGAAGAAGGAGCACGGCACGGTCCAGGGCTTCCCGGGTTCGACCGACATCACGAACGCCGAGGTCCTCGAGACCGAGTGCGACATCCTCATCCCGGCGGCCCTCGAGAACCAGATCACGTCCCGCAACGCCGGCCGCATCAAGGCCCGCCTCGTCGCCGAGGCCGCCAACGGGCCGACGACGCCGGACGCCGACGAGATCCTCCACGATCGGGGCGTGTTCCTCATCCCCGACATCCTCTGTAACGCCGGCGGAGTGACCGTCAGCTACTTCGAGTGGGTCCAGGACCTCAACCGCGACCACTGGAGCGAGATGACCGTCAACGCCAAGCTCAAGGAGATCATGGTCAAGGCGTTCGACGAGACGCTCGCGATCGCCCGCAAGGAAGAGGTCAACATGCGGATGGGGGCCTACCTCCTCGCCGTCCAGCGGGTCGCCGACGCTACGGCGATGCGCGGTCTCTACCCGTAAGCGGCGACATGCTCGACCACGAGGAGAAGTTCCTCTTCAAGGAGGAGATCCTCCACCTCGCCAACGCGGTGGCTGAGCCAGGGGTCCTCGACAACGTCGAGGACCTCCTCACCGACGTCATCACGAGCCCGCGCTTCGACTCCGAGGTGTTCACCCTCGAGCGCAGCCTCCAGGTCATGCTCGGCTCGCGGGCCGGCACGACGCTCGTCGGGCTCCTGACCGTCGCCCCCGAGGTCTTCGACGAGGTCGCCGAGGTCCGCATCCCGGCCGAGGTGCATGAGCGGCTCGTAGCCTGGCGGGCCCGTTTCGGCCTCGCCATCGACAACGCCCTCAACTTCCTCAACAACCCGGACGGGATCCAGGGCCATAACTTCGCCACCCAGGTCGCCCACGTCGAGGAGCGACGGGTCCTCCAGGGTCGCCTCACCCTCGTCCGCTACAACAACGAACCGCAGTTCTTCGTCGCCGACGCGAGCGTCTTCCTCGGCCTCGTCGTCGACATCATGGAGCGGCTGGGCCCCTACCTCGAGCCGGACTCGATCGAGGCGGAGACCCTGTCTCGCCTCCGTGACGCGGTCCAGCTCGTCGAGCGGAAGACGACGACCCACGGCTGACCCGGCGGACCGGCCGGCCTGAGGCACCGATGCGCCACCTCTACCTCGCGGCGACCGGCCAGAACCGGGGCAAGACGACGACGGCGCTCGGCTTCCTCGACGGGTTCATCCGGGAGGGCCTGGCGACCGGGTTCATGAAGCCCGTCGGCCAGCGGACCGTCATCCAGGACGGGGTGCCGGCCGACGAGGATGCCGTCCTCATGAAGGCCGTCTTCGGGCTGCCCGGCTCGCTCCGCTCGATGAGCCCGGTGCACATCCCCCGCGGCTTCACGAAGGCGTACATCGCCGGCGAGGTCGTCGAGGATCTCGGGGCGAGGGTCCGCCAGGCTCACGCGACGTTCGCCGACTGCGACGTCCTCCTCGTCGAGGGGACCGGTCACGCCGGCGTCGGCGCGGTCATCGGCCTGTCCAACGCGGTCGTGGCGGCGATGCTCGGCGTCCCGACCGTGATCGTCTCGGAGGGCGGTGTCGGCCGGCCGATCGACGAGATCGTCCTCAACGCGTCACTCTTCCGGGCCCACGGCGTGGAGGTGGCCGGGGCGATCGTCAACAAGGTCGAGCTCGACGCCCAGCCCGGGATCGTCCGAACGCTCGAGCGCGGCCTCGCCCTCCACGGCATCCCGCTCCTCGGCGTCCTGCCCTACCGGCCGATCCTCTCCAACCCGACGCTCGGCATGATCCTCGAGGGTGTCCGGGGCGAGGCGATCCACCCGGGCCCCGACCTCGACGCGGTCATCGGCGGAGTGGCGATCGGGGCGATGGAGCCCGGTCACATGCTCGAGCGGGTCGGCCCGCGGACGCTCGTCATCGTCCCCGGCGATCGCGAGGACGTCATCCTCACGGTCACGACGGCCCACCTGGTCGGCCCGGCCCGCGGCGGGAGCTCGAACGTGGCCGAGCTGACCGGCCCTGCCCGGGACGGCCACGATGGTGCCGCCCTCGGCCTCGTCCTGACCGGTGGCTACCGGCCCCGGCCGGCGGTCATCGATGCGATCCGCCGGGCGGATCTCTTCGCCACCCTCGTCGGCGAGGACACCTACGCCGTCGCATCCGAGGTCCACGACCTCCTCGTCAAGACCCATCCAGCCGACCGGGAGAAGATCGCCCTCATCAAGGCGCTCGTGGCCGAGCACCTCGACATCGACCGCATCCTCGGGGCGGCCTCCGTCGCCTAGAGGCCCTCGGTGCCGCCGACATCGACCTGCGCGGTGGCGGTCGGTGCCGCGATGGCGATCCGCGAACCGCGCAGGGCGACCGCGATGACTGCGGCACCGCCGAGCCCGACCGCCGATGCGACGGCGAAGAGGCCGGAGATCCCGAGCCGCTCGGCGGCGACCCCGCCGAGCGCCGACCCGAGGACGGTGGCGAGCCCGGCGATCGCGGCGAACAGCCCCTGGGCGGTCGCCGCGAGACCAGCCGGGGCCCGGGCGGCGAGATAGGTCACGCCGCCGACGAAGAAGCAGGCGAAGCCGAAGCCCTCGATCGGCTGGATGACGAGGAGGGCGATGGGGTCGCTCGTCGCCGCCGACAGGGCGGCCCGCACCGCCAGGGCGACCGCGCCGAGGACGATGAGCCGCTCGGTCCCGAACCGGCCGGCGAGCCGCGAGAACGACAGCATGACCGGGACTTCGAGCGTGGCCCCGATGGCCCAGGTGAGCCCGACCAGGGCGTTGCCGCCTCCGAGCGAGACGATCTGGATCGAGTAGAACGCGTTGACCGCCGTGAGGGCGAGGAGGACGAGGAACACTCCGCCGAGGAAGACCGGCATCCGGGCGGCCCGGACGATCGAGGTCGCCCCGCGGAGGACGCTCACCGTGCGGTTCGCCGGACGGGCCGGCAGCGAGACGATGGCCAGCGTCGTGACGAGGAGGGCGGGCACATAGATGGCGAACATCGCCCGGGCGCCGAGCCGGTCGAGGAGGACGCCGACGGAAGCGGCCGCCACGACGAACGCAGCCGATCCCCAGGCTCGGAACGAGCCGAACCTGCCGCGGTCTGGCCCGAGCAGCTCGAGGACGCGGGCGTCGAGGACGGGTCCGGTCCCGGCGATCCCGGCGGCGAGGACGATCGCCCCGATCACCGCTCCGACGATCCCGCCGGCCACGACGAGGATCGCCGCCCCGCCGGCCGCCACGAGCGACGCTGCCGGGTGGGTGACACGTGAGCGCGGGAATCGGTCGGTGAGCCCGCCCCAGGCGGGCGCGGCCAGGAGCTGGGTCGCAGCCTGGAGGGCGGCGATCGCGCCCACGGCGTCGAGGCTGAGACCGAGGCTCAGGAAGAAGACCGGCAGGTATGGGAACGACGCGCCGACCCCGGCGAAGTAGGCGACGTAGGCGACGAGGACCCGCGGTCTCCAGGGCACGGAGCGGTCAGTCCACGACGCGGTCAGTCGAGGGGTTCGTTGTCGATGAGGCGGGTCGAGCCGAACCGGACCGCCAGCGAGAGCAGGGCGGGTCCGTCGACCCGATCGAGCTCGGCCAGGGTCGTCCGATCGGCGACCGAGACGTAGTCGATGGCCGCCAGCGGCTCGCCGGCGATCGTCGTGCGCATCGTCTCCCGGAGGATGTCCCCCGACCGCTCGCCGGCGGCCCGTCGCTCTGCGGCCGCCAGCAGTGCCCGGCGCAGCACCGGTGCGGCTGCTCGCTCGGCGGGCGAGAGGTGGACGTTGCGGGACGAGAGGGCGAGGCCGTCCGCCTCGCGGACGGTGGGGCAGGCGACGACCTCGGTCGGCAGGGCGAGATCGAGGGCCATCCGACGGATGACCATGACCTGCTGGGCGTCCTTCTGACCGAAATACGCCCGATCCGCCCCGACGAGCCCGAAGATCACGGCGACGACGGTCGCCACCCCGTCGAAGTGGCCGGGCCTGGCGGAACCCTCCAGCGGTCGGGCGACCGCCCCGACCGACACGGTGGTGTCGAATCCCGGAACGTAGACCTCGCCGACCGGCGGAGCCCACACGAGATCGACCCCCTCGGCCTCGCAGATCGCGACGTCGCGGGCCTCGTCGCGGGGGTAGCGGGTGAAGTCGTCGGCTTCGCCGAACTGGCGCGGGTTGACGAAGATCGTGGCGACGGTCAGGGCATTCTCGGCCCGCGCCTGCTCCATGAGCGAGCGGTGGCCGTCGTGAAGCCATCCCATGGTCGGGACGAGACCGACCGGCCGGGGCGCTCCGGCGAGGGCGGCTCGGAGCTCGGCGCGGGTTCGGACGACCCGCGTCATCGGGGCCGGATCAGAGGTCGCGGTCGAGCGGGATCCCGGCCGTCGCCTCCTCGGAGGCTCCTCCGGTCGCGCGGTCGGCGTCGCCTCGCCCAAGGACCTCGGCGAGGACCTCGTCGTCCATCCGGACGGTCTGCTCGGGCCCCGGGAAGGTCCCGGCCTCGACATCGGCAGCGTAGGCCCTTGCGGCTTCGAGGATCGTCGTCCGGAGCTCGGCGTAGTGGCGGGCATGACGGGGCGTGAACGTCCCCCAGCCGAGGGTGTCGGTGATCACCTGGACCTGGCCGCTGCAGCCGGGGCCGGCTCCGATGCCGATGGTCGGGATGCGGAGCCGATCCGTGATCGCCGTCGCCAGCTGCTCCGGGACGAGCTCGAGGACGATGGCGAACGCGCCGGCCTCCTGCACGGCGAGGGCGTCGTGGAGGAGCGCCCGGGCCTGGTCGCGGCTGCGGCCCTGGACCCGGACCTTGCCGCCCATGCTGCCCCTGGCCTGGGGCGTCCAGCCGATGTGGCCCATCACCGCGATACCGGCCTTGGTGAGCGTCTCGATGGTGCGGGCGGAGCGGACCCCGCCCTCGATCTTGACCGCCTGGGCACCGCCCTCGCGGAGGAAGAGCCCGGCGTTGGCGAGCGCCTCCTCGGGCGTGGCGTACGAGAGGAAGGGCATGTCGCCGACCACGAGGGCCCGCTTCGTGCCCCTGACGACCGCCTTCGTGTGGTGGAGCATCTCGGCCATCGTCACCCGGACGGTGGAGTCGTAGCCGAGGAGGACCTCGCCGAGCGAGTCGCCGACGAGGAGCATCGGGATGCCGGCCTCGTCGAGGATCACGGCCGTCGGATAGTCGTACGCGGTGAGCATCGCGATCCGCGTCCCGTCGGCGTGGAGCCTGGCGATGTCGCTGACGGTCAGGCGGCGGGTCGGCTCGGGCGTGGCGCTCATCGGGCGATCTCCTCGGCCGGCCCTCGGGCAGCCGGCCTATCCGCAGTCTGGCGCGCCGCGTCGCGGGCGTCCAGCCGGGCCGCGACCAGGTCGAGCAGGCGGTCGGCGACCTCGCGCTTGGTCAGGAGTGGCCACCGCTCCGGCTCGCCGGTCGCGCTGAACACGGTCACCTCGTTCGTGTCGGTCCCGAAGCCTGAGCCGGCGGCGGCGACGTCGTTGGCGACGAGGAGGTCGAGGCCCTTGCGGCGGAGCTTGTCGGCGGCGCGCTCGAGCGATCCCGTCTCGGCGGCGAACCCGACCAGGACCGGCGGGGGATCGAGCGGCCGGCGCGTGGCCGCGCCCTCACTGTCGAGGCCCCGGGCGATGCGGCCCACCTCGGCGAGGATGTCCGGGGTCGGCTCGAGCTCGAGGATGAGGCCATCGCCACGGGCGAGCTTCGACTCGGCTGGTCGGGTCGGCCGGAAGTCGGCGACCGCGGCGGCCATGACAAGGGCGTCGAAGGCGGCCCGCCCATCGGGCCCGGCGAGGCGCTCGAGCAAGGCGGCCCGGAGGCGGGCGGCCGACTCGGCCCGGACGACCTCGGCCCGTGCGGGCAGGGGCACCGAGACCTGGGCCGCGAGGACGGTCACGCGAGCCCCGCGATCGAGGGCCGCCTCGGCGACGGCCAGCCCCATCTTCCCCGTCGAGCGGTTGGTGATCGAGCGGATGGGATCGATCGGCTCGGCGGTTCCGCCGGCGGTGACGAGGACATGGCGGCCGCTGAGGTCCGCCTCGCGCGGGGGAGCGGCGACGGGCGGACGGGCGGCTGCATCGGGCGCCCGGACGGGAGCGTCGCCGATCGCGGCGATCACCGCGTCGACGATCGCCGGCATGGCCGCCAGCCGGCCCACGCCGACCTGGCCGGACGCGAGCGGGCCCGACTCGGGCTCGACGATCCGGTAGCCGAAGTCCTTGAGCCGGGCGACGTTCGCGGTCGTCGCCGGGTGGGCGTACATCTCGCCGTCCATCGCCGGAGCGACGACGACCGGGGCGGCAGTCGCGAGGCAGGCCGCTGTCACGACATCGCCGGCGAGGCCGTTGGCCATGGCCCCCAGCCAATGGGCGGTTGCCGGCGCGACGACGATCGCGTCCGCCGAATCGGCGACGACGATGTGGCCGATCCGGCCGTCCGGCAGGAGGGCGAGGACATCGTCCTCGACCGGGTGGCGGGTCAGGGCCTCGAGGGCGAGCGGGGCGACGAAGCGAGTGGCCGAGGGCGAGAGGAGAGCGACGACGTCGGCTCCCTCGGCCTGGAGGAGGCGGATGAGCTCGGGCGCCTTGTAGGCCGCGATCGAGCCGGTGACGCCGAGCGCGATGAGCCTTCCCGCCAACCGCCCGGTGGATGCGCGGTCGCTCATCGGAACCCGAGCTCCAGGGGCTGTCCGCCGGCCACTTCGGCGTGGAGGAGGGCAAGGCCGCGCAGGGTCAGGTCGGGGTCGATCGCGTCGACGCCGTCGAGGGCCTGGACCCAGGGCGCCCGGGAGAGGCCGCCGGTGAGGATCGCCCGGACGTCACGGGGCGCTATCCCGGCGCCGTCGGCGAGCTCCTGGCGGATGCGGGCGAGCAGCCCGGCGGCGAGGGCCTGGTAGCCGAGGACGGCGCCCGACTGGATCGCCGAGACCGTGTCCCGCCCGATCGCCCGGTCCGGCGTCCGGAGATCGATCCGCGGCAGGCGGGCAGTCCGCGAGGCGAGGGCGTCGAGGCCGATCTCGAGACCCGGCGCGATGGCGCCGCCCACG
>Ga0335082_10010570_pt1 | contig 10016 bp, 5 predicted proteins | sample Lox_Sample_41_FD_206718 | JGI IMG/M metagenome (GOLD analysis project Ga0335082, IMG submission 206718) | Soil microbial communities from Loxahatchee National Wildlife Refuge, Florida, United States - Lox_Sample_4.1 | ecosystem: Environmental > Terrestrial > Soil > Wetlands | place: USA: Florida...
CGGACCGTCCCATTCGTTCACATCGTCTCGATGCCTCTGGTGCCGCTCTCGCGGAGGAACTCGTGCGTTCACGCCGCCTCGTCTGCCGCCTCACGCTCCTTACGCTGTGCCTGGCGCCGGCCGCTCGGGCCCAGCAGCCCTACGACTCGACCGCGTTCCGCGCGCTGACCTGGCGCGAGATCGGGATCTTCCGCGGCGGCCGCGCGGTGGCGGCCGCGGGCTCGGCGGCGCGGCACGACGAATACTGGATGGGCACCACGGGCGGCGGCGTCTTCAAGACCACCGACGGCGGCAACACGTGGACGGCCGCGGCGGACAAGTACTTCGGCGGCACGATCGGCGCGATCGCCGTCAGCGCGTCGAACCCCGACATCGTCTACGTCGGCACGGGCGAGTACCCGCTCCGGAGCAACGTCTCGCACGGCGACGGCGTCTTCCGCACCAGCGACGGCGGCAAGACCTGGGCCTCGCTCGGCCTCGCCGCCACGCAGCAGATCGGCAAGATCCAGGTGCACCCCACGAATCCCGACATCGCCTACGTGGCCGCCCTCGGCCACGCCTTCGGGCCCAACCCCGAGCGCGGCGTCTACAAGACCACCGACGGCGGCAAGACCTGGGCGCTCTCGCTCTTCCGCAGCGACTCGGCCGGTGCGACGGACCTCGCGATGGACCCGTCGAATCCGGACGTGCTCTACGCGGCTTTCTGGCAGGCCGAGCGGACGCCGTGGGGATTCACCAGCGGCGGGCGGGGGAGCGGGATCTTCAAGACCACCGACGCCGGCGCGCACTGGACGGAGCTGACCGCGAATCCGGGGCTGCCGAAGGGCCTGTGGGGCAACGTGGGGATCACGGTCTCGCCGGCGAAGCCGTCCCGCGTGTGGGCCATCATCGAGGCCGATTCGGGCGGCGTCTACCGTTCCGACGACGGCGGTGCCACGTGGACGTGGGTGAACCGCGACCACAAGCTGCGGCAGCGCGCGTGGTACTACATGCGCGTCTTCGCCGACCCGAAGGACAGCAACACGGTGTGGGCGGTGAACACGGGGCTCTTCCGGTCGAAGGACGGCGGCCGCTCGTTCGATCACGTTCCCGACCCGCACGGCGACAACCACGACCTGTGGATCGCGCCCAACGATCCGCAGCGGATGATCGAGTCGAACGACGGCGGCTCGAACGTCTCGACCAACGGCGGCAAGACCTGGACCGACCAGGACTACGCCACCGCGCAGTTCTACCACGTCACGACGACGAACCACTTCCCCTACCGCGTGTGCGGCGCGCAGCAGGACAACACCGGCGTCTGCGGCCCGAGCCGCTGGCCCGGCGGCATCACGCGCGCCCAGTGGTACGACGTGGGGGGCGAGGCCGGCTTCATCGTCGCGCGCCCGGACTCGGCGAACATCACTTACGGCGGCGACAACAGCGGCTTCCTGGCCCGGGTGGACCACGCGACGGACTTCTGGCGGCAGGTGAGCCCGTGGCCGGACGACCCCGACGCCCACGCGGCCTCCGAGGAGAAGTACCGGATGCAGTGGACGACGCCGCTGCTGATCTCGCCGCACGACCCGAACACGCTGTACGCCGGCGCCAACGTGCTCTTCAAGACGACCGACGGCGGCCAGACCTGGACCGCGATCTCGCCGGACCTGACGCGGCACGACCCGCGCACGCTCGGGCCCTCGGGTGGGCCCATCACGCTCGACCAGACCACGGCCGAGTATTACGGGACCATCTTCGCCATCGCCGAATCGCCGCTGGTGCGCGGCACGATCTGGACGGGCTCGGACGACGGCCTGATCCACCTCACGCGCGACGGCGGCCGCAGCTGGACCGACGTGACGCCGCCGGACCTGCCGCCCTTCACGCGGATCTCGATCATCGAGCCGTCGCACTTCGCGGCCGGCGTGGTCTACGTCGCCGCCAACCGCTACCAGCTCGACGACCCGGCGCCGATCATCCTGAAGACCACCGACTACGGCCGCACCTGGAGCCGGATCGTGGACGGCATCCCCGCCGGCGAGTTCGTGCGCGTCGTGCGCGAGGATCCGGCGAAGCGCGGCCTGCTGTTCGCGGGCACCGAGCGGGGCGTGTGGGTGTCGTTCGACGACGGCGGGCACTGGCAGTCGATGCGGCGCAACCTGCCCATCGTGCCCGTCCACGACCTCGCGCTCAAGGACGGCGACCTCATTGCGGCCACGCACGGGCGCTCGTTCTGGATCCTCGACGACATCACGCCGCTCGAGTCGCTCACGCCGGCCATGCTCGCCGACACGGCGCACCTCTTCCCGGTGCGCGACGCGTACCGCGTGGACTGGGGCGGCTCCGACGCCGGGACGGAGGCGCACCCGGTGGGGAAGAACCCGCCGAGCGGCGCGATCGTGCAGTACCTGCTGAAGGCGGCGGGGCAGGAGGTGACGGTCACGGTCCTCGACTCGGCCGGGCACGTGATCCGGCGGTTCACCAGCCGCCAGGACTCGATCGCCGCCGCCGACTCCACCCGCGCCGCCGGGGCCCTGAAAGCCCGGCGTGACAGCCTCACGCGGGCCGGCCTCGACAGCACCAAGGTGGACAGCATCCTCGGCGACACCACGAAGGACGAGGACAAGCCGTGGCCGCACCGGCCGCCGGCGCCGCCGCGGGTGCCCGACAAGGCGGGGCTCAACCGGTTCGCGTGGAACATGCGCTACCCGGGGCCGGCGGTGTTCTGGGGGATGAGCGACATCGCCACGGACGGGCCGATGGCGCTGCCGGGCCGCTACCGCGTGCGGCTCGAGACCGGCGGCCGGGTTTACGAGCAGGTCTTCCGGCTGAAGGTGGACCCGCGCTCGCGCGTCACGCCGGCCGCGCTACGCGAACAGTTCGCGTTCCTCCGCCGCGTCACGGACACCGTGAACGCGGTGACCACGGCGATCGTCCGCGAGCGCAACGTGCGCGCGCAGCTCGACGACCGGGTGGGCGCGCTCCCGGCCGGCGCGCCGGCGGCGGAGCAAGCCGCGGCGCTATCGAGCCGGCTGGCGGCGCTCGAGGACTCGCTCTACCAGGTTCGCCTGCAGGCCGACGAGGACAACCTGGTCTTCGCCACGCGCGCGGTCGAGCGCATCAGCTCGCTCTTCTACGTCGCGAGCGGCGTGGACGCGCGGCCGACGGAGCCCACCTACGACGTCTTCCGGCTGTTCGCGCCCGACGTGCAGCGCGGCCTCGCCGCGCTGGCGGAGACGCTGCGCACCGCGCTGCCCGCGGTGAACGCCGCGCTCGCGCAGGCGGGTCAGCCGGCCGTGGTGCCGGCGGCCGCGGAGCTGCGACCGCCTCGGCCGACCGACTAGCGGCGACCCGGCGTCACGCCCGGTCGAAGCGGTCGAGGTCCATCACCTTGGCCCAGGCGGCCACGAAGTCGGCGACGAACTTCTTCTGCGCGTCCGCGCTGCCGTAAACCTCGGCCAGCGCGCGGAGCTGGGAGTTCGAGCCGAAGATCAGATCCACCCGCGTGCCAGTCCACTTGACCTTGCCGGTCTTGCGGTCGCGGCCCTCGAACAGGTCCGCATCCTTCGAGACCGGCTTCCACTCCGTGCCCATGTCGAGCAGGTTCACGAAGAAATCGTTGCTCAGTGCTTCGGGCCGCTTGGTGAAGACGCCGTGCGCGGTCCCGCCGACGTTCGTCTTCAGCACGCGGAGACCGCCCACGAGCGCCGTCATCTCGGGCGCGGTCAGGGTCAGGAGCTGCGCCCTGTCCACCAGCAGCTCTTCGGCCTTCACGCCGTACTTGCCCTTGAGATAGTTGCGGAACCCGTCCGCCTTGGGCTCGAGAACCGCAAAGGAGGCCGCGTCGGTCTGCGCGGCCGAGGCGTCCATGCGTCCCGGCGTGAACGGCACCTTCACGGCGTGACCGGCCTTCTTCGCCGCCTGCTCGACCGCGGCGCACCCGCCGAGCACGATGAGGTCGGCCAGCGAGACCCGCTTGCGGCTCTTCTGCGCGCCGTTGAACGCCTTCTGGATGTCCTCCAGCTTCTTCAGGACCCTGGCCAGCTGGACCGGCTGGTTGACGGCCCAGTCCTTCTGCGGCGCCAGGCGCACGCGGGCGCCGTTCGCGCCGCCGCGCTTGTCGGAGCCGCGGAACGTGGACGCCGACGCCCACGCGGTCGAGACCAGCTCGGAGACCGACAGGCCGGAGCGCAGGATCCTGGTCTTCAGCGCCGTGATGTCGCGCGCGTTGATCAGCGGGTGATTGACCGCGGGGATCGGATCCTGCCAGATCAGCTCCTCCTTCGGCACCTCCGGACCGAGATAGCGGGCGCGCGGGCCCATGTCGCGGTGCGTCAGCTTGAACCAGGCGCGGGCGAACGCGTCCGCGAACTGGTCAGGGTGCTCCATGAAGCGCCGGGAGATCTTCTCGTACGCCGGGTCGAACCGCAGCGACAGGTCCGTGGTCAGCATCGCCGGCGCGATCCGCTTCGACGCGTCGTGGGCGTGCGGCACGGTGCCGGCACCGGCGCCGCCCTTCGGCGTCCACTGCTGCGCCCCGGCCGGGCTCTTGGTCAGCTCCCACTCGAAGCTGAACAGGTTCCAGAAGAAGTTGTTGCTCCACTTGGTTGGCGTGGTGGTCCAGGTGACCTCCAGGCCGCTGGTGATCGCGTCGCCGCCCTGGCCCGTGCCGAACTTGCTCTTCCAGCCCAGGCCCTGCTCCTCGAGCGGAGCGGCCTCCGGCTCGGGCCCGACGTTCGGCACGGGGCCGGCGCCGTGGGTCTTGCCGAAGGTGTGGCCGCCGGCGATGAGGGCCACGGTCTCCTCGTCGTTCATCGCCATGCGCGCGAACGTCTCGCGGATGTCCCGGGCGGCGGCGATGGGATCGGGGTTGCCGTTCGGCCCTTCCGGATTGACGTAGATGAGGCCCATCTGCACGGCGCCCAGCGGGTTCTCGAGATCGCGGTCCCCCGAGTAGCGCTTGTCGCCCAGCCACTTCTCCTCGGCGCCCCAGTAGACGTCCTCGTCCGGCTCCCAGACGTCCGCGCGGCCGGCGCCGAAGCCGAACGTCTTGAACCCCATCGACTCGAGGGCGACGTTGCCCGCGAGGATCATCAGGTCGGCCCAGGAGATCTTCTCGCCGTATTTCTGCTTGATCGGCCAGAGCAGGCGGCGCGCCTTGTCGAGGCTGACGTTGTCCGGCCAGCTGTTGAGCGGCGCGAAGCGCTGCTGCCCCCGCCCGGCGCCGCCGCGGCCGTCGCCGACACGGTAGGTGCCGGCGCTGTGCCACGCCATCCGGATGAACAGCGGCCCGTAGTGACCGAAGTCGGCCGGCCACCAGTCCTGCGAGTCGGTCATCAGGCGGCGGAGGTCCTTCTTCAGGCCGGCGTAGTCGAGCTTCTTGAACGCCGCGGCGTAGTCGAAGTCCTCGCGCATCGGGCTGGACTTGGACGAGTGCTGGTGGAGGATCCGCAGGTTGAGCTGGCTCGGCCACCAGTCGCGGTTCGTGGTGCCGCCACCGGCGGTGTGGTCGATCGGGCACTTGGCTTCGGTTGACATGGGCTCTCTCGCTTCGTCGTTGGCGCGCGGTGAGTGGTTCAATCGGTACGGGAACGGCCCCGGCGGCCTCTCCCGCCGCGGTGCGAGCGCGGGCCGCTCCGGCGGCGTGGAGCGGCCGCCCGTCCGGAGGGCCGGGCGGCGGTCGCCTCGGCCTGGCACGCGGCACACAGGCCGGTGAAGTAGATCGAGTATCCCTGGATCGCGAACCCCCGGCGCCGCACGTCCGGCAGCCGGATCCGGTGCCGGACGGCGTCCTCGTCCACGTCGAACAGCCGGTCGCAGCTCCGGCACACGAGGTGGTGGTGGCGCGAAGTCCGGGGATCCACCCGGCTCGCGGCGCCCGGGCTGGATGCCCTGGCCAGCACGCCCACGCGCACGAAGGTGTCGAGCACCCGGTACACGGTGGTGCGGGATACGCCGGGCAGCGTCTGCTTCACCTTCGCGTACACCTGGTCGGGCGTGGGGTGGTCGGTGCGCCCGGCGAGCGCCTCGAAAATGCGGCGGCGTTGGACCGTGAGCGGCAGGCCGTGGGCGCGGCAGGCGGCTTCGAACTGCTGGATCCGGGTGGTCGGGGCCATGGGCCTCCTCGCAAGCCCGCGCCGCCGAGGGGCGCGGTCCGGCGGCGTCGTTGGCATATAATACCAGCCGCTGTTTTGTGTCAATCGACTCGGGCCGGCCGGTGGCGCGCGTCCGGCGTCCCGTCGCGAGCCGCGCGGCCTTGCCGGTTGGCGCCCGCCCGAGGCTATCTTCCGGCCCCCATGTCCATCGACGTTCTCGCCCCACTCGTCGTCGTGGCCCTCGTGCTGGCGGCCACGGTGCCCATCATCTGGTACCAGGTGCGCAAGGACCGCCGGGCGCGCGCGCTGGTCTCCGAAGCGCGCGCCCTCGGCAGCCACGAGACGGTCTCGCTCCACCCCAGGGTGGACGAGGGCCTGTGCATCGGGTGCGGCGAGTGCGTGAAGGGCTGCCCCGAGCAGGACGTCCTGACGACCCTCAGGAACAAGGCCACGGTGGCGCACGCGGTCGAGTGCGTGGGCCACGGCATCTGCGAGCGCGTGTGTCCTGTCGGCGCCATCACGCTGGTGATCGGCACGGAGAAGCGCGGCGCTGAGATCCCGCGCCTCAACGAGTTCTTCGAGACGAACCTGCCGGGCCTGTACGTGGTGGGTGAGCTGGGCGGGATGGGCCTGATCCGCAACGCGGTGTGGCAGGCCACGCAGGCCGTGCAGCACATCGCCGAGCACGCCAGGCGGGGCCCGGGCCTGGACCTGCTGATCGTGGGCGCCGGCCCGGCGGGCCTCGCCGCCGCGCTGGTGGCGCAGCAGCTCCGGCTCAAGTTCCGCGTGATCGAGCAGGAGACGCTCGGCGGCTCGATCCTCCACTACCCGCGCAAGAAGCTGGTGATGACGCACCCGGTGGAACTGCCGGGTGTGGGTCAGATGCCCTTCCGCGAGGTGGAGAAGGAGCCGCTGCTGGAGTTCTGGCTGCAGACGCTGGGCAAGAAGGGCATCAAGGTCGAGGAAGGCGTCCGGCTCGAGCGCGTCGAGCGGCAGGACGCCGGCTTCGTCGCGCACACCACGGCCGGCCCCGTCGGCGCCGCGCGCGTCGTCCTCGCGCTCGGCCGCCGCGGCACGCCGCGCAAACTCGAGGTGCCGGGCGAGGAGCTGCCGAAAGTGGCGTACCGGCTCATCGAGCCCGAGTCCTACGACGGGAAGCAGGTCGTCGTCGTGGGCGGAGGCTCGTCCGCCCTCGAGGCGGCCATCGCGATCGCCGAGCGGCCGCGCGCCTACGTCACGCTGTGCCACCGGCGCGCCGAGTTCTCTGCGGCCCGCGCGGCCCTGGTGCAGCGGGTGCTGGCGCTCGAGTCGGAGGGGATGCTGGAGATCCTGCGCGAGGCGCGTGTCACCGAGATCGAGGCGGCGAGCGTGCACTTCGACGTCGCCGGCCGGTCCGACGCGCGCGTGAACGACTACGTCTTCATCCTCGCCGGGGGCGTGCCGCCCTACGACCTTCTCAAGAGGTCCGGCGTGGACCTCGAGACCAAGTTCGGCACGCCCATCCTGCGGTCAGCCTGAGAGCCGCCCCGCCCGGTTTCTGATCGCCCGCCTCACCCGCCGCGTCCCGTCGGGTGGCAGGAGTAGCACGCGCTCGCCGTGTACGAATAGCCGTTCACCCCGTTGTGGTTCCCGTTCGTTTCCGACTGCGAATGGCACCCGCTCGACATGCAGGTGAACACGCTCGGCGTCCCGGCCGTGGGGTGGCACTGGGTGCAGGTCGTCCAGCGCCCGGCGTGCGTCCCGCTGTAGATCGGGAAGTAAAGCGCGTCGTGCTGCGTGAAGCTGGCCTGCTGGCCCGTCGGGTGGCAGCTCAGGCACTGGCTGGCCGTGTAGGCGTAGCCGCTGATCCCGGTGTGGATCGGGTCCGTGGCGGCCTGCGCGTGGCAGCCGCTCGACATGCACGTGAAGACGCTCGGCGAGCCGGCCGTCGGGTGGCACGCCGTGCACGCCGTCCAGGTGCCCGCGTGGCTCCCGCTGTAGATCGGGAAGTAGAGGGCATCGTGCTGCGTGAAGCTGGCCTGCTGCCCCGTGGGGTGGCAGCTCAGGCACTGGCTCGCCGTGTAGGCATAGCCGGTGATCCCGGCGTGGATCGGGTCCGTCGCGGCCTGCGCGTGGCAGCCGCTCGACATGCACGTGAACACGCTCGGCGAGCCGGCGGTCGGGTGGCACGCCGTACAGCTGCTCCAGGTGCCGTTGTGCGAGCCGCTGTAGATCGGGAAGTAGAGCGCGTCGTGCTGGGTGAAGCTCGCCGGGCCGCCCGTCGGGTGGCAGGCCAGGCACTGGCTCGCGGTGTACGCGTAGCCGGTGATGCCGCCGTGGATCGGGTCCGTGGCCGCCTGCGGGTGGCAGCCGCTCGACATGCAGGTGAAGGTCGCCGAGCTCGTGGCGGACGCGTGGCACGCGGTGCACGACGTCCAGGTGCCGTTGTGCGCGCCGCTGAAGATCGGGAAGATCGCGTCGTGCTGGGCGAAGGCTCCCCGGCTCGCGTTCGGGTGGCAGATCAGGCACGCCGCCGACGTCCACGTGTAGGCGCTGCCGACGCCCGCGTGCTGGGCGTCGGTCCGGGCCTGGCCGTGGCAGTTGGTGCACGTGAACTGGGTGAAGTCGCCCGCCGTGGGGTGACAGGTCGCGCAGGTGGTCCAGCGGCCGCTGTGCTCGCCGGAGTAGATGCCGAAGATGGCGTCGTGCTGCTGGTACAGGGCGAAGTTCCACGTCGCCATCTGGTGGCAGCTCTCGCAGTTCTGGGCGAAGCCGAGCGATGCGTGCGACGGGTTCGTCGTCGCGGCGAAGGTGGCCTGGTGGCACGTCACGCACGGCGTGACCGGACCGCTGAACTGCTGGAACGCGGCCTGGCGGTGGCAGTCCACGCAGCGCAGGGACGCGTGGACGCCGAGCTCGGGCAGGCGGGTGTTCGCGTGCGCGTTCCGCGCGTTCACCTGCTGCCAGCTCGACTCGACGTGGCACTGCTCGCAGCGCTGCCCGGCATCGCCGCGGTGCGGGTCCTCGTGGCAGCTCCGGCACTCCCTGGCCACGGTGTGGAAGTCGCGCAGGTCGTGGCAGCCGGTGCACGGCGCCACGGCATGCTGGCCGCGGAGCGGCGTGCCGGTCTTGCGGTGATCGAACACCACGTCGCGCCAGTTGCTGGTGGTGTGGCACGCGGTGCACGCCATGCCGTGCAACGCGACGTGCGGGTTGGCCTGGGCCTGGGCGCTGTCCTGCGCGGCGAGCGGGCGCGGCGCGGCGAGCGCGAGCGCCAGGGCCAGGGCCAGGGCGGCGGAAGCCAGGGGCAGACTCGGTGTTCTCACAGGCTCCGGCCTCCCTTCGCCGCGCCGTGGCAGTCCTCGCAACGGTGCGGCAGCGGCCGGTAGCGCACCACCGGCGGGTTGCCCTCGGGCTTGTGACACAGGGCGCAGCGCACGTTCCGGTGCGCGCCGTCCAACGGGTAGTCCGTGTCGCGCTGGTGGTCGAAGAGCAGCGAGGCCCACGCCGCCTCGGTGTGGCAGGTGGTGCAGGTGCTGCCGCGCGCGCGGTCGGCGAACTGGCCGGCGTGCGGATCGGCGTGGCAGCCGGAGGCCTCGCAGGTGGTGGGCAGGCCGGCGAAGCGTGCCGGCTGCCCGCGCGCGGGCGGCGCGTGGCACTTCTCGCACGCCAGCGTCCGGTGTGCGCCGCGCAGCGGATAGGACGTCGAGTCGTGGTTGAAGCCGGCGGGCTCCCACGAGTCGGTGGTGTGGCACGGCGTGCAGGCCGCGGCGACGCCGGCCTCGGAGGCGGCGGCGGGCGGGGTGCCGGCGACGTGGCGGCCCGCGAACTGGCCGCCGTGCGGATCGCGGTGGCAGGTGGCGCAGTTCAGGGCGGCGAGGTGGAAGCGGATCTGGCCCGAGCCGGCGGTGGCGCCCGCGACCAGCGGGTGGCACGCGCCGCACGGCGTGGCGAGGTGCGCGC
>Ga0335082_10010571_pt1 | contig 10016 bp, 12 predicted proteins | sample Lox_Sample_41_FD_206718 | JGI IMG/M metagenome (GOLD analysis project Ga0335082, IMG submission 206718) | Soil microbial communities from Loxahatchee National Wildlife Refuge, Florida, United States - Lox_Sample_4.1 | ecosystem: Environmental > Terrestrial > Soil > Wetlands | place: USA...
GCGGGTCTACATCAAGAAGCCCAACGGGAAGTTGCGACCCTTAGGGATCCCCACGCTACGCGATCGGGTGTGCCAGACGGCGGCGATGTTGATCTTGGAGCCCATCTTCGAGGCCGACCTGCCGCCTGAACAGTACGCCTACCGCGCAGCCACCGGAGCGCTCGATGCCGTACGGCAAGTGCACCGCCTGATCAACACCGGACACCGGCAAGTCGTAGATGCCGATTTATCCGGCTACTTCGACTCGATCCCGCACGCCGAGCTCATGCAGTCGGTGTCGCGGCGTGTGGTGGATCGGCGCCTGCTGCATCTGATCAAGAGGTGGCTGGAGGCGCCGGTGGAAGAGACCGACCGGCGGGGGCGCAAACAGCGCACCACGGCCAATCGGGATCAGGGGCGTGGCATTCCACAAGGCTCACCGATTTCACCCTTGCTGGCCAATCTGTACATGCGCCGGTTCATCCTCGGGTGGCAGCGGTCGAGGCTGGCCCAACGGCTCGATGCCAAGATCGTGAGCTATGCCGATGATCTCGTCATCTGCTGTCACCTCAGCGCTCACGAGGCGCTGGCAGGCATGCGACGGATGATGGCGCGGCTCAAGCTCACGGTCAACGAAGACAAGACTCGCTTGTGCCGTGTACCGCAAGACAGCTTCGACTTTCTGGGCTATACCTTCGGGCGGTGCTACTCGACCAAGACGGGGCGGGCCTACCTGGGCAGCAAGCCGTCGAAGAAGAGTATTAAGCGGCTGATCGACTCGATCGGAATGCTCACCGAACGCAGGCACTTCCATCATGAGGCCGTTGACCTGGTGCGGGCCATCAATCGCAAACTCATCGGCTGGGCCAACTACTTTTGTCTCGGTCCGGTGAGCCACGCGTACTGCGCGATCGACACCTACACCAGCCAGCGGCTGCGCCAGTGGCTCTGTGGCAAGCATCGGCGGCGCAGTCGGGGCTATCAACGCTACCCCGCGCAGTACCTCTACGAGCGCTTATCGCTCGTGCGCCTGTCGCTGCGCACGCAGGACCTGCCGTGGGCGAAGGCATGACGTCTAGTCCGAGAGCCGGATGCGGGAAATCCGCACGTCCGGTTCGATGAGCGGGATGTGGAAACGGGGTCATGCTTCGACAATTGAGGCACCGCCAGACGAAAGGGGCGGCAACAGTCGCGTCGGGGCTACCATCACCGCGTCACATTTCAACTCTACCCTATTTGGAGTCTCCCGATTATGGCACGCTGCACCCAAGTCTTTTTAAGTCCCACGCGTAGGCATATCGCAATCGCCTGTGGCGTCATTGCAGTGCTTGGATTCGCCTATTCCATATGGGCCAAGTTCTACATGCCCCCGTGCTATAGATGGCTTGTCGTGATCTTCTGGAGCGTTGGACCACCGCTCTACTTCTGCCTTGAGTATTTTCTACTCTTCGACAATTGGACCGACAGCGATGCCGTTGACGAACTGAAGCATCGACAAACTCTATTCTCGCTGTTTTGGGCAGGTATTTCCGCGTACCTTGTATTTCTTTACACAACATAAGGTGCTGCGGCCGAACCACCGGTTCGAGCAGAGCGCCCAACAGCGGGCCCGCTGGTGGGTTCCCTTCTCGCTTCGCTCGTCGGCGCCGGCTCAACCGGAACGTTATAGCGCCAAGATAAGCTTGGCGCGTCTTGCCGGGTGAGAGTCCCGGTCGGGTAAGGGCCAGCCACCCACCCGTATCGAGTGTTGCGCCTGTGGCGGAGGCAGAAGGAGTAGCCGAACAAGACAGGTGAAGCGTACACAGAGAATCCTGCAGGCCGTAGGGGCAACCGCGTGCCCTGAAAGCTGGTACAGCTTCGAAACGAGTTTGTGGCGGATGGCGAGGGCCTTAACGTATCCCGAAGCCAGCATGAAGCATGCGTCAAGGCGAGCATGTGGAAGTCTGCCGGAGTCCTCAGGCTGTGGCAGGCAGGAAGAGACGCGTCGAAGAACTTGGGAGGCCCCGTTGGCTCCTGGCTGCGGGAAGGCCGTCGTACGGGATACGGATAATGAGGCACGCAAGGGGAAACCCGGAGACAGAGCTATGCCGGAACCTAAGCAGCGAACTGGAAAGCAGTGCAGGTGGGTGGAGCATGACCGTGAAAGGGAAAGCCCGCCGCACGCCCGTGGGGAGGCTTATCAAGCGTAGTACTCGGAGCGTGGGAAAGCCACGTACATGGGGGAAGGACTTGACGGAAGTACGCAGCCCATACAGGAAACTCATGCCGGACACAGTCGGATCGGAACCACATGAGCCAACCTCCCTGCGGGCAATAGCCAACAAGGCGAAAGCCGACAAGCATCATCGATTTCGGGATCTTTACCGGTGCCTGAATGCGGAACTACTGATGCATTGCTGGGGCGGGCTGAACAAGGCCGCTGCCAGTGGTGTGGACGGAGTCACCGCAGCAGCGTATGCAGACAACCTGCATGCGAACATCGAAGCGCTGGCGGAGCGGCTGAAATCGAAACGCTATCGAGCCAAGCTGGTACGACGGCACTACATTCTCAAGGAGAACGGCAAACAGAGGCCGTTAGGAATACCGGCTCTTGAGGACAAACTCGTGCAGGCGGCGTCTGCACGGCTGATGACTGCCATCTACGAGCAAGACTTTCTGGACAGCAGTTACGGCTATCGTCCCGAGCGCGGGGCGGAGGATGCGGTCGAAGACCTCACCTTCGACCTGCAATACGGGAGTTATGGTTATCTGGTCGAGGCCGACGTTCAGGGCTTTTTCGACCATCTTGACGACGACAAGCTGCTTGCGATGTTGAGTCTGCGCATCGATGACCGGGCCTTTGTGGGCCTGATCCGCAAATGGCTGAAGGCTGGGATCTTGGAGCCGGAGGGACACGTTGTTCATCCGGACACCGGCTCCCCGCAAGGCGGGATCGTCTCACCCGTTGTCGCCAGCGCCTACCTACACTACGTGCTCGACCTGTGGTTTGCGAAAGTGGTCAAACCGCGCTGTACGGGGGAAGCGCTGCTGTGTCGGTATGCGGATGACTGGGTGTGCGCGTTTCGCTTGCGCGAGGACGCAGAGCGGTTCTACCGGGTGCTACCGAAGCGGTTGGAGAAATTCAACCTGACGCTGGCTCCGGACAAGACTCGCCTGCTGCGGTTCAGTCGTTTTCATCCGAGCATGAGACGGCGGTTTACCTTTTTGGGGTTCGAATTCTTCTGGAAAGAGGACCGCAAGGGCACGCCCCGCGTCATGCGCCGCACGGCCCGCAAGCGGTTGCAAGGGGCGTGTCGACGGATCAAGGAATGGATCAAGTCGAGCCGGCATCTGCTCGTGCGCGATTTCTTCGACGGGTTGAATCGACGGCTACGGGGTCACTACAACTATTATGGCGTTCACGGGAACTCACGCTCGCTCTACCGTTTCTTCGATTGGGCCAAGCAGTGTACCTTCAAGTGGCTGAATCGGCGCGGCGGCAAGCGACGCAGTTTCACCTGGGCTCGTTTCGCCCAGCTGCTCGAGTTTGTCCAGATAGCGAAGCCTTGCATCACTGAGATCCGCCGTAGAAGGGTGATCGCCTGACTCTCTTGTCTTGCATCGCGGCAGCGAGTACAACCGAGGAACCGGATGCGGCAATACTGCACGTCCGGGTCTGTGCGGGGGGCTGCCCGTGGGGGCAGTCCCTGCCGCGGAGAACCCACCCTGTCTCAGCGTATAATCTCGCCTATGACGAATGCCGCCAAACAACTGATTGATTCATTCGACGCGCTTCCTGAGGACGAGAAACACGAAGTCCTTGCTCAATTGTTGCGCCGACTGATGAGCACGCCATATTCCTCGCCATCGGACGAGGATCTCCTCCAGGCCGCCGACTTGGTGTTTCAAGACTACGATCGCCGCGAGAATCAAGGGTGAAACCCGCGCGCCGAGGCGAGGTCTGGCTGGTGGACCTCGGCTTGGCCGCGAAGATTCGTCCTTGTCTGGTTCTCGGTGCCCCAAGCGCCGATGATGATCGATCGCTGCTTACCCTGGTTCCGCACACGACAAGTCTTCGAGGCATCCGATACGAGGTCCCCGTTCCCGTTCGTTTCCTTCGCCCAGGCGCGTTCGACGCGCAAGGTATCGTGACGCTGCCGACCGTGCGCCTCATGAAGCACCTGGGCACGCTATCCCCCGAGCAACTCCACTCGCTAGTCCGTGGCGTGTGTTTATGGCTCGGTATCGAAAGCGGCTTCTAACTTTCGGCTGCAGCGGACGCGCGGAGGACCGTCGTGTTGCTTTGCTGGCGTGGACGCCGCGCGCCTCTGAGCCGACGCGTTCGGCGTCATCGACAGGTACGCTGAACAGGCCTTCGGCACGGACCTGCTGTGTTCCAGATCACGCCGTCGACCAACTCGGCATTGGCGCATTGTTGAAGCGGTCGAGCACATGGCCCAGCGCTACTTCGCTGCGCCGAGTTGCTTGAGCAATTCCAGTTGATCAAAGCTCAGCCAATGCTCGGCGATCTTGCCGTCGGAGATGCGATACACGATGATGAATGGCACGTCCACCGCCTTGCCGGTTGGCGCGAGACCCATTAGGTCGCCCGCGTGGGTGCCCTGGAAGCGAGCGCGCACAGCGACTCTGTCGTCCTGTGCAATGAGGTCTCCCGAGACGAGCACATAGCGTGGGAATGCGGCCTCGAGGACGTACACGTGTTTCTTCAGGTCTTCGTCTGCCACATACGCGTTGACTGTGGCGGCGGGCTTGTCTTTTCCGGAGATCGCGGCAAAGTACTCCTGGACCACGGCAATGTTCTCTCGTGGGCCTGCCCAAGCGGATTGAACCGACGCGAGTGCGAAAACCGCCGCGGCGCAGCCGCGGGCAACTGCTAGAAGCACCTGTAGCATGATTGTCTCCCTATCTGGTAATGGACTCCGATGAGAGGTTACCCAGATGACACAGCGGGCGGAAGGCTCGTGAGTCGCATATCGTCCATACGCTGAGCGTATGGATAGGCGAAGGGACGCGATGGACCGCTTATCGGCTATGGAGGTTTTCGTCAGGATAGTAGAGAGCGGTAGCCTGTCGGCGGCTGCGCGCTCGCTCGGTACCACGCAGCCTTCAGTCAGCCGCCAGCTGCGCGCGCTGGAACGGCGGTTGAAGATCCAGCTCCTTCAGCGGAGTACGCGACACCTCTCGCTCACGGAGGTCGGACGCGCCTATTTCGAGACCTGCAAGCGCATCCTCGCCGACGTTGATGAGAGCGAGGGTGACGTCGCTGCACTTCACGCGAGCCTGCGGGGGACGCTCAGGGTGAACACCTCCGTGGCGCTGGGGGTAGACTATGTTGCACCGCTGACCTGCGGCTTCCAGCGGCGCCACCCGGAGCTGGCGCTGGACTTGACTCTGAACGAGCGGGTCGTGGACTTGGTCGAGGAAGGCATCGATGTCGCGATTCGCTTTGGTCCTATCCGGGACGAGAGTCTGATCGCGCGTCGGCTGGGTAGCACGCGCCGCGTAGCCGTTGCCGCTCCCGCCTACCTGCGCAAGCACGGTGTCCCTCGCCAGCCCCAGGATCTGGCGGCACATAGCTGCGTTACCTTCAACTATGCTCCAGCGACGGAATGGACTTTCCGCGGCGCGCAGGGGGAAGTGAGGGTCAAAGTGACCGCGGCCTTCCGCTCGAACAACGGCCATGCCATCCGGGAAGCCATTCTGGCTGGAATAGGCGTTGGTTGGCTACCCGAGGCGTTGATTCTTGAACACTTGAAGCGGCACAAACTTAAGGTGCTCTTTCCGAGCCACAGCATGTCTCCCATCGAAGTGCACGCGGTCTACTCGTCCGCCAGGCACGTGCCCACGAAAGTTCGCGCTTTCGTTGAATATCTCGAGGCGGAGTTCAAGAACTTGCCTGGCTTTGATCGCGAATCGAGGATGCAGCCGTCTGGCTGATATCTCTTCAAGTCACGGGAACTGAGGGACCGTGTCGGAGAACGAGCGGAGCTCAATCTATGCATAGTCGGCAGCATAGTCATGATTGCGGACCCCACGATTCGGGACCCATGACGCCGAACCCCCCGCTCAACCGTACCGATAATGCGTCGGCCATGATGGCCACCGACAAAGGTGCCACCCAAGGCTATAGCGCCGTCGCCGCAGTCGACCATAAGCACCAGATCACGGTGTAGCCTCAAGCTCACGGGAGCGGCTCGGAACAAGCGCTGCTGCTGCCCATGCGCGAGGCACTGAATCCGATGCGCGTTGGGCGATCGTTGCCCGGCGCTTGACATGCAAGAAAGTTCTTGCCTATCATTCATGCAATAGATTGCTTGCATGTAGGCGTCCATGGCCGAGCGCCTCGATGACACCGACCTGCTGTTCAAAGCCCTCGCCGATCCCAGCCGGCGCAAGCTCCTTGACTTGCTGCACGCACACGACGGCCGCACCCTCAACGACTTGTGCGAGCACCTGGACATGACGCGGCAGGGCGTGACGCAGCACCTGGGCGTGCTGGAGGCGGCGAATCTGGTGGTCATCGTGTGGCGCGGCCGGGAGAAGTTGCACTTCGTCAACCCGGTGCCGCTGCAGGAGATCTACGAGCGCTGGATCGCCAAGTTCGAAAAGCCACGCCTCAAGGCCCTGCGTGACCTGAAACGACGACTGGAGAGAACCAATGGCTAGATCGACCTTTGTCTACGTGACCTACATCCGCACCACGCCGGAGAAGCTGTGGTCAGCGCTGACCGACGCGCAGTTCACGAAGCAGTACTGGTTCGGCATGCACTGCGAAAGCCAGTGGACGGCGGGATCGTCGTGGAAATTGGTGTCCGGCGACGGTCAGATCTTCGACGCCGGCGAGATCGTCGAGGCCGAGCCGCCACGGCGCTTAGTCATCCGCTGGCAGCACCAGAACAAGCCCGAGCTCAAGGCCGAAGGGGCGTCGCGATGCACGATGGAGCTGGAACCCAGTGGAACGGCGGTCAAGCTCTCCATCATCCACACCATCGAGCGCGAACCCTCGAAACTCATCGAGGCGGTGTCCGGTGGCTGGCCGAAGGTCATCTCCAACCTGAAGTCCCTGTTGGAGACCGGCTCCACCGTTCTGCAAGACCCCTACCCTGTTGAGAGCGCTCACTCCGGAAAGCATTGACCATCGCTAAGGTCGTTTTTGGAGACGATTCGTCGTCTGTCGCTGGCCTTCCTCGCGGGGGTGCGCCATCCGGTTCGCTCGTGTGCGACGACCCCCGCTCTCGACGGTGTCACCCGCGCTCATGCTCCATCTGCCGGTCCTGGTTGTCGCAGCGACGCCGCCCGTTCTATTCGGGGTGGATCAGAGCATCTCGCGGAGCTGGCCTGTCAATCCCCTCGGTGTGGCGCCACGAATGCCCGAACTCCGGTTGGGCGCCGCAACTGGCCCTTTGGGGCTTGCTTTGGCAACATTGCTCAGCAAACCCACGCGCCGTGCTGCCTGACCCTTCGTCGCATCCGACTCGCTACAGCGGGATTCGCCCGCTGTAGCGACCGAGTGCACTCAAACGTTGCGCGTCGCTCGATGCGATGCTGGGAGAGGCGATGTACACAAGGGCTTCGAAGGTTCTACTCACTTGGGCGGTCGCTCTCTTTGCTTCTGTGGTGGTGTTCAACAATCTCACCGACTACGAGTCGAACTACCTGTTCGTGAGCCACGTGCTCGGGATGGATAGCACGTTTCCCGAGAATCGAGCAATGTGGCGGGCCATCGACTCCCCGTCGCTTCATCACGCGCTTTATTGGCTCATCATCGCTGTAGAGGCAGGCGTCGCGGTGTTGTGTTGGGTAGGCGGATTCCGTCTATTCAGTTCGAGACAGGACGCCAGCCGCTTCAACGCAGCCAAGGGTGTCGCGATTGCCGGCCTTACTTTGGGGATCGTCCTGTGGTTTACCGGGTTTATCACCATAGGCGGGGAATGGTTCCTGATGTGGCAATCGAAGGTGTGGAACGGGCAACAGGCCGCTTTCCGGTTGGTTGTGATCCTCGGCGTCGTCCTCCTGTACGTCATTCAGCCCGACAGGCAGGAAGATGCCTGACCGGGCGAGCTGACCGCCGCTAGCCCGCTTCCCCTGGCGGTGTCCTCACCGCTTCGCCCTCGTGCACGGCCGAGCGCCGGCTTGGGCGTCGGACGAGCAGCCGCTGTCGTCACCGAGCACGGTCTCCTGCCCCGGTCCCGGGGAATTGATAGCATGGGAAGGACGTTCACCATTTCGGGAAGAGCTCGGTGCGCCGTGGCTCAGCGTACCTCGCCCCGAAACGACAACCATACAACCGGGAGGAGGGAGTCATGTCGTGGCCAGCTTTGGGATGCTCCGGGACCAGTCGGCTTGTTCCGCTACAAAGGTTCGTCGGGCGGCGCCGATGGAAGTCGCTCCTCGGGGGCTAGAAAGCCAAGGAATGCGAGTGTCGAAACTGCGGGTCCAAAGCTTCTCGGTTTCCATCGACGGATACGGTGCCGGCCCGAACCAAGATCTGCAGAACCCGCTCGGCGTTCGGGGCCCCGAGTTGATGGAGTGGTTCTTCCACACACGCGTGTGGCGGAAGATGCACGGTCATGACGATGGAGAGACCGGGGTCGACAATGAGATCGCCGAGCGAGGCTTCGCAGGCATCGGTGCCTGGATCCTCGGGCGCAACATGTTCGGACCGGTCCGGGGCCCGTGGCCGGACGAGAGCTGGAAGGGCTGGTGGGGCGACGAGCCGCCGTATCACACGCCGGTCTTCGTCCTGACCCATCACCGGCGGGACCCGCTCAGGATGGCGGGGGGTACGGAGTTCCGGTTCGTCACCGATGGCATTCACGCCGCTTTGGAGCAGGCGACCGCTGCGGCGGGCGGGCGCGACATTCGCCTCGGCGGCGGCGTATCCACGATTCGCCAGTATCTACGCGCCGCGCTGATCGACGAGCTGCACCTCGCCATCCGGCCTGTACTGCTCGGTTCCGGGGAAAATCTCTTCCAGGACCTCGATCTGCCCGCCTTGGGGTATGAATGCGCGAAGTCTGTCCCGGGCGAGCGTGCAACTCATGTGTTTCTGCGCAAGCGTCCGTAGTCCGGTCGGCAGCGAAGATGGCGATGCTCAGTCGCACCGAACGCACCAACACCGTTGCTTCGCATCGCCGTCGCCTGGCTGCTGACTTCGGGGCGTTGAGCGACCGGAGGCCAGCCCGGGAGCTGTGAGTGTGAGCGAAGAACTTTCGAGAGCCGCGCGTCGTGTGCAGCAGGGGCTTGCGGCTGCCGGCATCACATCTCGGATCCTCGAGCTGCCCGACTCTACGCGCACCGCGGTCGATGCGGCGGCTGCCATTGGATGCCGCGTGGAACAGATCGCCAAGTCGCTGGTCTTCCGCTGCATCGCTTCGAGCGAGCCGGTCCTGGTGATCGCCAGCGGTACCAACAGGGTAGACGAACGCCTGGTGGCGGCGCATCTGAACAGCGACATCTCCAAAGCGGACGCCGACTTCGTTCGTGTGGCCACTGGATTCGCGATCGGCGGCGTGCCGCCGCTTGGACATCTCTCGCCGTTGCGCACGCTGATCGACGTGGACCTTCTCAAGTTCGACATCATCTGGGCTGCGGCTGGCACCCCCAACTCGGTGTTCTCGATCGATCCTCCGTCGCTGATTCAGGCCACGGGTGGCGACGTGGTTGCGGTTGCGGAGCCGAAGGCGCCAGGCGCGTAGCAGCTCGCCACGTCGGCCGTGGCTGAGCGCTGGAGAGGCGCGTAGCGGATTGGTATGCGATCTGTAAGTCCGTATCCGTTAGCTTCACACTCCTGCCAGCGATCATGGGGCGTGCGCTCGGCGCCGCGACTGTCGCGGTGCGGTATAGTAGGTGTCGCATTCGACTCCGTGGGAGACGGCGTTGGGCGCCAACACGTGCAGCGCGAACGTAGCCTTCGTCAGACCGCGCAATGACTCGGACCGACTCGGGAGCTGACCGCTCGAGCGCGTGGGCGAGTGAGTGATCGACGAAGCGCAGCAGGACTTTGGGCTACGAAAGGGGGCTATTCATGCGAACCG
>Ga0335082_10010574_pt1 | contig 10016 bp, 6 predicted proteins | sample Lox_Sample_41_FD_206718 | JGI IMG/M metagenome (GOLD analysis project Ga0335082, IMG submission 206718) | Soil microbial communities from Loxahatchee National Wildlife Refuge, Florida, United States - Lox_Sample_4.1 | ecosystem: Environmental > Terrestrial > Soil > Wetlands | place: USA: Florida...
GGAGTTCGCGCGCTTCCGCGACGCGGAGAACTGCACCACCTTCGACAAGTGGCCCTATGGCCTGAAGGAGCGCAGCGGCTACGTGGCGAGGATTCCCGACGAGCAGCTGAAGAAGCAGATCGTGGAAAGGCCCGTCACGTTCCTCGCCGGCGAGTACGACATCCTTCCGCTGCATGGCTTCGACGGCTCGTGCGCCGCGATGGCGCAGGGCGGCACGCGCCTCGCGCGCGCCTACGCATTCGCCAAGTACCTCGACGAGCGGTTCGGCGCGAAGCACGGCGTGCACCAGGTGGACGGATGCGGCCACAGCGGCCGCTGCATGCTGGGCGCGTCCGAGTCGCTGAAGTTCCTCTTCCCGCCTATTTGAGCAGGGTCTGCCTCGCGAACTCGACTGTCGCGTAGAACTGGTAGTCGGCGTTGGGCTTCTTCGCGAAGCCATGGCCCTCGTCGTTGGCGAGGATGAACCACACGGGGGTTCCCCGCTTCTTCAGGTTCGCGACGATCTGCTCGCCCTCGGTGTAGGGCACGCGCGGATCGTTCCTGCCCGCCACCACCATGAGCGGCTTGGTGATCCTGTCGGCGTGGTTGAGCGGGGAGATCGACTCGAGGATGTCGCGCATCTGCGGGTCGCGCTCGTCGCCGTATTCCGCGCGCCTCAAGTCGCGCCGGTAGCTCTCGGTGCGCTCGAGGAAGGACACGAAGTTGGAGATGCCCACCACGTCCACCGCGCTCGCGATGCGGTCGGCGTAACGGAAGGCGCACGCGAGCGTCATGTATCCGCCGTAGCTCCCGCCCATGATCATGATGCGCGAGCCGTCGAGGTAGGGCTGCCGCCTGATCCATTCGATGAGCGCGCCGATGTCGCGCACGGAATCCTCGCGCAGCGCGCCGTTGTCGAGCTTGAGGTAGGTCTTGCCGAATCCCGAGGAGCCGCGCACGTTGGGATAGATCATCGCCACGCCCAGCTCGCTCACGAAGTAGTTGTTGCGGCCGATGAAGCTGGGCCGCGCCTCGCCTTCGGGCCCGCCGTGGATGTTGACGATGACGGGGCGCTTGCCCTCGAACTTGGTGGGCGGCGCGTAGTAGAAGCCGCTCACCTCGAGGCCGTCGAAGCTCTTCCACTTGACCAGGCGCGGCTCGGCGAACCGGCTCGTGTTCACGCCCGGCGCGTTGCCGTTGGTCCAGCGCGTGAGCACGTTGGCCTTCAGGTCGTACGTGAACACGTCGCCCGCGGAGCGCGCCGAGCTCATCGTGATGGCGATCTCCATCGCCCCGGGCCGCCACGCCATGCCGGAGATCACGCCGTCGACGAGCGGCGGGCGCGGCAGCTCCCTGAACGTGGAAAGGTCCATGAGGCGCAGCACGTCGGAGCCCGCCTCGTTCGTGGTGAAGGCGATGCGGTTCACGTCGAACGAGAGGTCGAAGCCGTCCACGTCGAAGTCGAGCCTGGGCGTGAGCACGCGCGGCGCGCCGCCGGAAAGCGGAAGGTACGTGAGGCGTCGGAACTCGCTCGCCCGGTCGCTCACGGTGATGAGGCCCTTGCCGTCCTTCGTGAAGCGCGTCTCGCCGTAGAACACGGGCTCGCCCTTCGACGGCGGCGTGACGCGGCGCGGCTTGCCCGTGGCCACGTCCATCACCCAGATGTACGACTCGTTCGCCGAGACGTACTCCAGGTAGACGAGGCGCTTGCCGTCCTCGGAGAAGCGGAAGCCCTCCCAGCCGCCGCCTTCGAGCTCGGCGATCACGCGGTCGGTCTGCGGATGCGCCGGGTCGATCACGTGGACGCGGGTCGTCACCTTGCGCCCCGGGTTGTTGCGATCGACCGGCAGCGTGGTGTACACGGCGAGGTCGCCCTTGCGCGCCCAGTGCAGCGCCGAGGCGCGCTCGCCCGCGGGGCTCAGGGGCGTCACCGCCTTGGTCGCGATGTCCTGGCGGAAGAGCCGATAGACCTCGCTGCCGCCCTCGGCGCGCGAGAAGACGAAGTAGTCGCCCGTGACCGGCTGGTACGTGGCGAAGTTCACCGCGTCCGGATAATCCGTGAGCGGCTGCGGCTTGTCGCCCGGGGCGGCCACGAGCTGGACCTGGTTCGTGGCGTTGAGCCGGCCGCGGACCAGCATCTCGCGCCTGGCCGGGTGCCACGACAGGATGGCGTGCGCGCGGAAATCCGCGTAGGGCGCGACCTTGCCGATCACGTCGTCGGCGATGGGCGGAACCCCGTCGATCACGAGGCTCGTGGGCGGCGTCACGTTCTCGGCGCACGCCAACGCGCTCGCGAGCATCACCGCGCCGAGGAAGGCCCGCTTCATCGAGGCGATCATCTCGTGGCCACCGGGCGCGAACGGTCGGCGACCCACTCGCTCCACGATCCGGGATACAGGCGTCCCATCGCGAGCCCGGCGATGGCCATGGCGAACATGTTGTGGCACGCGGTCACGCCCGAGCCGCACATGTGCACCGCGCTTTCGGCCGGCATGCCCGCGAGCAGCTCGGCGAATTCGTTGCGCAGCTGCGCGGGCGACTTGAAGCGACCGTCGGGATTCAGGTTCTTCTGCCAGAAACGGTTCACGGCGCCGGGGATGTGGCCGGCCACCGGATCGATCGCTTCCTTGAGCCCCGCGAAGCGCTCGGGGGCGCGCGCATCGACGAGCTTGATCGACCGATCGTCGTGGAAGCGCTCGAGGAAGGCCGCATCGACGGTCGCGCCGAGCAGCGGACGCGCGCTGAATGCGCCCTTGCGGGGCGCGGGCACTTCCGTCGAGACGGGCCGACCTTCCTTCACCCATTGCGGCCACTCGCCGTCGAGGATCGCCACGCGCTCGTGGCCCAGCCACTTCAGCATCCACCACAGGCGCACCGCGTAGTTGCCGCCCAGGTCGTCGTAGACCACGACCTGCTTTCCGGGCCCCACGCCGCGCTCGTTCATCTTCGCGGCGAACACGGCGACCTCGGGCAGGGGATGGCGGCCGTTGCCGCCGTCCTTGGGTCCCGAGAGATCGTCGTCCACGTGCAGGAAACAGGCGCCGGGAATGTGGCCTTCCGCGTAGGCGCGCGGGCCTTTCGTCGGATCCGTGAGCTCGTGGCGCGTATCGAAGACGATCCAGTCCGGGTCGGTGAGGTGGGCGGCGAGCTCGGCCGTCGTGACGAGGTTCGTGTCCATCGGGAAATTTTAACCCGGCCGGCATTCGGGGCTACCATGCCGGGATGCTCAAGGCGCTCGGGTTCGTCTTCCTGGGATTGGTTGTCGTCTGCGGCGGCTACCTCCTGATGTTCCGCCACTCCGCGGCGAAGGTGCGCGCATTCTGCGACAGCGTGACAATCGGCGCGAAGGTCGCCGACCTTCCGCTCAACGCGAGCCGATACGGCCTCAAGCTCACGGGTCCCACCGAGCTCATGGGTCCCCAGGGCAAGTACGTGGCGGCGGTCGCGGCGGCTCCCTATTCGATCAGCGAATACGCCTGCCGCATCCGCGGTACCGCCGCGAACGGGACCGTGACGGGCAAGAAGGTCGGTTACTGACTTGCGTCAAGGCCGATCGCCTCCCAGGGCCAAGAATTAGGCATTGGCCGGGCCGCGGCCGGATGGGACGCCGTCCTGTCACACCGCGGGCACAGACTCCAACCCTTGTGCATCCGGGCCAGGCGAGGCCATGGAGAAGGCTCGAATCATAGAGGCGCTGGGCGAAGAAGGCCTGCGCCTGCCGGCGAAGCTCAACGAGGCGCTCGAGGCGAACGACCGCGCGAAGTACCTCTTCAGCGTGCTGCAGGTCGCGCAGGAGCGCGCGGAGCATCCCGAACGCCCGCCCGCCGACCTGGATGCCGAGCGCGCCGCGGCGGGAATCCCGATCGACAACTACGACCCGCTCGTGACGAGCGCGAGCAAGGTCGACGCCGACCGCTACCTGATGCCGGGCGTCGATCGGCTCTGCACGCGCCTGTACGGCGAGCTCTCGGCGATGATCGCGCCGCTGCAGATCGCCGGCGCGGAAGATGCCGCCGCGCTCGCCGAGAGGCTGCAGCGGCTTTCGGCGCGGCCGTGGTGCGACGGCGACGACTATGCGAGCCGTGCGCAGATCGCGGCGCTGACGGGTCCGGGGAGCGCGAGCACCGACACGGTCCATCGCCTGGTGATGGACGTCCACCGGGGCCTGAACGCGCTGCAGGCGGACATCGCGGCCGAGACGATCGACGGCGCCCACGCATATGGCATCCGCGATTCGGATCGCGCGCTCGTCGCGGCATTCATGTCCGGCGTGAATCGCACCGCCCCGCTGAAATTCGAGCACCCGGGGCTCGGGACCACTGCAACGCGGTCCGGGCCGCGGCTGCTCATCCAGAACGACATCGGCACGACCGATGCGCACGTGATCGTCGTGCACGTCGAGGGGCTGCGGGTCACGGTGAACTACACCGACGTGCACATGCAGCGGCTGCTGTTCTTCCAGGGACTGTTCGAGCGTTGGACGGTGGACTGGGACGACACGCTCTCGCGGGCGGACCCGGCGATGCAGGACGGCGTCTATCACCTCTGCCTCGGCACCTACACGGCCGCCTCGCCCGCGCAGCTCGAGGAATACCTCGCCTTCCTCGGCTCCCGCCTCGTGTACCTCATCGACTGGAACCGGGCGCGCAAGCGCCTGCGGCTGCTGCTGCCGAAGAAGGAGACGGCGGAGCTTCTCAAGTGGGCCGCGCAGGGCGACTTCGGCCACATGGCGTTCCTGCGTGCCGGCGGCGAGGCCATGGTGTTCGACGCGATCGCCTACGCCACGCAGGTGCCCGCGGCGCACGGCACGCGCCTCGACGAATTGCTGGGCCGGCACGTCGCGGAGGAATTCATGCGCTACGTGCTGCGGGTGTGCGCCCAGGGCCTGCTGGCGGGCCGCAGCGAAGCGCTGGTGCGCGACGAGGTTCGCGCGGAGCTGATGGCCTGCTTCAGGAGCGCGCAGGAGAGCGCGCTCGACGTGCCGGCCGAGCACGCGGCATTCACGTTCGAGATCGCCTCGGGAATCCGCGACGCGCTGCTCGCGGCGTCGGAATCGGGCGCGCAGGCCGTGTTCGAGGCGAACGCGAAGCGCGCCAAGGCCTGGGAGCGGCGTGCCGACGAGCTGGTCGAGCGCGCGCGGGGCACCGGGCGGATCAACGGCCAGGCGAATTTCTATCGCGAGCTGGCCGAGCTCGCCGACGACGTGGCCGACGAGCTCGAGGAGGCGGCGTTCCACCTCACGCTCGCCCCGCCGCGGGGCTTCGACGCGAAGTGCATCGCGGCGCTCCGGCCGCTCGCCGCGCTCGTCGTGGAGAGCGTGCAGGAGTACGTGAAGGCCCTGGAGACCGCGCGCACGCTGGGCCGGACCAGCCCGCGCGACGATCGCCAGGACTTCCTGGAGTCGATCCACAGGATCATGGCGGTGGAGCACCGCTCCGACGAGGCCCACCGCGCGAGCAAGGCGCTCGTCGCCGTTCACGAGGGGCCCTTCCGCGATATCTATGCCTTCATCGAGTGCGCGCGCAACCTCGAGGCCGCGAACGACGGGCTCATGCACGCGGGGCTCGCCCTTCGCGACTTCGTGATGCGCGAGATGGCGGTGGAATGATCTCGTCCCAGGGATCGGTGTACGGCATCGCGCTGGGCCCGCCGGGCGTTGAAGGCGGCGGCGTCGCCGAGCTGGGGTTCAAGGCGTTCAACCTGCGGCGCCTCGCCGAATCACGGCTGCCGGTGCCCCAGGCGTTCGTGCTCGGCACGGATTGGTGCGCGCGCTACCAGGGCGATCGCGAGGCCACGCGCGCGGCGCTGCGCGAGACGCTGCCCGCCTGGATTCGCCGCCTCGAGCAGGCGAGCGGCCTCGTGTTCGGCGGCGACCGCAGGCCGCTGCTCGTGTCGGTGCGCTCGGGCGCGCCGGTGTCGATGCCCGGCATGATGGACACGATCCTCGACGTCGGGCTCACCCAGCGCACGGTTCGCGGGCTGATGAGGCTCACGGGCAATCCGCGCCTCGCGTGGGATTCCTACCGCCGGCTGGTGCAGCAGTACGCGGAGATCGTCCACGGCGCCGACGCGGGACCGTACGAGGAGTTGCTCGGGGAGGCCGCGGCAAAGGCGCGCGTGGCGAACGCGCGCGAGCTCGACTTCGACAGCCTGCGCAACCTCACGATGCGCTGCCAGGCCCTCTTCGAGGAGCAATCGGGCCGCCCGTTCCCGCAGCAGCCCTGGGAGCAGCTCGAGAACGCGGTGCTGGCGGTGCTCGATTCGTGGCAGTCGCGCCGCGCGCGGGAGTATCGCCGCCTGCAGGGCATCGGCGAGGCGTGCGGGACCGCCGTGACGGTGCAGCGGATGGTGTTTGGAAATTGCGGCGGCAACTCGGGATCCGGCGTGGGCTTCACGCGCGACCCATCGACCGGGGAGAACCGCCTCTACCTGGATTTCGTCTCCAACGCCCAGGGCGAGGATGTCGTCTCGGGCCGCCATGCGATCACGAACAGGGCGCAGCTTTCGCAATTGCTGCCGGAAGTCTCCGCGCGCCTCGACGCGCTGCGCGGCGAGCTCGAGGCGCAGTTCGGGGAGGCGCAGGAGTTCGAGTTCACCGTGCAGGAAGGAAGCCTCTACATCCTGCAGACGCGCACCGCGAAGTGCTCGCCATGGGCCGCGCTGCGCATCGCGGTGGACCAGGTGACCGAAGGCCTGGTGAGCCCGGCCCGCGCGCTCGAGCGCCTGGGCTCGATGGACCTCGCGGCCATCGAGCGGCGCCGCCTCGCGGTCCCCGGGGTGCCGGCGCTCGCCGCCGCGGAGCCCGCGAGCATCGGGCTCGCGACGGGCGTGATCGCCCTCGATGCGGCCGCGTGCGCGCGGTTCGTGAAGGCGGGGCGGGCCCCGATCCTCGTCCGCGGCGAGACGAGCACCGAGGACATCGGCGCGATCGCGCTCGCCTCGGGCGTGCTCACCGCGCGCGGCGGACGCACCTCGCACGCTGCCGTCGTGGCGCGGCAGCTCGGAAAGGTGTGCCTCGTCGGGTGCACCGCGCTTCAATTGAACGAGAAAGCCCGCAGCATCCAGCTGGGCGATCGCGTGCTGCGCGAGGGAGAAACGATCTGCCTCGACGCGGAGCGCGGCGCCGTCTACGAAGGCGCGCCGGAAGTGCTGGTCGAGCGGCCCGCGGAGCTGCTCGAGCGCGTGCGCGCCTGGCGCGAGGCGGTCGCCGTCCGGGCCTAGGCCGCGCCCTCGGCGCGGACCCGCTTCAGGTCCTGCGCCACGCGCCCGCCCTGCAGCACGATGACCCGCTCGGCCGAGGCGATCGTCTCCGGCCGGTGCGCGATGATGATGCGCGTCAGCCTGAGCGAGCGGATCGCCTCGTTCACCGCCTTTTCCTTCGCCACGTCGAGGGCGCTCGTCGCTTCGTCGAGGAAGAGGATGCGCGGCTGCTTGTAGAGCGCGCGGGCGAGCAGGATGCGCTGCTTCTGCCCGCCCGAGAGCGCCGCGCCCATGTCGCCGATCAGCGTGTTGTAGCCCATGGGCATGGCCGCGATGTCGTCGTGCACGGCGGCGAGCTTCGCGAAGTGCTCGACGGCCGACTGGTCGGGCGTGGGATCGAAGAACGAGATGTTGTCTCCGATGGAGCCGGCGAAGAGCTGGTCGTCCTGCATCACGGTTCCCACGAGCTTGCGGTAGCGGTCGATGCCGAGCTTCTGGATGTCGATGCCGCCCGCGAGGATCTTGCCGTCGGTGGGCGCGAGCAGCCCCAGCATCAGCTTCACGAGCGTGGTCTTGCCGCCGCCCGACGGCCCCACCACCGCGACCGATTCGCCGGGCGCCACGGCGAGCGAGCAGTTGAGCAGCACGAAGGGCTCCATCTCCGAGTAGCGGAACGAGAGGCCCGCCACCTCGAGCGACGCGTCGATGGGATCGGCCGGCGCGCAGCCCGCGTCTTCCTCGGGCGCCGTGAGGACGATGTCGGCGAGGCGATCGGCCTGCAGCGAGAGCATCCGCATCTCGATCGCCTTGTCGATGAGGCCCGCCACGCGCGCCGAGAACTGGTCCTTGTAGGCCATGAACGCGAAGAGCATCCCCACCGAGAAGCCGCCGTCGAGGATCGAGAGCGCGCCCAGCCAGACGATCGCGATGCGCTCCACGCCGAACACGAGGCCGTTGGCGGAGCGGAAGCCCAGGCCCAGCTTCTGCGCGGCCAGGTCCTGGTTCACGGCATCGACGACGAGGTTGAGCCACCGCGAGCGCCGCTCCTCCTGCCGGCCGAAGAGCTTGATCGACTGCACGCCGCGCACGGTCTCGAGGAAATGGCTCTGCTGCTTGGCCGTGTGCACGATGTGCTCCTCGGTCGCGCGGCGCAGCGGGTCGTAGAACGCCCAGCGAAGCATCCCGTACGCGGCCACGGCGCTCGCGGCAACCGTGGTGAGCGCCGCGCTGTACACGATCATCATCGCAGCCGTGGCCACCGCCATCACCCCGTCGATCAGCGCCTCGACGAAGCTCGAGGTCATCGTGCGCTGGATGCTGTTCACGGCGCCGAAGCGCGAGACCACGTCGCCCAGGTGCCGTTTCTCGAACCAGCTCACGGGCAGGCGCAGCAGGTGGGTGAACACGCTCGCGAGCCACTGGAGATTGAGGTTCGTGCCGAGGTAGAGCACGACCCAGGAGCGAAGCGCCGTGAGGCTCACCTGCACGAGGGCGAGAAGGAGGAACCCGAGTCCCAGCACGGTGAGCAGGTCGCGGTCGGCCGAGACCACCGCGCCATCGACCGCCCACTGCATGTAGAAGGGCATGACCACGGCGATCGCCTGGAGCGCGAGCGCGAGGATGAACACCTGCGCGAGGGAGCGCTTGAGCCCGACCACGGGCCCGAGCAGGTCGCGCAGCCTCACGTGGCGCCGGTCGTCGGCAGGATGGAACTCGGGCGTGGGCGAGAGCTCGAGCGCGATCCCCGTGAAGTGCTTCGAGACCTCGTCGAGCGTGAGGCGCCGCACCCCGAAGGCCGGGTCGTGGACGACGGCGCCGCGCGAATCGGCCGAGCGCAGGACCACGAAGTGGTTCATGTCCCAGTGCAGGACGCAGGGCATGCGAAGGTGGGCGAGCTCGTCGAGCTCGAGCTTGAGCGGGCGGGGCGCGAGGTGCAGGCGCCCGGCCACCTGCATGAGGTAGGCGAGCGTGGCGCCCTTGAGCGAGACGGTGAAGCGCCGGCGCATCCCGGCGAGGTCGATGCGATGGCCGTGGAAGCTCGCGACCATGCCCAGGCTCGCAAGCCCGCACTCGGCCGCCTCGGTCTGCAGGAACAGGGGAAGCCGGCGCCCGCCGCCGAAGGCGAGGCCCGCGATCGATTCCATCACGTCCTCCCGGCGAGGCCCAGCAGCGGCTCGAAGATCCATTCGATGAGGCGCCGCCGGTCGAGCATCACGTCGGCCTCGACCTGCATGCCGGGCTGCAGCCGCTCGAGGCGTCCGTAGGCGCGGATGGCCTGGGCGTCGAGCGCGGCCCTGATCCGGTAGACCGGCTCGCGGGTCCCGTCGATCGGCGTGAAGCCGAGCTCGCCGGGCAGCATCGGGTTGCGCGACACCGCCGTCACCGTCGCACGGTGCATCCCGAACTTCTGGTGCGGATAGGCGAGGTAGCGAAGCAGCACCTCCTCGCCTTCGTGCACGAACCCGATCGAGCGCGAGGGCGCGTAGAGCAGCGCCTCGAGTGACGCATCGGCCGGCACGATCGCCACGAGGGGCGTTCCCGCGACCACCATCTGTCCCGGCTCCACCAGGACCGTGGCGACCGTGCCGGACGTGGGCGCGACGATCGCGGCGTGGAATTGCGAGTCGCGCTCGAGGCGCTCCTGCGCGAGCGCCGCGCGCTGCGTGTCGATGGCGGCCACCTGGGCGCGTCCGCGCGAAAGCGCGCCCTCGGCCTCGAACTCCAGCGAAGCGGCATCGCGAAGCAGCGAGGACCGCGCGCGGTCCAGCTGCTCGAGGCGCGAGCGCTGCTCGAGCGCGGCGTCGCGTTCGCGGTCGAGCGCCGCGGCCGAGAGGAAT
>Ga0335082_10010575_pt1 | contig 10015 bp, 6 predicted proteins | sample Lox_Sample_41_FD_206718 | JGI IMG/M metagenome (GOLD analysis project Ga0335082, IMG submission 206718) | Soil microbial communities from Loxahatchee National Wildlife Refuge, Florida, United States - Lox_Sample_4.1 | ecosystem: Environmental > Terrestrial > Soil > Wetlands | place: USA: Florida...
TGGCCCCTTCGAGATCGGTCTCCGGCAGGACCAGCGCGAACTCGTCCCCCCCGTAGCGTGACACGAAATCGGGAGCCCGAAGCTCCCGCTGCAGCAATCCTCCCAGCTCCGACATCACCTTGTCGCCGACCGGCGTGCCGAACCGCTCGTTGAACCGGCGCAGCTGGTCCACGTCGAGTAGTACCACGCTGAAGCTCAGGGCATAGCGGCGGGCCCGCTCGAACTCCTCCCGGATCCGGCGGTCCAGCGCGTCCAGGCTCCCGCAGCCGGTGAGCAGGTCGGTGGAGATGGCGCCGGCCTGGCGGCGACCGATCGACGCACGGCGCTCTTCGTTCTCCAGCAACCGCGACGCGGCGTGGGCCAGCGTGGCGGCGAACTCGATCTGCTCCGGATTGAGCGGAGGGTCCTGCCGGGCGGTGCGAAGCAGGAAGACTCCGCCGGTCCGACCCTGCAGCGCCACCGGTATCACCGCCTCGCTTCGAATGTCGACCGTGACCCCCTGCTCCGCCCACAGCGGGCGGATGTCCTGGAACAGCGGATCGGTCGCCATCTCGGTGACCAGGACCGGGCGGCCGGTGCGGAGCCCCTCCTGGATCTCCGGGTAGCGGTTAAGATCCACGCGGAGATCGCGGGTGGCCGGGCTCTCGCACACCGCCACCACGCGACCGTAGCGCTCCCCCGGCGCGGCCACGATGAACGAGCAGTGCGCCAGCTCCAGCGCCAGCCCGACCCGTCGCACCAGCGTCTCCACGATCTCATCGGACCGGAGCGCCGACGCGAGGTCCTGCAGGATCTCGAACATGAGCTCGCGGGAGAGCATCGCCTCCTGGGCCGACTGCGCATCATCCCGGGTACGAAGCCGGGCCCGGAGTCGCGCATTCAGCTCGGCCAGGTTGATCGGCGGGGCGACGGCGTCGTCGGCGCCCAGCTCGAGCGCCCGGGTCGGTCCGTCGCGGTCGGCGGCGGCCAGCACCACCACACGGGGCACGGCGCGCCAGGGCGGAGTCTCCAGTTGTTCCAGATCGGCGGCGAGCACTTCATCGGCACGCTGGGCGGTGAGCACCACGACTTCGGCGAGACTGGCTGGCGGCTGGTCCGCGCCTACCCGTTCCGCCTCGGTCACCTGGAAACCGCCGCGCACCAGCGCGCGCTCGAGGCCCTCGGGGCGGGCCGCGGGGTCGCCCAGGAGCAGGATGCGGGGACGGCTGGCGTCGGTCACGGGATCAACAGCGGGGATAGGCCGGGAGGAACGTACGCCACGGCCCAACGGTGTCAAGCAAACTCGAAACCGGTGGACGAGTCATGCTCGGTGATCTCCTGGGGGCCCACGTCTCGACGGCGGGGGGCGTGGACCTCGCTCCGGCCCGGGCCCGGGCCATCGGCGCCACCGCGATGCAGGTCTTCACCAAGACGCCGAACCAGTGGCGGGAGCCCGCCATCGATCCGGCTGTCGCCCGTCGGTTTCGCGCGGAGGTTCGTCAGAGCGGCGTACACGCTGTGCTGGCGCACGATTCGTACCTGATCAACCTCGCCTCCCCCGATCCCCAGCTAAGCGCTCGCTCGATCGCCTCTTTCACCGCCGAACTCCGGCGCTGCCACACGTTTGGTATCCGGTGGGTGGTGTCGCACCCCGGCAACTACATGGATGACCGGGACGCCGGGCTCCGCAGAAACGCCGAGGGCTATGCGGTCTGTCTTCGGGCCTCGCCCGGAGCCACCATGATCCTGCTCGAGACCACCGCCGGTACCGGCACCGCGCTGGGCAGCCGCTTCGAGGAGCTGGCTCTCCTCCGTTCCCTGATCCCCACCCCCTTGCGACGTCGCATCGGATTCTGCGCCGACACCTGCCACCTCTACGCGGCCGGCTACGACCTGGTCGGCGATTTCGATGGCGTCTGGCGGGAGTGGGATCGGGTGCTCGGCTTGCGATACCTGCGCGCGCTGCACCTCAATGATTCCAAGACCCCGTTCGGCTCCCACCGAGACCGCCACGAGTGCATCGGCGAGGGCTCCCTGGGTGCCGAGCCGTTCCGCCGCCTCATGACCGACCGGCGATTTCGCCTGATCCCCAAGATCATCGAGACCCCCAAGGGCGACGACCCGCCTGCCCAGGACCGACGGACCCTCCGGCGGCTCCGCGCCTACGCGCGGACCCGGCGCAGACGCCGCTGACCGCTGCGGCGGTTGCGAGGCGGCCGAGCAACGCCGACATTTACGCCCTGCCGCTCGCCGGCGCCATCGGGGCCCGGCGGAACACCATGGGACGGAGTCCTGGCATGCCCGCTACTGAAACGCGCACTACCACCGCCAGCTTCCTGAACGCACCGGTCTGGGCCTCCAATGAGCGGGGCAAGGCCTGGGTGGCGGAGATCGCCGAGCTGACTCGTCCCGACCGCATTCACTGGTGCGATGGCTCCGCGGCCGAGTACGACAAGCTGTGCGCCGAGTTGGTGGCGTCGGGCACCCTGAAGAAGCTCAATCCCGAGAAGCGGCCCAACAGCTATCTCGCTCTCTCCGACCCCGGCGACGTAGCCCGCGTCGAGGACCGGACCTTCATCTGCAGCCAGCGGCGCGAGCAGGCCGGACCTACCAACAACTGGATCGATCCGGCCGAGATGCGCGGGACCCTCAAGCGCCTGTTCACCGGGTGCATGCGGGGACGCACCATGTACGTCGTCCCCTTCAGCATGGGACCGATCGGATCTCCGCTCGCCCAGATCGGGATTGAGGTGACCGACTCGCCCTACGTCGCCATCAACATGCGGATCATGACCCGCATGGGGCGCGGCGCCCTCGAGGCCTTGAAGGACCAGAGCTTCGTGCCCTGCGTGCACTCGGTCGGCAAGCCGCTCGCCTCCGGCGAAAAGGACGTCCCCTGGCCCTGCAACAAGGAAGAGAAGTGGATCGTCCACTTCCCGGAGGAACGGGCCATCTGGTCGTTCGGAAGCGGCTATGGTGGCAACGCCCTCCTCGGGAAGAAGTGCTTCGCGCTCCGGATCGCCTCGGTGATGGCGCGGGACGAAGGGTGGATGGCGGAGCACATGCTGATCCTGGGCATCAAGAGTCCCGAGGGAGAGAAGCGCTACATCGCGGCCGGCTTCCCCAGCGCCTGCGGCAAGACCAACCTGGCCATGCTGCTGCCGCCCAAGGGCTGCGAGGGATGGACCGTCACCACCGTGGGCGACGACATCGCCTGGATTCGCCCCGGCCCCGACGGCCGCCTGCGCGCCATCAACCCCGAGGCCGGCTTCTTCGGCGTGGCGCCCGGGACCTCGCTCAAGTCCAATCCGATGGCGATGGCCACCATCGCCTCCAACACCCTGTTCACCAACGTCGCCCAAACCCCTGACGGAGACGTCTGGTGGGAAGGGATGACCGACGAGCCCCCGGCCGAGCTGATCGACTGGCAGGGACAGCCCTGGACCCCGGGCACCGGGCGGCTCGCTGCGCATCCCAACGCGCGCTTCACCACTCCTGCCGCCCAATGTCCCTCGATCGATCCCGAATGGGAGAACCCCGAGGGCGTACCGATCTCGGCGATGTTGTTCGGCGGCCGTCGCGCCGCTCTGGTGCCGCTGGTCTATCAGGCGCCCAACTGGGCCCTCGGCGTCTACCTCGGGGCGACCATCGGCTCGGAGACCACCGCGGCGGCGGCGGGAGCGGTGGGACAGGTGCGGCGTGACCCCATGTCCATGCTCCCGTTCTGCGGGTATCACATGGGCGACTATTTCAGTCACTGGCTCAAGATGGGGCGAGCGATCTCCGATCCACCGGCGATCTTCGGCGTCAACTGGTTCCGGAAGGACGCGCAGGGCAAGTTCATCTGGCCGGGGTACAGTCAGAACCTCCGCGTCCTGCAGTGGATCTTCAACCGCGCCGCCGGCCGCGCCGGTGGGGCGGAGAGCCCGCTCGGGTGGATGCCCCGCTACCACGATCTCAACTGGAAAGGCCTCGAGAGCTTCGGCCCCGAGAGCTATCGGGACCTGATGGCCGTTCCCCGGGACGCCTGGAAGGCGGAGCTGCGGTCGCACCAGGAGCTGTTCGAGACCCTCTACGACCATCTCCCGCGCGAGCTCGGCCTGATTCGAGATCTCATGCTGGTCGGCCTCTGGCGGTTGTCCGAGCAGTGGAAGCTCGCCGCCGAACCGGGCTCCAGCTGAGCCGGCCCGGCCGACCGGTCGTCGGCCCTTCGGCCGGAGCCACCTGATGGGCGACTTCGAAGTCGTACGGGATCCGATCTGGGATAACATCCGGGTCGATCCCGGGGCGCTCACCGTTCTCGACACCGAGGCGATGCAGCGCCTCCGCTATGTCCGTCAGCTCGGTCACGCCTTCCTGGTCTATCCCGGCGCCACCCACACCCGCTTCGAGCACGCCCTCGGCGCCTACCACCTGACTCGATCGGCCCTCACCGTGTTGGCCGAGCGCGGCGAGCTCAGCGCCGTGCCGGAGGAAGTGCAGTTGGCGGCCCGGCTGGCCGCGCTGCTCCACGACGTGGGCCACTACCCCTTCTCCCACACCCTGGAGGAGGCCGGGTACCCGCATCACGAGAAGTTGGGCGTCGCCAAGTTGACCCGGGGAGACCTGGGCGATCGGCTGGCATCCCTGGGAGGACCGGAGCTGGTCGCGAAGATCGGGCGCTTGATCACCGGCGACAGCGAGAGTCCGCTGCGCGGGCTCATCTCGGGCTCGCTCGACCTCGACAAGATCGATTACCTCAGTCGCGACGCCCGAATGTGTGGCGTCCCCTATGGCGCGGTGGACGTGGATCGCCTGCTCGCGACCCTGACGCTGGTCGAGACCTCACCGGGGCGCATCGAGGTGGGCGTGTTGGAGAAGGGGATCAGTGCGCTGGAGTCCCTGCTGTTCGCCAAGTATCAGATGTTCCGGAACGTGTACTGGCACCACGCGGTGCGATCGGCCACCTGCATGTTCAAGCGGGCCGTGCGGAGCGCGGTGGCGGCCGGTTCCCTCGGCTTCGAGCGGATCGCCGAGAGCACCGACGACGGCCTGACCGAGCGACTCCTGGCGGTGGACGCCACCGGCCTGACTCGCGCGGTGCAGGCGCGACGCCTCTACAAACGGGCGCTCGACCTGTCCGCCAGCGAGGCCCCCGCGGAGACCCAGGACTGGGTCAGCCAGGACAGCGAGCTGCTGAGTCGGGTGGAAGACGCGCTGGCCCGGGAGCTGGGCCTCCAGGCGGGACAGCTCCTGCTGGATTTTCCGTCCAACCCCTCGATGCTGTCGGTGGATCTCCCGCTGCTGACCCGGGGCGGGCGGATCGAGCGCCTGACCGGCGAAGGCCGTCTGGGGCAGTTCGGCCTCCCCCGCGTGGCGGGGGAGCTCTATCAGAGCGCGCGCCGGCTGCGGATTTTCACCGCCGATCGCGCGCGATCCCCCGAGCGGGCTCTCGAGGTGATGACCTTACCGAAGGAAGTGGTCGAACGACGGCTGAAAGCGGGAGAGAAGGTGCTCGGGTCCTGAGGGACTAGTTCTTCTGCTGTCCGGCCGCCGCGGGCGTACCGTGAGGGGTGGCCTCCTCGGGTTCGATCCGGATCACGATCACGGTGATGTTGTCGAGCCCGCCGCGCTGATTCGCTTCCGAGACCATCTCATCTACCCACTGCTGTGGCCCTGCCCCGGTCTTGAGGATCTGCACCAGCTGATCGTCCTCCAGCATGCCAGTGAGCCCATCGGAAGCCAGCATGACGACATCTCCGGGCCTGAGCGAGCCGAAGTAGAGGTCGGGGACCACCTCGGCGTTGGCGCCGATGCACCGGGTAATCACGTTGCTGTAGGGATGGATCCGCGCCTGCTCGGGGGTGAGCAGGCCCAGGTCCACCTGTTCCTGCACGTAGGAGTGGTCCTTGGTGACCTGAATGAAGTGGCCGTTCCGGAGCAGGTAGGCCCGGCTGTCCCCCACTTGGCCGATCAGGAAACGATGCGGGAGGAGAATCATCGCGGTGGTGGTCGTGCCCATCCCCCGCTTGTCGTGCTCCGTGAGCGTTCGTTCGAAGATGGCGTGATTGGCCTGGATGATCGCTTTCCGCATCCGGTCGCCGGCCTCCTCGTCATTCAGGCCGCGGAGGGACCCCAACTCCTTGGAGATGAGCCGCACCGCCATCTCGCTCGCTACCTCACCGGCGGCGTGCCCACCCATGCCGTCGGCCACGATGAAGACGCCGCGGTCGGACAACATGAGGTAGTTGTCTTCGTTTCCCGACCGGACGATGCCGGTATCCGTCCGTGCGGCGCAGGTGAATCTCACGGGACCGATTACCTGAAGAAAAAGACGGCCGCCGCGACTGCGACCAGGGCCAGAACCACGGCCGGAATGACCCACCACGGTCGCTCCTTCTTCCCGGCGACCACGATCACCGGCGCCCTCCGAGGCGCCGCGGCCCGTGGTGCCGACTCCGCTCCTGCCTGGGCCGGCGGAGCGGGGGGAGGAGGAGCGGGTATGGGCGGAGGAGGCGCCGGAGGAGGCGCGGCCTGACGTGGAGCGGCAGGCGGTGGCGGTGGTGTCGGCACCGCCCCCATCACCTTCGTCCCCGACGGCCGGCTCACGGCCGCGTTGTCATCCGATGGGTCGAACAGGACCGAGACCTCTCCGAACCGCACCACGGTCCCCGGGCTCAGCGGCGTGTCGCTGGTGATCTTCTCTCCGTCGACGAAGGTGCCATTGGTCGAGGCGAGGTCGCTCAGCATCCAGACCTCCTCGCGCCGTTGCAGCTTGGCGTGCTGGGTGCTCACGCTCTCGTCGGGAATGACCAGGTCGTTGTAGTCCGCCCGTCCGATATTCACCACCGGGACCCGCACCTGGAGACGGTTCCCCTTGAGCATCCCGCTTCGCACCAGCATGCTGGCCAGCGGCGGCGTCCCCGACGGACGGGGAGCCGCAGTGGGCTGAGGCGTCGATGGGGGGGCCGGCATCGCGGCCCCGTACATGGTGTCGTGCAGCCGCTGCTGCGCGCCTGGGGGCGTCGGTCCGGTCACACGCGGTGGAGCCGGCGGCGGCGCACTGGGGGCGGGCGGCATCGGCGGCACCGGGATCGATCCCGGGAACGGCGTGGTCGCGACCATGCCCGCCGGCGGCGGAATGGATCCGGGCAACGGCGTGGTCGCCGGAGCTCCCGACACCGGAGGCGGCGCCGGGGGAGCGCTGTCGGCGTAGAACCGAAACTCGTGGTCACCGACGCGGATCACATCCGCCCGCGAGAGTAGCCGCTGCGCAGCGACCCGCTCGCCGTTGACGAAGGTGCCGTTCACGCTGCTGTCCACCAGGACGTAGCCCTGGGGCGCAGCCATGATCTCGGCATGTCGGCGGGAGACTTCCTTGGATGGGACCACGATGTCACAGCCGGCTTCACGACCGAACACCAGTGGCTGGTCACCTACCGTGTATTCGCGCCCATCGGTCAGACACACCAGCCGACCACCGGTCGAAGCGGTCGGCGCTTTGGGCCCGACCCCCTTCGCTGCCGCCATCTTCGCCAGCTCGGCCCCGCTGATGAACTGCGTGCTGCCGCTCCGCCGAGGATCGACGCAGACCAGCTCCTGGTCGCCGACCTGCAGCTTGTCCCCATGGAGGATCGGCGCCGGGTCGGCGCCCAAGCGGACCCCGTTCAGCTCGACGACCGCCTCGGAATCCGCCGGCCGGACCGCGGCTGAGCCATCCGGAGTACCCTGAACCCGGACGTGTACCGGCCGTACGCCCACCCCCGCCACCCGGATGGCACAAGAGGGGTCCGAGCCAATGGCCGCTTCGCCCACGGGAATGGTGAAGCGTTGCCCGGCCAGTTCGAGTTCCATAAGGAAGAGAGGTCCTGTTCGGCGAACTTGGGGTCAAACGTATCTGCGGGCTAATGGCCGCGCAAGCGAAATCGGACCCCGGATATCGCCCCTTGACAGTGCCCTCGCGCACCGTGGAAGTGTCGTCCCCTGATGCGCTTGGCTAGGCCACGCGATCTCGTCCATTGGCCTCCGTTCTCGCCGTGGCACCGGGGCCGAATTGCAACCGGTAGAGGCGTTCATAGAGGCCACCCTGGGCCAGCAGAGAGCGGTGGGAGCCGCGCTCACGGATCTCCCCGTGATGGAGCACCAGGATTTCGTCCGCGTGGAGGATGGTGCTCAGCCGGTGAGCCACGACCAGGCTGGTCCGGCCCGCCATCAGCTCCGCCAGGGCCCGCTGAATCTGCGCCTCCGCTTCTGCATCGACCGAGCTGGTGGCCTCGTCGAGCACCAGGATCCGGGGATCCAGGGCCAGCGCTCGCGCGAAGCTCAGCAGTTGCCGCTCCCCGACGCTCAAGCTTCTCCCCCGCTCGCCGAGCACGTGTCCGTACCCGGCCGGCAATCGCTCGATGAACCGGTCCGCACCCACCCGGTGAGCCGCAGCCTTTGCCTGGTCCGCCGTGACCGGCATATCGAGGGTCAGGTTGCGGAGCAGGTCCCCGGTGAAGAGAAACAGGTCCTGCTGCACGAATCCGATCAGTCCCCGCAGCTCGGCGGTCGAGAGCTCGCGAAGGTCGGTCCCGTCGATCGTGATGCGCCCCCGCACCGGATCGTAAAAGCGAAGCAGGAGACTCAGGATCGTGGTCTTCCCCGCTCCGGTGGCGCCCACCAGCGCCACGGTCTGCCCGGGCCGCGCGGTAAACGAAACGTCCTGCAGCACCCACCGCTCCCTCTGGCCCTCACGCCCGACCGGGCTCTCCGGGTCCGCAACCCCGTCGTAGCGGAACCAGACCCCTTCAAAGGCAACCGATCCGCGAACCGGCGGGCGGAGCCGCGCCGGACGAGCCGGCTCGACCACCGCCAGCGGCGTGTCCAGCAACCGGAAGACCCGCTCGCCCGAGGCCATGGCACTCTGGACCAGGTTGTATTTCTCCGACAGATCCTGGAGTGGTTGGAAGAACCGGCGGGTGAGTTGAATGAACGCGGCCAGGACGCCCACCGTAACCGAGCCCGCTAACGCCCGCACCCCGCCGTAATAGAGCAGCACCGCCAGGGCGACGGAGGTCAGCACTTCGATCACCGGGAAGAACACCGCGTAGACCACAATCGACTTGAGGTGCGCCTCCAGGTGCTCATCGTTGATCCTCCCGAACTGGCGTGCCGCCTCCGGCTCGCGGTTGAACAACTGGACCACCCGCATCCCCGAGAGATGCTCCTGGAGAAAGCTGTTGAGCCGCGCCAGACGAACCCGGATCTCCCGGAACGCGTCCCGTACGCTGGTCCGGAAGACCGAGACCGTCAGGAAGACCAGTGGCATCACGGCAAAGGCGGCGAGCGCCAGGCGCCAGTCGATGACGATCATCATCACCATGATCGCCACCAGGGTAACCAGGTCGCCGAGCACTGCGACCACGCCGCTCGAGAACAGCTCGTTCAGGGTCTCGACGTCGGACGTCACCCTGGTCATCAGGCGACCGACCGGATTGCGGTCGAAGAATCCGATGTTGAGCCGCTGGAGCTGGCTGAAGACCTCGAGGCGGAGGTCGCACATGACGCGCTGGCCGATCCACGAGGTCAGGACCGCCTGCCCGTAGTCGAGCAGGAATTCCAGCACGAGAACCACCAGGAACGTGGCGGCGAGCGTAGCCAGGAGCCCCAGGTCCTGCCGCGGGATCGCGATGTCGAGCGCGCGCTGGGTGAGGTAGGGACCGACCAGCGCGAGGCCGGAGAGGGAGAGCAGGACCAGGACCGCCAGCGCCGTCGGCCAGCGGTAGGGACGGAGGTAGGCGACCAGACGTCGTGCCAGCGCCGCGTCGTAGCCGCGGGCTGGCAGGTCTTCTTCTGGAAGAAAGCCGGTCACCCGATCACCCTGCGCCGACCGCGGGCATCTCGTCCGAGCCGGCCGTAATACCCCGCAGGCCCTGCCGGACCCAGCGGGAGAACACCACGAAGCCGAAGGCGAGGGTGAAGTAGCTGAGGATGCAGCGCCAGACCAGCGTGTAGAGCGGAGTGAGCGCCGGCGGCAGATAGACCGAGGACATCACCGCGGCCGAGAGCATTTCCG
>Ga0335082_10010576_pt1 | contig 10015 bp, 9 predicted proteins | sample Lox_Sample_41_FD_206718 | JGI IMG/M metagenome (GOLD analysis project Ga0335082, IMG submission 206718) | Soil microbial communities from Loxahatchee National Wildlife Refuge, Florida, United States - Lox_Sample_4.1 | ecosystem: Environmental > Terrestrial > Soil > Wetlands | place: USA: Florida...
TGCAGGGCCTCCGGGATGCCGGGGCCGTCGTCGCTGACGTCCACGGCGACGCCGTCGAGGCGGTGGCGCGCGTGGACCCGCACCAGGCCGGGGCGCCCCGCCGACGCGATGGCCTGCGCGGCGTTGTTCGCGAGGTTGAGGAACACCTGCTGCAGCTGGTTCAGGTTGCCGTCGATCTCGGGCAGGCCGGCGTCCACCTCGAGCGCGATCTCCACGTGCAGCCCGAGCAGCTGGTTGCGGAGCAGGGCGATGGTGCGCTCGAGCACGGAGCCGATGGCGAGCTGCCGGCGGTCGCGCTCCTGGCGCCGGGCGAACGTGAGCAGGTTGCGCACGATGACGGCGGCGCGCTGCGCCTCCTGCTGGATCACCCGCAGCGGCTCGGCGAGGTGCGCGGGCACGTCGCCGCTCTCCACCAGGTAGTCGGCGAAGCCGAGCACCGAGGCCAACGGGTTGTTCAGCTCGTGGGCGACGCCCGCGATCAGCTGCCCGATCGCGGAGAGCTTCTCCGACTGGATGAGGTGCTCCTGGAGCCGGCGCGTCTCGGTGTGGTCCTCGATGATCACCACGGCCGACTCGTCGTCCTCGCCCTTGAGGGCCAGCGCGCTGACCGAGTAGATGCTGCGGTGCTGGCGGAGCTCGGTGGCACCGGCGATGCCGGGCCGGGCGATGGCCGCGCGGATGGCGTCGAGCCACGGCGCCGGCAACAGGTCGGACCAGGGCCGCCCCGGGAGCGCCGTGACGGGGGTCCCGACCAGCGCGGCGAACGAGCGGTTCGCCCGCCGGACGAGCCCGCGGCCGTCCACGATGCAGATGGCGTGGCCGATCGCGTCCGCCATCTCCTCCCACTCGCGCTTGCCGGCCGAGAGGAGCGAGAAGAGCTGCGTGTTCTGGAGGGCAAGGGTGACCTGCGCGGCGGCGGCGGCGAGGAGCGGCTCCGCCGCGGCGCCGAAGGCGCGCGGGCGTTTGCCCCACAGCACGAGGCAGCCCAGCGAGTGGCCGGCCGCCTCGAGCGGTGCGCCCAGGCGCGCCGGGCTCGCCGTGCGGACGACCTCGCCGGCGTGCTGGACCTTCTCGACGAACGGGTCGAACGGGGCGGGCGGCGGGTCGCCGCGCGCGGCCGCCGGGACCTGGCGCGTGGGATCGTCGGCGGCCGGGAACATCACGAGCACCGCGGCCGGGTCGAACAGGCGCTCCAGCAGGTCCGCGGCGCGCTCGGCAACCGACTCCCGCCGCGCCGCCCCGCTCAGGCTGCGCGCGAAGCGCGTCAGCTCGTCCAGCACCGGCATCGTGTCCGTCAGGGTGCGGGCCTCCAGGGTTCGCGATGCTGCCGCGCTGCTAAGTACGCGACCGGCCCGTGCCGGCGCAACGGCCGCGCGGCGCGGACGCCCGGCGCGCCGGCCCGGCCGCGCTCACTCGTCCACCGCCACGGTGAGCGAGTACGTGCGCGGCGGCTCCAGCGTCCGGGGCACGAGCGTGTAGATGTAGTTCAGCGCGTTCTCCACCTTGGCGATCGTCGTGACGCCGCCCCGGCGCCACGCCACGCGCAGGTCCAGCGTGCGCGCCGCCACGCGCCGGTCGTCCTCGTAGATCTCCACCCGCTCGGGCCGCGCGATGAGCCGGGCGTCGACGCCCAGGGTCACGGTGCCGGCGCCCCCGAGCGCGCTGCGCCAGTCCGCGCTCAGCGTCGCGAGGTCGCGCGGGCGGAAGGCCAGCGGCTGGTCCGCCGTCAGGTCGCGGGCGTCCAGCCAGGTCCACGCCAGGCTCGCCGAGAGGTGCCCGTGCACGAGATCGGCGGCGCGCGCCGCGAGGTCGAGGCCCCGCACGCGCGCCCGCGTCACGTTGGTGAACTGGATCTGCGTGCCGCCCGTGACGAGCTCCGGCTCGATCAGGTCCTGGTACTCGCTCCAGAACAGCGCGGCGTCGAGCGCGAGATGGCGGCCGGCGGGCGCCGTCGCCCCGACCTCGCCCGACCACGACGTCTCGTCCTGGAGGTTCGGGTTGGGGATCACCTGGATGCCCTGCGCCGCGGTGGACGTGAACCGCTCGGCCAGCGAGGGCGCGCGGAAGCCCCGGCCCACGCTGGCCCTGAGACGCACCGGCCACCACGCCCACGTCACCGCCAGGCGCGGGCTCGCCACCGCGTTCCAGGCCACGCCGTCCACCGCGATCGCGTCCACCCGGGCGCCCAGCGTGAGCCGGCCCGTCTCGCCGAACGACGACTCGTCCTCGGCGTACCACGCCAGCTCCGTCTGGCTGTGGTCGCCGAACAGGTCGCTCGTGACCGTCGCGTACGTGCCCTCGGTGCCGGCGTCGATCACGCGGCCCTCGCGCGGGTGCCACTCGGCGCCCAGCTCGCCGCCCAGCCGGTCGCTCGTCGAGTGGTCCGACCCGGTGCGGTAGGCGTCGTCGAAGCTCGTGCGGTACCAGGACGCGCGCCCGCGCAGCGCGAGGTCCGCGGTGAGCGTCTGCCGCGCCGCGGCCTGCACCAGGTACTTGGTCGAGCGGGTCTGGTTGCCGAGGGTCGTGGAGTCCACGCGGAAGGGCTGGTAGTCCTGGCCGGAGTCGGCGCACTGGCCCTGCACGCACCACTGCAGGACCTGCCCGTAGCGCTCGTCGGCGGCCGCCGCCACCAGCTCGGCCTGGAGCGCCGGGCTCGAGACGAGGACCAGCTTCGCCAGGCCGTGCGCCCGCCGGTCCTCGTTGTTCTGGCGATAGCCGTCGTTCCTGAGGCCGCCGCCCGCGAGCAGGAGCTTCACCGGCCCCAGGCGCCGCGACACCCCGACGTCGGCGCCGCCGAACAAGGCGGGCGTCGTCCGCCAGCGCCAGACCTCGTACGGCGGGGCGGCGTAGGCGCCGGCCACGAGGCTCACGCGCAGGTCGAGCGAGTCCGGGATCTCCCGCGTGAGGACGTTCACGACGCCGCCGAGCGCGTCGGAGCCGTAGAGCGCGCTGGCGGTGCCCTTCACGACCTCCACCCGCTCGACCTCGGAGGCGGGCAGGAGGTCCCAGTCGATCCCGTCGCGGTCGGCCTCGTTCACCGGCACGCCGTCCACCAGCAGGAGCACGCGGCTGCCGAGGCCCTTGGCGTAGCCGGACGAGCCGCGGATCCCGATCTGGCCGTCCTGGATCTCGACGCCCGGCACGCGGGCGATGGCCTCGTCGAGGCCGATGGTCGCGTGCTGCTCGAGGTCGGTGGCGGTGGCGATCGCGACCGAGACCGGCGTCTCCTCGGCGAGGTGCGCCTCGCGGCTCGCGGTCACGACGACGGGCGAGATCTCCACGGGGTTCGGCGGCAGCACGATCACGACGGCCGTGTCGTCGCCCGGTCCCGAGGGCAGGGAGAGGATCTCCGGCTCGTAGCCGATCCGGGCGGCGAGGAGGTCGAGCATGTCCACGGGCGCGCGCGGGAACGCGAACCGGCCGCCGGCGTCGGTGGTCATCCGCAGCGTGGTGCCGATGATCGCGACGCTGGCGCCGGCCACGGGCACGCTGTCGGTGGCGCTCACGACGGTGCCCGCCACGCGGCGCAGCGCGGGCTCCTGGGCGGCGGCCGGCGCGGGCCGGGCCGCCGCGAGCGCGACGAGCGCCGCGAGGGCCGGGCGCCTCATCGCCGCGCCGCCGCGGGCGGGAAGAAGGCGCTGATGCTCTGCATCCGGCCGAAATCGGCGACGATGTCCACGCCGCCGGCGCCGCCGCCCGGGGGCACCGTCACGGCGCCGAGCCGGCCGGTGTCGGCCGGGTCGAGGTAGGACCCGGCGGCCATCAGCAGCGACGGCGCGGTGTTGACGGTCAGCGTCCCCACCTTCTTCCACACCACGAGCACCCAGGCGTAGCTGCCCGGCGCCAGCGGCGTGATGCAGCAGGTGTAGCGCGCGGTGTCGGGCCCGAGCGGGAGCGGGTCGGAGAAGCCGGCGAACCCGATGACCTGGTCGAGGCTCTCGGGCACGACCTGGTAGACCACGACGCGGACGTAGTCGGTGGAGTCGGGCACGGCGCCGCGGAAGCGCACCAGGCCGCAGATGCCGCTCGGACAGCTGGTCGCCGGGCTCTCGGGGCGGAGGCCGCCGTCGCAGCCCAGGACGAGGAGGAGCGGCACGGCCGCGACGGCGCAAAGGCGCATGGCCGGTAGTCTTGCCCCCGTCCGGCGCGCGCGTCAATATCCATTCGCGCTCGAGGAGGTCGGCGCGATGCCCACGTACGAATACGGCTGCGAGAAGTGCGGCAAGCGGTTCTCGGTGATCCAGCGGATCAGCGAGCACACGGGCCGGCCGCCGGCGTGCCCCAAGTGCCGGTCGCGGAGCACGCGGCAGCGGCCCGCCGCCTTCTACGCGAAGACGGTCAAGAAGAGCTGACCGCGCGCGCGGCGTTCCGTGTTTAAGCGCCTGCGCGAGGCGCTCGAGGCGGCGCTGGCGTCGGCGACGCCGCCGGCGGACCTGTACGACCTGGCGGGGCGGATGCGCGAGGCGCTGATCGAGGCGAAGGCGGGCCTCGGCACGATGCGCGACGCGCTGGCGGCGACCGAGCGCGACCGGGAGCTGATGGCGCGGGAGATCGACACGGCGCAGCGCCGCCGGGACCTCGCCGCCGGCATCGCCGACCAGGAGACCGTGACGGTCGCCGACCGCTTCCTCGCCAAGCACCGGGAGCACCTCGCGGTGCTCGAGAAGAAGGCCGCCGCTCAGCGCGAGGAGGTCGCGCTGGCCGAGCGCGACGTGGCGGAGATGGCCGCGCAGCTCGAGGAAGTCACCAAGCGCAAGGGCGGCATCGAGAGCGAGCGCTCGTCGCAGGCGGCGTGGGCCGCGCTGGGCCGCGCCGGAATGGATCGTCCGGAGCTGGACGCGGAGCAGGAGGCGCTGAAGGCGCGGATGGACCGCGCCGCGCGCGAGGCGGACGCCGACGCGAAGCTGGAGGAGCTGAAGCGCCGCATGGGCAAGAGCTGACGCCCACCCTCTCGCAGGAGCCCGACATGGCGATGGACATCAAGACCGGCCGGATGGTGTACCTCGGCTACGGCAAGTACTGGCGGTCCGACGACATCGTCGGCCTGCACCCGATCGAGGAGGGCCGGGGGCCCGGGCGGCGGACCGAGGTGTACGTCGCCGGCAAGCCGGAGGCGTTCATCGCGTCGCGCTCCGAGCGCGCCATCCTGCAGGAGATGGTCACGGCACCCGACGAGATCTTCCGGATGGAGGAGGCGCGCAGCGTGGTGGGCGACCTGCTCGACGCGCTGCAGGATCTCTCGCCGCTGCTCCGGCGGGTGCTGTCGAACGAGGGACGGTTCGAGGTCGAGAAGTGGGAGGAGCGGCTGCGCGCCCTGCTCTCGCCGCCCGTCGAGGAAGAAGCCAGGAACCAGTCGGACCTCTTCACCTGATGCCCCCGCGCGCCGCGCTCGCCGCGGCGCTCGCGGCCCTCGGCGCCTTCGCGTCCCCCCTCGCCGCGCAGGGGGCGTGCGACGGGCAGCCCATCCGCGCCATCCGGATCGACGCCCGCAACATCTTCGGCCGGGACGACAGCCTCATTCCGGGCTTCGTCCGCGGCGTCGGCAACGCGCTCCACGTCCAGACGCGCGAGGACGTGGTGCGCCTCGACCTGCTCTTCCGCGAGGGCGACGCGTGCGACCCGCGGCGCCTGCAGGAGAGCGAGCGGCTGCTCCGCGCGCGGCCGTACATCCGGAGCGCCGCGGTGATCGCCGTGCCCACGGGCGACGGCGGCGTCGCGGTCCTCGTCCAGACGCGGGACGAGCTCTCGCTCGAGGGGCGGCTCGCGGTGAGCACCGCCGGCGGCTACCTGATGCGCCACGTCGCCTTCGGCGAGGAGAACGTCCTGGGCCGCGGCGCGAGCTTCTACGGCGACTTCAACGACGAGGGACGGCGGGCGGCCATCGACGCCGACGCGCTCGATCCGCACTTTCTTGGACGCCGCCTCGATCTGGAGCTCGAGGGCGGGCGGTCCGAGGTGGGGCCCGTCGCCCAGGAGACGATCCGGCGCGCGTTCGAGAGCGACTTCGACCGGGTGGCCTGGCGCGAGTCGCTGCGCTACCGCAAGGAGCCTTTCACGCTGGTCTCCACGGCGCTCGGCGGCGCCGTGGCGGAGCCGCTCGTGACGATGGGCGCCGACGCGGGCGTGGCGGTGCGGTTCGGCCGGCCCGGCGAGCTGCGCGTCGTAGGGCTCGCGCTGTCGGCCGAGCAAATCACCGAGGACGGCGCGCCGCTCGGGCCCGCGCCCGCCCTCGACACGACGGCCAGGCGCCTGCTCGCGGGCCGGTTCGAGGAGCAGCGCCGGCTCCGCGCGCACCTCTTCCTCGGGGCGCGCCGGATCCGCTTCGCGCCGTTCCGCGGCCTCGACGCGGTGCACGCCCTCGAGGACGTGCCGCTCGGCACCCAGGCGGGCCTGGTGCTGGGCAAGTCCCTGTTCGGCGGCGCCGGGCTGCAGCACGACTGGTTCGCCGCGATGGAGCTCTCCACCGGCGCGCAGGCGGGCGGCCGCCTGCTCGTCTTCACCCGCGCCAAGGTCGAGGGGCGGTACCTCACGGCCACCGGCGGCTGGGACGGCGTCCTCGCGGACGGCCAGGTGCTGGCCTACGAGCTCGGGCGCCGCACGACCACCGTCCTGTCGGCGGAGGCGGCGGGCGGCTGGGACACGCGCACGCCCTTCCAGCTGCTGCTCGCGGGCGCGGACGGCGTCCGGGGCTACGGGATGGCCGCCATTCCCGTCGGGCGCCGCATCGTGCTGCGCGCCGAACGGCGCTACTTTCTGGGGAACGTGCTGGGCTTCGCCGACGCCGGCGCCGCCGTGTTCGCCGAGGGCGCCCGCGGCTGGGCGGGCGACGCGGCCTTCGGCGAGAACTCCGGGATGGTGGGCACGGTGGGCGCCGGGCTCAGGCTCGCGGCGCCGCGCGGGTCGCGCCGCACCTACCGCTTCGACGTCGCGATGCCGGTGACGCGCGGCCTCGGCCCGCAGTTCACGCTGGCCATCGGGCAGCAGTTCGGCATCTTCCACGGCGAGCCCCAGGACGTCGTGCGCAGCCGCGAGACCATCTCGTCCGTGACCGTCTTCGACTTCCCGCGCTTCTGAGAAAGAGGCACCCGTGAGTCTCGGCACGCGCTTGCAGGAGATCCGCACCGGCTTCGCGCCCGCCTTCTGGGTGGCCAACGGCACCGAGCTGTTCGAGCGGCTGGCGTACTACGGGCTGCAGGCGGTGCTCGCCATCTACCTGCACGAACGGCTGCGCTTCTCGGAGGAGCAGACCGGGCTCCTCCAGGGCGTGTTCGGCTTCGTCGTGTGGTTCCTGCCGATCTTCGGCGGCGCCCTCGCGGACCGGTTCGGCTACCGCCGCATCCTCTCGCTCGCGTACCTGGTGCTCTCGGTCGGCTACTTCCTCTTCGGCTCCATCACCGCGGGCTGGCTGGCGCCGGTGCGGGCGGCGCTCCCGCTCTACTGGGTCGTGTTCGCGATCCTGATGATCCCGGCCCTGGGTCCCGGCCTGGTGAAGCCGGTCGTCGCGGGCACCACCGCCCGGGCTTCCAGCGAGGCGATGCGCTCGCTCGGCTTCTCCATCTACTACACGATCGTGAACATCGGCGGCGCCCTCGGGCCGCTCCTGGGCTCGAAGGTGCGCACGACCTTCGGCGTCGAGAGCGTGTGCTACATGTCCGCCGGATTCGCGTTCGCCATGTTCCTGGTCTCGGTGTTCGTCTTCCGCGAGCTGCCGGTGCCCGCCGACCACCAGGTGGTGACGGTCGGCGCGGCGGTGCGCAACATGGGGCGGGTGCTGACCAACCTGCGCGCGGTGGTCTTCCTGCTGCTGTTCTCCGGGTTCTACGTCGTCTTCTGGCAGGTCTACATCGCCCTCCCGCTGTACGTCCGCGGCTACGTCAACGCGCAGTCGCCGATCGACGCGCTCATCTCGATCGAGGGCACGGGCGTCATCGCGTTCACCGTGCTCGTGGCGTGGCTCACCCGCCGCCTCAAGCCGATCACCACGATGGCCTCGGGCGTGCTCATCACGGCGCTGTCGTGGCTGCTGCTCACGGTCTCGAGCAGCACGCCGTTCATCGCGGCCACCCTCGTGGGCATCGCGATCGGGGAGCTGACGCAGGCGCCGCGCTACTACGAGTACGTCTCGAAGCTCGCGCCCAAGGGCCAGGAGGGCACGTACATCGGCTTCGCGTTCCTGCCCATCGCCATCGGCTACCTCATCGGCGGGCCGCTGGGCGGGACGCTGGTGCGCCACTACGGCGCCACCGCGCGGCCGGCGGCGATGTGGTATCCCGTCGCCCTCATCGGCGTCGGCACGGCCGCGCTGCTGTGGCTGTACGACCGGATCGTCAAGCCGGGCAGGCAGGCGGCGGAAGGCGGATTGCGGTGAAGTTGCCAGACGCCAAGCTGCCAGTGGTTACCAGACCGTAGTCTGGAAGCCCGGGCTCCGATGGAGCGTGCGGTGGACTCGCCCTCCTGGTGGAAGCGGAAGCACGAGGACGCGCGGAGCTGGGCCGCGGGGCGGCTGTGGTGGCCGCGCGCGCTCCTGCTCGCGTACCTCGCCTGGGCCGGCTGGCGCCACCTCACGGACCCCGAGTACGGCAGCATCTTCTCCGGCATCACCCTCGCCATCCACGAGCTGGGGCACGTCCTGTTCGGCCCCCTGGGCGAGTGGCTCGGCGTGGCGGGCGGCAGCATCACGCAGCTCGCGGCGCCGGCGGCCGTGGCGCTGATCCTGCTCCGGCAGCGCGACTACTTCGGCGTCGCCGTGGGCGGGGCCTGGCTCTCGACGAGTCTCTCGAACATGGCGGTCTACGTGGCCGACGCGCGCGCGGAGGAGCTGCCGCTCGTCTCCCTGGGCGGCGGCGACGTGATCCACGACTGGAACTACCTCCTGGGCAGCGTCCACCTCCTGCCGCACGACGCCGAGATCGCCGGCCTCGTGCGCGCGGCGGCGTTCGTCGCGCTGGCATCGTCGGTCGCGCTCGGCGCATGGCTGTGCCGCGTGATGTGGAGCAGTCGGAAGGCGGAGGAAAGTCTGCGGTGAAGTTCCCCGACGCCAAGTCGCACGTGGTTACCAGTGCACAGCGGGCGGGCGCGGCGGAGCTGGCGCGCCCGGACGCCGGGCCTCCGCGGGGCGCCGCGTGAACGAGGCCGCGGCCCGGGACGCCCTCGCCCGCGCCGCGCGGGTCGTCGTATTCACCGGCGCCGGCGTGAGCGCCGAGTCCGGCGTGCCGACCTTCCGCGGCGCCGGCGGCCTGTGGCGGACGTTCAAGCCGGAGGACCTGGCCGCGCCCGCCGCCTTCGGCCGTGACCCGCGTCTCGTGTGGGAGTGGTACGCCTGGCGGCGCGAGGCGGTGGCCCGCTGCCGCCCGAACGCGGCGCACCTCGCGCTCGCGCGCTGGATGCTCGCGCGCGACGGCGTCGCGCTCGTCTCGCAGAACGTGGACGACCTGCACGAGCGGGCGGCGCTCGAGGCGGCCGGCGGCGCGGAAGCGGCCGCGCGCGCGGCTCCGATCCGCCTCCACGGCTCGCTGTTCCACGACCAATGCACGCGCTGCACGTACCGCGTCCACGCGTCCGCTCCGGTGAACGCGAGCAGCATCGACACGCTCCCGCATTGCCCCGACTGTGGCGGGCTGCTGCGGCCCGACGTGGTCTGGTTCGGGGAGATGCTGCCGGTTCGCGAGGTGCAGCGGGCGTTCGCGGCGGCCGCCACGGCCGAGGCCTGCCTGGTGATCGGGACGACCGGCGCCGTCTACCCGGCGGCCGGCGTGGTGCACGCGGCCAAGTCGGCCGGCGCCCGGGTCGTGGTGGTGGACCCGGGGCCGACCGAGTTCGACGAGATCGCCGACGTCAAGCTGTGTGCCCGCGCCGGGGAGATGGTTCCGCTAGTGGTCGCCTGACCGGTGTCGTTCTGTGCCTGTGGCCACGAACGTCACCGGGTTGCCGGCGACGCCGGACGCACTGGCCGTGGCGACCAGGTAGTTCGTGCCTTCGGCGATCTTCCAGCTCCCAACGGTGGCCGTGCCGGTCG
>Ga0335082_10010577_pt1 | contig 10015 bp, 8 predicted proteins | sample Lox_Sample_41_FD_206718 | JGI IMG/M metagenome (GOLD analysis project Ga0335082, IMG submission 206718) | Soil microbial communities from Loxahatchee National Wildlife Refuge, Florida, United States - Lox_Sample_4.1 | ecosystem: Environmental > Terrestrial > Soil > Wetlands | place: USA: Florida...
TTCATCGACCACGACACGCCCGCCAAGCAGTACGAGGAGGCCCACCTCACCGCGGGCCACATCGTCCGCACCGCCATGGCCGCCCTCGGGCGCGATTCACGGGAGCAATTCGTCAGGGCATGATCGGACGACGGTCGGTTCTCCGCGTGCTCTCGGCGGGGGCGGCTGCGGCCGTCCTTTCATCTTCGCTCGCGCGCGCCGCGGCGGGCTCCGCGGTCGATACGATCAAGACCTTCTACGACACGCTGCTCGACGTGATGAAGCAGGCGAAGGCGCTGGGCTTCAAGGGCCGCTACGAGAAGCTCGATCCCGCGATGCGCCGCGCCTTCAACCTAGCACTGATGACGCGGCTCTCGGTCGGGCCGGATTGGCAGAAGCTCAGCCCCGAGGAGCAGGCCTCGATCACCGCGGCCTTCAGCGATTTCAGCATCTCCACCTACGCCAACCGCTTCGACGGCTATTCCGGGCAGCGCTTCGAGGTCAGCCCCGAGCCTCAATCGACCGCGGCCGGCGTGATCGTCAGCACCAAGCTCGTCGAGAGCGACGGCAACATCGTCGAGCTCAATTATCTCATGCGCGAGGGCGATGGCGGCTGGCAGATCATCGACGTCTTCCTGAAGGGCACCGTGAGCGAGCTCGCGACGCGGCGCTCCGAATTCTCCACGGTGCTGCGGCGCGATGGCGCGGCGGCGCTGCTGAAACTGATCCAGCAGCGCGCGGCCGATCTCAAGAAGTCGGCTTGACGGAGTCGGCCCGCGACGGTCTATGGCTTCTGGGCGCCGGGGTCGGTGTAGAGCTCCTCGTCCTCGATCGGCGCAGGCTCGCCGTGGCGGAGCACCGAGGCCCGGTGCTGGCGCCAGAGGCTGCGTAGCTGCGCGTAGAAGTCGAGGGCGTTCCGCTGGATTTCGTCGAAGCTCTCGATGTTGCGCGAGCGCTCGTCGACGCCCGTCGCGACCCAGCGGTAGAGGCCGACGTGGTCCCAGCCTTGGTTCGCGGCGACGTACTTGAAGGGATCGATGTAGGCGTCGACGGCAAGGCCGATCGCGTCGCGCGGATTGGACGGTCCGAAGATCGGCAGCACGAGATAGGGACCGTCGGGCACGCCCCAGACGTAGAGCGTCTGGCCGAAATCGCCGGTTTGCTTCTCGAGGCCGATCTTGGTCGCCTGGTCCCAGAGGCCGCCGATCCCGAAGGTCGTGTTGAAAAGGAAGCGCGCGAAGGTCGTGTGCGCGCGGCTGAACTCGCCCTGCAGCGTGTCGTTGATGAAGATCACGGGCTCGCCGAGGTTGTCGAGGAAGTTCCGCACGCGGTCGCGCGGATATTGCGGCACGACGGTGCGGTAGGTCTTCGCCGCGGGCTTGATGAGAATACGGTCGACGAACAGGTTGAAGTCGAGAATCTCGCGATTCATCGGCTCCAGGGGGTCGTTGGTCTTCTCCCATTCCGCGCGGGCGACGGGATCGGTAGGCGGCGTTGCGCAAGCGCCGACCGTCAAAACCAGTCCAATCAGGAGCCACGGCTTGAGGCCATGGAGTCGGCGGGACATGTTCTTCACCAATTATACCCTCGCGCTCCAAGCCTCTATTGGGAGTGCCGCATGGTTGACAAAGCCGGGGACGAATGCAACAGGCTTTTCAAGGCTTAGGCACCCCCGCGCCAAGGCCGCCAGCGCCCCTTCGCGACCCTCGGTAACCATAGCATGCTACAGGAGATATTAAAATTTCTTACCGGCCTCTTGGAGGCCTGCGTGCTCGCGGGTTGCGCCTATTACCTCGTTGCAACCCTGGGCGTCGTCCGCTTCCTACGTCGCCCGGCGCTCGTAGATCTGCCGCGGCCGGCGGCGAGCGTGTTGCGACCGCTTTGCGGCGAGGACCCGGGCCTCTACGAGAACCTGCGCGCCGCCGCCGATCAGGCCTATCCGCAGTTCGAGATCATCTGCGGCGTGCAGGATCCCGACGACCCCGCGATCCCCGTCGTGGAGCGCCTGAAGCGGGATTGCCCGCAGGTGCCGATCGCGCTCGCGGTCGATCGGCGCGCGCATGGCTGCAATCTCAAGGTCGGCAATCTCCTCAACATGCTGCCGCTGGCGCGGCACGAGCTCCTGGTGATGGTCGACAGCGACATGCGCGTTCCCGCGGATTTTCTCGCCGCCGTGTCGAGCGCGCTCGCGGACCCAGCGGTGGGCCTCGTCACCTCGCTCTACCGCGGCCGTCCCGCCGACCGCGGCCTCTGGTCGCATCTTGCCGCCGCCCACATCAATTACGGCTTCCTGCCGCAGGCCGTGGTCGGCGAGCGGGTGCGGCCAGGGGAGGGCTGCTTCGGCGCCAGCATCGCGATGACGCGCTCGACCCTCGCCGCAATCGGCGGCCTCGAGGCCTTCGCCGACACGCTCGGCGAGGACCACGCCATGGGCGCCGCGGTTCGCCGGCTGGGAAAGCGCATCGCCGTATCGCCGCTCCCCATCGACGATTGGCTCTCGGAGTCTTCGCTGGGAGAGCTCTGGCGCCACGAGCTGCGCTGGGCGCTGACGATTCGAGGGATTGCGCCCTGGGGATATCTGGGCTCGGTCGTCACCCACCCCCTGGCCTTCGCCCTCCTGGCGCTCCCGGCCGGGCATTTCGGCATCGTCCCGCTCGCGGGGGTCGCCGTTGCATTGTTGGCGCGCTTTGCTATGGTGCGCGCCGTCAATCGCGCGCTGGGGCTGCCATCGATGCCCTTATGGCTTGTGCCGGTGCGTGATCTAATTTCGTTCGGAGTGTTCGTCGCGAGCTTCGGCACCCGGACCGTAGCCTGGCGCAACCGTCGATTTCGTGTCGACCGCCGCGGCCAACTCAGCCTTGACGGAGATCGTCCGGCATGATGAAGACGCTGTTCTTGCATCCCCCTTCCTTCGAGGGCTTCGACGGCGGGGCGGGGTCGCGCTATCAGGCGCGGCGCGAGATCCGCTCCTTCTGGTATCCGACCTGGCTCGCGCAGCCGGCGGCGCTCGTTCCCGGCAGCAAGCTCATCGATGCGCCGGCGGCGCGCATTCCGCTGCAGCAGGTGCTGCCGCTCGCCAAGGACTACGATCTCGTTGTGATGCACACCTCGACGCCGTCCTTCGCGGCGGACGCGAAGATGGCGGCGGCGCTCAAGGACGTGAACCCCAATGTCAAGGTGGGCTTCGTCGGCGCCAAGGTCGCGGTCCAGCCCAAGGAGAGCCTGGAGCAGGCGCCCGCGATCGACTTCGTGGGGCGGAACGAGTTCGATTTCACGATCAAGGAAGTGGCGGAGGGCCGCCCCTTCTCCGAGATCGACGGGCTGAGCTGGCGCAATGCCGAAGGCGTGCTCGAGCACAACCCCGAGCGCGCCGTGCTCGAGGACATGGACAAGCTCCCCTTCGTGAGCGAGGTCTACAAGCGCGACCTCCGGATCGAGGACTACTTCATCGGCTATCTGAAGCACCCCTACGTCTCCTTCTATACGGGGCGCGGCTGCAAGTCGCGCTGCACCTTCTGCCTCTGGCCGCAGACCGTCGGCGGGCACCGCTACCGCGTGCGCAGCGTCGGCCACGTCGTCGACGAGGTGAAGTACATCCTCGCGAGCTTCCCGCAGGTGAAGGAGGTCTTCTTCGACGACGACACCTTCACCGACAACGCGCCGCGCGCCGAGGCGGTGGCGCGCGAGCTCGGCAAGCTCGGCGTCACCTGGTCGTGCAACGCCAAGGCCAACGTGCCGCGCGAGACGCTGAAGGTCCTCCGGGACAACGGACTTCGGCTGCTGCTCGTGGGCTACGAGACCGGCAATCAGCAGATCCTCTTCAACATCAAGAAGGGCATGCGCGTCGACGTCGCGCGGCGCTTCACGAAGGATTGCCACGAGCTCGGGATCACCATCCACGGCACCTTCATCCTGGGCCTCCCCGGCGAGACCAAGGAGACGATCGAGGAGACGATCAGGTTCGCGACCGAGATCAATCCGCACACAATCCAGGTCTCGCTGGCCGCGCCCTATCCCGGCACCTTCCTCTATAACCAGGCCGTGGAGAACGGCTGGCTCGACGCCGAGCACGCCGAGCTCGTGGACGAGCACGGCATCCAGATCGCGCCGCTCCACTATCCGCACCTGTCGCATCAGGAGATCTTCGATTCCGTCGAGACCTTCTACCGGCGCTTCTACTTCCGCGCCGGCAAGATCGCCTCGATCGTCGGAGAGATGGTGCGCAGCCCAGAGATGATGGTGCGCAGGCTGCGCGAGGGGGTGGAGTTCTTCCGCTTCCTGCGCGAGCGCGAGCTCGCCCAGTAAGACGAGAAGCCGCCTGACCGACGCTCCGCTGAGACTCGCCGCCGGCCACCGGGCGCGAGCCGCGCGGCCGCGAACTCCGCCGATGAGGCTCCTCGCGGCGGCGCTCGGCCTCTTGGGCCTGGCGGCGGCGAGCGGGCTCGTGATCTACGAGGGCGCCGAGGAGGTGTTCACGACCTTCGCGAGCGTCGGATGGGGGCTCCTGGCGATCGCCGGCTTCCACGCGGCGCCGATGATCGCGAACGCGCGGGCCTGGCGCGTGCTGCTGCCGGGGGCGCGGCAGCCGCGGTTCGGCTTCTTCGTCTGGATGGTGTGGGTGCGCGAGGCCGTGAACGCGATGCTCCCGGTCTTCCGGGTCGGCGGCGAGATCGTGGGCGCCCGCCTCATGATGATGCGCGGCGTCCGCGCGCGGCCCGCGGTCGCGACGCTCGTCGTGGACATGACGATGTCGCTGCTCTCGCAGTTCCTGTTCACGATGATCGGTCTCATGCTGCTCGTGGCGCACTATGACGACCGCACGCTCATCGCGCAGATCGGCCTCGGCCTCGCGGTCACACTCCCGGTGCTCACGGCTTTCGGGATCGTCCAGCGCTTCGGCCTCTTCGGGCTCTTCGCACGCGTCCTCCGGCTCTTCTTCAGCGCGGGGTTCGAGCGCATCGCCGGCGGCTCCGCGGCGCTCGACCGTGCCGTCCGCCTCATCTACCGGCGTCCGCAGCGCGCCGTCTCCTGCCTCGCCTGGCAGCTCCTGGGCTGGCTCGTGAGCAGCGCGGAGATCTGGATCGCGCTCAAGTGCTTCGGCCACCCGCTTGGCATCCTCGATGCCGTCGTGATCACGGCGGTGATCGAGGCCGCTAGCAGCAGTGCTTTCCTGGTCCCGGGAGCGCTCGGCGTGCAGGAGGGGAGCTTCCTCGTGATCGGCAGCCTGCTCGGTCTCGCGCAGGAGGAGGCGCTCGCCCTCGCCCTTGTGCGCCGCGCGCGCGACGTGCTGGTCTACGGGCCGGCGCTCGCGCTTTGGCAGCTCGGCGAGGGCCGGCGCCTCATTTCCCTTGGCGGCGTCTGACCGGTCCCATCAGCGAGGGCAGCACGAAGAAGGTGCAGAGGAGCGTGTAGCCCAGCGCGATCGTCAGGAGGACGCCCATCTGCGACGTCCCCGGATGCCTCGAGAGCGCGAGGCTGCCGAAGGCGGATGCGGTGGTGAGCGCGCTGAACAGCACCGCGCGCGCGGTGCTCGACTGCAGCGGCTCGCCGATGCCCGCGCGCCAATTCATCACGAAATAGATGTCGAAGGCGACGCCGACGCCGAGCAGCAGCGGGAGCGCGATGATGTTGGCGAAATCGAGCGGAAGGCCCGCGAGCACACTGGTCGCGACCGTGAGCAGCCCCGCCAGCACCAGTGGCGCCAGCACCAGCAGGACGTCGCGAGCCTTCCGCAGCACGATCGCGAGAAGCCCCGCGATCGCGATGAGCGCGAAGATCCCGGCATTGCGGAACGCGCCGATGATGGTCTGCGCGGATTCCTGGATCGAGATCGGCGCGCCCGTGGCGTCCGGCGCGATGGCGCGCACCGCCGCGACGAAGTTCCGGAGCACCTCGTTCCGAGAGGCGTCGCCCTTGGGGTAGACCTGGATCCGGGCGCGTCCGTCGGGGGCGATCCACTGGCGCTTGAGGTCGGCGGGAAGCGTCTCGAGGCTCACGGGCTCGGCGGCGAGGGCGAGCCGCATTTCCGCGAGGCGAGTTGAGATCCCCGTCGTCAGATTGATGCGCAGTAGCGGCAGCGCTTCCGGCCCGCGCGCGACGGCCCGTTGCAGAACCGCGGCCATGCGCGCGACGGAGGGACGGGGGCTCGCCTTGGCTGCGCTGGCCATGACCGAGGCGGCCTCCTGGAGGGCTTCGATCTCCGTCCCGATGTCGGGCGGCGGCTTTACGCCGGGCGGTGAGAGCGTCGGCCCCAGGAGCATGGCGGCGTCCCGGAGGATCGCGAGCTTCTCCTCCTGATCCGTCGGCACGAAGGTCGCGACGGTGAGGCTGTGCGAGACCTCGGGCAGCCGGTCGAGACGCTCGGCGATGGCCCGCGCCGCTTCGGGAGTGTCCGCGAGGACGTCGATGGTGTCGGGCGTGGTGTCGGGATCGGCCATGAGGTCGTTCAGCGTCGCCACCGATTCCGAGCGGGGATCCTTGAGGTGGATCGGGTTGAAGTCGAAGGCGAGGTCCGGCACCAACGCAATCCCGACGATCGCCAATCCCAGCGCGGCGAAGGAGACCGCGCGGCGCCGCCGCAAGAGGAAGCGGTCGACGGGAGCGAGCCGGCGGAAACCGACCCGGTGCCGCTCGCCGCGTGGCCGGATCAGCACCAGGAGCGCGGGCAGCACGGTGAAGTTGAGCGCGAGCGCCACTACCATGCCGGCCCCGGAAATGAGCCCGAGATCCGAGACGCCGATATAGGCGGTCGGAACGAAGGAGAGGAATCCCACCGCCGTCGTCGCGGTGGCGATCGTGAGCGGCGCGCCGATGCCGCGCGCGGTGCGCCTCAGCGCCTCCGCGAAATCGTCGCGGTCGTGCCGCTCGGAGCGGTAGCGGACGCTGAATTGGATGCTGAAGTCGACGGCGATGCCGACGAAGAGGACGGCGAAGGCGACCGAGATGAGATTGAGCGCGTGCACCGTGAGCGCCGCGAAGGCCGCCGTCATCGCGAGCCCCATCGCGAGCGTGATCAGGATCGGCACCACGAGCCGCACCGAGCGGAGCGCGAGGAAAAGGAGCAGGCAAATGAGTCCGCAAGCGAGACCCATCGAGAGGCCCGCGCCCTCGGTCACGCTCGCGAATTCCTCGTCGTCGAGCGGCACGGGTCCCGTGAGGCGCACGCGCACGCCGCGCTCGGGCGTGAGCCCGAGGTCGCGCGCGGCCTGGCGGATCGCCGCGCTCGCGCGTCCCCCGGGCCGCAGCTCGTCGTAATCGAGCACGGGCTGCACCAGGATGAACCGGCGCAGATCGAGCGTGCCCGGCGCGCGTCCCGTGAGCAGGGTTTGCCACGAGAGCGGCCGGTAGCTGCCGGCGAGCGAGGCCTCGATCGTGTCGGCAAGAGCCGCGAAAGGACGGTCGAGATCGGCGCTCCCGGTCTCGCCTCGCTCGACGCCCTCGCCCGCGAGCGTGAGCGCCGCGAAGAGGCCGCGCAGGCTCGGATCGGCTGCGAGCGCGCCGATCATCGGCTGTGCCGCCACCATCTGGTCCGCGAAGCCCTGCACCTCCTCCTTCGAGAGCAGCAGGAGGCCGTTGCGCCTGAAGAACTCGCTGCCCTCGGTCCAGGAGACCTCGCGCGCCACCTCCGGCATGGTCTTGAGCTTGGCGGCGAGCGCCTCGGCCGCGTCCTGCGCCTGGTCGGGCGTCGCCCCGTCGATGACGACGACCGTGAGGTTGACGAACTGCGGGAACTCGCGGTCGAAGGCGAGCTCGCGCTGGCGCCAGGGGAGCGTCTGGTCCAGCAGCTTGTCGACGTCGGTGTCGATGGTGACGCGCCCGGCGGCGTAGAGCGCGGACCCCGTCGCGATGCCGATCGCGATCGCCATCACCAGCCACGCACGCCGGCGCGAGAGCTCGACGAGCCGCTCGATCAGCGCAAGGATGAGGCCGGACCGCATGCGCTCAAGTCTCGCGGTAGACCAGCAGCACGACGCCGACCAGAATGAAGGCGCAGGGCCAGACCCAGGCGGCGATGCGGTCGCCGGGCGGACCCAGCCGCAGCTCGAGCCAGCGTGCCCAGGCCGCGGCGATCCCGCAGAGCGCGAGCGGAACGTGCGTGATCTCGATCAGGAGCTGGTCCTTGATGTTGGAAAGCGCGTGTTGGTGCGTAAGCAGCAGCGCGCCGCCCAAGGCGATCATGAGCGGGAACACCAACGCCGCGCCGGGCCGGCGGATGCGTCCCGTGCGCACGCGCCACTCGAAAATGCCGAAGCCCGCGATCAGCAGCACGAAGATCCGGTGCTGCACCACCTCGGGGTCTCTGAGGCTCTCGAGCAATCCGACCTCGCCGAGCGGCCAGACCTCCGGATCCGAGCGGAAGAACAGGAAGACCGCGAGGGCGACGAAGATTAGCGGCCAGTGTCGAACCCAGGGCGCGATCCGCGCGCGCTCCGCGAGCGCCAGGAGCCCGATCGCCAGCACCGCGATCCCGGCCCAGTGATGGTTGTATTCCGACCACGCGATATCGGCGGCGTCGCGCGGAGGGACGATGCCGGAGCCCGGCACATAGGCGGGCGGGAGCTGCGGGTTCGCTTGCGCCTCCGCCCGGCGCGCGGCCTCCATCCGGTAGATCGCGAGCTCCGAGCGGTCGGGGCTCGAGAGCAGCGGCCACTCCGGCGTCAGTCGATGCACGACCTCGCTCCAGCTCGCGCGATCGGCGGTGAGATCGGCGCCCGGCGGCTGCGAGGTGAGGGAGGCGGCGGCGAAGAGTACGGTGAGGCCCAGACCGATCTCGACCTCGGCGAAGCGGCGCAGCCGCATGACCGGCGCGGCGGGATCGCGCCGGAGCCGCTCGACCGCGAGAAAATTCATGCCGCCGAGGAAGAGGAGTCCCAGCAGCAGCGCCGCCTTGGTCGCGACCATCACGCCATAGGCGGTGCCGTAGATCGCGTCGAGCGAGCCGATATAGATGACGGCCATGTAGAGCCCGCCGGCAACGAGGATCGCGACCGCGCCCATGGACATGCGCGAGAAGCGCGCGCCGATCCGGCGCCAGGCCTTGCCGCTCCCGTCCTGGGCGAGCGCCAGCGCGAAATAGGGGATGCCGCCGATCCATATGGCGGCGCCTGCCATGTGGAGGATTTCCGCGATGGCGAGCGGCAGCCGGTCGTCAAGTCGGGCCGCGGCGTGGCTGGTCGCGGTCTGCGCGAGGAGCACGAGCGCCGCCAGGCAGCCGAGGGCGACGGCGACGCCTTTGGTCGCGGGCGCGCGGGTCGCCCACGCGACGGCGATGCCCGCAGCGGCGAGCACGAGCCCCGCGATGGCGAAATCCGCGCCGAGCGCATCGCCGAGGCCAATGTCCACGGTGCCCGCGAGCACTGCACACTGGACCGCGACCGACGCAAGCTCCGCCGCGGCAAAGGCGAGGGCGCTCCAGCGGAGGAGGCTGCGGCTCCGGCGCTCCAGACGCTCGCCGGCGGCGCCGAGGCTCGCTGCGAGCGGCCGCGCCAGCAGCAGCAGAAATGCGATCCCCCCGACCGTCAGGGACTGCGCGGTAAGCACGAGCCCGCGCAGAATCACGCTGAGATAGCCGAAGATGTCGAGGAAGAACGCCATTTGCCTCGGGCGCGCTAGGGCGCCGCGACCGTGAAGGGAATGTCGCCGCGGGTGATGTGGCCGTCGATCGCGAGCACCTGCCAGCGCAGCCGATACCTGCCGGCGACGAGGCCGCCGATCGACGCCGCCAGCACGTCGCTGGGGCTCGATTTCTCGAGCGCGACCGCCGTCTCCTTGCCTGCGGCGTCGATGAGCGTGAGCCGAGACCGGCCGCGGTCGATCCGGCTGTTGAACCGCAAGGTCACGGCGAGGCGGTCGCCATGGACGGTGGCGTTTACTGCGGGGGTGGCCTCGACGATGACAGCATGCGCCGCCGTGGGGCCTGCCGCCGCCTGGGACATGGCAATTGCGGCCAGAACCCCCAGGGAGCGGAGTAGGGTAAGGTGCATGGGCCGCCTTTATTGGGGAGCGCCCCATATTTCGCAAGTGCCAAAAGCCGGGG
>Ga0335082_10010578_pt1 | contig 10015 bp, 9 predicted proteins | sample Lox_Sample_41_FD_206718 | JGI IMG/M metagenome (GOLD analysis project Ga0335082, IMG submission 206718) | Soil microbial communities from Loxahatchee National Wildlife Refuge, Florida, United States - Lox_Sample_4.1 | ecosystem: Environmental > Terrestrial > Soil > Wetlands | place: USA: Florida...
TGCCGAATCTTCCGCCAGGGCCGTATCGCAATTAGCCGGTCCGTCAGTCAGTCGCTGCAAGGCTGAGGCGGATTGTTTCCTTCGTGCCCAGCTGTACCGGATCCGCATAGAGCAGTAGACCCCGCCCAAAACAGGCTTTGAGCCGCTGCAAAACGGCCGGGTGGCTCGCGCCGTCGCGCGTCTGGAACGACACACGGGCGCCTTTGTGGTGCCGAAGCCATTGCGCGAGGCTCGCCTGATCCCTCTCATGCTTGTGATGAAGGATCGCATACCGAACGTGCGCGGCGCCCGGCAGCTCGATGTCGGAGGAGGCCTCCATGACTTCGGCTTCCACGACCAGCCCCTGCGCTTGCACGCACAGGGGCACGAGAGACAACAAGATCCACAGCGAGACCCTGAGCACAGCGTCCTCCCACCGAGCTTTGCGCGATCGGTTATTCGATGGCAACAACGATCTTTCCAAAATGGTCACGGTGCTCCACGCAAACATGTCGCGGCGACTCGGCCCCCGCCCCATTCCCTCCCCCGCCCACGGGGGAGGGTGCGTTCCATCTCGCCCCATTCCCTCCCCCGCTTGCGGGGGAGGGTGAGGGAGGGGGGTAATGCTCAGCTCGGCAGCCGATCCGCCAACTGACGCTCGAACATCCAGCCCGGATATTCGCGCGGCAGCTTGCTCACTTCGTCCAGAGCGGCCATCTCGGACTCGGAGAGCTTCAGATCGGCAGCCGCCAGGTTGTCGGCCAGTTGCTCCTGCGTTTTCGCGCCGATGATTACGCTGGTGATGGCAGGCCTTTGCAGCACCCAGGCGAGCGCAACACGGGCCACCGACACGCCGTGCGCGGCGGCGATGGGACGCATCGCCTCCACGCAGCGAAACGCCCGTGCGCGATCCACGGGCGGGAAGTCGAAGCTGGTGCGACGTGCGCCTTGCGGACCAGCGGCGGCCTCGGTGAACTTCCCGCTCAGCAATCCGCCTGCCAATGGGCTCCAAACCAGAATGCTCAAATTCTGATCCAAGGCCACCGGGATGATCTCGCGTTCGAGATCGCGCCCGGCAATCGAGTAGTAAGCCTGAATGCTCTCGAGGCGATTCCAACCTTCGCGTTCCGAGATGCCCAGACCCTTCATGATCTGCCACGCGGCGTAGTTGGATAACCCGATGTAGCGAACCTTGCCGGCGCGCACCAGATCCTCCAGCGCGCGCAGCGTTTGATCCAGAGGCGTCACCTGATCCACGCCATGGATCTGGTACAGATCGATGTGATCCAGCGCCAGCCGACGCAGGCTGGCATTCACTTCGTTCATGATGTGTGCGCGCGTAAGCCCGACGCAGTTTGGGCCCGGCCCCATCCGCACACGCACCTTGGTGGCGATGACCAAGTCCTCGCGCGGCAGCTTGAGGTTGGCCAGCGCCTCCCCGACGATGCGCTCGGAGTCTCCCTCGGAGTAGACGTTCGCGGTGTCGATGAAGTTGATCCCCGCGTCGAAAGCCGCCTTGATCTGCGCCTGCGCTTCGGTCACGCCCAGGCGGCCGATCGGCGCCCAGCGCCCTTTGCCTCCATAGGTCATTGTTCCCAGGCAGATCTCCGAGACGTAAAGGCCAGTACGGCCGAGCAATCGATAACGCATCAGTGCGCTCCTAGAGTTTCACAGCGATGGAGGAAGCTTTACACAAAACGAGCGGCGCTGCCTGTCGTTCGGACTCAGCGGTCGCAGTCGAATTCGCTGTCGTAGAAGACCACACGCTCTTGGCTATCGATCTGAACGAGATAGGCATTTTGGATCGCGTAAGCCTCTTGTTCCTTGGCGTGCTCGCGTTCGCACGGAGCCATGTGTGCAAATTTTGGATGGCCTTGCTGCAGATAGTGCACGAGCTCGTGCAGCAGCGCCGCCCGATCTATGGGATCGTGCACGGGGTCCAAGTTCTCGGCCAGATAGATCCCCTCGCGCGGAACGTAAGCCGCGCTCACGTTGCACGGCTCGTCGCACACCTTTGCTTCCAGTTGCAGCTGGGGCAGCTGGTATACGCGTGGCAGCGTCTCAGGGGCCCGGTAATCCGACAGCGTCTCGATCGCGTGAAGCAGAGCACGCATTGTCGGATCGAGCTGCCGCGTCGCCGACGTCGTTTCTGGAGCACTCGCCTCTTGCGCCCAGGTCGCCGCGCCGCTCGCGCCAAGCGCACAGATCAGTAGACGAATGGCGATGCCGAGAATGCCATCAGACTTGATCTGCCGCATCGGTGCTCGACAGCCGGTAGATCCGAATTGCGTTCTCGCCAAACAACTTGCGCCGGTCCGAAACCGGCCGATCCGATACGGCCGCGCGGAATCCGGCGAAAATCGTCTCGAACGGCGCGCACAGCTTGTCGACAGGAAAATTGCTGGCGAACATGCATCGCTCGACGCCGAAGATGGCGATGGCATCACGGATGATGCGTCCGTTGTCGGCGAGTGTCCACGGCTTGCCGGGTTGACCCAGCCCTGAGATCTTGAGGAACACGTTGGCGGCCCGCGCCACCCTCTGCATCGCCTTGCGCCAGCCGGCAAGGCCCGGCTCGCTGCGATCCGTCGGCAGGCCGGTGTGATTGATGATGATCGAGGTGCGCGGGAACTCGCGCGCAAGCTCGGCGGCCGCGCCAAGATGCCACCAGGGCGTCTGGAGATCGAAGGAAAGTCCATACCGTTCCAGCAGCGCGAAGCCGCGCCGCCAGCGCGGGTCATCCATCGAGCCGCGAGCTGCGCGTTCAACCGCGTCGGGTCTGGCCGCCGAATGCGGCTTGTGGCGGATCCCGCGCACCAAGGGTCGTGCCGCCTGCGCTGCAAGTACACCCTCCACGTCATCGTGATCGAGCCACGCTTGCGCAACGCACGCGGTCGGTAGCCCATAAGTCGCCGCGACTTCCTCGAGCCATCGCGTCTCACCGAGCGGATCGCCCCGGTCCCACTCCGCTTCCACGTGCACCGTCATCGCAGGGCGACTGTTGCCGACGTCTCGCAGGTAGTCCGCAGGCAGATAGCTCTTCCGCAGAGCGCTGTAGTCGCCATAGCGAAACGGGACTGATCCTCGATCGCAGAGCCAGGGATAGTAGTTGCGCTCGAGATCCCAGAAGTGCTGGTGGGCATCGACGAGCGGGAAGGGTCGATCATTCATGTGCGATCGCCGAGCTTGAGCTAGGCGCGATAGAACCGCTGGGCTCGCTTCTCGGCCTTCTCGGCGGCTTCCTTAGGGGATAGTTGACCGGTCGCGGCCTCCGCAAACATGTCGACTACCACGAAGTCCGCTAGCGCGGCTGCGGCCGGTTGCCCCAGCGTACCAGCGTAGCCGCCTGACCTCGCACGGGCGCTCACTTCGCGAAACGGCGTGATCTTTGCGTCCTTGAACCACGACGGATCGTTCTCGTACGCTTTCAGGCTCTGGGAGATGTAGCCCACCGAGCTGCGCAGCATGTTCTGGTACTGGTCCCTCTCCAGCATGAAGGCGACGAACGCCTTCGCGGCATTGGGATACTTCGTGTACTTGAAGACGACCAGCGGGAGGAGCAGATGCAGCTCGGTAGGCACCCCTGCCGGGCCGACTGGCCAGACGGCGTGGTTGATGTCGGCCGCGATCGTCATCCTGTCCGCCAGCGCCTTGCCGTAGATCGAGCTCGAGTTGTCGGTGAGCGCGATCTCACTCGCGAGAAACGCCTTGTTGTTGCTTGCGTCGTTCCAGGATAATGTTCCAGGGATCAGCGTGGTGTAGATGGCGCGCGCGTAGTCTAGTGCCCGCAGAGTCTCCGGGCTGTTGATGACCACACGGTTGTGTTCGTCGACGATCCGCCCGCCATGCGACCACAGCAGCCAGTGACACCAGCAGTTGCCGTCGTTGGTCGAGTGACCGAAGGCGAAGCCGGCCGGATGTCCGACTCTCTGGAGTTGCTGGCAAAGCTTGAGGAAACCGTCGCTGTCAGTGGGGAACTTCTCGAACCCGGCGTCGCTCATCCAGGACATGCGATAGGTCGGCAACACGCCGACCAGGATGTTCGGGATCGCGATCCAGCGATCCCCGCTCTTACCGTAGGTCTCGACGATCGGATACCAGCCGCCGTATTTCCTACCGATGTAGTCGGCAACGTCGGTGAGGTCGAGCAGCTTGTCGGGAAACAAGTGCGCGGTCGCGTTCAGAGTCCAGACGATGTCCGGGCCGCTGCCGACGTTGGCTGCGATCGCCGCCTTGGTCTGGATGTCGTCCTGCCATTCGTTCTCGATGCGAACGTCGACGCCTGTAACCTGGCTGAAGGCTGCGATGGCTTCTGTGGTGGCCTTGTTTTCGGCATCGAGGAACTTGCTCCAGCGCAAGAAGCGCAGTCTCGCGCCGGCTTCCGGCTTGAAGGGCTGCTCGGCGGCCCAGGCGTGAGTCGAATCGAGTACCGCGGGAGTCAGCGCCAGCGCGGCGCTCGCTTTCAGCAGGTCGCGTCGAGTGAAAGGCATTTTTGCTCCTGACGATTGCTTCAGTTCTTCTGCTCTGCAGCGAAGCGTCCCGCGCGCCGTCCCGAGACGAAGGCCCAAGCCAGATGATGCCCGTGCCCCTTGAGCAGCAAGCCGCCCTGGCCCGTCGCGCCCGCCGCGTAAAGCCCTGGGATGGGGCGTCCTTGCCCGCCGAGCACGCGATGCCGGGAATCCACGGCGAGACCGCCTTCGTTGTGTACGAACACCGATCGCACCGGCCCGAGCGCGATAAAGGGCGGGTCCACCAGCGCGGGCCGCTGCCGCCCGGCAGGTGCGGCCGACAACGCAGCATTGTGTTCGGCAACGGTGGTGTTCAGCGCCTGAGCGTTCACCTCCAGCCGGGTTGCGAGCTGCGTCAAGCTCGGTGCTTCGGTGTACACGTCGGGCCGGTTACGTCGGTAGTCGGGGACATACGCATACGCAACTCCGGGCGCGGTCGAGATGAAATGCGGCCAAGCCGAAAACTGGCGCGCCAAACGAGCGTCGATGAGGATGTAGCCCATCTTTCCGGGTTGGTCGGGCAGTGCCAGCGCGGGCGCGTCCAACTCGTCGCAGAAACGGCGCCCGGCCTGGTTCACGAGCACCGCGCCGTATTCGAACAGCTTCGGGGAAGGCGCCAGCGCCGTGGTGAGAAAGCTCATGATGAACGGGCGCAACAGCGCCGACGGGACATGATCCATGGCCCACTCCATGGTGCGCGCGAGCGCAGGCCAGGGCGGCAGCCGGCGCACCAGCGTCGTGCGCGCGGGCGCGATGAAGCGGATCTCGGGCCCCAGCGCCAAGTCGCCGTTGACGATGCGCGCTCCGAGCGGCAGCGCCAGCTTGTGACCGTCGCCGGTAGCGCAGACGTTGACGCCCTCCACTTTGGCCTGCTGCGGCCCCATGAAACGCGACTTCAGCTCCGCGTCGTTGGTGAAATCTCCGGCTGCGAGCACGACACCGCAGCGAGCGCGGAAGCGTTGTGTTTCACCGCAGGCCACGCCCGTCACCGCCTCGCCTTCGGACAGCAGCGCATCGGCTCGCGTGTCGAGACGGATGTGCACCCCGATGCGCCGGGAATGACGCTCGAGGTGATAGATATAGGACAGCGAATTCGGCAGCACGTTGTGCATGCGCGGCCGGCGGTGCGGCGGCTCAGGCATCGGCCCGTAGAAGCGGATACCTAAGCTCAGCAGCCAGCGGAACGTCTCGGGCACCTCGTCGCAGAGGATGCGACGCAGCTCGTCGTTATCGCGGCCGGCAAGCTCTGCGGCGAAGAGCGGCATGTCGTCGTAGTGGTCCTGGGGCCGGTCGTGAATGCCGCTGCGGACTTGATGCGGCGTGCCGCTTGACGTGATTGAACCGATCGACCATGCGGTGGAACCACCCAGCTTCGCATTCTTCTCGAGCAGCACGACCTCGCGCCCGGCCGCTCTGGCCTCGATCGCTGCGGCCAGCCCGGACCCGCCGCCGCCGACGACTACGACGTCGAAGCTTTCCTCCACCACGTCACGAGTTCCTCGCGGCTCGCCCTGCGCTGTCGCCCGCGATGCGACCGAAGACGGCGCCCGACATCAACCCGGTGCCGCCCGGATAGTTGAAATAGAACAGCCCGCCCACCAGCTCGCCCGCGGCGTACAGACCGGGAATCGGCGCGCCATCTGTGTCGAGCACCTGCGCATCCGTCGTGATACGCAGCCCCCCGAAGGTGAAGGTGATGCCGCAGGAAACGGCGTAGGCCTCGAACGGCGGTTCATCGATCGCGTTGGCCCAGTTCGACTTCGGCACGGGCAAGCCCTGCGTACAGCGGCCGTCTTTGACGTTGGGATTGAACGCGACGTCGGAGCGCACCGCTGCGTTATACCGGCGGATGGTCTCCAGCGCCTTCGCTGCGTCGACATCGTCGAGCTTGGCGACCAGGGCGTCGAGCGCGTCCGCAGTGACCTTAGTGACCTGCCGGATGCGGTACTCGTCGCGGAGTAGATGCAGCACCTTGCGGTCGAAGATCTGCCAGGCGAACTGACCGGGCTGGCGCAATATGACGGCGCCGTACTTGGCGTAGGTGTAGTTGCGGAAGTCCGCACCCTCGTCGACGAAGCGCTCGCCGGCGGCGTTGAGCATGATGCCGAACGGATAGGAGTGCTTCTGGAACCCGTCGCCCACGGCGAGATCGCCGAATTCGGGGGCATTGCGGTCCCAGCCGACAGCATGGCAGCCCGACCAGTTGCCGCATGGGGCCGCGCCAGTCTCCAGCGCCATGCGGATGCCGTCACCGGTGTTGAAGCGCGTGCCGCGCACTTTGGCGAGATCCCAGCCGGGGCCCAGATAGCGGGTGCGCCACTCGGGATTGGCCTCGAACCCGCCCGCGGCTAGAACGAGCGCCCGAGAGCGGATCGCGCGCGTCTTCCCGCGATAACGCACGGTGACGCCGTGCACACCGTCATCGTCGTGGAGCAGGGATGTCGCACGCGCCTCGTAGGCGATCCGGATGCCGTGCTTCGCCGCCGCTGTCTTCTGCGCTTCCACGATGCCAGGGCCGCCGCCCCAGGCCTCCACGGTGAGCCCGCCCCAGAACTTGAAGCGGCCGCCCACCTTGAACGCCTGCCGCCCGTAGATCGGCGCGAAGCGCATCCCCTTGCTGCGCAGCCATAGCAGCGTCGCTTTGCTGCGCCGGACCAGCAGCTCGACGAGATCGGGATCGGCGCGGTTCTCGGTCACCCGCGCCATGTCGTCGAAGAACTGGTCCTCGGTGTAGGTGCCGAAGTCGGTGCGCGCGATCTCCTCTTCGGTGAGATCGGGCATCAGCTCGCGCAGGTCTTCGACCCCGTTGTAGGCGAAGCGGATCGCGCCCGCGGTGAACCGCGTGTTACCTCCGGACTCCGGCTCGGGCGCACGCTCGAGCACCAGAACCTCCAACCCTTGGTGCTCGCGCGCGGCCAAGGCGGCACAGATGGCGGCATTGCCTGCGCCCACGACCACCACATCACAGCTTTCCGGCAGCATCGGCTTCTCCGATCTTGTGCGGGATTGTAGGCTAGAGTATCAGGACGACGCTGGGGGGGAGGGAAGCGATGGCTGGGCAAATTTCCGCGCCGCTGCCAGTCGGTGCGAACACCATGTCTTTCATGTGGCGGGCTCCGGCGCGCGAAGCGCTGGAAACGCTGGCGCGCGAGGGCTATCGGCGTTTCGAGGTGATGGCGCAGCCCCCGCACCTGGATCCCATGATGGATCGCGGCGAGGTGGCCGCGTTCGCCAAGTTTCTGCGCGACGCCGGGCTCACCGTCGAGACGATAAATTTGCCTAGCCTGGACCAGAACCTCGCCAGCGCCTCTCCGGAGATGCGCGACTACACGGTTCGGCTTTTCGAGCGCTTGATCGGCATCGCGGAGGTGATCGGCGCGAGCGGCGTCATCACCGTGACGGGTCGCGTGAATCCGCTAATCGCACCCGAGCGGCGCGACCTGGAGAGCTGGTTTGGTGAGGCGTTTGCGCGCGTGCTGCGCGCAGCGGAGCCGACCGGCGTGCGTCTGTTGCTCGAGAATATCCCGATGGGTGTCTACCCGCGCGCCGACCAGCTCATCGCGTTCGCCAACCGCATCGATAGCCCGCTCGTGGGCATCTGCTACGACATCGCCAACGCTCACTTCATCGGCGAGGACACGGCGGCTGGCGTGAGGCAGGTACGCTCGCGGCTCGGCGTCGTGCATCTATCGGACACTGGGCGCCAAGCTTGGCGTCACGATCCCGTGGGTCGGGGAAGCTGCGACTTTGCCGGCTTTTGCGCCGCGCTGCGTGAAATCGGCTACGGCGGGACCTCGATGCTGGAGATCGTAGCCGACCCGCCGGTCCAGCACATCGTCGCCAGCCACCGGCAACTGGCTCAATGGGGGTGGGCGTCGCCTTCGGCTACGACGATAGCGATCGGATAGAACCACTGTCATTCCGGCGGAAGCCGGAATCCAGGACTTGGAGCCATGAAGCAGCCATGTGTATATATTCTAGCGAGCGCTCGCAACGGTACCCTCTACACGGGCGTTACGTCTGACCTGGTCAAGCGAGTATGGGAGCATAAGAATGACCTGACGGAAGGGTTCACCAAGCGCTACTCAGTGCACACGTTGGTGTGGTTCGAGGTCCATACAGAGATGGAGCCTGCCATCTCGCGCGAGAAGGTGATCAAGAGCTGGAAACGCCGCTGGAAACTCGACTTGATCGAGGCTACAAACCCAAGCTGGCGAGACCTCTACCCGGATCTACTATAGCCATAAGCCGCGTTTGCACTGGATTCCGGCTTCCGCCGGAATGACGAACGCAGGGCACCGAACACTCGCGATCCCCGTCACCGGCTCAGCTGAAGCCGGACTACCGTCATTCCGGCGCTGGGACCCCGGACTTGATCTGGGGCGGAATTCAGAGCGGCAAAACGTCAGTTCTCGCCTTGTCTGATATAGTTTCCGCATGTCAAAGGGGCTCGAGAGCAGTTCGTGAGGAGGAACACGTCATGCCGCGCATGAAGGGCGGGGATCTGATCTCCGATTTCTTGATCCAGGAGCAGGTGCCGTACGTGTTCGGCATCTGCGGCCACGGCAACGTCGGGCTCCTGGACGCTCTGTTCGAGCGCAAGGACAGGATCAAGCTCGTTTCGCCGCGTCACGAGCAGACCGCGGGGCACATGGCGGACGCCTACTTTCGCATCGCGCACAAGCCGGTCGCAACCCTCACTTCCTGTGGCCCTGGCTCCTGCAACATCGTGATGGCGACCGCTTGCGCTTCCGCCGATTCCTCGGCGTTTTACGCGATCACCGCGAACGTCCCGACCTCCCAGTTCAACCGCGGTCCTTTTCAGGAGAGCCACCGCAATCAGGCCGCCGAGTTTCCGGTCGTCCTTCGCCCGTATGTCAAGCGCACGTTCCAGCCGACGCGCGTGGACATGCTGCCGCTCGCTTTGCGGCAGAGCTACAACCTGATGCTCAGCGGGCGTCCCGGTCCGGTCAACCTGGACGTCCCGTTCAATCTCTTCCAGGAGGAAGTCGACGTCCAGATGCTGCGGTCCGATCGAGCCGCGGGCTTTGTGCGACCGGGCGCCTCACCGGAGGACGTAAAGCGCGTCGTCGACATGATTCTCGCGGCCGAACGGCCGGCGTTCTTCGTCAGTCACGGGGTGACCCTTGCTGAAGCCGGGCCGGAGCTGACGAGAGTCGCGGAGCTGCTCGATATCCCCGTCATCACGTCGCCCAACGGCATGGGCGCAGTGCCCATGCCGCATCGCCTCGCGGTCGGGTTCATCGGGCGCAACGGCACCTATCCGGCCAACCAGGTCGGCCGGCACTGCGATCTCCTGATCGCGGTGGGCGCTCGCTTCGACGACCGCTCCTCCTCGTCGTGGATCCCGGGCTATTCATGGAACATCCCGCCGACGAAGCTGGTTCACGTTGACATCGATCCGATCGAGATCGGCCGCAACTATCCGGTGACGCTCGGCATCCTCGCCGATGCGAAGGTGTTCCTCGCACAGCTCGCCCACGAAGCGGTGAGCCGCCGCGCTTCCG
>Ga0335082_10010579_pt1 | contig 10015 bp, 10 predicted proteins | sample Lox_Sample_41_FD_206718 | JGI IMG/M metagenome (GOLD analysis project Ga0335082, IMG submission 206718) | Soil microbial communities from Loxahatchee National Wildlife Refuge, Florida, United States - Lox_Sample_4.1 | ecosystem: Environmental > Terrestrial > Soil > Wetlands | place: USA...
CGAAATGGAGCCCACGTTCGAGCGCTTCGTCTACCGTCCGCTGACCCGGGGAGTCCTGGCCCTCGCCGGTCGCATGCGCGTCATCCAGGCCGGGAGCCTCCATGCTTACCTCGGCTACGTGATGGCCCTCGTCCTCTTCCTGGTCGTCCTCCTCTGGTGGCGGGGATGACGAGCCCGCCCGCGGCCGCGCTCTTCGCCGTGGCCCAGGCCGCCGGCTTCCTGCTCCTCGCTCCCCTGCTGCGCGGGCTCCTCCGGAAGATGACCGCGGCGTTCCAGCTCCGGCAGGGGCCACGGCTCCTCCAGCCCTACTCCGACCTCGTCAAGCTCCTGGGCAAGGAGCCCGTGCGCTCGACCACGGCCTCCTGGGTGTTCGCCGCGGGACCGCGCGTGTACTTCGCGAGCGCGGTCGCCGCCACCGCCCTCGTGCCCGCAGTGGTCGCCTCGGCTCCGCTCGAGGCCGCGGGAGGCATCCTCCTCTTCGTCGGCCTCCTCGCCCTCGGCCGCTTTGCCCTCGCCACGGCCGCCCTCGACGCGGGGAGCCCGTTCGGGGGCATGGGCGCGAGCCGCGAGATGACGGTGGGGGCGCTGGCCGAGCCCGCGCTGATGCTGGCCCTCTTCACCGCCGGCCTCTCGGCCGGGTCCCTGAACCTCGGCGAGCTCGTGCGCCGCACCGCCGAGCGGGGCGTGTCGATCCACCCGAGCGAGGTGCTGGCGGCGGCCGCCCTCTTCATCGTGCTCCTCGCCGAGGCGGGCCACGTGCCGGTCGACAACCCCGCCACCCACCTCGAGCTGACGATGATCCACGAGGCCATGGTGCTCGAGTGCTCCGGCGCCGACCTCGCCCTCGTCGAGTGGGGCTCCGCGGTCAAGGAGCTGCTGTTCATGACCCTCCTCGCCGGGCTCTTCCTCCCGATCGGCGTCGCGACGAGCCTCGCCCCGTCGACGCTCGCGGTCGGGCTCGCCGCCCTCGCGGGGAAGGTACTCGGCCTCGCCCTCCTGGTGGTGCTCGTCGAGTCGACGAACGCCAAGCTGCGCTTCTTCCGCGTCCCCGAGCTGATGGCGGTGGCCCTGGGCCTCGCCTTCCTCGCCCTGGCCACGCGGTTCTTCTAGGAGAGGGGATGACCCAGGACTTCGTGATCCTGTGCGCGGCCGGGATGCTCGTGAGCACCTACCTGATGGTCGGCCAGAAGGCGCTCGTCGTCGCCATCCGCCTCTACGGAGTCCAGTCCCTGCTGCTCGGCGCGGTGGCAGCCGCCCTGGGCCTCGTCGGCCACCGCCCGCACCTCCTGGTGACCGCCGCCCTCACCGTCGTCCTCAAGGCGGCCCTCATCCCCTGGTTCCTGCTCCGGGTGATCGACCGGGCGGGAATACGCCGCGAGATCCAGCCCTATGTCAACGTGCCGACGTCGCTGCTCCTCTGCCTCGGCCTCACCGTGGTGGGCTACCGGGTCACTCTCGGCGTGGCCGCGGCGAACACCGGCGTCCCCCATCAGATCGTGGGCGTCGCCCTCTCGATGGTCCTCATCGGGCTCTTCCTCATGGTCACGCGCCGGAAGGCGATCACCCAGATCATCGCCCTGCTCACCGTCGAGAATGCCGTCTTCCTCGCCGCAGTGGGGGCCACGGTCGGCATGCCCCTCGTCGTCGAGCTCGGGATCTCCTTCGACGTGATCCTCGCCGTTGCCGTCGTCGGCGTCCTCGTGGGCCGGATCTTGGACCGCTTCGAGTCCATGGACACGAGCCGCCTCTCCAATCTCCGGGGCTGAGGTGAACCTCCTCGTCGCGACGCTCGCCGCTCCCCTCGCCACCGCCGCGGTGGGAGCCGTCCCCGGGCCCCGCCGGCCGAAGGAGGCCGTCCTCCTCGGCGGGCTCGCCGCCACCCTCGCCCTCTCCCTGGCCACGGCCCGGCGGTACCTCGGGGGAGAGACACCGGTGGCCTTCGGCGCTGCGCTGCGGGTGGACGGGCTTTCGGCTCTGGTCCTCGTGCTCACCGCCTTCGTCGGCCTCCTGTCCGGCATCTACTCCGTCGGCTACCTCGAACGCAACGAGCGTTCCGGCTTCGTGTCCCCGAAGCAGCGCACCGAGCTCGCCGCCCTCGTGCCCGCGTACCTCGCGGCGATGCTCCTCGTCTGCGTCTCGAACAACCTCGGCGTCCTGTGGATCGCGGTGGAGGCGACGACCCTCGCCTCCGTGTTCCTCGTGGCCTTCCCGAACCGCGACACGTCGCTGGAGGCGGCGTGGAAGTTCCTCGTCCTCGGCAGCGTGGGGCTCGCCTTCGCCCTCTTCGGCACCGTGCTCCTCTTCGCTGCAGGGGGGGGCATGCTGGGCGAGTCGACCTCCGCTCTCGACTGGACGAAATTCATGGCCCACGCGAGAACGCTCCACCCGTTCACCGTGAAGCTGGCGGTCGTCTTCCTGGTGATCGGCTACGGCACGAAGGCCGGCCTCGCCCCGATGCACACCTGGAAGCCGGACGCGTACCGCGAGGCGCCATCGCCGGCGGGGGTCCTGATGGCGGTGGGGATGATGAACTGCTCGCTCTACGCCCTCCTCCGCGTGCATCTGGTGTCCCGCGCCGCGCTCGGGCCGGAGTTCTCCGGACGCCTCCTCCTGGGCCTCGGCCTGCTGTCGGTCCTCGTCGCGACGCCGTTCATCCTGGTCCAGTGGAACCTGAAGCGCCTGCTGGCCTACTCGAGCGTCGAGCACGTGGGGATCATCGCGATCGGGCTCGGCCTGGGCGGGGAGGTGGCCGTCTTCGGGGCGCTCCTCCACATGACCTACCACTCGTTCGCCAAGCCGGTGGCGTTCTTCTCGGCGGGGACGCTCGCCCAGCTCCACCGCTCTTCCGACCTCGACGCGATCGGCCGGGGAACCCTGGGCCGCACGCCGGTGGCGAGCGGCCTGCTGCTCCTCGCCACCCTGATGGTGACGGGCTCCCCGCCCTTCGGGCTCTTCTGGAGCGAGATGACGATCCTGCGGGCCGGCTTCGCCGGTCCCCACCTGGCCGCGGTCGCGATCTTCCTCGCCGCCCTCGTCGTGCTCTTCTGCGGCTTCTTCTACCAGGTGGGACGTCTGACCCTCGGCCCGGACACGAGGCCGGCGGACCGGCCAACGGCGCCGGAGAGGCTCGACCTGGCGATGGGCACGACGCTGGGCGCCGCGGCCATCGCCGTCCTCTCCGGGTTCTCCCTGCCGGGTGCGCTTCTCAGCCTCGTCCACGCGGCCGTCCGGGTCGTGGAGGGTTCGTGAGCCCCGCCCTCGGCGCCGTCGTCGAGGCCCTGGGAGCGCCCACGCTCCTCCTGCGCGAGCCGCGACCGGGTGAGCTGCAGGCGGACCTCCCTCCCCAACGGCTCCCCGAGATCGCGGATCGCCTCGCGACGGCTCTCGGGGCCCGCCTCGCTTCCCTGTTCGCGACCGACGAGCGCGCGTGGAACGCCGCCTACGCCCTCCACCACGTCTGGCTCCTCCCTCGCCACCGGACGTTCCTTCGCCTCTCCAGCCTGGTCGACCCCGCCCACCCCCGCTTCGCCTCGATCGCGGCCAGGCACCCGGCGGCGAACTGGTTCGAGCGGGAGGTCATGGACACGTTCGGCCTCGTCCCCGACGGGCACCCCAACCCCGCACGGGTCAGCCTCCACGACGACTGGCCCCAGGGCGAATGGGCCCTCCGCAAGGACTTCCCGGACGATCGGAAGGTGCCGCGAGTCGAGGGCGAGGCGCACCCCTTCCGGCCGGTGACCGGCGAGGGGGTCTTCCAGGTCCCGGTGGGACCGGTGCACGCCGGCATCATCGAGCCCGGCCACTTCCGCTTCGGGGTCGCCGGCGAGCCCGTTCTCTACCTGCAGCTGCGCCTCTTCTACGCCCACAAGGGCATCGAGAAGCGGTTCGAGAGGCTGCCGTGGCACCACGGCGTCTTCCTCGCCGAGTCCATCTCCGGCGACACCGCGGTGGGGCACGCGCTCGCCTTCGCCCACGCGATCGAACGGCTCACCTCTTGCGAGCCCCCGCCACGGGCGCGGCACCTGCGGGTCGTCCTGCTCGAGCTGGAGCGGATCTACAACCATGTGGCGGACATCGGGGCGATCGCGACGGACGTGGCGTTCAGCGTCCCCGCCGCCCACGCCCAGCTCCTGCGCGAACGCCTCGTGTCCCTCCACGAGCGGCTCTTCGCCTCACGGCTCCTCCGGGGGACGGTGACGATCGGCGGCGTGAAGACCGATCTCTCGGCGGCGGGCCGCGACGAGCTCCTCGCCCACCTCGGACGGCTGAGGGCCGACTTCGAGTCGCTCGTGACCCTCCTCATCGACTCCGGCAGCTTCACGGACCGCGTCGATGGCACGGGTACACTGCCCCGTGAGGCGGCCCTGGACCTGGGCGTGGCGGGCCTCGCCGCCCGGGCCTCCGGCATCGACGAGGACCTGCGCCGTGATCACCCTCACGACGCCTACGACGCGATGCGCTTCGAGGTGCCGGTCGAGGAAGGAGGCGACGTCCGGGCCCGCCTCATGGTGAGGGCGAGGGAGGTGGAGCAGTCGATCGGGATCCTCGCCCAGGCGCTCGGCACCCTGCCGGATTCGCCGCTGCGGGCGGCGCCGCCGGCCGAGCTGCCGGCCTTCTCCGCAGCCGTCGGATGGGCCGAGGGGTGGCGCGGTCCCTGCCTGCACTGGGTCGAGACCGACGCCTACGGCGCCCTCACGCGCGTCAAGGTGACCGACCCGAGCTTCCGGAACTGGCCCGGGCTCGCCTGGGCGGTGCCCGGCAACATCATCCCGGACTTCCCGGTGATCAACAAGAGCTTCAACCTCTCGTACTCGGGGAACGACCGGTAAGGAGGAGGAGCGCGTGTTCAGGATCCTGGCCCGGAGCCTCCGCACGGGGATCGTCACGGATCCCCGCCCCCTCGCCCCCCGGCTCCATCTCGGCTTCCCCGTCGTGGACTTCAGCCGTTGCACCGCCTGTCCCGACTGCGCACGCGCCTGTCCGACGGGCGCGATCGGCATCGACCCCGGGACGGGGCCGACGGCACCCGCCGCGACTGGGACGCCCACGCGGTTCCTCTCGCTCTCGTACGGGGCCTGCATCGGCTGCCGCGAGTGCATCCACGCCTGCCCCGAAGGCGCAGTCACGGCCGGCAGCGAGCACGAGATCGTGGCCTACACCCGCGAGCAGCTCACCCGCCGGGCGGCCTTCGACGTGGACCCGGCCACGGGCCGGGTGGCCTTCCGGGGAGAGGAGAAGAGCCCGGGCCCGTCGCTCCGGGAGTCCGCGGAGACTCTGGCCGCCCGGATCCGGGGCCGCTTCGGCCGCTCGCTCCACGTGCGGCAGGTGGATGCGGGGAGCTGCAACGGGTGCGAGCTCGAGATCGCCGCCACCGCCAACCCGGTGTTCGACCTCGAGCGCTTCGGCATCCACTTCGTGGCGAGCCCGCGGCACGCGGACCTTCTGCTCGTGACCGGGCCGGTGACCCGGAACATGGAGATCGCCCTGCGGCGGACGCTGGAGGCGACCCCGGAGCCGCGGGTGGTGGTGGCGGTGGGGGCCTGCGGCTGTACGGGCGGGATCTTCGGCGAGGGAACGTACGCGTCGCTCGGCGGGGTGGATCGTGTCGTCCCCGTGGACGTCTACATCCCCGGCTGCCCGCCCTCGCCCCGGGCCATCCTGGCCGGATTCTTCGTGGCCATGGGCATCCGCGAGGCGCGGTCGCGGCCCGAGCCAGCGCGGACCGCGGCAGGCTGAACCGGACCGAAAAAGACGGTCGGTTTTCCTTCGCCGTTCGTAGGATCCCGTGGAGGGGTCCCATGGCCCTGGAGGAGCTGAACCGGAGAGAGTTCCTGCTGGCCGGCGCCGCCGCCCTCGCCGCCTTTCCTGTCGCTGCCGCCAAGGCGCCGCCGAAACCGATCGTCAGCATCGTCCGGATCCGCGACGACCGGATCGACGCCGCCGTCGAGGAAGCGATCGACCTGCTCGGGGGCATCAAGCGTGTGACGAGGGGCAAGGACACGATCCTGCTCAAGCCGAACCTCGTCTTCGATCAGCGGCACGCGACCACCAAGCCGGAGGTCGTTCGCGCCCTCGCCCGACTGATGAAGGGCGCCGGGAAGGAGGTGTCGATCGGCGAAGCCTCGGCCGCCGCGACGGGTTTCAACTCGAAGGGGATGGAGGTTTTCCGCACCCGTCGGCGCGACGTCCTCGATCCGATGCAGCAGCACGTGTTCGACGAGCTCGGTTACACGGAGCTGGCGAAGGCCGCGCGCGTCCCCCTCGTGAACCTGCACTCGGGCGAGCTGGTCGACGTCAAGGTGCCGGGCGCTTTCGTGTTCGACACCCTCACCCTCCACCGATCCGTGGCCGAGGCGGATCTGCTCTGCTCCGTGCCGATGATGAAGACGCACCAGCTGGCGACGGTGACTCTGGGGATGAAGAACCTCGTGGGGCTCTTCCCGGGAACCGTGTACCAGGCGGTTCGCGGTCACATGCACGACGTGGCGGCGGAGGTCGAGCCAACGGGCGCCTCGGCGGTGGTCGTCGACGTGGTGCGCGCGAGCCGGCCGGGCCTCGTGGTGGTCGACGCCTCCACGGCGATGGAGGGAAACGGGCCGTCCCTGGGGTCGCTGGTGAAGATGGACCTGATCGTGGCGGGAGAGAACCCGGTCGCGGCCGACATGGTGGCGGCGAGCGTCATGGGCTTCGCCGCGAAGGACGTGCCGACGTTCGTGTGGGCGGGAAAAGCGGGCTTGACGCCGGGCTCACTGGACGAGATCGACGTGCGCGGCGAGGCGATCGAGAGGGTGCGGCGCGTCTTCGCACGGCCGCAGCTCGCGGAGTGGAAACACATCCGAGCTTATTGGGGCGCGAAGGAGATCTGAGGGAGGATCATGGCCGAGGCCGCGCGGAGAGACTACGTTAGAATCGAACCATGTCGGGCGGGCCCTCCTCGGCAGTACCGGACCGCTTCCTGCTGGCCGTGGTCGGCAGCAGCTCGAAGACTCAGGCGCTCCTGACGGATCTCGGCGGCAAGGCCATCGCTCGCGGCTTCGGGCCGGCGAGCAATCCCAACGTCGTCGGCTTCGAGGCCTTCGGCAAGGCCCTCACGATGGCCATCGAAGGCGCGCTGGTAAACGCGATGGGCCCCCGGCGGGGCGACGCCGGAGGCGCCGCCTGGCGAGGGGTCGGCATCGCCTCGGCCTGCTTCGGGCTGGCTGGCGTCGACAGCTCCGAGGACGAGGCGCGCGTGTCGCGCTGGGTCAAGGAGCAGGCGATCGCCGGGCGCACGGTGGTGGTGAACGACGCTGAACTCGTGATCGCCGGGGGGACGCCCGAGGGCTGGGGGGTGGCGGTCATCAGCGGCTCGGGCTCGGTCTGCTTCGGTCGCTCGCCGCAGGGGCGCGTGGCGCGCGTGGGCGGCTGGGGCCCCCTCCTGGGCGACGAGGGCAGCGGCTACCAGATGGCCCTCGGCGCCCTGCGTCTCTGCACCCAGACCGCCGACGGGAGAGCCGAGGCGCACGCCCTCCTCCAGGCGGTCCTGCGCCACTGGGCGCTTTCGGATCCGGGCGCCCTGCTGCACCACGTCTATCGGCAGGGCATGACGACCGGCGAGGTGGCCGCCCTGGCCCCGGTCATCGTGGACCTGGCAGCGGGCGGGGACGCGGCCGCCCGGGCGCTCGTGGAGGACACCGCGCGAGGGCTCGCCCGGCAAGTGGAGACCGCTGTCCGGAAGCTGGCCCTGCAGAGCCCTCCGCTGGCCCTGGCGGGCAGTACCCTGCAACGAGGGGACATGAGGCGGGCCCTCCTCGCCGCGATCGGCGTCGAGATCGGAGCGACGACCTACGTCCCCGACCTCTGCCGGGGCGCGACCAAGCTCGCCGAGCGCCTCTTGAAGGCTCCACCGCCCGCCGCGTAGCGGCCGCGCGCGGTGAGAGGCTGCGGCGGAGGTAGGCTGATCGCCTGGGAGTGCGAGTGCGCGGAACCCTGGACGAGTCGCCCGACGTGGCCGGCAGGCGGAAGCGGCTGGTTGCGCTCTGCTGTACCCTGCCGGAGGCAGAGGCGGAACGCGCCGGCGCAGAGCACCTCTCGTTCAAGGTGCGAAAGAAGATCTTCGCGTACTACGTCCACGATCACCACGGCGACGGCCGGATCGCCTTGTGGTGCAAGGCGCCGCCCGGTGAGCGGGACCGCCTTCTGGGGGAGGACCCGCAGAAGTACTTCGTTCCGCCTTATGTCGGGCCCAGGGGTTGGGTGGGACTGAGGCTGGACACTCGAACGGTCGACTGGCGCGCGGTCGAGGATCTCGCGTTCGCCGCCTACGTCCTGACCGCGCCGGACGCGTTGCGCAGGCAGATCGAACGAACGACCTCGGCCATGCGGGACCGCCCGCGCCGCCGCCGAACGAAGCGATGAACGCCGACGAGGGGGGGGCGGCACCTCTCTCTAGGCCGTTCGCACCATTCCGCTTCTACTCGGCCTTCTATAATCCACAAACTCCTGGCGATCGTCCTCGGCTCGCGGTTGCCTCCTGTGGAGGCGGTGGTGGAGACAGCTCTCCCTCCGTTCCCGCGATCCCCGCAAGCACCCCCGCGCCTGCCTTCCCGGCCGGCACGGCGGTCTCCTTTCTCTCTGGGGAAACCGGCCAGCCGGTGGATGGAGCGATGGTCACCGTGGGGACGGCGAATTACCTCGCAGACCAATCCGGCCAGATCCTTATCAGTGAGACGGTTCCCGTGTCGACCCAGATGACCGTGCCGCCGACGGATTCCTGGACCGCCACCTTCTGTTGAAGGGATCGAGTGAAACTCGGTTCACCCTGTGGCCCCGTGACAGCACCCTGAGCCGCGAAACCACCTACTTCTATTCCTCAAAGTCCCAGGTCAGGAGTCACTATACCCGTAGGCATCGCTCCGGGCCCGTTGAGGCGCGACACCGTGGAAATCGCGCTGCCGGCGGCGACCGCTCTGGTGAACGCGGCCAACGAAGCACGGGTCGTGTTCAAGTACACGCCGGACTCCGTTCCCAGCGCAGGCATAGTGATCGAAATCATCAACGGCGACCAGGACCAGTACATTGCCCGAATGGTCGAGACCACTGACACCGAAGGCTACATCATCAGCGGTCGCCTTCAGTTCGCGGTAGACCCCGTTGAGCGCGATGACTGGTTCTGGAGTCATCATGAGAGTTGGTGGAACGGTGAGACGGAGTACTTCACGAACATCATCGCGCACGAACTCGGGCACGCTCTTGGCCTCTGGCATGATTACATAGACGCTAGGAATCAGCCTGTGCACTGGGGGCTCATGAGCGTGTATTCAGACAATTGCCTCAACGCAAACCTCGCTTACTACGGACGCGTTCGTGACTTCTCACCTGCCGAGAAGCTCGCGCTGAAGCTGATGTACCAGCGCATGCCTTTCAACAGATACCCGGACACCGACAGCGGTGCACGGGCAGCAGTGGCGGGTGAAACAGTCCTCATATGTCGAATCGCCAAACCACGCGGAGAGTAATTCGGCTGCGCCTCAGCCCGGACCGGAGACCGACGACCTTCCCTCTGCGGCTTCGGGTTGTCTCTAGGGTCGCGAGGTGAGCCACTTCGTCAAGGGTTTGACCGGCAGCGCCGTGCTTGTGTCCCGCTCGCGACCGATCGCGTTCGCGTTTCTCTGCCGCCGGTCCTGGCCGAAGGGTTGGCGCGGTCGAGCAGGCCGCGGCAGGGGTCCGCAGGGGCGGCGGGCGGCGCCCCTCAGCGGCACTCGCTCTGGACGTAGCCGAGGGCCTTGAGGTTGGCGCATTGCTCGCGAGAGAGCTGGGCCTGCTCGGATCCGGCGGGCCGGCGGGCGAGGCGCAGCGTCCAGGAGTGCAGGGCCTGGCGGTAGTACGCGGTCCGCAGGGGCTCGGCGGATGCGAGGTCGCGCGTCTCTCCCGGATCGTCCCGGAGGTCGTACAGCCACTCCTCGCCGGTCTGGGTGAAGTAGACGTACTTGTAGCGCTCGTCGCGCAGCGCGTAGCGGGGCCGGTCCCACACCGT
>Ga0335082_10010581_pt1 | contig 10014 bp, 9 predicted proteins | sample Lox_Sample_41_FD_206718 | JGI IMG/M metagenome (GOLD analysis project Ga0335082, IMG submission 206718) | Soil microbial communities from Loxahatchee National Wildlife Refuge, Florida, United States - Lox_Sample_4.1 | ecosystem: Environmental > Terrestrial > Soil > Wetlands | place: USA: Florida...
CGCGATCGGCCCCGGCGACCGATATGTCGCCGAACGGCTCAACGCGGTGGAGACGCCGGTGGTGCTCGCGGTGAACAAGATCGACGCGGCGACACACGAAGCGGTGGGAGAGCACCTCGCGGTCGCGAGCCGCGAGCTCGGCGACTTCGCGGCATACGTACCGATCTCGGCGCGCGCCGGCACCGGCGTCGAGACGTTGGTCGGCGAGCTGGAGGCGCGCCTTGCCCCCGGACCGCACTATTACCCCGAGGGGGTGGTCACCGATCAGCCCGAGGGATTCCTCGCGGCCGAGCTGGTGCGCGAGCAACTGCTGAAAGTGGCGCGGGAGGAGCTGCCGCATTCGATCGCGGTCACGACCGAGGAGATGGAGGACCGCGAAACCGCAGATGGTCCGCTCCTCGCGCTGCACGTGGTCGTGCGGGTGGAGCGCGAATCGCAAAAAGGGATCGTGATCGGTCGCGGCGGCGCGGTGCTGAAGCGTGCCGGCACCGATGCTCGCCACGAGCTCGAGGCGCTGCTCGGAACGCGCGTCCACCTGGACCTTCGCGTCAAGGTCGACCCCGACTGGCAGCGCAAGCCCGGGGCACTCGACCGCCTCGGGTTTTGACCCCACCGAGCGGTTGAATTCGCTTGTGCAATTGCGCATGCCACCACTGCGCGAAGCGTTGGTGACAGAGTTGTGGCCGGGAGAATCGGCCGCTGTAGAGTCCCGCCGTTCTCCCAAGAGTGGCCCCAAAGAGAGGCTGATGTTGGAGCGCACCAACCGGGTTCGGCGTGCAGCCGCGACAGCTGCCGTGGCGCTCGCGGTCGTCGTGCTCGCCGGTTGCGGGGACAAGACCGGTCCGAACAACAAGCAGAACGCGCTCCGGCCCGCGGGTCCGTACGCGCACCAGATCCTCAACCTGTTCACGCCGTTCTTCTGGGTTGCGGTCGTCATCGGCGTCGGCGTCGTCGGCGCGACGATCTACGTCGCGCTGCGCTTCCGCGAGAAGCCGGGCGAAGAACGCGCAGTGAAGCAGACGCACGGCAACGTCGCGCTCGAAATCGGTTGGACGATCATTCCCGCGCTCATCCTCATGGTGATGGCGGTGCCGACCGTCGCGACGATCTTCTCGCTCGCGAAGCGTCCGACCGGACCGAATGTGGTGCACGTCACGGTGTCGGCCCGGCAGTGGTGGTGGCAGTTCACCTACGACGACACGCACATCGTCACCGCGAACGAGCTGCACATCCCGGTCGGTCAGCCCGTCTCGCTCACCCTTGTCGGCCCGCCGCCGTGCAACTCGCCCGGTTGCTACAACAACGGCGTCATCCACTCGTTCTGGGTACCGGAGCTGAACGGCAAGAAAGACGTCGTCCCCGGGCGCACGCAATTCCTGAAGCTGAAGGCGGACCGACCCGGCACCTTCCTCGGCCAGTGCGCGGAGTACTGCGGCCTCTCGCACGCGAACATGCGGTTGCGCGTGATCGCCCAGACGCCGGCCGACTACCAGGCCTGGGTGCAACGCCAGCTCCAACCGCTGTCGGCCGCCGCGCTCGCCCAGTTCAGCAAGTACAACCAGGCGTGGACGTGCCTGGCCTGTCACAGCGACGATCCGAAGACGCCGGGCGCGATCGCGCCGAACCTCACGCACGTGGCCGACCGCTGCATGTTCGCGGGCGACATCTTCCCCACCGACGAGTCGCATCTCACCGATTGGATCTACAACGCGCCGAGCATGAAGCCCATGCAGGAGAATCCGAAGAATCCGCTCCAGCCCAAGGTCGGTATGCCCAACTTCTCCTCCGTGGGGATGACGAAGGCGCAGGCCAACGAGATCGCGAAGTTCCTGTTGAGCAACACCGCAACGACCGATCAGCAACCGCCCGTGGAGTGCAGGTCATGACGACCGTTGAAGACGCGCACGCACTCGTCAAGGCTCCGCCGCTGCGGACGCGGCTCACGCAACGGCCGCGCACCACGACGGGACCCTTCTCGTGGATCACGACGGTCGACCACAAGAAGATCGCGATCATGTACGGCGCGCTCGCGCTCTTCTTCTTCCTCGTCGGCGGCATCGAGGCCTTGTTCATCCGCCTGCAGCTCGCGCAGCCGAACGGCACCATCCTGAGCGCGGCGCGGTACAACGAGTTCTTCACCATGCACGGCACCACGATGGTGTTCCTCATGGGTATGCCGCTCGCGGCCGCGTTCGGCAATTACCTCGTGCCGCTCATGATCGGCGCGCGCGACGTCGCGTTCCCGCGTCTCAACATGCTCGGGTTCTGGATCTTCGCGTTCGGCGGGATCTTCATCTACTCGTCGTTCGGTCTGGGCGGCGCGCCGAACGGCGGCTGGTTCGGCTACGCGCCGCTCACGAGCACACCGATGTCGGCCGGGTTGCTGCCCGGGCGCGGCGTCGACTTCTGGTGCGTCGGGCTGATCATGCTCGGCATCGGATCGGTCGCCACGTCGGTCAACTTCCTGGTGACGATCCTCAACATGCGCGCGCCGGGCATGACGATGATGCGCATGCCGGTGTTCGTGTGGATGATGCTCGTGATCGCGTTCCTCACGCTGTTCGCGATGCCGCCCGTCACCGCCGCGCTGATCATGGTCTTCATGGACCGCAACTTCCACACGAACTTCTTCAACGCGGCCGCGGGCGGCGATCCGCTCGTGTACCAGAACCTGTTCTGGATCTTCGGTCACCCCGAGGTGTACATCCTGATCCTGCCGGGCATGGGCATCGTGTCGGAGATCCTGCCCGTGTTCTCGCGCAAGCCGCTGTTCGGCTACTCGATCGTGGTGTTCTCCGGCATCGCGATCGGGTTCCTCGGCTGGGGCGTGTGGGCGCACCACATGTTCGCGTCGGGTCTCGGTCCGATCGCGGTGTCGGCCTTCGGCCTGTCGACGATGCTGATCGCCATCCCCACGGGGGTGAAGATCTTCAACTGGTTGGGCACGGTGTGGGGCGGCGCAGTGCGATTACGAACGCCCATGTTGTTCGCGCTCGGATTCATCGCGCAGTTCACCATCGGCGGACTCTCGGGCGTCATGCACTCGATCGTCCCGTCCGATACGCAGCAGACCGACACCTACTTCGTCGTCGCGCACTTCCACTACGTGCTGTTCGGTGGGCTCGTGTTCGCGATCTTCGGCGGCTTCTACTACTGGTGGCCCAAGTTCTTCGGCAAGATGCTGAACGAGCAGATGGGCAAGCTGAACTTCTGGCTGCTCGTGATCGGGTTCAACCTCACGTTCTTCCCGATGCACTTCCTCGGCTTCGAGGGCCAGCCGCGCCGCACCTACACGTATCCGAGCGGCATGGGCTGGGACACCATGAACCTCCTCGCGACGATCGGCGCGTTCATCATCGCGTTGGGCGTGCTGGTGTTCCTCGTCAACGTGATCTTCACTGCGCGCCGCGGCGAGCCCGCACCGGCGGATCCGTGGGACGCGCGCACGCTCGAGTGGTCGATCCCGTCGCCGCCGCCGGAGTACAACTTCGCGACCGTGCCGATCGTCACGCACCTCGACGATTACTGGCACCGCAAGTACACCGAGGACGACGAGGGCCGCCTCGTGAAGCTGCCTGCGGGCGCGGCGATCGACACCGACGCCGCCACCGAAGCCGCGGTCGACCCGCACAGCATCCACATGCCGTCGCCGTCGTATTGGCCGCTCGTGTTCGCGATGGCGTTGCCGATCATCGGATACGGATTCGTGTTCAAGAACTGGTATCTGCTCGCGCTCGGCGTGGTGTGGGGCTTCTTCGGCCTCAACGGCTGGGCCTACGAGCCCGCCACCGAACCCGACGCGGGGGAGGGCCACTGATGGCGCAGGCAGTCGTCACCGCCGGCCCGGGCGAGCTCGCGCACGGCGGAGATCCGGAGCACTACACGAACACCGGCGTCAGCAACGCGAAGCTGGCGATCTGGTTGTTCTTGTCGTCGGAGGCGCTGTTCTTCGGCGCGTTCATCTCGACGTACTTCCTCTACCGCGGCCGCGACGCGCAATACCTGAACAAGGGCGTGCAGAACCCGCTCACGCCCGACCGGCTGTTCAACATCCCGTTCACGTCGATCACGTCGTTCGTGCTGCTGATGAGCTCGCTCACGATGGTGCTCGCGCTCGCCGCGATCCAACGCGGCGATCACCGCCGGCTGCGCATCTGGCTCCTCGCAACCGCGCTGTTCGGGCTCACGTTCGTCGGCGGTCAGGTGTTCGAGTTCACCGAGTTCTACCGTCACGGTCTGCACCTCTCGACGAACATGTTCGGCACGACCTTTTACGTGCTCACCGGCTTGCACGGCGCGCACGTCACGATGGGCATCATCTGGCTCTTGATCTTGTGGGGCCGGTCGATGGGGGACCGGTTGCCGACCGAGAAGCACGAAGCGGTCGAGATCGCGGGCCTCTACTGGCACTTCGTCGACATCGTGTGGATCTTCATCTTCACGGCCGTCTACCTGATTCCGCAGCATTAGGGAGACACCAGCCATGACCGACACCGAAACGTCGACCGACCTCGAGCGGCTCGACCGCGTAGGCGAGATCGCCACGGCCGGCGAGCACCAGATCGAGGAGATGGCGCACGCCCACCCGGGCCCGCGCCAGTACGTGCTGATCGCGATCGTCCTCTGCACGCTCACCGGCTTCGAGATCGCCGTCTCCTACCTCGACACCCGGCACACGAACATCGTCATCTTCGTGCTGGCAACGATGGCAGCGTTGAAGTTCTTCTTGGTCTGCGCGTGGTACATGCACATGAAGATGGACCTTGCGTTCTTCCGCCGGTTGTTCGTCATGGGAATGCTCCTCGCGACGGCCGTGTACGGGATCTTGCTGCTCTTCATGTCGAGCACGGTCTTGAAGCGATAGGCCGTGCTCGCCGACGTCGCCTTCCCCGCGTGGGTTCCCCATCCCGACGTCTGGCTGCTCGTAGCCGCGATCGCGTTCGGCTACGTCGTCGCGCTGAAGGTCCTCGGTCCGAAGCTCGCGCCCACCGGCACCCCGGTGGTCACGCGCTTCCAGCTCTCGACGTTCTATGCCGGGTTGCTCGCGCTCTGGGTCGCCTCCGACTGGCCCATCCACGACGTCGCCGAGAAGTACTTCTTCTGGGTGCACATGGTGCAACACACGACGTACGCGATCATCGCCGCGCCGTTGCTGCTCATGGGCACGCCGGCGTGGTTGGCCCGGTGGATCCTCACGCCCCGCTGGTTTATGCGCACGATCCGCTACTGCTCGCGGCTTATTCCGGCGACGATCATCTTCAACCTCGTCGTGATCGTCACGCACACGCCCGCGGTCGTGAACCTGGCGCTGCACCACGCGCTCGTGCACCTGTTCGTCCACGTCGTGATCATGGTGTCGTCGCTCATCGTGTGGATGCCGCTGCTGTCACCGCTGCCCGAGGTGCCGCGGCTGCAGCCGCTCGTGCGGATGCTGTACCTGTTCTTGCAGTCGGTGGTACCGACCGTGCCGGCCTCGTTCCTCACCTTCGGCGACCACCCGCTCTACCGCTACTACGAGACCGTTCCCCGGCTGTGGGGCGTCTCCGCGCTCGACGACATGCGCTTTGCCGGGCTGATCATGAAGATCCTCGTAGGCTTGAGCCTCTGGATCACGATCATGATCATCTTCTTCCGCTGGTACAACGCCGAGGAGGCCGGCAACGCGCTGCAACGGCGCGCGTCGCGCGACCTCGACCGTGAACTGATGGGATTGCGACAGCAATGACCGACGTCACCACGACCGACGCACCCGAACCGTCGTCCGAGTCCGGTACGGAGCCGGTTCCCGCCGAGACGAGCGCGCCCGAAACGGCCGAGGCCGGGCCGCCCGAACGGCCGAGCTTCTTGCACCGGCCGCTCGTCGAGAAGTTCCTCGTACCGCTGTTGCTACCGATCGCGGTCATCCTCTTCGTCGTTGTCTATGTGATCAACATCTCGCGCATCTTCCTCGCCGGGCACGGCCACATTCCGATCTTCAGCGGCACGTTCATCCTGGCGACGATCTTGTTCGGCTCCGCGATCCTGTCGGCCGCGTCACCCCGCCTGCGCCAGGCGACGATCACGTTGATCAGTGTCGGGTTCATCTTGCTCGTGATCTCGAGCGGTTGGTTGTTGATCGGCCACGCGCAACCGGAGAAGGCCGCAGCAACTTCTTTGCCGGCCACGCTGAAGACGAAGCAGACGCTCAGCCTGACGGCCGGGCCCGGCGGCAACCTCGTGTTCCAGCCGAACGCGCTCACCGCGACGACGGGGCTCGCAACCATGAAGATCACCGTCGGCAGCGGCGGGCACACGTTCAACTTCAAGAACCCCGACGTCGTGCTGTGGCCCGGCGAGCCCCTCACGCCGCCCGGGGGGACGGTGACGGGCACGGTGTTCTTCCCGGCTCCGGGCGACTACGGATTCTTCTGCGTGCCTCACCAAGCGGCCGGCATGCAGGGCACCATCCACGTGACCGGTCCCACGGTGACGCTGACGCAGGCGCTGACTGCGGCCGGCAATCCCGCGAGCGCGGCGGGCTGATCAGTCGGTCGCGGGGACGCGCACGGTCAGCGCGTCGCGCACGGCTTCCATCGCCGCGGGCAGCGGGCCGACGCGCTCGCCGTCGGCGTAGACCTCCATCGGGATCGACGCGTCGAGCGACGCGAGCTCGACGCGCTCGGCGCGGAACGTCTGCACGAGTGGGTGCGACGTGTGCGCACCTTTGAAGACCTTCGGGAAGTTCCAGAGCAGTTGCGGTTTGGTCATCGCGCCGACGACCGTCACGTCGAGCAAGCCGTCGTCGAGCTGCGCGCCCGGGGCGATGCGCATGCCGCCGGCGTAGGCGGGACCGTTGCCGACCGCTACGAGCCAGGCGCGAATCTCGTGGTCTTCGCCGTCGACGGTGAGCCGGAACGGATGCGGCGTGTAGACCGCGATCGTGCGCAAGACGGCCGCCACGTAGAGCGTGGTGCCCGAGAGCCGTTGCACCGTGTTCGCCCAACGGTTCGCCTCCGCGTCGAACCCCGACGCGGTGACACACGTATACCAGCGCCCGTTCACGCGTCCGAGATCGACGACGCGGTCGCGTCCGCCGTTGTTGTGCAACACGTCGAACGAACGCAGCGGGTGCTTGGGATCGAAGCCGAGCACGCGAGCAAAGTCGTTTCCCGCGCCGGTCGGTACGACCGCGAGGCGCGCGCCGTTGTCGGCCGCGACGCCCGCGACTTCGGTCACCAGGCCGTCACCACCGCAGGCGATCAGATCGTTCCCGGCTTCGACCGCCGCGAGCGCGAGCTTGGTCGGTGCGCCGGGCTCGGGCGAGACGTGAAGGTCGGCGCCGGCGGCTCGGGCGGCGCGCTCGAGGTCGGCGAGCAGTCGTCGAGTACGGCCCCGTCCGGCCGCGGGATTCACGATGGCGGTCCAGGGCACGGGGGGAAGCTACAGGGTGGGGCTAGCGTCCGCGAGCGTGATCGCCGACCTTGATCCCGGGCGTATTCCTGCTCACGTCGCGATCGTGATGGACGGCAACGGGCGGTGGGCCCAACAGCGCGGGCTACGCCGCACCGAAGGTCACGCGGCGGGGGAAACCGCGTTGTTCGACACGGTCGACGGCGCGCTCGATATCGGCTTGCAGTGGCTCACCGTGTTCGCGTTCTCGACCGAGAACTGGCGCCGGCCGCTCGACGAAGTTCGGTACTTGATGAACTTCAACGAGCGGCTGTTGGTCACCCGGCGCGACGACCTGAACGAACGCGGTGTGCGAGTTCGGTTCATCGGGCGGCGTGGCGGTCGCGTGCCTGCGCGCGTGCGGAAGCGGATCGTCGAGTCGGAGGAGCTGACCCGCAGGAACCGGCGGCTCACGCTGACGTTCGCCTTCAACTACGGCGGTCGGGCTGAGCTGGTCGACGCGATGCGCGCTGTGGGGCGTGATGTCGCGGCGGGCCGGATCGACCCCGACAAGATCGACGAACGTGCGATCGCGCGCCATCTGTACGCGCCCGACATGCCGGAGCCGGACCTCCTCGTGCGCACGTCGGGTGAGTATCGGATCTCGAACTTCTTGTTGTGGCAGTGCGCGTACTCCGAGCTGGTGTTCACCGACGTGCTGTGGCCCGACTTCCGCACCGCGAACCTGGTCGAAGCGATCGCCGAATACCAACGCCGCAACCGCCGCTTCGGTGCCGTATAACCCTGCCAACAGATGGCAGCCTTTCTTGCGTTTCGCGCAAGAAACCCTGCCAACTGTTGGTGGGATTTAGACTCGCGGGCGTGCCTGGGCTGTATCGCGACGAGGGGGTCGTGCTCCGGACGATCAAGCTCGGCGAGGCCGACCGGATCGTCACGATCTTCACGTTGGGACACGGCAAGGTGCGCGCCGTCGCCAAGGGCATCCGCAAGACGAAGAGCCGCTTCGGCGCCCGCCTCGAACCGACGAGCCGGATCGCGCTGCAGTGCTACCACGGCCGCGATCTCGACGTCGTCACGCAAGCCGAGACGATCGAGTCGCACCGTGAGCTACGCGAGCAATACGGCACGCTCACCCACGCGGTGGCGATGCTCGAAGCAGTCGACCAAGTCGCGCAGGATCGTGAGCCGAACCCCGCGCTCTACCGCATGCTCACCGGCGCCCTGCGCGCGCTGGCCGAGCGCGGCACGCCCATCGTCACACCCGCCTTCTTCTGGAAGCTGTTGTCGCTCGAAGGTTTCCACCCGATCCTCGACGGCTGTGCCCGGTGCGGCGAGGCCGAAGCATCCGATCCCGACGGCGATCCCGACGGTGAGCACGCACTCGTTGCGTTCGACGTCGACGAGGGCGGCACGATCTGCCGGGCGTGCGCACGCGGTGGCGGACGGCCGTTGTCGCCCGACGCGCTCGACTTGTTGCGTCGCGTGCTGGGTGGTGGTCTGAACTCGGTGCTTGCGCGTCCGGCCGGTCCCGACACGCACGACGTCGAGCAGCTCGCGATCCGGGCGCTCGAGCACCACGTGGAGCGCCGGCTGCGCTCATCCGCCCTTCTCTAGCGCGGCTCCGAGCGCCGGTTTCCGACAGACCGCCGAGTAGCCTGGTCGGCTGTGACCTCGCCCGCCACCACGCCGTCCGCCGCGGCTCCCGACCCCAAGTTGATGGACCGCGTCGTGAACCTTGCGAAGCGGCGAGGTCTGGTGTTCCCGTCCTCCGACATCTACGGCGGGTTCCGCTCCACCTGGGACTACGGGCCGCTCGGCGTCCTGCTCAAGCGCAACGTGAAGGACGCGTGGTGGCGTTCGATGGTGCAGCTCCGCGACGACATCGTGGGCCTCGACGCCGCGATCCTCATGGCGCCGCGGGTGTGGGAGGCGAGCGGTCACGTGGCCACGTTCACCGACCCGCTCGTCGACTGCCGCAACTGCAAGGAGCGATTCCGCGCCGATCAGCTGCCGGCGTCGGGCGCGTGCCCGAACTGCGGCGCCAAGGACAGCTTCACCGAAGCGCGGCACTTCAACCTGATGTTCAAGACGTACGTCGGACCGGTGGAAGACGACGCGTCGATCGCGTACTTGCGACCCGAGACCGCGCAGGGCATCTTCGTCAACTTCAAGAACGTGCAAACCACGACCCGCAAGAAGCCGCCGTTCGGGATCGCGCAGGTCGGCAAGTCGTTCCGCAACGAGATCACGCCGGGCAATTTCGTCTTTCGCACGCGCGAGTTCGAGCAGATGGAGATGGAGTTCTTCGTGCCGCCGAACGAAGGCGCGCGCTGGTTCGAGTATTGGGTCGCCGAGCGCTACCGCTGGTATCTCGACCTCGGAATTCCCGAGGCACAGTTGCGCATCCGCCCGCACGACCCCGAGGAGCTGTCGCACTACTCCGCGGGTACTTCTGACGTGGAGTTCATGTATCCGTGGGGCTGGGGCGAGCTCGAGGGCATCGCGAACCGGACCGACTACGACCTCACGCAGCACGCCGAGTTCTCGGGCGAGGATCTCTCCTACTTCGACCAGGAGAACGACGTGCGCTACGTGCCACACGTGATCGAACCCGCGGCCGGCGCC